>Ga0335075_10003944_pt1 | contig 23306 bp, 16 predicted proteins | sample Lox_Sample_24_FD_206723 | JGI IMG/M metagenome (GOLD analysis project Ga0335075, IMG submission 206723) | Soil microbial communities from Loxahatchee National Wildlife Refuge, Florida, United States - Lox_Sample_2.4 | ecosystem: Environmental > Terrestrial > Soil > Wetlands | place: USA...
AACCGGTGGCCGCGCCGGATCAGCTCGGCGCGCAGCTCGGTGAAGTTGTAGGCCTCACCGGAGTAGACGATCGCCACCGCGCCGCCCGGCGTGTCCACGCTCATCGGCTGGCGGCCACCGAGCAGGTCGATGATCGCCAGCCTGCGGTGGCCGAGCGCAGCGTGCTCGGCGAACCAGGTCCCTCGGTCGTCCGGGCCCCGGCAGGACATCGTTTCGGTCATCTCGTCCACAATCGCCCGCTCGGCGCGCAGATCGCGCCCGAACGAGACCCATCCGGTGATTCCGCACATCAGGCACCCCCCGTGTGGCCACCGGCCACGCGTACGTTCCGCGCCTGGCCGACTACGACGTGCTACATGTATTCATCACCAATATAACTCTCCGTTACCAGAGGCTGCACAGCCGTGATGGCCGGCGGTCAGCCAGAGGCTGCACAGCCGTGATGGCCGACGGTCAGCTAGCCACTGTCCGGCCCGGCCAGCGCTCGCGGCTCCCCGGGCTCAGGGCACGAGCTTGCGCTGCAGGAAGCTGGAGGCCGCTTGGGCGGCCTGAGTAACGTAGGGCTCTTTGTCGTAGATGTCGATGTGCTGGCTGGCGTCCAGCCAGAGGATTTCCTTTTCGCCGGGCTTGCGCTCATACAGCGCCCGGGCCAGTTCCGGTGAGCAGTATGCGTCGGTGTTGCCGTGAACGATGAGCAGCGGCGTGGCCGCCAGCAGGTCCGCCGCGCCGAGGGCGTCGAAGGTCATCAGCGAATGGAGTGATCCTCTGGTGACTTCGTTGCGCCAGTGCGGCGAGCGGGAGCGGGCGGTGCCGTAATAGGCGTATGGCTCGTCGCCGGCCATCGCGGCCTCCCCGCCGTCGGCCGCCACGGCGGGCAGGTACTCGCCATACCGGTCCAGCGCGGCAGCCAGCGCGGACCGGTACGGGGTGACACCCATGGCCTGGACCATCAGGGCTGGGCTGTTGTAGCCGCCCGCGATTGTGGCCAGCGCCTTGACGCGCGGGTCCATGGCTGCGGCACGGACCGCGTAGCCGCCGCCAAGGCAGATGCCGACCATGCCGAGCCGGGCTGGATCTACTTCTGCCCGGCCCGCTAGCACGCCCACCGCAGCCCTCAGATCGGCCAGTTTCCCCTGGCTGTCTTCATGCTGGCGGCGGCCGCCGCTTTCCCCGAAGCCCCGGTGATCAAAGGCGAGCGTGACGAACCCGGCCAGGGCGAGCAGTTCGGCGTAGGTACCGGTGACTTGCTCCTTGACCCCGGTGAAGGGACCGGTAAGCGCGACAGCGGGCCGCCGGTCGCCGGTTTCGGCACCCCGGAGCTCGCCCACGAGCTCCACACCTTCGCTACGGAAGGTGATCCGCTCGGTATGGACCATAAGCTCTGTCATAACCGGCAGGCTAGGCACCATGATCGCAGCCCGGCCAGAAGGCACTTTGAAGTGCCCTCCAGACAGGAGAGCCCGTGGCGCTGGTCATTCCCGACGTCCTGGAAGAAAGCTGCGCTACCCGCCAGGCGCTGGAGCGGCTGGCCGCCAAGTGGCGGGTCCTGCTGATCTACGCGCTGCTCGCGGGTCCCCAGCGGCACGCCGAACTGCGGCGCAGGCTACCCGGTATCACGCAGAAGGTGCTGACCGAGACCCTGCGCAACATGGAAAGGGACGGGCTGGTCGAGCGACGGGTACTCAAGAACACCGCCCCGCAGCATGTGGAGTACGCACTGACCGCACTCGGCAAGACCCTGCAGGAACCGCTGACGGCCATCTGCGCCTGGGCGACCGAGCACGCCTAACGCCCCGTTCAGGCCGCGAACCCAGTGCCCGGCTGGGCCGCGTTTATCATGAAGAAGCCAGCCGCGGCGGGCATGATCGCCGGGCCAGGCCCGTCAGGCTTTGGGAGTTGTGCCAGCGGAGGCGCCCGTGGCGATGGAACCGCAGGATCCTTACCTGGGCTGGGCGGCCGACGGCGGCCACCTGCGAGCCTCCGACACCGACCGCGAGCGGGTGGTCGATGCCCTGAAGGCCGCGTTCGTGCAGGGCCGGCTGACCAAGGGTGAGCTGGCCAGGCGAGCCGGCCAGGCGCTTGAGTCGAGGACCTACGCCGACCTGGCCGGCGCCACCGCGGGCATCCCGGCCCCGCCAGCTGCCACTTTGCCGCGGCGCCAGCCTGCCTCACCCATGCCCGCCAGATCGGTCAACTGGAAGGTCATCGCCTGGGTCGTGGGCGTGATCACTGTGATGCCCGCGCTGGGGGTCGCCTTCTTCGCCACCTACTACGGCAGCTTCTACATCCTTCTTCTGCTCGGCTTCGTCGCGTCCGGCCTCATCGGCTCGCCCAGAGTCGGCCGGCGCAGCGTGTTCTGAGCAAGCCAGGGAGCTTCTTCAGTGACCGAGATTCTCACCGAGCCGGTATCGGCCCCGAATGTATGGAGCGGCGACGAGCTGGCCGATGATGGTCGCTGGATTATTCGTTTCACCGAAGAAGACTTCGCCGATTTCGAGCAAGCGCTCGCGCATGTATCCAGGAAGCATTTTAAGGACGTCACCGAGATCCGGGCCGAGGATTTCCCGCTGCCTCATTTCCAGGAACGGATCGATGACATCACCGGCCGGCTGGAACGCGGTACCGGGCTCGTGCTGCTGCGCGGCCTGCCCATCTACGACCGGTTCAGCGTGGACGAGGCCACCGTCATCTACTGGGCCATGGGCCGGCACATGGGGAACCTCGTGCCGCAAAACCGCAAAGGTGACCTGGTCGGCCATATACGAGACCTCGGCAGGCGCGGCCCGTACGAGCGAGCGTATGCCACCAACGAAGATCTGGGATTCCACACCGACTCCACCGACTTCGTGGGCCTGATGTGCCTGCGCCCGGCGCTGTATGGCGGGGAGAGCTTCGTCGCCAGTTCCGGGCTGCTGTACAACTTCGTCGTCGGCGAGCATCCCGAATACCTGCCCATCCTCGGCAAGAACTTCCCGACCGACTGGCGGAGCGAGGAACCACCAGGATCACCCGGCTGGTACCTGGAGCCGCTCTACAGCTACTTCGGGGGAGCGCTTTCGGCGACGGTCAGGACCGGCCGCGCGATGTCGGCCATGCGCTTTCCCGAAGTGCCCAGGCTCACCGCGGACGAGGTCTCCTGCTTCATGTATTTCGACTCCCTGCCGAAAAGGCCAGGCGTCGCTCTGGGAATGCAACTCCAGACGGGCGACCTGCAGTTCCTCAACAACTTCGTGACGATGCACACCCGTACGGCATTCGTCGACGACGCCGGGGACCCGGCGCGCCAACGGCACCTGCTGCGACTGTGGATCAGCCGGCCCGACGCCGGCCGGCCGCTCTGCCCCGAATACGCGGCCTGGCGCAGCGGCTACCCCACGTGACCGACGTCCGCAGCACACCGAGCCAATGACCTATCCAGAACGGCCTGTTCCGAGCGCCTCTGGTGCCGTGAGCGTGGCCAGCCCTGGGGTTACGGCTAACGCAGCGGGGAACGGGCCCGGTGATGATCCCGCCTGCCCCCTCCGAGGAGCTGCCCGGGTGCCCGCTGAACGCCAGCACCAGCGTGTCCCCGGCGGGGATGCCGTGCTTGCCCCACACCTTGACCGTTACCGACAGATGCCCCTTCCCGGTCGGCCCAGCGCCGACCGACTCGCTCGGGTGCGGGGCCGGCCGGGGCGCGGCCGCGACCCGATCGCCGGGCAGCCTGGCTGTGCCAGCGGCGTCACACCTGGCGCTGAGGCGCGGGCCTGGGCGCCGCCGGTGGCGGCGGCCGTCAGGAGCAGCACGGCGGCCATGACCGCGACGGCGGGCCAGCGCCCGGACTCCCACAGATTTGCGCCGAGCACTCCGAAGACCGACGAGCCGAGGTAGTAGGCCAGCAGGTAGAACGCCGGGGCTTGGGCGGCCGCCTGGCGGCGCTGGCCGGCGCTGGCGGCCCAGCCGCTGGCGACGCCGTGGGCGGCGAAAAAGCCAGCGGTGATCATGGCGATGCCAAGTATCACGACCGGGAGCGGCGAGGCGAGCGACACGGCCACGCCTGCGGTCGCGAACAGGCCGCCGGCGAGCACGACGACCGGCCGCCCGAGCCGCTCGGCCAGCCGTCCGGCCACCGCTGAGCTCGCCGATCCCAGTGGGTAGACGCAGAACACGAGGCTGGCCGCGAACACGGACAGGTGATAGGGCGCGGTGGTGAGCCGGAGCCCGAGCACGTTGTATATGGCGACGAACGCCCCCATCGACGTGCAGGCGATGAGGCAGAGGCACAGAATCTGGCCGTCCCGCAGCACACGGCCGGCCGCGCCCAGCGCGTGGCGCCAGCCACCAGGGACTGCCGGGCCGCGAACGGGCCCGCGGTCGCCAGCCGTACCGGACCGCAGCCCATGCCGGGACGCTGGCAGCGCGGCCACGGTGGCGAGGGCGCAGAGGCCGCTGAGGGCGGCGACCGCGGCGAGCGCCCAGCGCCAGCCCGCCAGATCAGCCACACCACCGGCCACCAGGCGGCCGGTCATGCCGCCCATGGCGGTGCCCGCGATGTACAGGCCGGTCGCGCGCGGGTGGACCGAGGCGTGCACCTCCTCGCGCAGGTACACCAGGGCCACCGCGGGTGCCCCGGCGAGCGCGAGGCCCTGGGCGCCGCGGAGCACGAGCAGGACGGGCCACGATGGTGCCACCGCGCACGCCATTCCCAGCAGGGCGGTCAGGACGAGTGATCCCTTGATCGTGCCGGTGCGGCCCCATCGGTCCGACAGCGGCCCGGCCGCCAGCATGCCGATGCCCAGCAGCAGGGTGGTGACCGACACCGACCACGCAGCGCGCGAGGCCCGCAGGGCGAAGTGCGTGGAGAGCAGCCCGAGCAGCGGCTGCGTGCTGTACAGCGCGGCGAACGTGGCGACACCGGCGGCGAACAGGGCCAGGATGAGCCGCCGGTAACCGGCCTCGCCGGGCCGGTGATGGGCCAGCTCCAGCGGGAGTTCTTTATCCGGGCTCGTGCGCACCAGGTCCACTAACCCACTGTGGCGCCCGGGCGGTGATACGTAAAATGAAAAATCTCATCGGCTCTCATACGATTCATGCATGAAGCAGCCGCACGTGAGGCAGGCCCGCCTGACGCAGCTACACGTCAGCACCGACGACCTGCGGGTCTTCCTGGCAGTGGCCGAGGCCGAGCACGTGACCGCAGCGGCGGCCCGGCTGCATCTCAGCCAGCCCGCGGTCACCCGCGCGATAGGGCGCCTGGAGGATCAGTTCGGAGTCCGGCTGTTCGACAGGCCGGGGCACCGGGTGCGGCTCAACGGGTTCGGCAGGGTGGTCGCCGGGCATGCCGGCCAGATCGTCGCCCAGCTTGCCGCCGCGAGCACGGACATCGCGAGGCTGCTCGATCCGCACGCGGGGCCAGTACGGATCGGGTTCATGCGGTCCCTTGGCACGTGGCTCGTACCGGACCTGATCCGGTCGTTCAAGGCCGTCGAGCCCGGGGTCGAGTTCCAGCTGCACCAGGGACTCTCCGAGCAGGTCGTGGACCAGTTGCTGAACGGGGATGTGGACCTGATCCTGACCAGCCCGCGGCCCAGGCGGCCAGAGCAGGTCAGCTGGGAACTGCTCGCCGACGAGCGGCTGGAACTGGCCGTTCCGCCCGGTCACCGGCTGGCCGCCAGACGGCGGGTACGGCTGGCCGAGGTGGCCGCCGAGCGGTTCGTGGCGCTGGCGGTGTCCTCGGAGTTCCGCGAGGTCAGCGACCGGCTGTGCCGCGAGGCCGGGTTCTCCCCGGCCGTCGCCTTCGAGGCCGACGACGTCGCCACGGTCCGCGCGCTGGTCGGCGCGGGCCTCGGCATCGCCATCCTGCCCGCCCTGCACCAGCCAGCCGCCTCCGGCGCCCCCGCGACGCTGGCCATCGCGGCGCAGCACGCCACCCGCCCCATCGGCCTGGCCTGGATCCCCGGGCGGCAATTGCCCGCCATAGCCGAGGCGTTCCGGGCCTGGCTGATCAGCTCCGTGCCCTCGGGCTGGTGACCCGGCCTTCTGCGGCTGCTCGAAGATCTGCCCGAGAAAGACCGTTCGGTCCTGGCCAAGCTCGCCGCCAGCCTCGAACAGAGCCAGGGCAGCTAGGTTCCAGCGGCAGGCGTTCCCGTTCTCGCGCTGTCAATATCTGGCAGGCGTCGGCAACACCGGGTGCAGTCGGCCGGTGGGGAGGGCGCTAGCGGGCGCCGAGGATCTGGCGGTGCAGGTCCAGCACCCGGACCTGCAGGGCCAGCGACTCGGGCTGCTTGAAATGCTGGCGGCGAGCGCGAGCCTCAAAGCCCGAAGCGGGTGCCGACGGTGTTGGGGATGAAGGCCTCGCCGAAGCGGTTGGCCAGCGCGTGCTGAGCGCGCCATCCGGTGCAGTGGGCGGGCACGATGACCGAGGGGGACAGGGCGTCCAGGTCGTCGAGGACCCGGGGAATGAGGGGCTCGAAGATCGGCCCGTTGAGATGGAACCCGCCCATCACCGCGTAGAGCGGGCGATCGTGGGTCAGCCGCCGGACGTAATGGCAGATGTTCACGATGCCGGGGTGGCCGCAGCCGGTGATCACGACCAGCCCCTTGCCCTTGACGTCCACGATGAAGGCCTGTTCGTCGAGGACCAGCGGGTCGGGTTCCCAGCGGCCGCCCAGCCAGGCTTGCTGGGGCGGGAAGCCCGGCTCGTAGCCGGTGGTGCGGGGCACCTCGCCGGTGACCAGGACCGACCGGTCGAACAGGAAGCCGGGCTGCCTCTCCTCGATCACCTCGAAGCCAGCCTCGGTGAGTGCCCGGCGGCTGGTGGCCGGTACCTCCTGCGGGTCGCGCCCGCGGATGACCAGCCGGCGCCGGCGCCAGAAGTGCGGGTGCACGAGCACCGGCAGGTTCGTGCGGCCCAGCCGCCGGATCAAGCCATCCAGACCGGTGGTGTGGTCGAAATGCCCGTGACTGCAGACGATGGCTTCGATGCCGGACGGATCGACCTGCAGGCGGCGCATGTTCTCGGCCACCCCGTCGGGACTGGCCCCGGCGTCGAACAGGATCTGGTGGCTGGTGCCGTTCTTCCGCACCGTCACCAGGGCCGAGAAGCCATGCTCGGCCAGCAGCGCATCGGGCGCCTCGCCGCCCTCCATGGTGGCCGCCGGCCGGCGGCCGACCGACCCCATGGGCGCCCGGCGGGCCGGGCCCTGGTCGGCGATGACGGCGTCGGTGATGTTGTCCATCAGCATGGTCACCGTGACCGAGTCCACCGGCTCCAGGTCGAATACCACCCCGGGATCGAAGTCATGCAGCACCTGCGGATCTGGCTGGTGCGCAGGCCCGGCGCCCGCATCGTCGGTGCACACGAAATTCACGCCCCTTGAAGATCGGCTATGGCCGCCTGCTGACCTACCCCGAACTGACCCTGCCGCTCCCGCCTTCCCGGCTCGGTTCCGCTTTCTTCCTGTACCGCAGATGGCAGGGGAAAGAGCAGCATTTGATGGCACTTGATAGATTCTCGACGAACATTACCTTACGATCATTCTCCGGTATCGGCCCAGGCCTTGTCTCTGAGCGGAGTGTGCGGCGAACGTGGAACAGCCAGCCAATGACGAGGTTCTGGCCAGCTACGCCGGCAGCCGCCGGTTCGCACTCGGCCGGCCCCGTGACCTGACGCTCGTCCCCGATCCCGGGCGCCTGCTGTTTCTGCGGGCGCTGGCCATCGACGACCCGGCGACCGCGCTGTGGTCGCTCGACCTGGGCACTGGCGAGGAGCGCCTGCTGGCCGACCCGAGCGTCCTTCTGGGCGGCGCGGCGGAGGTGATTCCCGCGGCGGAGCTGCGGCGCCGGGAACGGCTGCGTGAGTCGGCCCGCGGCATCGTGGCCTACTCGGCCGACACCGGCGGCCGGCTGGCGGCGTTCGCGCTATCGGGCCGGCTGTTCGTCTGCGACCTGGAGACCGGAGCCACCCGCCCGGTGCCGACCGGCGGGGAGTGCGTGGACCCGCAGATCGACCCGACCGGCAGCGCCGTCGCCTATCTGCACGAGCGCTCGCTGCGGGTGGTCAGGCTGGACGGGGAGATCATCGTCGAGCTCTCGGACGACGACGCCGAGGTGAGCTACGGCGCCGCCGAGTTCGCCGCGGCCGAGGAGCAGAGCCGCCACCACGGCTTCTGGTGGAGTCCCGACGGCCGGCAGCTGCTGGTCGCGAGGGTCGACACCAGCGACGTGACTTCGTGCTGGCTCGCCGATCCCAGCTACAACGAGGAGACGCCAGTCCGGCTGCGCTACCCGAGGGCCGGGACCGCGAACGCTCTCGTGCGGCTGGTCGTGGCCGGACTCGATGGTGCCACCGTCGCGGTCACCGGCGCCCCTGACGAGCGGCTGCCGTACCTGATGGCCGCCCGGTGGGAGCGCGGCAGCCTGCCGACCCTCGTGCTGCTGGCCCGTGACCAGCACCTGGCGGAGGTCCGCACCGTCGATCCGGCCACCGGCGTGACCTCGCTGGTGCAGGCCGACACCGACCCCGCCTGGCTGCAGCTCATGCCGGGGACGCCGCGCTGGCTGCCCGACGGCCGCCTGCTGCGGTCCGCGATTTCCGACGACACCTACCGGCTGTTCGCCGGCGACCAGCCCTGCACGCCGGCGGGCCTGCAGGTTCTCGGCGTGGTCGCGGCCAGCACGCGGACGGTGTTCCTGGCCACGACCGAGCCGACCGAGCAGCACCTGTACGCACTCGATCACGCGACCGGCGAGATCGAGCAGCTCACTTCTGAGCCGGGCATACACGCCGGCGCCATGCGCGGAGACCTGCTCGCGGTCTCGTCCGAAACGCTGGACAGCGACGGTGTCGCCGTGCGCGTGTACTCCGGCGGCCGCCTGCTCGCCACCGTCGCGTCCCTGCCCAGGAAGCCGGCGTTCGCGCCCGAGGTGACGCTGGTGACGGCCGGCGAGCGGGCGCTGCGGACCGCGGTGATACTGCCGCGGGACGGCCGCCGGCCATCGGGGCCGCTGCCGATTCTCATGGCGCCGTACGGCGGGCCGAGCCAGCAGGTGCTCAAGGCACGCCGGCTGTTCAACGAGCCACAGTGGCTGGCCGATCAGGGATTCGCCGTTGTCGTGGCCGACGGCCGGGGCTCTCCGGGCCGCGGGCCGAGCTGGGAGCGTGCGTTCCATCTCGACGTGGCCACGCCCGCGCTCGACGACCAGGTGGCGGCGCTGGAGAGCGTAATGGCCCGTTATCCAGGAGAACTCGATCCGGACCGCGTCGGCATCCGCGGCTGGTCGTTCGGCGGCTACCTCTCCGCCCTCGCCGTGCTGCGCCGGCCCGACGTGTTCAGTGCGGCGGTCGCCGGGGCGCCGGTCACTGACTGGCGCTACTACGACACCGCGGCCACCGAGCGCTACCTCGGCCATCCCGAAGACCATCCCGGGGCGTACGAGCGGACGTCGCTGCTCCCGCTGGCGGCCGGCCTGCGCAGGCCGCTGATGCTCATCCACGGCCTGGCCGACGACAACGTCCACCCGCGGCACACGTTGCTGCTGTCCAGGGAACTGCTGGCGGCCTCGCGCGAGCACAGCACGCTCATGCTGCCCGGGGTGACGCACATGGTCTGGCAGCCGCCGGTCATCGCCGGGATGTTGCGGGCGCAGGTGGACTTTTTCAGGCGCTGGCTCCCCGCCGGCGGCTGAGCGCGGCCGGGGCCGCGAGCGACACAGCCGAACGAGATGGTTAGCCCCAGCGTGATGCCGCTGGCCGTGCCGATCCGGTGACGATAGAGCACCACCTGTGATGCTGGTCGGGCCAACTGGCCAGGCAGGGAACACGTCTCACTCTGGCAGCGTTATTATTTGTATATTCCCTCAGCCGCTTCGGTGGCTGAGTGCGAGGCCCTCGGTGCTCCGGGGGCCTCTGCGTTCTTAGTGACTCCAACGGCTACCAGCCGACGGGCTTGGTGATCTTGCGACCGGAAGCCTCCGTGATTTGGGTCGGCAGCTGGCTAGCGGCCAAGGCGCTGGGACGGAGTTGCTTGAAGAACGTGGCCTGCAGCGCGCGGCTGCGCCTGGCCGGCGGATGGGGATTGATCACGCCGGTGGTGAGGCCGAGTTCATCGCGGGCAAGCCGCAGCGGCTCACGAAGGTCGGAGTCGTTGGTGATAAGGACGGCGGTGTCGCAGTCGCGTCGGCAGGCGTCGAGCATCAGGTACGTGGCGAGTGCCACGTCAGAGCCTTTCTCCTCGGTCTTGAGGATCTCGGCGGTTCTGGGCCCAGTGGCTGGCGGGTGGGCGAGGTAGGCGCGCACCGTGCTGACGTAAAAGACGCCGAGGTGCACCGACACCGTGGGTAACGTGGCGAGAGCGCGCAGGTAAGTCTCCTGGCGGACAGGGATCCTGGGGTCGCCTGGGCGGGCACTGACTTTGGCGGTGAAGTACCTGATCCGGTTGATGTTGTCCTTGGGCAGCAGATGACGGCACAGGACTTCGAGGTCGAGCCACTTGTACCGCGAGCCCTTGAGGGCGCCGTAGAAGAGGTTGAATCCGTCGATGTACACGTTGGTCCGGTTCATCCCGACTACCATCCAGCTTCCGGTGACCACTCCTCGGCGAAGGTTTCCATCTGGCGCAGCACAAGTTCGGTCGCGGTCGGCTGGGCGTCGGGCGGGTACCCGTACCGGGCCAGGAGCCGCTTGATGGTAGAGCGGAGCTTGGCGCGGACATCATCCCGGGAGACCCAGTCGGTGGTGACATCGCGGCGCAGCGACCTGACCAGGTCGCGGGCGATGTCGGCGAGGACGCCGGTACCCATCTCGGTGACGGCTGACTCGTTCTGCGCGACCGCGTCGTAGAACGCCAGCTCGTCACCGGTCAGGGGCGGGTCGAACTCCTGTCCACGGCTGGCGTCGGCGGAGATCTCCCTGGCCATTGCTATCAGCTCGGCGATCACCTGGGCCGAGGACAGGTTCTGGTTGGTGTACCTGGTCATCAGCGCGACCAGCCGGTCGGAGAAGCTCTGCTGGCGGACGACGTTGTGCCGGGTGACCTTGCGCATCTCCTGCTCGACCAGCCGACGCAGCGCCTCGATGGCCAGGTGCGGGTTGCGGGTCTGCTGCATCCGCTCGATGAACGCCTCGTCAAGGTGCGACAGGTCGGGTCGCGGGATGCCCGCCGCCTCGTACAGGTCGGTGACATCACCGGCTTCGACCGCTCCCGCGGTGAGCTGGCGCAGGTACATCTCCACGTCCGCCGGGATGGGCAGGCCTCGCGCCCGGCGGTCGTCAGCGTCGGCCTTGGCCATCCACACCCGGATCTCCTCAAAGAACGCGATCTCGTCCCGGTGGTCGCGCATCTCCTTGTGGCTGGAGCACAGGGCGTAGAAACGGGCCAGCTTGGAGGCTGCCGCCCGGAACCGGTCGCCGAGCGCCGGCTCGCCCTCCGCGACCTGGTTGCCGAGCGTCGCTGGGTCACGCAGGTAGTTGACCGTTCCGGCCACGGCGTTCAGGAACGCGCGCGGCGACCGGGCCGCCTTCATGGCCCGCCAGTCATAGCCGGCCAGGATCACGTTGCCGATCGTGTCGAGCAGGTCGCGGACCCGGGCCAGTGCGTCATCGATGTCCCGGCCGAGCGGCCGGGTGCGCTGGTCATCGGCGGTGTACTCGGCCAGCGCGGCGTACAGGTTCTCGGTCAGCGGTGCGTACCCGACCAGCAAGCCATCCTGCTTGTCGCGGAACGTGCGGTTCACCCGGGCCAGCGCCTGCATCAGCGCGGCCCCGCGCATGGGCCGGTCGAGGTAGAGGGTGTGCAGCGGCGGTGAGTCAAACCCGGTCAGCCACATGGACTGGACGATGACGATTTCCAGGTCGTCATCGATGTCCTTGGCGCGGTGCTGGATCAGCTTGTTCTGCGACGGCCGCCGGACATGTCTCTGGATCGGCTCGAGGTCCTCCGGCCCGCCGGTGTAGACGACTTTGATCTTCCCCTTGTGGATGTCGTCGTGGTGCCAGTCAGGCTTTATGGCGATAATTTGCTCGTAGAGATCGGCGCAGATTTTCCGCGTGGCACACACGATGATCGCCTTGCCGGGGCCTCCGATGAACTTCTGCATTTGCGCCGAACGGGCCTCCCAGTGCTCGACCAGGTCGGCCGCGAGCACGCGGACTCGGTCAGGCGCCCCGTAGATGGCGTTCATCACCGCGACGGTCTGCTGGACGCGCTCACGCTCGGAGTCGTCCAGCCCGGCGGTGACCTCGTCGGCCCGCTCGTCGATGAGTTCCGGGTCCACGTCCCCTGGAAGATCCACCGGGATGAGCCGGCTCTCGTAGTAGACCGGGACCGTAGCCTCGTCATCCACCGCCCGGGTCAGGTCGTAGACGTCGATGTAGTCGCCGAACACCGCCTGGGTGTTCCGGTCGGCTTCGGAGATGGGCGTCCCGGTGAAGGCGATCATCGTGGCGTGCGGCAGCGCGTCGCGCAGATGCCTGGCGTAACCATTCAGGTCGTCGTAATGGCTGCGGTGCGCCTCGTCCACGATGACGATGATGTTGCGCCGGTCCGACAGCAGCGGGTGCTGCCGCCCCGACTCCCGTTCCTCCTTCGTCCGGCCGAACTTCTGCAGAGTGGTGAACAGGATGCCGCCGTTCCGCCGCCCGGCCAGCTCGTCCCGCAACTGGTCGCGCGTCATGATCTGGATGGGCGTCTCGGGCAGCAGCTCGCTGGCCTCGAACGTTCCGTATAGCTGGTCGTCCAGGTCGGTACGGTCGGTGAGCACGACGATCGTCGGGTTGCCGAGCGACCGGTGCCGCAGGACCTGGTTGGCGTACAGCTCCATTTCCATGGACTTGCCGGACCCCTGGGTGTGCCAGACCACGCCCGCATGCCCGTTGCTGCGCACCGCCTCCAGGGTCTTGCGCACGGCCTTGGAAACCGCGAAGTACTGGTGCGGCTTAGCGATGCGCTTGACCAGCCCGCCGTCAGGCTGGGCGAACGCGACGTAGCCGCGCAGGATTTCGATGAACCGCCGCTGCTCGAACAGTCCGTACAGGAGCAAGTTGATCGCCAGATCGGCGTCGGTCGCGCCAGGCTGCTGCACCGGCCGGCCCTCATCGTCCACATTCCAGGGCGCGAAGTGCTCGAACGGGGTGAATGCGGTCCCGTACCTGGCCCGGATCCCGTCGCTCACCACGCACGCGACGTTGCACCGGAATGCCAGCGGTAGCTCCGCCACGTAGATCATGACCTGCGCGTGCGCGCCCGCCAGGCCCGCATGCTCGTCCCCGGCCCTCTTCAGTTCGATGACGCCCAGCGGCATCCCGTTGACATACAGAACGATGTCGAACCGGCGTTTGTGATCGCCATCGGTCACCACCACTTGGTTCGCGGCCAGGAAGTCGTTCGCTTCCGGATACGCATAGTCGATCAGCCGGATCGTCGGATTGTGCTCAGCGCCGTGCTCGTCGGCATAGACCACGCTGCGGATGCCCTCGGTCAGGTACTGGTGAACCTGATGGTTCTCCCCCCGAGCGTCCCGCGACTTCGGCGATAGGACGGTCTTCATGGCTGCTTCAACGGCCGACGGGGGCAGCCCCGGGCTGATCCGCTCGATCGCCGCACGCAACCGGTGGGGGATGATCAGTTCCCGCCACGACTCGCGTTCCCCGGACCCCGGCGCGATCCGCTTCCCGTCAACCGGCTGCCACGCCAGTTCCCCCAGCGTGTCCATAGCGAGCGCCTCCCACTGAGCCTCGCTCATCGCCCCACTCATGTCGCATCCTCAACAACCCGCTCCGCATCCCGCACCCGAATCTCCCCCGACATAAGCCGCGGAAGCAATGTGTCGCGGAGGTCTGCGAGCCGCTCATTTTCGCGTTCCCTGCTCGAAGCGACATCATCAATAGAACTCAATACATCTTCCAACTGCCTGGTATTATCTGTCGGCAAATCGATCGGCCACGATGGAAGGCTTGTCAATGGAATACGGTCTACCGTGGCTCCGTGAATCGCTCGCTGCCCGATTAGACTTTGAAATGACTTGTTTAGAAACGCTTGTAGCAAGGTACGCGGTCCGACTTCTCCGTTCCGTGGGCGAAGCAAGGCCATTCGTCGGCCCAGACATGCCTGAACGCTTGGCGGCATGAGTGCAGCCTCGCCCAATCGTGTTTCGTAAGAGAACAAGATATCTCCTGCAAGTGGTACTACACGGCGAGTCCAGCGCCGGAAATCAGGTTCGCTCAGGTGTGCGGACTCGCTCAGTACAAGGCGTCCGTCTTTCAGGCTGCTGATACTAAGGAACCAAGGGCCCGAATCAGTCTTGTTGGGCGTTGCGTGCGGGCCATCGAACACATCGGCAGCCTTGCCGATCAAGGTAGTCATGACTCCCTGACGGATGGCCCGTTCATAAAGGGTTTTCATTAGATCATTGGAGGTGTTTGCGATCCATTGGTTGACCGCGATCTTGTCGTCGAGTGCGCCCAGTACCGCTGCTATCGTCTGCTGCTGTGCCAGGCAGGGAAGAGCAATCGGCCAATCTGGCATCTCAACCAGCGGAATCCTGTCAACTGTCGCTCCATGCACCCTGCGTTGGCGGATGACTTCTTGGAAGCCAGGTGCGAGAAAGGCGTACAGGAAGCATCGTGAGTCCACCTGCCCAGGATGTGGCCGGAGGAGACCCATACGCCGGCCGAGGCATGCACGCAACCCTGTGGGCATCAGGGCAGCCTGGCCAAGTCTGGTCTCGTAAGAGAAGAGGATGTCGCCTGCCATGGGGGTTACGCGACGCGTCCAAGTGGCGAAGTCCTCTTCCGATATGTGCGCTGACTCAGTGAGATCCAACCGACCTCCGATAAGGCTTCCGATGTTCAGGAACCAGGGGCCGCTGTCGGTGCGCTTGGGCGTTGCATGTGGGCCATCGAAGATGTCCGCGATTGCGCCAATGGTTGTGGTCCGCCACTCAGACATCGAGGTGCTCCAGTTGGGTGCGGACAATCTTTTCCAGGCGGGCGGATTCGTCGAAGTGGGTAAGGAGTTCTTTGGTAAGGCGTTCGATCTTTTTGGCGATTGGTTCGCCGTCATCGTCGTCGGTTTCGGCGGCGCCGACGTAGCGGCCGGGGGTGAGGACGTGGTTGTGCTCGCGGATTTGCTCCAGGGTGGCGGAGTAGCAGAAACCGGGGACTTTATCGTAGGTGAGGCCGACCAAGCTGGCCGAGGAGGTGCCGCGCCAGGTGTGGTAGGTGCCGGCGATCCGGGCGATCTCCTCGTCGGTGAGGATGCGTTCGGTGCGGTTGGTCAGGACGCCCATGGAGCGGGCGTCGATGAACAGGACTTCGCCACGGCGGTCGGCCAGTTTCTTCGCGGCCTGGGGGCCCTTGTCCTTCGCCAGGAACCAGAGGCAGGCGGGGATCTGGGTGGTCCGGAACAACTGGGGCGGCAGCGCGATCATGCAGGCGACAAGGTCGGCTTCGACCATTGCGGCGCGGATCTCGCCTTCGCCGGACTGCTGGGAGGACATCGAGCCGTTGGCGAGGACGACGCCGGCGGTGCCGCGTTCGCCGAGTTTGTAGATCATGTGCTGGAGCCAGGCGAAGTTCGCGTTTCCGGCCGGGGGCACGCCATAGCGCCAGCGGGGGTCGTCGGTCCGGCGGGCCCAGTCGGACATATTGAACGGCGGGTTGGCCAGAATGAAGTCAGCCTTCACGTCCGGGTGCTTGTCATCGCGGAAGGTGTCTTCCCACCGGGTGCTCAAGTCGCCGCTGATGCCGTGGATGGCCAGGTTCATGGTGGCCAGGCGCCAGGTGCGCTCGTTGGACTCCTGGCCATAGACCGCAAGATCGTCTCGACGCCCGCGGTGCGCGAGGACGAACTTCTCCGCCTGGACGAACATGCCGCCGGACCCGCAGCACGGGTCGTACACCCGGCCGGAGTACGGTTCCAGCACCTCGACCAAGAGCCGGACCACGCTGGCCGGTGTGTAGAACTCGCCGCCGCGCTTGCCCTCGGCCCGGGCGAACCGCTCCAGGAAGTACTCGTAGACCTCGCCGAGCACGTCGCGCGCGGACTTGCCGTCGTGCCCGGTGAACCGCGCGTCCCCGATCAGGTCGACCAGCTCGGCGAGGCGGCGCTGGTCCACGTTGTCCCGGTTGAAGATCTTAGGCAGGACGCCGGTCAGCGACTCGTTTGCCTTCATGATCGAGTCCATCGCGGCGTCGATGACCTCGCCGGGGTTCCCGCCCTTGGTCTGCCGCGCTAGCGTGTCCCACCGCGCATTCGAGGGCACCCAGAAGACGCCTTCGCGCTTGTACTCGTCCACATCGTCGAGAAATGCCTCGATTCGCGCCTCGGGTACGCCTTCGGCGAGCACCTCGGCGCGGATCTGCTCTCGGCGCTCGGCGAAGGAGTCGGAGACGTACTTCAGGAACACCAGCCCGAGTACGAAGTCCTTGTACTGCGCCGCGTCCATAGAGCCGCGGAGCTTGTCGGCGGCCTTCCACAGCGTGTCGTGCAACTCCCGCGTGCTGGTCATGCCTGGCAACGACACCTGGTCGATCTTCTTCCGTGGCGGCATGGCTCTCCTACTGACCCATTGAAACGGTCGGCGGCTCGGTGAATGTAAGCGTCCCATCGAGGAACCCGGACGTGGTGATATCCCGCAGTTCGGTGAGCAGGTCTAGTTCCTCCTGCGCGGCTTTCTGGCGGGCGTCGAGGGCCGTGAGGAACTGATCCAGGAACTGAACCTCGGCCGGGCTGAGGACCGGCACCTCATGGTCCTCCAGACGTCGAGACGGACGGACCGCGCCGGCCGGGCGCAGCCCCGGCACGCGCCCGGCCAGCAGTCCGGCGAGGGTGCGCGGCGTGAACGACTGGCGTTCGGAAGCAGGGATCCGCAGCACCTTGGCGGGGAACTCGACGACCGCCAAACCGGCATGGTCGACCAGGACTGAGAACTCCGGGGTGCTCGTCACGACCACATCGCCCGGTTCGGTCAGGCGGGCCGCGGGGAGCCCGGCCAGCGCGACCCGGTCGATCCGCCGCTCGCCGCGGCGAGCCCGGCCGAGCACCTCGGGCACCCCGAGGACGTCATGATGGCCGTCCTGGCAGACCGGGACGCCCCGGAGCCGGTTGCCCGGCTGCATCACCAGACGTCGAGCTTTCACCAGAGTTCCGATCTTCTGGGTCCGCTGCGACGTCCGGCGGTCGGCCGCGATCCCGCTGCGCACCGGCTCCCGCGAGCCGGAGCCCGCTGCTGTGCGGTCCAGCGTGGCTTCGAGTTCGGTGACCCGGCTGACCAGCGCCGCGCCGTCCGTTGTGGATGATGAAACGCGGGTCGGCCTGCGGGCCGTCAGCGGTTGTGGGGTATCTACCAGGTCCCGCACCCGGGCCTGCGCTCCGAAGGTGCGGGTGTGCGCTTGCGGTCGGTAACCGTCGCGGCGCCAGGTCACCACGTCCTCCGCCAGGGCCGTGATCACCTCGTCGGTCAGCTCCAAGTCGGACACGTCGGCCAGCAGCACCCAGCCGCGGTATGGCGACTCGTAGGCCGATGTCAAGACCCAGACGGCGACGTCGTAGCCGGGACGGAACGGGACCAGCCCGCCGGGCAGCCGGATGATTGCCTCCACCATTCCGGAGGACAGCAGCTTCGCCCGGGCCCGCTCGGCGGCGGAGTAGGGCGCCAGGTCGCTCACCAGCACGCTGGCCGGGCCGAGCACGACCGCGGTGCGCCCGGGCGCGAGCCGGAGCGCGATGTCGTCCAGGAGGTTGAGCACCCGCTCCGGGGAACGAGTCTCACCCGGGGTGTAGGGGATCTGGGTGACGATCACGTCTGGGTCGGCCCAGCCGTCCGGTGCCGGTCCTCCAGCCGCGAGGTTGAGGTCGGCCCAGTTCACGCCGTGCACCGCCATCCGCCGCCCGGCGAGCCGGGCCAGGTACGGGTCGGCTTCGGCCGCCTGGAAGACCGCTCGGTCGTCCGGGCCGACCGCGACGGCCACCGCCGCTAGTAGGTCGCCAGGTCCGGCGGCCGGGTCGCAGACGATGACGGTGCGCTCCCTGGCCCGTTCCCGGGCGCCGGAGAGCTCAGCAGCCAGGCGGGCCAAGCGCGGTGCGATCGTGTGCGCGTACAGCTCTCCGAACTTGAACCGCTGGTCTGCGCTCATGATTCGCTCGAATGCCTGCCTGCAGCCCCAGGCCGCCTCGACGAGCCTGTCAACGGTTTCGGCGATCCGGCCTCCGTCGGCGGGCAGCCGGCTGAGTTCAGAGCGCAAGTACCTGTCGCGGGGATCCAGGCGTGCCGCGCGGCGCAGCAGGGCGTCCCGCGGGTCGCCGTCCGTGGCGGTCAGCGGCTCGCCGTCCTGGTCCCGCAGGCAGATCAGGGAGGTGAGAAGCGCGACCAGGTCCGCTGGTGCAAGGCCGGTACCCAGATCGGCGAGTGCGTGCAGGCTGAGGTCTGCCTCGATCCGGCCTTCCGGGTCGCGCCCGGTCGCGATTAGCCATTCGGCCACCTGGCGCGAGTCGAAGAGCGGAGTTATCGCGTCCCCGTCGGCAGGCATGGGAAAATCCGCGTGACGGCGCCGCCAGGTGGTCACGACCGGCCGTTTCACCCGAGCCAGCTCGGCGATCTCCGCCATGGACATCAGGAGCGGTCCCGGGGCACAGGTGGACGGCCGCTCTGCAGGCGACTCGGCAGCCATGCTCACCATCCAGCGCATCGGGACCGGCACCGCTCCGTGATCGGCGCCTGCGGCCACTCTAGCCGGAACTACGCCTCAGACAAGGTTCCTCCTTGATAACCCCCATTATCACTCGCTGAGAAGCACGACATGCCGATTCCTGTCTAACGTCTGACCTGCGACCCACACGGCCACGGCTGGCGCGGTCGCTGATCTGCCGCCGCTGGCATTCGGAGGGGAGCCAGCGGCGGCTCAACGCCTCAATCCCGGCCCGAGCCGGGGCGTACAAGCAAAGGAGATACTGATGTCCTCGCCGCATAGCGCCCGGTTGGCTGTGAGCCCTGACCGGGAATCCCGCTTCCAGATGGTTACCTGCCCAGCCTGCGGGCAGCAGTTTCCGCTCACCGACGCCGTCGCCGAGGAACTGGCTGGTCACGTGCTAGCCGGGAAGGAGCCGGCGCTCCGCGACCAGATCGTCAAGGATGTGCAGGCCCAGCACGCACACGAACTCCAGGACATGCAGCAGAAGCTTCGCGAGCAGGAGCAGGCTCTGAAGCAGGACTCCGACGTGATCAAAAAATTCCGCGACGGTGAGGTCCGGCTCCGCCAGGACCGGCGGAAGCTGGAGGATGACCGGGACGCCTTGCTGGCTGAGCAGGAGCGGATGCGCGACCAGATCCGCGGTCAGGAGCGAAAAGTAGCAGAACAGAAGGCCCAGGAACGATACGAGACCCAGATGCGCGAGAAGGTCGAGGCGCACGCCACCGAGATTCGCGAGTTCGAAGACAAGCTCAAGCGGGTGAACAGTCAGCTCGATGAGGCGCGGCGCAAGAGCGCCACAGGCTCGCGGCAGGAGGAGGGATTTGCCCGGCAGGACCTGTTCGCGGAAGAACTGGGGCGCCGCTTCCCCACGGACGAGATTACGGTCGTCCCGCGCGGGATGGCAGGTGCCGACGTCACGCAGGCGGTGCGAGTCGGCGGCTATGACTGCGGCGTGATTCTCTGGGAATGCAAGCGCGCCGCGAACTGGAGCGGAACCTGGATTGGCAAGCTCGCCGACGATGTCGCCCGCGCTGGCGCGAACCTTGGCGTCATCGTCTCCGAGGAGCTGCCGGGTGGCATGGAAAGCTCCGGCACCGTCGACGGCATCTGGGTGACCAGCTACCAGCACGCCCTCACGCTCGCGGCCGGTCTTCGCGAGGCGGTCACCACTGCCTGGCGGCACCAGCTTGCCAACGCCGGGCGGGACGATGCCGCCGCGAAGGTTTACAACTACATCGCTACCGGCGGTTTCGCGGATCGGTACGCTGCGGCCGAGCGGGCGCTCGATGACCAGCTTGAGATCCTTCGGAAGGAGAAGCGCTACTACAGCCAGGCCTGGGCCCAGCGCGAGCAGCACATCGAAAAGACCCACCTGAACCTCGCTGGGATCGTTGCCGATCTTGTGTTCGTCGGCGCGGAATTGCCGTCAACAGCGCTTGCTGAGCTGCCAAAAGCCGATCCGCCCGGCATTCCGGGCGCCGGCTCGCTCGCCGCCGGCGGCTGAGGGCGGCCGTCAGGCCACGGCCGACCGCGGCTCGCGAAGCCGGGCCGCGAGCGCGACCGACAGCACCGGGAGCGCGGCCAGGGCCGCGAGCGACACGGCCAGCCCATACCTGTCGGCCAGGAACCCGAACAGCGGGGCGGCCAGCCCGCCGATTGAGAGAGCCAGCCCCAGCGTGACGCCGCTGGCCGTGCCGATCCGGTTCGGCAGGTAGTCCTGGCCCAGCGTGACCTGCACCGCGAAGGGCAGGTACAGGGCCAGCCCAGAGAGGACGGCGGCGCAGAAGACGACCGCGATGTCGGGGGCTGCGGCCAGCAGCACGAGCGCGGGGATCGCGCAGGCGTAGCCGAGCCGGACCGTGGCCAGCCGCCGCCACCGGTCGGCCAGCCAGCCGCCGGTCAGCGAGCCGATTGCGCCGGCGGCCACGAAGGTGGTCAGCGCCGCCGAGCCCACTGCGGTCGGCTCATGGAACCGGCGGATCACGAACAGCGCGAGCAGCGAGGCGACGCCGAAGTAGGCGATGGACCGGGCGGTCACGACCGCGGTCAGCCGGGTGAAGCTGCGCCAGTCGTCCCGGCGCGGCTGGCCGTCGTGGTCTCCGGCCGCGGCCCGCTCCGATTGCCTCGCCTGCCCGGCCGCGTGCGCCCGGCGCCAGGGGCGGCGAACGGCGAGCAGCGCGGCCATGGCCACGGCCGGCGCCGCGAGCAGCGGCGTTCCTCGCAGCCCGGTCATCAGCAGGACCGGGGTCACCGCCACCGGACCGAGCGCGATCCCGACGTTGCCGCCCACCGAGAACCAGCTCATGGCCTGGGTGGAGTTCCCGGCCACGCCGCGGGCGGTCCGGGTCGCCTCGGGATGGTACGCCGCGACGCCCACGCCGGACAGGGCGATGGCGAGCCAGGTGATCGCGTAGCTGTCGCCCAGGCCGCACAGGCCCACGCCGATACCGGCGACGAGCAGGCCGGCCGCGATCAGCCAGCCCAGCCGGTGCCGGTCGGTGATCACGCCGAAAGCCGGCTGGACCGCGCTGGACAGGAATGTTGCCGCGAGCGTGAGGCCAGTGAGCCCCACATAGGTGTAGTGCCGTTCGATGGCCAGGAAGGGAAGAAGGGCGGGCACGGCCCCCTGGTAGAGGTCATCAACCGTGTGCGTCGCGGCCAGCAGGGCCAGGATCGGGCGGCTCCCGGCCCGCAGGGTGCGATGGGGCTGCAAAGCAGATGTCTGATGACTTGGCTGACGCAGGGGGAACGGGCGAGTCATGGGCTCACTTTCAGCGGTGGATCAGGGCCTGCAGGGCCGCGGCCGTAGGGTCAAGGTGATCGCGGGTGGCGCGCTCGGCCGCGGCCGGGTCGCCGGCCTCGATGGCCGCGGCCAGCCGGACGTGAGCCGGGTCGGCGCCGACGTCGTCGAGGCCACTGTCGGACACGATCGCGGACAGGGCCTCGCGGAGCGCGGCCGAGAAGGAGTTGAACATCTCGGCCAGCAGGGAGTTGTGCGCGGCCGCGACCACGCAGCGGTGGAAGGCCAGGTCCGCCTCGACGAACGCGGCGTCCCGGGCGCGGGCGCGGGTGCGCTGGCGCTCGGCCAGGCTTTCGCGTATCGAGGCGATGTCCGCGTCCGTGCGCCGCTCGGCAGCGAGCCGGGCGGCCTGCACCTCGAGCGCCTTGCGCACCTCGTAGACCTCGAGGACCGCCGCCCGGCGCAGCCGCGGCTCCCAGTCGCCGCCGGGCGTGACCGACCGGACATAGGTTCCCGATCCCTGCCGCGTCTCCAGCAGCCCGGCGTGGACCAGTGCCCGGATGGCCTCGCGCACCGTTGAGCGCCCGACCTCGAGCCGCTGGGCCAGCTCGGTCTCGGCCGGCAGGCGCCCGCCCACCGGCCACTGCCCGGACAGCACCTGCTCGCGAAGCTGGCTCACGGCCAGATCCACCAGCGGGCTCCGGCGCAGCGACGTCAGTGGCATGACGATCCCGCCAGGCCGCGGCCCCGCGACACCACTGGCAATTCCTCAGTCATATGAGGACTATATCTCGTGGCCAGCCCCGGCGGCCAGGCCAGGCTTCCGCGGGAGGCATGGGCGCCATGCGCACTCCCGTTCGGAACGCGGCACGGCCTATCCTCTCAATCGGCAGTAGCGCCTGGCGTAGCCGAGGCCATCGCGGAAGGAGCCTTGAATGCGTACTCAGGTCGCGATCATCGGCGCCGGGCCGGCCGGGCTGTTGCTGTCACACCTGCTGCACCTGCGCGGCATCGGCTCGGTGGTGCTGGAGGCGCGCAGCCGTGACTACGTGGAGCACCGGGTGCGGGCGGGCGTGCTTGAGCAGGGCACCGTCGACACGCTGGTCAGCTCCGGGGTGGGGGAGCGGATGCTGCGCGAGGGCCTGGTCCATTTGGGCATCGAGCTGCGGTTCGGCGGGCAGGGCCACCGGATCGCGTTCGAGAAGCTGGTCCCGGGCCGGGCGATCACCGTGTACGGCCAGCAGGAAGTGGTGAAGGACCTGATCGCGGCGCGGCTGGCGGCGGGCGGGCAGATCCTGTTCGAGGTGGAGGACGTCGAGCCGACGGGATTCGATGGCCCCCGCCCCGAAGTGTCGTTCACCCACGCAGGCGAGCACCAGGTCATCCAGGCCGACTTCATCGCGGGCTGCGACGGGTTCCACGGGGTCTGCCGGGACGCGATCCCGGCCGGGGTGCTGACGTTCTTCGACAAGGAGTACCCGTTCGGCTGGCTCGGGGTGCTCGCCGCCGTGGCGCCTTCCTCGGAGGAGCTGATCTACTCGAGCAACGCCCGCGGCTTCGCCCTGCACAGCATGCGCAGCCCCCAGCTGAGCCGGTTCTACCTGCAGGTGGCCCCGGACGAGGACATCGCGGAATGGCCGGACGAGCGGATCTGGACCGAGCTCGCGGCCAGGCTGGAGACCGTGCCCGGCTGGAGCCTGTCCACCGGCCCGGTGGTGGAGAAGGGCATCACCGCGATGCGCAGCTTCGTGGCCGAGCCGATGCAGTACGGGCGGCTGTACCTGGCCGGGGACGCGGCCCACATCGTGCCTCCGACCGGCGCCAAAGGGCTGAACCTGGCCGCGTTCGACGTCACCGTGCTGACCGAGGCCTTCGCCGCGTGGTACTCCAGCGGGGACA
>Ga0335075_10003945_pt1 | contig 23306 bp, 23 predicted proteins | sample Lox_Sample_24_FD_206723 | JGI IMG/M metagenome (GOLD analysis project Ga0335075, IMG submission 206723) | Soil microbial communities from Loxahatchee National Wildlife Refuge, Florida, United States - Lox_Sample_2.4 | ecosystem: Environmental > Terrestrial > Soil > Wetlands | place: USA...
CGCTGCCCGAGCCCGACCCTTCCGCCGACCCCGGCGACTGGCTGAGCTGGCCGTGGTCGCTGATGAGCTACCTGCCGCTGGCGGGCCGCGTCTGCAACGGCTTCCCGGCGCTGCTCCTCTGGCACTTTCAGCAGCCGCGCGCCTGACCGGCCCGCCCGGTAATACTCCCCGTCGGCAGCTAGGCCCGATCCGGAACCTGCCCACTAGCCCGGTTGCGGCCAACTATCCCTGATCCCTACATCACGGTGCCGCCGGCTGACGTGACGGCTCCACAGGGGTCGAGCATCAGGGTACGGCAGGACCCGGGCCATGCCATGTGATCGCAGGCATGAACTCTGCAGCCGAGGACGGAGGCTGACGGGAACCGTCACGAAGAGCAACCTCGGTCTTCGCGCGCCTGCGCGCGTACCCGCCGTTATCTGGATTCCGAATCTGAGTGTCTTCGCTCTAATCGCCGCGGGTGCTTTGTGTGCTTTTCCTGGGACATGGACGCATTACCTGGACAGTGTCTTCGCCGCAGAGCCCGCGCAAATCCCCTTGTCGCTGATGTTTTTAGAGCTAAGTGGCTACTACGTGACCGCTGTTCAGCTACATGTCAACGCCGCAAGTGCCCTGGTCAGGCGCGGCGTAGACGGTGAGGGCTCCAGATAACCGCCGACTGGAATCTGGCGGTAGCAGCCGGGCCGTACGCAGATTCAGATGATCGGCGCGGCCGCTGACACTCGCTCATGCAGGTCATGCATGTTGATGGCCGGACGGAATCGTCGGCTGACGTGCCATTCCGTGGTGAGCCGCGTCGTCTTCTTCAGTGCGTGAAGCGTCTCCGGGAGCAGGCATCGTGTTTCAGTCGTCTTGGAAGCGGGTTCTCATCGGCTAGTGACCCGGCCTCGAGTTTCCGGGTTACCACGTGAGTCGTTTTGCGTCACTATCTGGCCTGATGGGCTTTTCACTGGCTCCCGGCGGGGTTCTGCTGGGAGCATGGCTGATACGAGGCTGGAGCCGGTGGTGCTGTCGGATGACGAGCGGCGCGCGCTGGAGAACTGGGTGAAGCGGCGGAGCACGGCGCAGGGCCTGGCCCAGCGGGCGCGGATCGTGCTGGCCTGCGCGGACGGCGGCAGCAACGTGGCGGTCGCGGCCCGGCTGGGCGTCAACTACAAGACGGTCAGCCGGTGGCGGGCCCGTTTCCTGCGCCAGCGGCTGGACGGGCTTACCGACGAGCCCCGGCCCGGGGTGCCCCGCTCGATCACCGACGCGCAGGTCGAGGACGTGGTGGTCCGCACCCTGGAAGAAGTGCCCGAGGGATCCGCCCACTGGCCGAAGCGGGAACTGGCCCGCCAAGTTGGCATCTCGGCGACCAGCGTGCAGCGGATCTGGCGGTCCTTCGGCCTGCAGCCCTGGCGCGCCGAGACGTTCAAGATCTCCCCGGACCCGCTGCTGATCGACAAGATCCAGGACGTCGTGGGCCTGTACCTGGCCCCGCCGGCGAACGCGGTCGTGTTCAGCGTGGACGAGAAACCGCAGATCCAGGCCATCGGACGCACCGCCCCGGTGCTGCCGATGCTGCCCGGGACACCCGAGCGGCGCAGCTTCGACTACGAACGGCACGGCACCACGGACCTGTTCGCCGCCCTGAACATCGCCACCGGCAAGGTCATCAGCAAGCTGCCGGCCCAGCACACGGCCGCCGATTTCCGCGACTTCCTGGACCAGATCGACCGCACGGTCGAGCCGGGGCCGGAAGTCCACGTCATCTGCGACAACCTCTCCACCCACAAGGCGCCCGCCGTGCACCGGTGGCTACTGGCCCACCCCCGCTTCGTGCTGCACTTCACGCCCACCTACTCGTCGTGGGTCAACCAGGTGGAGCGGTGGTTTGCCGAGATACAGCGCCGTTGCCTGGACCGCGGCGTGTTCTGCTCGCTGGAGCAGCTCACCGCCGCGCTGGAGGAATGGATCAAGCTCTGGAACGACTCCGCCAAGCCTTTCAAGTGGACCAAGACCCCCGACCAGATCATCGACGCGATCTGCCCCTACTGCGACCGAATCTCACGACCAGCTCACTAGGCGGCTGGCCCGAGGCACAAAGTGGGGTGTTTAACTCAGAACAAGGTACCATGGCTGCATGGCAGACAGCATTGACCACGCACGGGACCTGACACCGAAGGGCCGGGCGACCAGGGACCGGGTGGTCGCCGCGGCGGCGGACCTGATGTACGAGCGAGGGGTCGCCGCGACCAGCCTGCAAGACGTCCAGGGGGCGTCGCGGGTGAGCGGCTCGCAGATGTACCACTACTTCCCGGACAAGGCGTCGCTGGTGCGCGCCGTGGCGGTGCGGCAGGGCGAGACCACGCTCGGGCAGCAGGAGCCGTGGCTGTCACGGCTCGACAGCGTCGCGGGCCTGCGCGCCTGGCGCGACTACCTGGTCAGCACCATGCGGCGCAGGGAATGCCACGGCGGGTGCCGGATTGGCACGATGGCCGGCGAGCTGTCCGACACCGACCCGGAGGCGCGCGCCGAGCTGGCCGGCGCCTTCAGCGCCTGGACCAGGTTGATCCGCGACGGGCTCGAGGCCATGGCCGGGCGCGGCCAGCTGCGCCCGGGGACGGACCCCGCGCGGCTGGCGGACGCGCTGCTGGCCGCCGCCGAGGGCGGGCTGCTGCTGGCCAAGTGCACCCGGGACGCCGCTGTCCTGGAGAACGCGCTCGACACGGTGATCGACCGGGTGGAGTCCCTGACAAGCTGACCGGCGTGACGCCGGGCGGGCGCGGCCGGTGCTGATGGCCAGTCCACGCCCACCCGGACGACGAGTCCAGCCACACCGGCGGGACGCTGGCCGCCTGTGTCGCTGACCGCCCCGGCCTGGTGCCGCAGGGTCCCGGGCCATGCCCGCGGGCCCTGCCGCTGCTGCCCGCCGGGCTGCCGCGCCAGGGCGCCGGGCGTGAGGCCCGGCGCTCCCGCACGACAGGAAGTTGCAGCCGGGGCACCCCCGTCGGCCGGCCGGGGCCGCACTTCGCAGTTTTTGAGGTTGACACCCCATTTTCTGTTCGGCTAGATTTTGAGGTGTTCACCTCAAAAATTGACGAGAGAACCGTCGCGGGCCCGAAGCCGCGCGGCGGCGGAGGACTCATGAGCGATACGACGCAGCCTGTCCGGGCACGCTCCCGGCCGGGGTTCCTGCTGGCCATCTTGTGCCTGGCCAACTTCATGGCGACGCTTGACCTGTTCGTGGTCAACGTCGCCCTGCGCGACATCGGCACGCACTTCGGGGGCAGCGCCCTGTCGAACGTGTCGTGGGTGCTGAACGCCTACGCGATCGTGTTCGGCGCGCTGCTCATCCCGGCAGGCCGGGCGGCGGACCGGTTCGGCCGCAAGGGCGCGTTCATCACCGGCCTGGCGGTCTTCACCGTCGCGAGCCTGGCGTGCGCGGTCGCCCCGGACTTCTGGGCGCTGGTCGGCTTCCGCTGCCTGCAGGCGGTCGGCGCGGCGATCCTGGTCCCGTCCAGCCTCGGCCTCGTGCTCACGGCCCTGCCGCCCGAGCGGGTGGCCTCCGGCGTGCGGGCCTGGGCGGTCACCGCCGCGGTCGGGGGCGCGGCGGGCCCGGTCATCGGCGGCCTGCTGACCGAGGCTGACTGGCGGTGGATCTTCATCGTCAACCTGCCAGTCGGCGCGGCCACGATCGCGGCGACGGCCCGCCAGGTGCCGGCCAGCAGGCAGGACCTGACCGCCCGCATCCCGGACCCGCTGGAGAGCCTGCTGGTGATCATCGCCGTCGGCGCGCTGTCGCTGGGACTGGTCAAGGGACCGGACTGGGGCTGGGGAGCCGGGAGCGTGACGGCGTGCTGGATCGTGGCGGCCGTCGCCGTCGCCGTCTTCGCGGTAGTCAACCGGCGGGCGGACACCCCGGTCGTCAACCTGTCGCTGTTTCGCAGCCGGGTGTTCAGCATCGCCAGCGCCGGCATGGTCCTGAGCTCGGCCGCCATCGCCATGCAGCTGCTCGCCCTCAGCCTGTACCTGCAGCAGTCCTGGCACTGGTCGCCGCTGGCAGCGGGCGCCGGCATCGCGCCCGGCCCGGCCTTCGTGCTGATCGCCTCCCAGGTGGCGGGGCGGCTTCCCGGCCGGCTGCGGCCACGGCCCGCGGTGCTGGCCGTGACCGGGTGGGCGGTCTGCGCCGCCGGGCAGGCGCTGCTCGTCATCAGCATGGACAACTGGCACAGTTACGGCGCCATCCTGCCGGGCTGGATCATCATCGGCACCGGGATCGGCCTGGCCATGCCGACCATCACGGCGCTGGGCACGAGCGACCTGCCCAAGCAGGAAAGCGCCGCCGGCAGCGCCGTCGTCCAGATGGGTCGCCAGCTCGGCTCCGTCATGGGCAACGCGGTCCTGGTCGCGGTCCTCGGCAGCGCCGTCGCGACCGGCGCCGCGGCCCCGTTCCTCCACGCCGGGTGGGTCACCGTCGGCGCCTACGTCGCGAGCACCCTCATCACGCTGCCGCTCCTGGCCCGCCGCACGGCCGCCAGGCCGCCAGCCGACGCAGCCCGGCCGGCCGGGCTCGCGCAGACCGAGGCGACATGACCTCACTGCCCGTAGCCGTGCAGCGCCTGGTGTCCGCCGATCCCCGCGACCCCGGATGCGGCGAGACGACGGAACTGCTGCACGTCTACGCGGACCTGGCGGCCGCCGATCCCCGCGCGGCCGTGCAGGACTACCCCGGTGCCACCGCCCACCTGCAGGACTGCGCCCCATGTGCTGAAGACCTCACGGGCCTGCTCGCCGCCATCTCGGCGGACGCTCCCGGGACGTCAGCGCCCGCAGGGCCACGGCGCGCGGCTGGCGCCCCGCGCCTGTGCGCGGCACCCGGCCCTGGCGCATCATCCCGTAATCCCGGGCCGTGCCCGGAGGCCGGCAGCCTTCACCGGACCCGCGGCGCACGGCCACCGTCCGGCAAGTAAATACCGCAAGGAGAACATACCCATGACGCAGAGCAACTCCCTGTCCGCCGACCACATCCCCCTGGCCAACGAGGGAGTCGAGCCCGCAGCGGGCGCGCACCTGGTACGCCGTCTGGTGACAGCCGTTAACGCGGACGGCCAGTCGTACTTCGCGGAAGACTCCCGCGCGCCGCACATGACCGTCATCGCGGGCAACCCCTCCTTCGTCGCGACCGACCTGTGGCGCACGACGCAGACACCCGTCCAGAACGCGGGGCCGGCCGACGACGGCCTCAGCGAGCCCGTGGGCATCGAAGCCCCCCTGGACGGGTCCCTGTTCCGGGTCGTGGAGTTCCCTCCCGACGCCCACTTCGGCGACGGGGTCGACCTCAAGGCGCTCATGCACCACCGGACCCCCTCACTGGATTACGCGATCGTCCTCAGCGGCGAGATCTGGGCCGTCCTCGACTCAGACGAGCGCCTCATGCAACCGGGCGACGTCGCGATCCAGCGAGGGACCGCCCACTCCTGGTCCAACCGGTCGCAAGCCCCCGCCGTGGTGGCGTTCATCATGATCGGCGGAACCGCCGAGCCCGCTAGCTGATCACCGCCAGGACCAGCGAAAGGCCGCGAGCCCTCCGGGCCGGGCCCGGGCCGGCCGTGCCTCCCGCGCGTCCCGGCCAGCGCTAGCCGAGGCCCGCCCTGCGCGCCAAGAGCTCAACGAAGACGATCATTCTGAGATCTGGAGAGGATCCAATGTCCCAATCACTCACAGGCAAGACCGCGCTGGTCACAGGCTCGACCGGCGGCATCGGCCGCGCTACCGCCCAGTTGCTCGGCGAACGCGGCGCTCGCGTCGTGGTCACGGGCCTGCCCGGGGACGCAGACGCCGGCCAGGAGATCGTCGAGGCCATTCAGAAAGCGGGCGGGCAGGCCGACTTCATCTCCGCCGACCTGTCCAGGATTCCCGAGGCACGCGAGCTCGCCGCCGAGGCCGGGCGCCTCACCGGAGGGCTCGACATCCTGGTCAACAACGCCGGGCGGTTCCCGCTTCTGGGAACCGGGGACACGAGCGAGGAACTGTTCGCGGAGGTCTACAGCGTCAACGTCACCGCGAATTTCACCCTGACCCGCGCGCTCGTCCCGCACATGGTCGCCCAGGGCGCGGGCGTCGTCATCAACATCGGCTCTTTCACCGCGGCCAAGGGCATCCCCGGCGCGACGGCCTACACCTCGAGCAAGGCCGCGGTCCACCAGCTGACCCGGATCTGGGCGGCAGAGTACGGTCCGGCGGGCGTGCGGGTCAATGCCGTGGTGGCGGGCATCATCGCCACCGAAGGCGTCGCCAGGGCCATGGCTGAACTCGGCGGCAAGCCAGGGCCGAACCTCGGCTCCGCGCCTGCGGGGCGCCCGGGCAGTGCCGAGGAAGTCGCCTCTGCCGTGGCGTTCCTGGCCTCCGACGACGCCACCTACATCAACGGCGCGTTCCTGGCCGTCGATGGCGGCATCTCGGTGATCTGACCGGCGGCACCCCAGGCTCGCGCCCGGTCACCCGGTGACCGGGCGCGAACTGCCAGCTGGCACCGCGAGGGCCGTCTCCCCGGCAGCCTCCCCCAGAGGGAACCTCCCAGGTCACGCCGGCGCCTGGTCCCGATGCGCGCAGTCGACTGACATTCGGACGCGTACCCGCCGGCGGAAGCGCCGAACGCTGAAACCTGCTTTCGGGGCACCGCCCCGAAGCCCGTGATACCCGCCACGTAGGGGAGCCTCGCCCTGACCGTGCTGGTTCCTGCGGATGTCGGCGAGTCTGCCAGCGTGTTCCTGGCCAAAGGCTGGGACGGCAGCGTCAGAGTGCTGAAGACCAGCCTGGGCGCAGATGACGACTCCACTGGCAGATTGCGTGAACTGATGGCGCGGCCCCGCGCTGGTAAGAAGCATCTGAGGAAAAGGACAGATCAGTGAGAAGAACCGCCGGACAACTCGCTGAGAACCCTGAAGGAAGCCGACGTCACGACGGGTGTCCTGGACAACTGTCGCGAGAACCTACAATGGCTGTAGGTTCTCAATAAAAGACGTCCCTTTCTCAAAAGACCTGTCCGGAGTTTGTCCTTTAGGATATTTCCGTGGGAAGAGAGGTATCCGGTCTCAGCCGATGTGGCAGGTTCTCAGTGCTTCTGCAGGTGATCTGGCGAGTCTCATTAATCCTTGCTGTGACTGTGAGCCGTATGTGTCCGTTCTCGCTGGACTTGGCGCTGTCTCAGTCGATCACGCACCCAGAAGCTGATTCTCGGGTTAGTTGGCGGATCAGGCCTTTCGGATCGCGCTATGTCTGCTATGTGATATTTCCGGTCTCATCAGTGATGGCTTGTCTCATCGATTCTGCGACGTTGAACGTGATGAGGTGACCGTGCGGCCATTTCCTGCGCGAGCGCCACGGCGCAACGTCATCTTCACCGAGATGTCCAGTGCAGGCTTCTCAGTCATCCTGTCAACGCGCAGGCCACAGAACGCGCCCAGGACACGATCGTCGGTACACGCAGAAGAAAGAAACCAAGGGACGCTGCCGCAGCCCTTCCACCAGGCAGCACGATAGGCCGTCCATCTCAGCGGAGATGTCAGTCAGCTGCACCTGGCGTCGGCCAGTGTCATGATCGGTGAGAACGGACACGTATCTGGCGGCTGCGAGAAATGACTGGCGGATGCCCGCGCATGTCCGCCTGTATCGGTGTGGTCCCCATCTATAGATGGTGGTTCCCAGGTGTTGTCGGCGGCTAGGTGAGTGTGGTCGTTAGCTGCGGTCGCTGCCCGGGACAGGGATACTGGTCGCCGTGCCCGATGATGTCTTCCTTGCTGACTGGTGCGACTGCCATCTCGGTGCTCGCCCTGCACGCATGCTGTTCCGTTCGGGGCATCTGTCCGAGGTCGTCGCCACCGAACTCGCGGACAGCAGGCAGGTGGTTATCAAAACGCGCCCGTCCGGCCCCCGGATCGCCGGCTGCACCGCGGTCCAGAGGCACCTGGCCCGCGCGGGATTCCCGTGCCCTGAGCCACTGACTGCTCCTGTCGAGGCCGACGGGCTGACGATCACGGCCGAGACCCTTGTGGCGGGCGGCAGCCAACTGCCGCCCGAAGACGGGGCGGCGCCGTTCGCGGCGCTTCTTGCTCGCCTCGTCAGCTCCGCGCCCGGCCCGGCCGATGTTCCGTCGCTTGCGCCGTCGCCGCCGTGGACCGGCTGGGACCACCCGGGGGACCGCCTGTGGCCCGACCGCGATGACCGGGGCCGCGACCTTAACAACTGTCCCGGGCCTGCGTGGGTGGATGACGCTGCCCGCCATGTCCGGGGAAAGCTGAGAGCATCGGCCGCTCCGGCGTGCGTAGGCCACGGTGACTGGGAATCGCAGAACATCCGCTGGTCAGAAGGTCGGCCCTTGGCCGTGCATGACTGGGACAGCGTCATCGCCCAGCCCGAGACGGCCATCGTCGGCCTGGCAGCGGCTGTCTGGCCGGCCGCCGGGGCGCCCGGCGAGGCTGCCTCCATCGCCCAGAGCGCGGATTTCATCGCCTGTTACCAGCAGGCGGCCGGGCGGCAGTGGACCGACCGGGAGGTCCAGGACGCCTGGGCGGCCGGCCTGTGGGTCCGCCTGTTCAACGCCAAGAAGGACGCGGCCGACGGCGGCGGGCCGCAACTCGACCGCCTCGCCGACGAGATCAGCGGCCGGCTGGCCCTGGCAGCCCTCGACAACGGGTAACCCGGGAACCGTGATTGCTGCCGCTCGTGCCGCAAACGGCCGTGAGCTGTCAGCGGGACGTCGCTGACCGTCGCGACATTGGCAAACAGGACGGTACTCCCCAGCATCCCTGGTTACGCCGGAGAGGGCCGCAGAACACCCCGGAGGCGCCGGTCCAGTCGGCGGCCCTGCCCCCGAGGTGTTCGACGCCCTGGACCTCGCCTGGCTGCTTGTTGCCAGCGAGCATCTCGTCCGCGTGCCGCGGGTCGCCTTAGCCGCCCGGCTCTCGCAGCCCGCGGCGAGCGCGGACCGGCACCCCGACGAAGGGCAGGCCCTGTCCGCCCCCCTCGCCCGCTGGGACAAGGGCTCAGTTATCGACCGCCGGGAGCGGCGAATGGCCGCCCGACTGGCGGCCGAGAGATAAGGCCATCACCGGGATCCGCTTCGCCGGCTGGTGTCGCTGACTTGGTCCGGGACCTCTTGGTCCTCTGGTCCGGGACCTTCCGGGATCTTTGGTCCCCTGGTCCAGGACCTTGGTCCCCTGGTCCAAGGCTTTGGGTCCTCTCGTCCCCGGCCCCGGCGGACGCCCGCGGCGCTGACGCACAAGACTCGGCCTGCGTAAGGTTCTCATGCGGGCGCTGGCGAGATGGGCGCGTTCGTGACCATCGCCGCCAACGGCCAGGACGCCCTGCGCGCCATCGATGCCGACCAGCTAGTTCTTGCGGCGTCCTTCTCCGGCTCCAGGCTCAGGATCTTCGACTCCGCCGGGACACAGGTCGCCGATCTCCCGCTCGGCCGGGACCACCCGGCCCCGCGCACCATCCCCCGCGCCGCCCTATCGAGGATCCTGCGAGAGGAAGCCATGCGGCGGGGCGTACGAATCGAATACGGCAAGCAGTTCACCACGGCGGAAGCTTCCGGGGCGGGCGTCCGGACGTTCTTCGCCGACGGCTCGTACGCCGACGCCGACCTGCTCATCGGCGCCGGCGGCATCCACTCTCCCGTCCGGACCCTGATCGACCTTGATGCTCCTGCGCCCCGCTACACCGGGCTGATCATCGCCTGCGGCTATGCCGATAACCCGACGGTCACCACGCCAGAGGCTGGTTCCTATGACATGATCCACGGCAGCCGCGCGTTCTTCGGCCACACTACCGGCCCCGACCGGCGCGGCTGGTGGTTCGCCCGCATCCCCAGCCCCGAGTTGGCGACTGCTGATCTGGACGTGCCTACGGCTCAATGGCGAGACCGGCTTGCCGACGCGTTTGCGGCCGACAGCACGCCTGCGGCGGAACTGATCCGTGCCACCAGCGGCCCTATTACGACCACCAACGCTTACGACATCCCCGCCCTGCCCGTCTTGCACAACGACTCGATGACCGTCATCGGCGACGCTGCCCACGCCACCTCCCCTCTACCGCCCAGGGTGCCTCCATGGCCCTCGAGGATGCCGTCATCCTCGCCCAGTGTCTGCGCGACATCTCCCGCATCCCCGAAGCGCTCGCTACCTTCGTACAGCTGCGCCGTGAACGTGTTGAGCGCGTCATCCAAGCCGGAGCCAGCACCGGCAATCCCAGCCCGCCGACGCCCGGCCCGCGGAAAGGTGGCCCTCCTACCTGGCTATACGGACACCACATCGACTGGGACACGACCGTCCATACCGTGGACGACGCACTGACCGCGCCTCACGCTCCTGACCAGCCTGCCTAACGGTGGTTTGCTGGAATCAGGAAAGGTGTAGGTCATAGGCGCGGTCCGCGGCGAGGCACAGCATTGGCGCAGAGGAAGGGCAGGACGCCTGCCGGGACGAGGCCTGCCGGTACGTCATCCGGGAGCTCGGGGATCCGGGCGCGGTCCTGGGCGCCGACGAGACGGGGTTCCTGAAGAAGGCCGCATGTCCGCGGGCGTGGCCAGGCAATATACCGGGACGACCGACGGGTGGAGAACTGCCAGGCCGGGTGTTCCTGGCCTACTGCGCCCTGGACGGGGCACGGGCGCTGATCGACCGCGAGCTGTACATCCCGAAGAAATGGGCCGGGGACCCGGACCGCTGCCAGGCGGCAGGGGCCGGCGAGGACGTCACGTTCTTGACCAAGCCTCAGCTCGCGGAGAAGATGATCGCCCGCGCCCTCAAGGCGGGCGTCCCGTTCCGCTGGGTAGCTGGCGATGAGGTCTACGGCAGCAGTCCCGGGCTGCGGGAATGGCTGGAAGGCGAGAAGATCCGGTACGTGCTGGCGGTCGCGTGCAGCGCGATGATCCCCACCGCGACGAGCCCGATGAGCTCGCCCTCTGCGCGAGTTCGCGCAGAGGGCAATCGGGGACCTGGCCTTCAGCCTGCTCTACTTCATCGACGAACCGGACGGGACATCCTAGGACACCCCGCCAGAGCACGACATAGCTGACGGGGACCGGCGGTGGCTGCTAGCCGAGACGGAGCCCGGCAGGCGCCCGACCGGCCGGGACGTGGGAGGCCTTCATGAAAGCCTGAGTGATACCGGCCCGCCGGCCACGAAGGAGCCGGCTGGATCACATAACCGCGCAGCAAACCGGGTCGGCCAGCCTCCGCGCGGTCCCCGGGCTAACGGCCCCGTGATGTCTTCTCCCGATGCTGATTCGTGGCTTGTCGTGGTGAATTCGAGCCCGGAGAGTTCCCAGACGGTACCCGTTGCCGTTGGCCGAACGCATGAGCAGTTCGGGCCGAACGACAAGTTGTCACTTTCCGAGAAATGACACGCACCTTCGGTAGCTGAACCGGATAGCCGGTTTATCTCGTTCCCGTAGATGGCAACACGTTGCCACGTTAGCGTGACGGCAGGGTGACTTTCCCGGCACAACCGGGCAGAAGGACAGGGGACGGGTATGGCGGCGGGCGGGTTCACGGTGCGGGCCAGCGTGCTCGCGTCCGGCAGCGGCCAGGTGCAGGGCCTGGCCAGCCAGTGCGCGCAGCTGGCGGGATCGGTGACGGCCGCACTGGAGCAGCTGGCCGCATCGGCCGGGGACGCGGCGGTGGCCAAGGCCGCGGCCGACGCCGCGATCGCCGCGGAAAAGCAGTTCCTGGACGCGGGCGCGGGATACGAGTACGCCGCGCAGCAGCTGACGGAAACCGCTGCGGCCTACGGCCAGGCCGAGCAGGCCAACGTGACCGCGGCGCGGGGGGCCACGTCGGGGCTGGGGGTGGCGCGGTGAGCGACATCGCGATGCCCGCGGGCAGCCCGCAGGCACTGGAGCAGGCGGCCGACCAGCTGCGCCAGCTCGCGGTCCAGGCCGGTGACCTGGCAGCAGCCTCCCGCAAGTCCATGGAGGGGGCCGCGCTGGATGCGGACTGGACCGGGAAGGCCGCCGACGGCTATACGGCCTGGACGTCGGGACTGGCGTCCGGGGTGGGCCGGATGGAGGCGCCGCTGGCGCAACTGCCGCCCGCGGTGGACCGGTACGCCGCGGCGCTGCGCACCGCGCAGCAGCGGGTAGGCGCCTGCCAGGCCTACGCCAGGCAGGTATCGCAGTTCACTGGGCCGGTAACAACGGCGCAGGCGGCGCAGATCCGTGCCCAGTCCCAGGCGCTGGCCTCCGACGCCGACGACTCGCTGACAATGCTGGAACAGACGGGCAAGGCCCTGGCCTGGGCGCTGGAGAAGGCCGCGGCGGGGCTGAACTACGCGTTCGACGACAGCGGCCCGTTCCACGCCTGGCTGGAGAACCTCACCCGCCCGGTCGACGCCCTGGCCGGGGATATCTGGGCGGAGATGGTCATCAGCCGCGGGGACAAGGCCAAGGAGGCCGCCGAGTTCGTGGCGGACCTGAACAAGGAATTCGCCGAGGAGACCGTCAAGCTCCTCAGTCCCGCCGCCAGGGACGCGCTGAACAGCTTCGGTGACCTGCCGGACCTGGCCGCCGACGGGGACTTGCAAGAGCTGGATGCCGCGCTCGCCGAGTGGCAGCGGCTGCACGGCCTCACCGAGGCGGTCAGCAACAGCGCGCTGAAGGGCACCTCACCGCTGCTGGCCAGGCTCCTGCCCGACCTGAAGATTGGCGGCGGCGTCCTGGATGCCGCCGCGATCGCCGGCGGCATCTACAACATAGTCAAGCCGCCGGAGTATGACCACGGCAGCCTGCGGTGGCTCACTAGAGGCGCGGGCATGGCATCGGTTGCCGATGGCGCGATCGGCATCGCCGAAAAAGCAGGCTTTGTGGACTTCGATGAACTGGCCGTTGGAGCGATCGATTTGAGCTTCGTGCCCGGTGCCGGTGAAGCGCTGGGCGTGGCCGCGGGACTGTACCTGGCCGGGGACTACATCTACCACAACACCCACCAGATCGCGCACACCTTCGACTCTGCTCGCCACGAGGTAGCGCATGTAGCCGACGACGTCGGACACGACCTGAACCCACTGAACTGGTGATGAACCCCATCGACTCGCTGGCGGCGGCCGCCGAACGCGACGGGACGGTCCCACTGCCGACCCTGTCCCAGGCGGAGTTGTGCGCGCTGGGCGGGGCAGGCAAGGGCCTGGTGTGCCAGCGCACCTGGGCTTGGTGGACCGGACTCGGCGAGGATAAGCGGGACAACCTCACCGTCAGCGCTTTGGAGTTGCTGGCGGTCCGCGGGCTGATCCGGTCCGGGGACGGCTCTGTTCCGGTTGTTCCCGCCGCAGGGCTGGCGGTGATCCTCACGACGCGCCTCCAGCCCAAGCCGTCGTGGTATGTCAAGTGCCGGGGCACGACGCGGCGTTCTGCCCCCGGTTCTTCGGCATACCACGGGAAGGTACCCGGCCGTACATGCTGGTCCGCGAAACTCTAACTGACCAGCACGCCAGGATGGGCGAACTCGGCATGCTGCTGCGGTACGCGCTGGTCACGCCGGAGGCGACCGCCCGGAACCTAGCCCACTGGGCGCGCGAGGCTGCCAGCATGGCCGGCACGCAGCCACCGGCGATCGGCATCTTCGGCCACGGCAGGCAGGGACGGCTGCGCCGCGCCCGGCTCTGGGTGCGCCCGGTCGGCGGTTTCTTCGAAGTCCGCCGGGATGGCATCATGCCAGGGAGGCTCGACGAAAAGCGACTATGCCAGATCCTCGCCACGATGCTGACCGGAGCCGCGTGATGAGCAGCCACGAGATACAACCCCAAACGGCGCACGAACTGATCTACCGCGAAGACCGCTCCGCCACCCGCTGGCCACTGGTGGTCCACGGCGTGCTGGCGCCTATCGTGACCATCGGATGCATTGTCGCGGTGAACATGCCGCACTTGGCACTGCTAGGCGTCCTGGGCGCTTTCGCCCTCATATGGAGCCTGGTAACGACGCTGCAGCTCATCGGCTCCATAGTGGTCGGGATCCGCATCGATGTCAGCGGCATCCAGATCGGTGGCATGCGCGCCCGGGACCGCCGCCGCCAGAAAGGCACCTGGCCACCACGCCGGCCATTTCACGTCGCATCCCAGCAACGTGCGGTTTTCAGCTGCCCCTGGGAGGGTGTGGCTCAGCTGTACCTGATCACCGACACACAGGAACTCAAGCCCCTGTGGCAACAGCTCGCGCAATTCAAAAGAAAGTACGACGGAGCCGTGACGCCGCTGGGCATCCTGCGCGTGTTCTTCATGAAGGCGGCGCTGGTAATCGTCAACGACCCGCGGCACGCCACCTCCGACCCGCCGGACTTCCGCTCCAACCGCAGGCGGGGCGGCAGCCGGGTCACGGGCGTCCGGTCCGTGATCTGGCTGGTGCCCACCCGTCAGCCCGAGGCGCTGCGCGCCGCCCTAGCGCAAGTACCCGGGGCACCCCCGGTCCAGGACCACTTCCCGCCCGGCACCGACTTCCAGTTCCGGGCGACATGGCCGAGCGCGCGATGAACAAGGTTCCGCTGACCTGACACGTCAGTGTGGGGCCGACGGGCGCCGTCGCGTCCAGATCGTGCCTGCGTCAGCAGACCGATGCGAAGCCTCACCTGCTACTTCGATGTTGCCTTGCTGGCAGCGGAGTTCATCTTTGACCTGGCCGCGCGGGCAGGCCGGGAGGTTTCGCGGCTGCTGCTGGTCATGCGGGTTGTGAGCTGGCGCCGATCGGCTTGTTCGGCTTCTAGCCCGAAGTTGCCGTAGCTCTCCGTAGGCATTGCATCCTGAACTGCGGTTCCGGTGCCGCCTGCGCGGAAAACGTAGTCAGAATACCGGCGTGTCGTTCACCAGGCAGAACACGGGATGACCGCACACCCATCGAAAATAATCTGCAACTATGCCATATGGCGGAAATTCTAGACCTCCCGCTTTCCTGAAACTAGGTCATCCGCTTGCTAGCAACACGGAAATCGAAATCCTCAATGCTGCAAAGGTTCCAGTGTGCTAGTATCCCGAATTGGGATTTACGCTTAGGAGGCAGTCGCTCTATCCACTGAGCTATCGGGGCTTAATGGAGACGAGACCTCAGTCTACAGGGGACGCGACGCGGCCGCTGCCTGGCGGCGGAGCGCTGGACACGTTGCCCCACGAGGCCGCCGAGCCAGGTGGCGAATCGGCCTGGGGCGGCTCAGCTACCCAGTGACATGAATGCATCCGCACGAGAAGCGGTGACAGGTGCTCGCACTGGCAAGTGCCCGGCAGCGGCGTTCCGGTTACCCATCCGACGGCGATCCATGACCAGCACTCGCCGCCGCTGGGACAGTAGAGGGATGCGGGTTGGCGTGTTCTTGCTGGCGGCGCGGTTCCCCGGCCAGTCAGACGACGAGGTGCTCGCGGCGACGGTCGAGGCGGCAGTGGCCGCCGAGCGGGCGGGCTTCGATGACGTATGGCTGGCCGAGCATCACTTCATGTCCTACGGCATCTGCCCGTCCGCGGTGACCCTGGCCGCCTATGTCCTGGGCAGGACGCGGCGGGTGGATGTGGGCACGGCGGTGAGCGTGCTGTCGACGTGTCATCCCGTTGCGCTGGCCGAACAGGCGGCGCTGCTGGATCAGGTGTCCGCGGGACGCTTCCGGCTGGGCGTGGGACGCGGTGGCCCCTGGCTGGAACTGGAGGTCTTCGGCACCGGCCTGGACCGGTACGAGTCGGGATTCGCCGAGGGCCTAGACCTGTTGCTGGCCGCGTTGTCCCGCGACCGGGTGAGTGCGGCGGGCGAGATCTTCAAGTTCCGCGAGGTGGACGTCGTACCGCGTCCACGCACGCGGCCGCACCCGCCGGTCGTGGTGGCGACCACCTCGTCGGCCACGGCGGAACTGGCCGCCGCCCGCGGCCTGCCGATGCTGCTCGGACTGCACACCGGGGACGAGAGCAAGCGAGACATGATCGGCTGCCACACGGCTGCCGCGGCCCGGCATGAGATTCCACCCGCGGGCGGCCATGTGGCGGCGGTCGTCGCGCAGGTAGCCGACACTCGGGCGGAGGCCCAGCGACTGCTGCGCAGGCAGCTTCCCCGCTGGCTGCGCCCGGGACTGGCCGGGTACGTGCCCGTGGACGGCCGGCCGCGCCCGGCCCGAGACCCGGACGGGTACACGGAACTGCTGTGCCGCATCCATCCGGTGGGCACCGCCGCCGACTGCGCCGAGACCATGACGGCGACCGCTCGCCACACGGGGATCGATCACCTGATCTGCATGGTCGAAGGCAGCGGCGATCCGGCCGGGGTTCAGGAAAACATCGCCCGGCTCGGCGCCGAGGTCCTTCCCCTGCTGCCCGGACGAGGCAGCGACCCGTCGGCCGCCGGCTTCAGGGCTTAACGGAGGAGCCTCGGGCCGATCCGAAGCCGCGGTTCGAGCCGTGTGACGTCGAAGCTGCCGTCGAGGAGCCATTCCGCCACCGCGGCCGCATCATCGTCGGTGAGAACCGGGCCGATGCCGATCGCGGTCCCATTCGGCCGCCTGTCCCGGTCACATGGCTGCACCAGCAGGTATGTGCCGCTTTCGTGGCTCGGCGCCTGGCAACGGGGGGCACGCAGCAGGCAGTCAGCGCTGATCAGGACGCCGTGCGGGCAGTGCCGTGTGGCGGCGCGGAGCCATTGCAGCAGCTGCTTCGCGGTGCCGGAGCATGCGCCGGACCGGCAGACGACCGCGTTGAACGGCTGATCACTCACCGCTTCCTCCCGGGTCGGCGTGGACGGGTTCCCTAGCCGAATAGCCTATCGCCGTAATAGAAATGATAATCATTTCCATTGGATCTGGGCGGCACGGTCCGCTCTTGGCGGCCGCATCCGGGCCGCCCTGGCAGCCGTATCGCGACTTGCCCCGCAGATGTATCGCCACCCGCTCTGGCAGCCGTATCCGGCCCGCCCCGGCGGGCGTGCCGCAGCGCGCCTCCTGGCAGCGATTGGCTCGCCCGAGATACTTGCATGCAAAGGTTGCTATATGTTAATGTCCTAATGCAAAGTACATTAGAGCCTGTAGGGAGATCGCAGCCATGCCAGATTCAGCTCAGCACCCAACGCACGCCAACCACCAGCACGCGCACGGCCCGGACTGTGGTCACGTCGCTTTCGAGCACGACGACCACACCGACTACGCGCATGACGGTCACATTCACCGTGTCCACGGCGACCATGTGGACGAATGCGGCGAATACGGACACGTGGCACATGACGGTCACGCCCACGAACACGGGCCGGAGTGCGGCCACGTCGCGGTACCGCACCAGGATCACACTGACTACCTTCACGACGGGCACCGGCACGCGGCCCACGAAGGACACTGGGACGATCACTGAGAAGGCCCGCTGGAAGTGTCGCCTGCGCCGGCGACCCGTTACGGCCTGCCCGAAAAGCCATCACATGGTCGTAATATGCTAGTTTCTGCATATGACAGCGGCGCTTCCAGCTGACCAGCCCCTCGAGGCGGCCAGCGAGTTGCTCAAGGCGCTTGCCTCACCGGTCCGGCTGGGTATCGTGCGGGAGCTGGCGTCCGGCGGCAGGCGGGTGCACGAACTCGTGACCGCCCTCGGCGTGAGCCAGCCGCTGGTCTCGCAGCATCTGCGTGTCCTGCGCAGCTCTCATATCGTGACCGCCCGCCGCCAGGCCCGCGAAATCGAGTACACCCTCACCGACGACCACGTCGCCCATATAGTCCTGGACGCGATCCGGCACGCCGGGGAATCCTGAGCGGCTGCCCGGCTTACGCGATGAAACTTTCGGGCGGAGACGGCGGAGACGGGCAGGAGCCGACGACCGCGGTAAAGCCATGAACCCCGGCCCGAGGAGTCCAAGGAGTGCCCAGACGCGCTTGCCGCGCCAGCCGGGCACGCTTTCCCAGCCCCAGTCCTCGGAAAGCGCGCTGACCATCTCGAGGCCGCGGCCGGATTCCTCGTCCGGCTCGGGATGCCGGACGACGGGTGCCCCCAGCACCTGCGGCAGGTTGTCCCAGACCTCGATCATGAGCCGTGACTGGTCGGACAGCAGCCGTACCCAGAGCAGGGGCAGCTTGCCGTCATCGTCGTACCGCGGCTGGCCGTCCGAAGTGGTGGAGGCCCGGATGACGTTGGTGGCCAGCTCGCTCACCAGCAACTCCGTGACATCAACCTGGTCATCCAGGCCCCAGCCGTTCAGCACGACTGCCGCGAAACCGCGAGCAAGCCTGGGCGCGGTCGGCAGCGCGCCCAGCGGGCCCAGATCCGAAATCAATGGCCAGTCAGGCACGAGAAGCTCGTCGCAGGAAGTGATCCGAGCAAGACGGACATACAAATAAAGCCCAGGCCGGATAGGAGATTACGGGTTGTCGCGGTACTCGTCCCATCGTCGGCGCCGCACTCAGGTGTTGTACCAGATGGCTCGCCGCGACGGGTGCGGATGGGTTCCCTTACCTTTGCCCCATCCATTATCGACCGCGTTCCCTTGCGGGTCCAGCAACCGGATGGGCGCGCCGTTCTCCCGTGCCTGAGCAGCGCAAGTCCCGACCCACGGGGCCAGGCCGGGACTTCGCGCGAGGATCACACCTCATAGCAAAAACGCCGCGTACGGCGGGTTCGTTACACATGGGTCGTCGCTCCAGGCCAGCGCGGGTCAGCCGCGCGCGACCCGGCGGGAAGCCGCGCCGAGACGGAACGGCACACCGTGTCCGAGGATTATCACCGTCGAGATGCCCTCGGCGGCGTGTCCAACGTATCCCCCGTGCAACACGTGTACTTCCGCCGGGCCAGCGACCAAGATCTCATACGCAACCACGGCGCAGAAGATTACGGCACGCGGCTACGGAAGTTCTATAGGAAGGCTAATCCCGTCCAGAGCGTGCGCACAGAGATCATCTTCGCGCTCCTCGGGCAGGGCCTCGATGATCTTCCCCACCAGGTCGCGCAGTCTCGCCATGTTCGCGCCGAAAACGGCGAACACCTCCGCCTGCGTGACGCCCTCTCCCTCTTCGACGCCCGCATCCGTGTCGGTGACCAGCGCCAGCGTGGTGTAGCACATGGTCAGTTCGCGGGCGAGCACCGCTTCCGGGTGACCGGTCATGCCGATCAGCGTCCATCCCTGGCGCGCGTACCACTGCGATTCCGCGCGGGTGGAGAATCGCGGTCCCTCGATGACGACGAGGGTCCCCGAGCCGGCGGGCACCCAGCCGAACTCGCGTGCGGCCGCGATGGCGTGGGAGCGCACCGACGGGCAGTACGGGTCCGCGAACGGCACGTGTACCGCGTACTGGTCGTAGTACGTCTGTATCCGTCCCCGGGTGCGGTCCACGAGCTGGTCCGGGATGACCAGCGTGCCGGGTCCGTACGACGTGGTGAGCGAGCCGACCGCGCTCGGCGCCAGGATGCGACGCACGCCTAGCGAGCGGAGCGCCCACATGTTCGCGCGGTATGGGATCTTGTGGGCCGGGAAGCGGTGGTCGCGGCCATGCCGTGGCACGAAAGCGACCTTGCGGCCGGCCACCTCCCCCACCGCGATGGCCTCACTCGGTTCGCCGAACGGGGTCTGGACCTTCACCTCTTCGTAGTCGGTGAGGAACTCGTAAAACCCGGATCCGCCGATGACCCCGATCTCCGCGACGTCAGCCATGGCGCTTAGGCGGCCTTCTCACCGGAACCAGAGCCCGAGCCCGAGGACTTCGAAGGCTCCGTCGATCCGGACGAAGACGACTTATCGGACTTGTCGGACTTGTCGGACTTGTCAGATGTAGCAGGCGTTGAGGAAGGGGAGGACGCCGACGACGAAGACGACCCGTTGCGGCTGTCCGTCCGGTAGAACCCGGAGCCCTTGAACACGATGCCAACCGGGGAAAACACCTTACGGAGCCTGCCGCCACAGGCTTCGTGCGTGGCCAGCGGCTCGTCGGTGAACTTTTGCACCGCCTCGAGCTGGCCGCCACATTCGGTGCAGACATACTGATAAGTGGGCACAACCCCTCCCGGCCGAAACTAGTCCAATCCGTGGATCAGATTAGCACTCACCACTGGTGACTGCTAAGGATAACCATGCGGGCAGCCGGGTGATTCCATGCCCCGGCCGGACCACCGCCCGGACCGGCCGATCGTGCGACGCGACAGGCAGCGAAACCACCAGTTCCGTGTCATAGATCAAGGCCATGACCGGCACCTGCGCACCTACCCGCGCCAGCGCGCGGTCATATGAACCCCCGCCCCGCCCGAGCCGGTTCCCGCCGCGGTCCACGGCGAGCGCCGGCACCAGGACCGCGTCTGCCCGCGCCACCACGCTGATTCCCCGCGGCGGTTCCGCAGGCTGCATCAGCCCGCGCGGGCCGGGCTCCATCGACTCCGGCCCCTCGAAGGACGCCCAGTCGAGGTCCCCGTCGGGACGGAGCAGCGGAAGGATCACGTAGCTGCCGCGCTTCCACAGCGCGTAGACCAGGCGGCGGGTGTCCGGCTCGGTGCCGACCGAGTAGTAGACCGCGATCGTCCCCGCGGTGGCGACCTCGGGCATCTCGAGCACGTGGTCGCGAATCAGTCGCCCGGCCGCTTCCCGCTCTGGGATCGGCATCGCGGCCCGCGCCGCGAGCACCCGGCGCCGCAAGGCGGCCTTGTCCGCGTCCACGTCCACTGACGAGGGCATCTCGTGCACGCCACCTCCCCTAGGTCATTAGGCTTTGCATATGGTCGATACCGGCGAAGGCAGGACGCCAGCAGTCACCAAAGCCGTGGTTCCCGCCGCGGGGCTGGGAACGCGGTTCCTGCCCGCGACGAAGGCAACTCCCAAGGAGATGCTGCCCGTCGTCGACAAGCCCGCCATTCAGTATGTCGTGGAGGAAGCCGTCTCGGCAGGCCTCAACGATGTCTTGCTCATCACGGGGCGCAGCAAGCGCTCGATCGAGGACCACTTCGACCGGGCGTACGAGCTCGAGGAGGCACTCGCCGCCAAGGAGGACTGGGACAAGCTCTCCCTGGTCCGCGAGTCCAGCGACCTCGCCACGATGCACTATGTCCGCCAGGGGGATCCCAAGGGGCTCGGCCACGCCGTGCTGTGCGCCGCGCAGCACGTCGGGGACGAACCGTTCGCGGTGCTCCTCGGCGATGACCTGATCGACTCGCGCGACCCGCTGCTGACCAGGATGATCGACGTGCGGGCGCAGCGCGGCGGCAGCGTCGTCGCGCTGATGGAGGTCGACCCCGAGGAGGTTTCCCTCTACGGGTGCGCCGCCATCACGCCGACCGGCGAAGACGATGTGGTCATGATCACGGACTTGGTGGAAAAGCCCGTGCCCGGGTCGGCACCGAGCCGGTGGATCGTGATCGGGCGCTACGTGTGCGACCCCGTGCTCTTTGACGTGCTGCGCGAGACGCCGCCGGGGCGCGGCGGCGAAATCCAGATCACCGACGCGCTGAAGGTGCTCGCGGCCAAGGGCGAGGTGCGCGGCGTGCTGTTCCGTGGACGCCGCTACGACACCGGGAACAAGCTGGATTACCTGCGCACGATGGTGGTGTTCGCCTCCGAACGGCCGGACCTGGCCAGCGAGTTCATCCCCTGGCTGCGGAAGTACCTCGAAGGGCTGCAGTGACGGCTGACACCGCGCCGCACACCGGGACCCCTAACGGGGAACTGCTCGAAGTCGAGGCGTATCAGTCGGCGATCCTCGCGGCGATCACTCCGCTGCCGCCTGTCAGCCTGGGCCTAGCGGACGCCGAGGGGTGCGTGCTTGCGGAAGACGTGACCGCGGCCGTGGCGCTGCCGTCCTTCGACAACTCGAGCATGGACGGTTTCGCGGTACGGGCGGAGGATACGAGCTCTTCTTCCGAACGAACACCGGTGACTCTCCCGGTCACCGGTGAAATCGCCGCTGGTGACGTGGGGACCTACGAACTGGCTCCCGGCACCGCGATCAGGATCATGACCGGCGCGCGGATGCCCGCGGGGGCGGACGCCGTCGTCCCGGTCGAGTGGACGAGCGGGTTCGGTCCACGGGCGGAGGTCTACCGTCCGGTGCAGACGGGGAACGCCGTCCGGTACGTTGGCGACGACGCCCGCGAAGGGGAGACCCTGCTTCCGGCGGGAGTGCGGCTGCGGCCGATGCAGATCGCGGTGGCCGCCGCCGCGGGCCGCGGCACGGTGGCGGTCCGGCCCCGGCCCCGGGTCGTGGTGCTGTCCACTGGCAACGAGCTGACCGAGCCCGGCACGCCGCTGGTGCCGGGCCGGATCTGGGATTCCAACAGCTACATGATCGCGGCCGCGGCACGCGAGGCCGGCGCGGTCGCCCGGCGGCACGCGATCGTGCCTGATGACCCGGCCGGGGTGCTGCCCGCGTTGCAGGAACAGCTGACCCACGCCGACCTGCTGGTCACGACCGGCGGGGTGAGCATGGGCGGCGAGCACGACGTGGTCAAGGCGGCGCTGCGCTCGCTGGGCACCATGAGCTTCCGTAAGGTGGCGATGCAGCCGGGGATGCCACAAGGGTTCGGCACCCTCGGCTCCTCCTCGAGTCCCTCCTCCTCGACTCCCTCCTCCTCGGGTCGCGTGCCGATCTTCACGCTGCCGGGGAATCCGGTCAGCGCCTACGTGTCGTTCCAGATGTTCGTCCGGCCCGCTCTCGGGGCGCTGCAGGGGATTGATGACCTGCGGCTGCCCGTTGTGGCGGCGACGCTGGCCGGCCCGGTGCGGTCTCCTTCGGGGCGGCGGTCGTTTCTGCGCGGAATCCTCGACGGCGACACGGTGACGCCGCTGTCCGGGCAGGGATCGCATCAGATCGCGGCGCTCGGCAAGGCGAACGCGCTGATCGTCGTGCCGGAACTCCAGACGCAGCTCCGGGAAGGCGAGACGGTAGACGTCCTCGTCCTGCCGTGACCGGGTATCGCTTCCCGCCTCTGCCGCCTCCGCCGCCTCCGCGTCTGGCACCCTCGCCTCCGCCTCGTCCCGCCTCTGCCCTCGCCCAGCCCGACAAATCCGAAATATCCGTTATGTCGCAATTTGGCAGACGACCGCGCTCCGGCAGGCTTCATGATCGTGAAGGCTTTTTTCCCAATGGAAATAATTCATCGTATAGGTGCATCAAACCTTCGCGGAAAAAATAGCTTACACGAAAACGTGAACGAAGATTCCGGCATTCTCCGCATTGACCCGCATAGCGGACGGAGCCTAGGGCGACGGCCCGAGCAGTTTGGTATATAGCTACGCTTTGTCACATGAGCGATGCTGCTCCTGCGACGCGACTGACCCATCTGGACGAGGCTGGGCAGGCGCGCATGGTGGACGTTTCGGCGAAGAATGTGACCGTTCGCACCGCACGGGCGTC
>Ga0335075_10003946_pt1 | contig 23300 bp, 24 predicted proteins | sample Lox_Sample_24_FD_206723 | JGI IMG/M metagenome (GOLD analysis project Ga0335075, IMG submission 206723) | Soil microbial communities from Loxahatchee National Wildlife Refuge, Florida, United States - Lox_Sample_2.4 | ecosystem: Environmental > Terrestrial > Soil > Wetlands | place: USA...
ATGAAATGATTCGCCTCAATGTTGGTAGCACCAAATTCCGAGGCTTTGCCACACCGGATTCGCTCAGAGATCAAATATTCCTTCACTGAAAAGTGAGCTAACCTAATCTCTCTGCTAGGCAAACAGTTCGAATCATCATCCGACTCATCTCTCGAATCGTCGCTGGAGACGCTATTCGAAGAGACAGTGACTAAGCTACCTAATATTTCAAGGACGTAGCCCGGATCGGGAAGCCGTTCGTTAGGATCAAAGTCTATATCTGGATCGAATACGGCAACCTCTGCAACTTCTTCGAGGAGTAATGGACGTTCCGAGAAAGCCAGCCATAATAAAGCACGACGAGCTTCTTGCTGACATTCCTCATTGATGTTCACGAGGATCCGTGCGTAAGTATCGTCCAATGTTTTTGGAAGATTTTGTAAGGCTTTGCGTATAGAGCCCGGTTTTAAACATTTCTTCAATGCATCTAGTTGGCAGAAAACCCAGCGAAACCTGTTAAGACAATTAGATGCTATATACGAATGAGACTTATTGAATGAGTATTCTCTCACATTCCATTCGCGCCCGCTGTGAGTGTTTTCTCAATTTCTGTCTTGATATCACTCGACCACCTCTTCAACCGTGGATCTATTGCAAGCTGACTGGCAACATGTACTTTGATATCTGACTCCACTTGAGCACCTTGGATAGAAATTGCCTGAGATGTGAGTAGAGGCGTTAATGTCTCCTTAATATCTAGCTCTAGCCGACTTGTAACGAGTAAGTGTATATTTGAGGATGACCAAGCCTTGATCTCCGTGATAAACTCCAAGAGTTCCCCTCTCTCTCCGTTCTTTGGGCATTCATCTAGAGCATCAATGATTATGAACACATCTTCGAGATCCTTTATTATCCTAGATAGTGTCATCTTAAGTTCACATATAGTTGCTTTCTGTCGACCGTTGTTGCATCTTTTGTACAAACCCTTTAGTTGTTCTGGTATATCGACAACCTGATTGCAGAGTTGCGCAATTAAAGAGGACATAAAGGTTGATACTTCCTGTTTTTCAATATCATTGAAGTCGAAATAGAAGTATGCAAGAGCAAAGCCAGATTTCAAGTCGCAGTGCTCCTTCCTATGTTCAATAATGGTCGAGCTTATTATATTAGTAGCAAAATAATCGATCAGCATTGGAATGCATATTCACCTCAAAATGGTCTTTCCACACCCCGCTATTCAATTTTAGTTAATGACTACACGTTACCTCGAGGACGGATACTAACGAATTCCATATAGCCAAAGCAGTGAATTTCGTTTCCGTTTCCATTCCTCGAGGTCAGTTCATTTCATCAACCATTCCCCAGTTGTTGGCTGGTGTTTCTTGCATGCTGCGAGATGATTAGAAGATGGGTCAACTATTGACAGCCATTGAATGATCTTTTCACGACATTCATTTATTTGATTGGTCGCGTTGTCTGCTAGTATGGCTGCAACATCTGTTCGAATGGCGGCGACTTCTATTCGTGTAGCCTTAAATTGTTGCTTTAGCTCCGTCACACCTTGATCTATGGCCAGAGCTAGGGTCCTGCCTTTCGGGGTCAACACCAGAAGTCTGAAGTAATAGACTTTCAAGGGTTCTACGGAGGCTTATCAGCTCAACTTACGTTTGGTCTGCAGTTAGCGCTAAATGGAATGTAGCTTTATGCCTTCCAATGGCTGTAATAGCTTTATCAGTATCTTTGCTGCTAAATGGCCATTTCAAAGCTCTTAGCCCAATTTTTCTCATCCTATCATTTCCCTGACCTGAGTCTAACTCCGCCGCCAGTCTTAACAAGTCTGTCCGACATTGCTGCACTGGACCATTAGGTTGATTGAGGAGGCTTAATATTGACAGCTTGGCAGGGCCAGGAGCGTCAGCCAGGTCAGCCACGCTGGCTAAAACATCCTGGAGTAATGTCACTTCATCGCGGAGACGTTGGATATCTTTCCTAGCTTCCTTCACTTCCAAGTAATACGTCCGACACAGGTCGAAGACTTGGCTCGAGATCTGGACTACTGCGATAACACTTGCTACCGCGCTAAGGTCGTCCATATTGGCGACGTTAGTATGTTGCTCTCGCTGTCATGAACTGCTGACTATGTAGGGTAGTGGCATGACTTGTTAAGTATGGTATTTATCGACTTCCCACTTTCTGTCGTTCACCTAGACACTAGGTTTTCGTTAGGCATTTCCCCACCATCACTTACTGTAGGCTCTTCCTTAGAGCCAGCATTCCGCGGGAACAGCGACGCGCTTCTTCGCCCACCAAAGAGTGCTTTGCCAACTCTACAGCAGCGTTTTGACGACTGGGCCATACACAGAACTACTGCAACCGTGATTCCCTCTCTGATAGCGAAGATTCGAGCTGAAATGTAATCTATGACTACCGGTAGAACGTGCTGTGGATGAATGAATGGTTCTGGATAGCTATCTAACTGCCACAAATTATGCAGTGCTATCTTAGACCGCACGAATAAAGAGAATGCATTGGAATATTCGTACATGAACGCATCTAGCTTGCTTGTTTCGCTGCTCATCCCACATCTCGTGCCATCCTATGGCATACCTTATTATTTCATCTTCATACAAACTTCAAACGATCTGAACAATGCGAACCTAATTAATCAATTCCAACGCCCCGACCCTATCTACCCGTCTCTCATACTGACGATTGCAAGCCGGTGTAGTATTTTAACCCGCTTAGACGGCGAACATGACCATCGCGTCCACAGCACAAAGTACGAGCGCGACATTGACATGTTTCTTTCCGCGTGCTAATGCAGGAGCCGTGTTGCTGGTGTTGCTGTTGCTGCTAGGGGCGAGGAAGGGAGAGGTTGATGGTGCTGTGCCGTTCGTGCCGCTAGTAGTACTGTAGTTGGAGAGCGACGCGGATGGTGAGGGTGCGCTGGTCGAATGAATGGCAGAGCTAGACGCGCCACCGATAGCGGAGGAGGCCGAGGAAGCGCTGTGCAACTGGGAGTAGAGTGGGTTCGCTGGCACCCCTGAGCCGGAGACTGGTACTGAAGAAGCCAGTGTGCTGGTAACTGTGACCCAGACAGTTGATAACGCGCTACAAGCTTCTTCCGTCATGTTTGCCGTAGTTGGAGACGTAGCGACCACGATGGCAGTGGGATAGTATAAGCTGGAGATGTACGCGATAGAGTCTGGCACAGAAGAGAGGGGTGAGGAGGTGGGGTTGTATGAGGGGTTCAGCGCTACGTTCACAGTGGTGGTAAAGGTGCTGGTTGAGCTAGTTGTGAGGGTTGTGAAGCCGCTGGTAGGCGCAAGAGGGATGACGGATTGGGTTATGGTGGTTGTGATTGCTTGTGGGGTTGCTGGCAGCGCGTCGACCGAGCTACGAATGTTAGTTGGGGGTTTATTGGCAATAGGGGACGGACTTACGAGGTGGAGCTGAGGAGGGCAATCTCGGAGTAGGTTGGAAATCCAGTGGTTGATCCGATTCCGTATGAGGGTGGAATATATGCCGTTTTGATTGCTGGTGAGGATGCCACATTACCGACTGATGAAGTTGAGCCAACTCCATATGAAGGCGGGACGTACGCAATGATGCTGGATGCTGGTGTGGCTGTCGCACCGCCGACTGAGAAAGTTGAGCTGGCAGTACCGGGGCTAGCAGTGATGCTAGGAGCAGAAGCTGTGCTCAAAAAAGAAGCAGTGCTCAGAGAAGAGGCAATGCTCAGAATGGAGGTAATGCCGGAGCTGGAAACAGTGCCTGAAGTAAAAGCGATGCCTAACGTGCTACCAATGCCGGAAGTGGAAGATGTGGAAGCGGTACTCAAAGTCACAGCAGTGCTTGACGTGCTAACCATGCTAATAATGGAAACACTGCTAGAAATGGAAGTGCTGCTATGAATCAGAGTTAGCAAATGATTCAGGCTTTCGGATATGATTCACCTTGAAGAAGTAATAGTCACGATGATGAAATCAGTGCTAGTGGTGTGTTGTGAGACGGTAGTAGTACTCTCACCAACGTCAGTCTCTTCAGAGCAGGGCACATTGGTATAGGTGTCAACAGTCAAGGTAACAATCTTGTCCATGAATGAAGTAGAAGTACTGGCAGCTGATGTCATCTCCACGGAAGTTGAAGACGAGTCCATGATATCACGGCCATAAAGACGGGCAAGACAACTATTATCATCTGATATCGTTAGCATAATCCTGTTCAAAGGTAATTTTGGCACTCACTGCCGCAAGCTAAGAGTCCGAAGATATAAGGATCAGGGATGGCAATGACAGTTGTCAAAGCTGCAAGCAGCAACGCGAGGATTGAGAATTCCTTCATTGTTCTGTGTATACTGTAAGCTTCTTGTGAAGGCTGTTGGTTTGAAGTGTAGTGAGATAGTTCGATATAAACAGTTGAGACGAAAGATGTGAATACACAGGAGATTTGTGTTTACGAAAGAGTGTCGAAGGTTGGAAGGGGTTTGAGATCTGTGATTGAGTGAAAAGAGTGCGAAGTTGTGACGTATTGCAGACTGAAATGAATGGAATAAATACTCTTTGTTTACACCGGACGCGGGATCACCACAATCAATATTAATAAAAATATTAGAAGCAAGTGAATTTTCGCCTAACTGCTCTATCAGTATCAAGTCTAGTACTTGGAGATCTCTTTTCTAGATGTTTGGCCAGGTAGAGTAAAGCATCTAATATTTTCAGCATGAAAATACTGATCATGACAACCCCGTATGCGGAGGCAGAACCTTGGTTCGCAAATATCCCAAGGACTAACATGATATACGTGGCAATGATCAACAGTCCGTTGCGTATCTTCTTCTACCTTTTGCATTTTGGGAGAATCCTTTTCTGGAACATCCAATGACCGGTTTTGGTACATTTGCCGACCTCCTGTACGTCTTTTAACGGGCACAACAGAGAGGATCAAGAGTAATTCATATTAAGATCAAGGAACTCAACACGTCGATATTTTGACCCAGGACTTGACGGCAAGAGTATCACATGTGACACCAAGAATGATTTGACACGACTTAGGGATACTGATTTCGGCTTTGTGAAAGGGACATATTTTCGACAGCAGATGATTTCTGTTGAGGATATCTTCTCGTTGATATACCTCTTGTTATTCAGACCTTATTACAGCAGAGAAACCTGGGAGGCAAGTACTTGTGGTACAGTGCTCTTGGAAAGCATGAAGATATAGAAGGAACTCAAATCATTTGCCCACTAGGCGGCGGTTGCGGCAAGGCAAAGGGGGCGTGCGTCTGATGAAATACTCATCTACTTTGCCTTCATGACACATCTTAAGGAGGGTTGTTAGGAGATAAAGCGAAGAAGACATTGTAACTGTTCCAGTACATGTTTGGGTAGTCTCCAGCGCCGGATACGTTCCAAGTTTTCTTTCACACATCTATGAACTCGTACTTGGGCACAAAAGGAGATTCTCGCAAGACTGTGAAGTTTCTAGGCAAGGTTGCACGATTAATTATACCAAAGACAGAATTAATGGAGAATTCACCAGTAATTGATGCATTGCAAGATATTGAATATGCGTATTTTAAGAGTTGAGGTTGATATTGACGTTGGCGTTTCTAGAGCCGCTTGCCACTTTAGGTCTACTTGACGATCAGCGCGTCGCGTACCACAAAACGGCACGCGATTCCATCTCTTCTCCACTTCCGCATCCCTGACTCTCTGGAGAAGTTTCGAGATACTGCGCCAGGAACCCCTCGAACCGTATCTTCCGTCACGCTCATCCTCTGCAATCGTACGGGTCAAACAATCCTTCAACCTCAGTCTGCGTGACTGGAGGGCGATTGGTCATGGCCCCTCGACGGAGCGCCGCGACTGAGGTATTAGAGGAGGAGGAGCCTCAACTTGCGGTCTTACAGTTCGATGAACCTCTATCATGGCGAGCTGGTCGCGCAATACCAACTGCTGATCTCCTGCGGCGTCTCGAGGCGCTCTTCACAGAACTGCGAGAGATGGACCAGGGCGAAGTTGACAAGGAATCATTGACCAAAGTGGCAAAGGAGCTCGTGGGGCAGAACTTGGTCGGCCACAAGGACAAGGGCGTGAGAGCATTTACTGCATGCTGCTTGGTAGATGTTCTGAAGATATGCGCACCCGATGCGCCGTTTACACCTTCGCAATTGAAAGTATGTATTTCTTCGTAAAACATAGCCATAAGCTAAATTGGATTAGGACATCTTCACCCTCTTCATTACGGCTATCCTTCCTGCCCTCTCAGACCCCTCTGATGCATATAATACACAGCATACATATGTCCTGACCTCTCTCGCGGAGGTAAAGAGCATTATTCTCCTCACAGACATTCCAAATTCCGAACCTCTTATATTACACCTCTTCCAGCTTCTCTTTGATATCATATCTGGCACGTCTAAGGCATCCACGGGCGAGCAGGTTAGCAAGAATGTGGAATATCACATGAATGGAATACTTGTCACATTGGTAGATGAAGCGCCGACTCTTCCTACCATGGTGATTGATATCATTATGGCCCAATTTTTAAGAGCCGCATCCCTGGGAGGCCGAAAAACCAAGGCGAATGGAGATGTATTGGCGGATGGGAAACAGTCTACGTTGTTAGTGAAAGAGCTGCCTGCTGCATATAAGATGGCAGAGTTCATATGCAACACCTGCACGGAGAAGATGGCGAGATATATCAGTCAATACTTCAATGACGTTATTATGGAAGTCTCAGAGATGACCGGCAAAGATTCGAAGCCAAATGACCGACGGCGCTCAGATGCCAATGCGGATGACGATGATGAACGTGGTACTACGGAGGCAGACTTGAAGGAGCTTACGAAAGCCCATCGACTACTACGAGAATTATGGCGCGCATCGCCAGGAGTGTTACAAAATGTTATCCCTCAACTTGAAGCAGAATTGTCTGCAGAGAACGTTGACCTAAGACTACTCGCGACTGAGACACTTGGTGACATCATTTCGGGCATTGGAGCTGCAGGCCCCCCTTCTCCCCCAATGATGGACCCAACAGCATACCCGCCGCTGAAGCTTGTAGAAACGCCGGAAAGTCCGGCATCTAACAGCGTATTGACAACGCCTATGTCACCTCAATCCTTTGCCCAGACTCATCCTTCGGTTTATCACAGCTTCATTGGACGGAAGAATGATAAGTCTGCTCTCATTCGATCAGCGTGGACTACAGCCATCGGTCGGATTTTGACCACTTCAGCTGGCGGCATTGGCATCAGTCGAGAAGATGAGATTACTTTGGTCAATGGTCTGGCAGAAAAGCTCAACGACGCAGACGAGAGAGTCAGAATCGCAGCGATCAGAGCTGTTGGGAGCTTCAGCTTTCGAGACGTAATGACGAAGCTTGGTATCAGTGGGGACGTTGGGAAATCGGGGTCTGTTCTGTGCAGCTTGGCTGATCGCGCTCGAGACAAAAGACATCCAGTCCGTGTTGAAGGTATGACACTTATCAGCAAACTCTGGGGCGTTGCCGCTGGGGAGATCCTTGCAGGGAATGAGGCCGTGATTTCAATGCTTGGAGCAATCCCATCGAAGGTATTTGAAACATTCTATGCGAACGCGCCGGATGTCAATATTCTCCTGGACCATGTAATGTTTGAACAACTCATACCGCTGAGCTACCCTCCTACAAAGAGCAAGGGCTCAAAACACACAAACGGAGAGTCTCAGACAACGCAAGCAAACGGAGATGAACCATTTGATGCTGATAAAGTTCGAACTGAGCGTATCCTTGTCATGATCAGGTCTCTTGATCCCAAATCTAAAAAGGCCTTCTTCGCCATACAGGGTCGGCAAAAGTCCTTCCGTGACGTGCTCACTGCCTTCTTGAAACAGTGCGAGGAGTATAACGGTGGGACAATTGAGGGAGACGAAAAGAAAGCCAAGGACCAGTTGACTCAGATAATTGCGTGGTTCTCGAATTTTTTCCACGATAAACCACGCGCCTCACATGATTTGTGGAAGTATACAAAGATCCACGACAGAAGAAGTTACCAGCTCATTAGGTTCGCGATCGCCCTGGAAAGCGACTTCAAAACGGTGTTTAAGGCGATTAAAGAATTCTCCAAGCGAATCGAGTCAGCATCGGGATCTCCAACATACATTCTTGAGACACTAATTCCATTAATATACAGGGGTGGTTCTCTTGTCTATAATCGGAGTCACCTACCAGCTATCCTGGAGTTTTCAAGAAATGATGCTCACAGTTTAGGAGCTACGGCTCACGAAGTTCTCAATGAGATTTCCAAGAGTAATCCGCACATCTTTAAAGCTCAGGTAAAGGAACTTTGCAAGTTGCTTCAGGAACAAGCACCCACTCCGACAAAGGCGAATGACTTTGGGTCAGTTGAGACCCTCAAGGCATGTGCAGCTTATGCACGAAAGTATCCCGAGGAGATTGCGCGCGATCGGAAATTTACTCAAGCATTGGTTAGCTTTGCACAATACGGCGAGCCTCCGAAGGCGGCCAAGTATGCTGTTACCATCCTGATGGCTGCTACTGAGCGCAAAGAAATGCATGCAAAGGACCTTCTGCAAAGGTCGACAAAAGATTGGACCTATGGTTCGGATCATTTTCTGACCAAACTAGCAGCTGTCAGTCAATTGATGCTGTTAGAACCAAACGCTGTGGATGATGCAACCAACGATGCCGTCATTGATATCACTACTCAGCATATTATGCTGCAGGTCAGGACTCCGGCCCACGAGGACGACAGGAACTGGCAGGACGAGTCGGGACTCGATGAAGAATTGCAAGCAAAATGCTGGGCTCTGAAGATTCTTGTGAATCAGCTTCGAAGTATCGAAGATCCCGAACGTATCAGGGCTTCTGCACCACCTGTTCTCAAATTGCTCAACGCCCTTGTTCACAAAGAAGGGGATATTTCAAAAACACAATCTACGCCGAAACACCACAAATCCCATTTGCGCCTCGTAGCTGCAAAACTTCTCTTAAAGCTTTGTACAAACAAAATGTTCGAAGGACTCCTTAGTCCGATAGCTTTCAATCATCTGGCACTTGTTGCCCAAGACCCCATTTTCCAAGTACGTCGTGGCTTTGTGGATAAGGTACAGAAATATCTCGTGCAAGACAAGCTGGCAAACCGTTTCTATGCGATACTATTTCTTGTCGCCTTCGAGCCGGATATGCAATTCCGGCAGGTTACTGTTACATGGATTCGGTCACGGGCGAAAATATTCCACGAGAAGAAAGAACATACCATAGAAGCCATAGTTCCCCGTCTCTTATCCCTTCTAGCACATCATCCCGATTATAGTTCCGATGCAGAAGATCTTGTGGATACTGCGCGCTACATCCTCTTCTATGTCAGTTCTGTGGCAAATGAGGATAATCTCGGCTTGATCTTTAAGTATGCAGAACGTGTGAAGCAGGTTGGCGACGCAATAAAACCTGCTGAGAGCCAGAATCTGTATGTTCTCAGCGATCTTGCGCAGGCAGTGATACGAAAATGGCAAGAGAAGAAAGGTTGGACAATGCAAAGCTATCCGGGAAAGATTGGCTTGTCGAAGGATCTCTTTACGCCTATGCAGAGTCATGCTGCTGCGCAAGAGGTGGCAGAAAAGCAATATTTGCCTGAAGAGATGGATGACATGCTCAGTGCGTTGATTAAGGCCAATGATAAAAAGGTGAGTCATGCCTACTTTTGATGTGTGAGGCATCAGCGTTAACAATCCGTCTAGCAAAAGCGTAAATCCGATGACAATGCCGATATACCATCCGCTAAAAAACAACGATTAGCACCCGTAAAGAAAACCCCAACCAAAGAAGCTGCTGCGAAGAGGCCTAGCAAGTCAAAAGCGTCAACACGACCTTCCAAGAAAATAAAACCAAGCTCGTTACCCGCAGCGGAATCTTCACCAGCAGAACGTCGACGTAGTGGTCGGGGTGCAGGTGCGAAAAGCTATGCAGATAGAGACGACACAGAGGATGAGCAGGAGATGATGGAAGGGGTGTCAAAATGGAGGTATTCTAATGAGGATTCAGATGCGGAAATGAGGGATGGGAGTGAGGAAGCGGAAGAGGGCGATCAGCAATCAGAAAAGGAGGATGGAGAGCCAGAAGCGGCGGCCGAGGCTGAAGAGGAAGATGATGAGCCTGAGCCTGAAGCAACACCTACACCCGCGCCACCAAAAGTTAACGGCAAATCATCTGGAAAGAAGACGGTGCCTTCGAGAGCCAAACCCGTCCCACAGCCGAAAGCAAAAGCGGTCCCGAAGGCGAAAAGCAAGGTGAAGCCGAAAGCTAAGCCTGCCGTAGCTGCGAAAGGCAAAGGCAAGGCTCCTGTGAAGGATGTATATGATTTCGACGACTCGGACTGATTCACTATCTTTGCATGATGACTGGGACTTCTGCATGGCGTTTGCGATTGATCGTCATTGATGGCCATGAGCGATGCGTTGTTTGACGCTAACCCTTCTTCGTATACCCCTCGATCTTGCATATTCTCTCGCCACTTCTAATCATTTCACGCCACGACTTTGCAAAGTCAGGGCACGCCACGCCGCGAAATCAGGATATGGACGGATATGGATATGGAGGATATGAATGCCGATGTGGAAGGATACAAAATCGGGAGATGGATAATGGGAAACATCATAACCGCGCGCGTGCAGATCATCTCATGCCGGTAATAACACGAGCTTAGCTTCTGTATTTATGGAGTGCATCATCTGTCTCCTTTGTAGGTTGCATACCTGATCAAAATTTAACTAGCCAGCGCTCTATGTATGTATGTAAGTAGCTTCAAAAATGTGCATTAGTCTCATTTCGGGCTTGGTTTGGAAAGCATGGCATGACACATCACGTCACGTCCCATCACAGCAACTTTCTCTGTTCAACATTTCTAGTATTCTCCTCGATAGCCAATCCAAGCCACTAACGTACTGCTTGTCACCTCAAACGCGAGGTATCTTTCTTTTATGCTATATCAAAACAAATTAAGCTATAGAAACGCCTCTCTATGCATGCAATACCCATTGGTGTATCATGTCGCTCTCTCCGTGGCCTATCTTTTGCTGTGAACATGAGTATGATGAATGAAAATGAAATATCCACAACGTCCCAAGTTGTGTGGGTGACGGATGATGTTACTTCTCTTCTGTATCCTCCACTGCTTCTATGCGTAATAGGGTGGAGTGTTGGCCTGGAAAATCTTACTGGTCTGGTCGCTTCGAGATCGTGATCACCACGTATCATGTGACTCCGGATGAGTCAACTAGTCCGAAGCAGCGAATCGATCGATGACGGCTCGAGAAATCCCGGCCCTATGTTGATGAACTTCCGGCTATTCTTCGTCGCCGTTAGTGCATCATAACTCCATGTCCACATCCACATCCACATCCCCCTGCACCTTCTCCTCTTCTGCCTCCACCTTGCAGGGCCTCCCTTCAATCTCCTCCATCTCCTTTAAATGCCGCTCTATAAGGGCCTTCATCGCCAACAGGCTTTGCTTTTCCCGTTGACCCAGAATATTATTTGCGATATTGGAGGCGTCGCCCTGGGCCATCATGGCGACTATAGTAGGCGATGCTTGGGCCTAGATGAGCCGGGGGGTTAGTGCTGACGTCATTGACACGTAAGAAACATGGGAATTTGAAGAGGAACACTGACTATTAACGCGTCGATAAGGAGTTGAGCACCATCTGGAGCGCCTTCTTGAGTTGCAAGTTGAGCGAAGTTTAGAGCTGCTTGTTGTTCGAGAATGGAGTGGCGGTCTACAGCAGTAAATTTCTGCTGGGCGGGCTCCTCGACCATCTCTGGTGGAGTGGGAATCGCTAATGATCCTCCTTGGGCACGGATTCTAACAATTTGTTAATGAGGCTTATATGAATGTGCAGGGGACTTACCTTGAGATAAAGTCGAGCTTGATACCCTCTTCAGGAAGCTTGTAGATTTTGCCGTACTCCTTCTGGTCAAAGAAACCCTCATCCTCGTCGTCGCTAGGCGTTAATTCGACATCGATGTGACCATCATTCTTGAATCCTCGGGGGAAAGCGGGCTTCACAACCGATGCGCCTCTGATCTTGCGGAATCGGTGAGCCGGCCCGAGGCTGCCGGGAACTTTGGCGAGAAGATCATCAACATGGCAAGGGCATCTCCAGAGCTTTCCAAGAGGAGGTGGGTTTGCTAGCGGTGGATCTAAGCAGTCTAAATGCCAATGGAGTCCGCAATAACTGCAAGGAATGATGGGGTTGCCGTTGCCTGCGCCTTTATGACATTCGTGACACAGGATGAAGTTGCCCTTGGCATCCTTAAGCTTGAGATAATCAGGTGCCTCTTCGTAACCTGCGTTCCTCCTATGAAACCGTGAGCATGAGGTATCTAGAAAAAGACAAAGAGAACTTACTTTGGCTTCTGAACCACGCCTTCCTCATACTCACCCTCAGCGCCCGTTCGGACATTCTCGAAGTACTCGCGAATGTCTTTGGGAAGATGAAATGCGCTTGGGTTCTTCCTCTGAAGAATAGCAATCAGCTGACCAAATAATCTGGAGTCATCAGTTGCCTTAGGATTGCGTAAAGCATTGCAAGCGTTGCAGAACCAGTTGTCAGGAAGCTGACTTTCGTTCAGTGGAGGGTCAACACATCTGAAATGAAAGGATCTTGTGCAGCCATCACAGCATACAAGGTCGCCGTTGCCTCCACATGACGAGCAATAGTCGTCGTTATCATCCTAAATCATGAGTCAGCCAATGTGGCGATATTAAGTGGTGATCATCTCGGTAAATGCGGAAGCACACATTGGTGCCAGCGATGCAAATCCAGCCTCGTAATCTCCGAGGATTAGATTGGATCTAAAGCGAAAATAGAGATGTAATGAAGAATGAGCTTTGGAACCGGAATAGCTGAAGATGCATCGCGGCGCTGCAACTACGAGAAAGACTTACTTGATTGTTAGGGAAAGTACCATTGCCGACCGGGCTGTTTCGTTCACCGCTTGCTCTTGGAATGCCAGCTGAGGGGCCAGCTTTCTTCTTCATCGGTCTAGATGTGAATCGGAATATGTCAGTGATGCATTTTATCTTCTGAACGAGTTTTGTTGATGCTCAGGCTATAAAAGTGGGATGCGCTAATGAAATCTCGCGAGGCCGCGATGACTCGTAAGGTAGACAAAGGCGATGAAATCCATCACCAAAAACAATATAGCCACGCCAGAGCCCGATGGGATGATATGGAGTCATCCAGATATTGACGAGAGTGATAATATGAAGATCGACTTACGATGTTTTCATGCGTAGGCCACTCTTCGGCTTCCTCGTGGGGCGATTAAGGATGCCTGGAGTCCCCGCACGTGAGTTCGACGATGAGCCAGGTGCCACGTCGGTGTGGAATGATAGCAGAGTCGGAGAGCTGAGGTCGTCGGATTCATCATTGAATTTTTTGCTCGTCCGACCGCCGTGAACGCGCAACTTGATCTGCTGATTCGTCGCAGCACCACCCTCTGGATCTGACTTGGGATCTCGACTCTTGAGTTGAGTACGAATATCGCTATCAAGAACCGTAGCGGAAGTCTCAGTTTTGTTTTTCGCTACCCGCTTCAGTTGAAATCTTCTGTCATTCTCATCGAACCCACGAACGGCGCCAGCTGCTGCCTTTTTCAGCGACTTGAGATTTGGATGTTGTGCAGGATGTTGGGATGAAAGTGTTTCAGGAGGTTGAGGAAGAAAAGGCTCGGCCAGGCGAGCGGGCATATTATTAGTGTGGTTGTTGTGGTTGGCGAGAACAGCAGGAACGAGAGATTTGTTGTTAGTATTGGTACCGGTGGAAGACGAGGCAGAAAGAACGTCCCAAGCGTGTGATTTTAGCCCGAGCCTTGTATGCTGTGTCATTGGCCGAGTTTGATTGTCCCGTGCGGGCGCATGCGAATCATCGGCTGTGGCAGGCCAAGTCTCACTCTTGGATCCTTCTGGATTGGCGTCTTCTGCTACAGCCTGGTTGGGTGACAGTTCAGAGGGGGCAAAACTCTCCTCAGTCTCCAGCAGCTCTGCGTCAACTGACGACAGGTCCGAGTCACTTGAAACGACCGAGATACTGCGACTCCGTAGATGATTACCGTTCATAGTGCCGTTCCCATTCAGTTCAACAGAGGTATCGCGTTTGACCTCATAATTGTTCCCTTTGTGTTTCTTGTGAACGTGACCACCACTCTCTTTGCGAGGCGATCTCGACACCGCATCATTCATCGCTTCAGCTGTAGTCTTCTTTGGAGACAAACTGAAGTTGACAGGAGAGAAATGGATGGGAGTAGTAGTGAAACTTTTGTCGCTCCTAGCGAAAAGTTGCTGTGATTTGCCACTTGTCCTACCTTCTTTCTTCTTGTAGTGCATTAGACTTCTGAACTCAGTCTGTTCCTCATCCGTAGCTTCTTGCGTAGCGATTAGCTCAATCAGGTGTACCATTCTAGGATTTGATCTGTGGTCGTTGTAGAGAGTCTGTAAAGCATAGCGTGTATGAACCCGTCCCGCGGCCTGGGCCTCGCGGCAGGCAAAATCAACAATCCTGTCTGTTCTCTGAAGTTCACGCTCTTGCTTCACAGGCGACACCGAAGTTGAATAGGGAGAAGCTATAGGTGGTAATGACGTTGTGTCACGCATGATACTCTTTCGAGCACTTGTCTGAGCGACAGGTGTTGTGGGATTCCATTCCGCCTCGTCCATCTTGTGTGATTCAGATCTTCTTCGGGAAGGAAGGACAGGCGGCTCAGGCGTGACGGCCTCCCTTGGAGTAGAAGCCGCTGACATTGAGGACTCTCCTTTCCTTACTAAAGTCACTCGTCGCGGTCCTTCTGTCTTCGCCAACTTCCTCACTTTCGAGCTTGGCATTGTGCCCAGAGGTGCCATGTTCTCCAGCACTCCATGGCGAACAATGTCCAGGTGCGGATACTCCATGAAGCTGGGAGCTGGAGGCCGTATCGGCGGCTCAACCCAGGCTTCCATGAAAGCCCTCGATGTTTTCGCACCGGCTGGCTCTGCAATTGTTGCATCCGTATTGCCGGCCGTTCGCGTCTGTCGAGCGTTCGAGGTCATCGTCGCATTGCCCCTTGCGCGCAGCACTCCCAGGAATGCGACGTCTGCAACATGGTTAGCTCAGTACAGCCATGCGAGGGTTGATATGGTTCTACTTCTCTACTTCACCACTGCACAGCACATCGAACAATTCGCAAGGTCAGCCTACGGGAACGCGTTAAGTCGTGGACTAGTCGATCGAAGGGGGCAACAATGATTGAAGGCTCCATCCGGGCCTTAGCGAGCGGACTTACCTGCAGCACCAACAACACTACTCATCATCCCTCCATAAGTTGTATAACATACGGATAACAGGATTACCGGAATACGATGAAGTGGGAGTATTGCTGGTCTAGGTCAAGCTTTATTTCTTATTTGTGCCTAATATCTTATATTTGACTCATTCTGAATAATGAGCAGGAGATGGCGTGGCTGATTTCAGATGGTAAATTGTAGCATTGTCATTCAAATCTATCTAACAACAATGTAAAAGAAAAGATGAGCCCGGAGACCTTGAGGAAATACTAGGTATGTATAAGCTTTGTTATTTTCTCGTCATTCATGGGCTTTTCGTTGCTAATTTTGCTGTCCATCTCTTCTCATTGTTGATCTGATTCACATGGTCGGTGTAATTCCTGTCGTCGAAATAATTTCTAATGATGTTGTAATTCCTGTTGATAATGCTATTCGCACCCTCGCGGCTACTCTTGCTATCGGTGTTCCCTATTGCCGATGTGTTTCTTGTCGACGATTCTTTACTTGCTCCTCTGTCGATGTCTCTTTTCATTGATGCTCCCCTCTGTTGATGTCCTCCCATATCGATGCTCTTCCTGTCGTCGACATGATGGTTATTGATATGGATTCTGCTATTGATGCAATTAATGTTGTTAAATCTAACGTCTGTTTTCTGTATGATTCTTGTTGCCGAATAATCTTGATGTCGATTTTCTTACTGTAGTCGATGCTTTTCTCTATCGTGAATGAGGCCTTTCTTGTTAAGAAGCTTCTTGTCGCCAAGTTGCTTTCTTGAAATTTTTATATTAAAAACATGGAACGGTATCAACAAGGAGAATATTGCAAAGGAAAGAGTCCAAAGTAGAATGCAAAGTAGAGTAAAGGTAGAAAGAGTGACGGCAAAAGGAAAGCTCACAAATAAGAGTACCAGCCCAGCCATAAAGGTATTCATCTTCAAGACAAAGAGTCACTGGGCCAATTCACATAATGCTTTTTAGTAGTTGCCATTCTGTAAGTAGTTACCAAGTCACAGCGAAATCATCACAGAATCATTGAGACATATGCAGGGACCTGATGGCAGGCGTTCATTGAGCTGCTAGACTCCATTATAGGAGAAACTCTGCGGTTCTCAGTCAGGATCCGTAAAACGTCCCAATATATGATCCGCCACAAGCAGAAGCTCGAATTTCCGAACAGAACGACATCCCTAGTCTGTCGTAGCCTAGCGTCTAAGAACGGCTGGCGGAAGTCTCAGAGCGAGACTTGCTTCGACATCCTTGCTTGTGTGCCACGTGCGAGCTATGAATAAGTTGCTTTATTCATCGTCGCTCTCTTCTTCGTCATCATCCTCTGCAGCGGCAGCGGCAGCAAGCTTCTTGGCAGACTTCTTCTTCTTCTTGTTCTTGCTCTTGCTTCCGGTATTCTTGGCAAGTGGTTGCTCAAGGATCTTGAGAATCTCTTCGTCCGTAATCTTCTTATCAGTCTTATATTTTTCCAGGTCAGGCTTCGGCGGTGCGGTGAGTCGAGAGAGACCATTCTTGGTGATGACTGCGCGTAAAGTAAGCACCGTTTACAGGTATGACGAGCGATTTTTCTTACCAATGGTACTCAGAACTCGGGCAACTGGCTCGCCATCTTTATCCCCTACAACTTCATACTGTCGGAATGCATTACCTCGCACACACTCAACCACGCCAACCTTGGCATCTCTCTCATCGTCAAGCTGACGTAGACTGAAGGGGAACAAGCCGAACTTCTTGACGGCCTCAGATAGCATCTTTCTTGAGCTTGGCCGCTTGAGCCCAACATGAGCGGTAGTACGTCGGTGGAGAGTCGGTCTGTTTTCCAGCGTCTTAACCTTTCCAGACCCGAGACTCACACCCATTTCAACGCCCCAAACCTCTCCAACAGCGGGAACACCCTCGCCCTTGGATCCTTCTCCCGGTGCCAGGACTATCTTCTTCTTGCCCTCGATCTCGTTGCGTTCAAACAACCATGATGTTGTGCTCTCTACCAAGTTGCAGTCATAACTCTTGACAACCTTGTCAAGAAGAGTGGTGATGCGACTTTGTGTAAGGGGCTTTTGCTGAGCTGCCTTTGCCTTTTCTTCATCTGTGCCAGTTGCTAGTAACCCTGGTGGCACCATCAACCTTAAGAGGAGTTCGTTTGCATAGTAAGTGGCCAGTAGTAGATCTGCTTGCCGACCGGTCAACTCATCATCTTTATTTGCGCTGGAGGGGATGATAATAGTGTCGCAGACAATGGTTCCAAGGCCGTCGATTTGCGCACCCAATTGAATCTTGATCACATCACCAGGCTTCAGAGCCACTGCTGCTTCGGCCTCATCTGTCTTCAGAGGAGTATAGGGTGTCACAAAAGAAGAGGGCGAGACTGTGGTTGGATGCGATATGCCTAGGAAGGATGTTAACCTTGCTCTACTTGGGCGGAAATCCTGGGCTGGCCCAAGACTAGAGAATAGTCACCTTTTGTAATCTTCTTCCCCCTGTAAACCTTGCCGATTTCTTCCTCGAGTAACTTGTCACCCCTCTCACAGATGGTTACGATCTTCTCATCGGCTGCACAGAGCTTGGTAACAGCTTCGAGCACCTTCTGGGATATCTGAGCTGCGGTCTTGTACTTTGTGAGAGTATCGGGATTATTGAGGGTGTAGTCTGCCATCAAGGAAGTTAGCAAGAATGCATCCTTGAAGCTTTGAAGAGAATTGAGCATAATTAACCACGTAATAGCGGGGTCGCGGGGCATAGAATGATATTGTGGTGTTTAGGAACAAGCTAGACTGACCAACTTCCTTTTCTTCTGCCATGGCTGTAGTATTGCTTGCAGTTCTGGGTGACTTTTTTTGAAGTTGCAGAAAGGAGGACTGAAGTTGTAGTTTGAATGTCCTCAACCTGTTGTCAATAATTATGGGCAAAGGGCCCAATGTGTGCGTGGCTCGTGAGAGATTCGCTTAAAAGGGGAAGCCTCGTTACGGAAGCCTTTAAGGCACCCCTGTCGAATGATTCGGCTTTCTCCATCCCTTCCACAACCTGTCGCGCTTCATCTAAAGTCGCGCCGCTGCATCACCAACCATCCCGTACGACCTTAATATCGCCAGAGTAGGGCCTGCCACCTCCTATCTGTGTCTTGCGACCTCGTCGCCAATGGTGCTGCGATGGCACTGGAACTTCAACAGCCGCCTACGGGCGCGTCTGCCACAAATACATCCGTTGCAATTCCCCATCGACAACGAGCCCCCTTCGACAAAATATTGTTAGAGCAATATGTCACCAGGGGCTGGTTACATAGCTCGAACATAATAGAGCATGATCGACAGCGAAAGGCAGAAATACAAAGGAAGTTGGCAGAGAAGGAAGACTACATGGATATCCGTCGGCGATATCATCAATGGTTCCCTCCAAGTCGACTATTTGGACAAGGCTACAATGGCTACGGTAATGGACACACAGATGGACCGCCAGGATTATTATATCCAATAGCCAAACCACGTCTCGGACGCAAGAGGACACCACGGCTGCACATCAAACGCAAAGATATGAAGCAACAGGCAGAGCAGTTGGAGGAGCTGGTACCCATCCGACTGGATGTGGATTGGGAGAAGATCAAACTTCGAGACACATTCACATGGAATCTTCATGATCGTGTTGTGAATATGAAGTTATTTGCGGAACAGCTGGTTGAAGATTTTGGACTCGAATCTCCCGCTGCTGAACGCGTCCTCGAACAGGTTACAAATCAGATCTACGAACAAATCAATGACTTCTTCCCACCAGTATATTTCGAGGAAGATGCGCTGGACCCAGAGCTCCCATATTCTGCTTACAAAAATGATGAAATGCGGATATTGATTAAGCTTAACATTACGATTGGTCCTCATACCCTTGTGGATCAGTTTGAGTGGGAGATTAACAACCCCATGAACTCACCAGAAGAGTTTGCCCAGCTGATGGCCAAAGACTTGTCCTTGTCGGGCGAGTTCACAACTGCAATTGCACATTGTATACGAGAACAAAGCCAACTCTTCACACGGAGTTTATACATCATCGGACATCCTTTCGACGGACGACCCGTAGAGGACGCTGACTTGGTCGCCGCATTCTTGCCGTCACCTCTACCATCTGCATTCAGGCCTCATCAACAGGCAAAGGAGTATGCGCCATATCTGTACGAACTCAGTGAAGCGGATCTTGAAAGAAATGAGCATATATTCTCGAGAGAGCAGAGAAGACAGAAGCGCTCGGTGAATAGAAGAGGTGGTCCAACATTGCCCGATCTCAAAGATCGTCAAAGGACGGTGCGGACTCTGATTGTATCGTCCGTCCTTCCAGGAGCGGCTGAATCGGTAGAGGAGAGTAGAATCTATAAGCGTGTCAGTGGCGCTCTAGGAAGGGGAAAGAGAGCGACAGGACAAAGAGATGGATTGGATGGCAATTCGGACTCTTCAGAAAGTGAGGATTCATCGCCCGACTCTCCCGCGCTGTCCCAGCTTCAAGGAACAGCAAGGACAAGAGGTATGCGTGGTGCAGCCACAGCGGCACAGCAACGTATGGCCAATATTGGACGATCAGAAACCCCCGAAGCGGCAACTCTCCACCATCATGAGACCAGAACTTCGGCCAGAAGATTTGGTGGTAGAGATGCTCGAGAGGAGAGTGTTGATGGGCCTTCAACGTTAATAGTCAAGCTTAAGATTGGGAAGGATAGATTCCGGCAATATCTTCGCGATCGTAAGAATGGCGTCCGGCTGCCGCAAGGCCATAATAGGTCTCAAAGTTCTTTGTCTGGTTTCGGAACCCCTGCAGCTGGCTCGATGGGCCCGCCTTTGACTCCTGGTCTTCAAAATAAGCAAATTGGCTCAGGATCGGCGCCCACATCCCAGCCGCGAACCGGCAATCCACAACAAGTTCAAATAGGGCGGGTAGATGCGCCTCCACCACCGGGACTACCAGTACCTGTAAGTATTGTGAGCCCTATATCCTTGTTTTAGAGCTGACCAGTTATAGCCTCAACCGCCTGCCTGGCTCGATCAAGGTCTCGAAGAGCTTCATAGCCAGTATCCGGATGACAACTTTGAAAGCATGATGCGGTACAGCGCCGTCGATATGCGCACCGAGCTCCCCACTTCAATGCCGCCAGCGGGCCAACCCATACCAGCCAATGTCAAATTCATGTATCTCCCACGTATCAGGTGTTTAGATTGTCCTGGAAAGCTGTATACCCCTGGGCCCGGGATGACGGTTGAGAACTTCGAAGTACATCTCAAGAACAAACAACATAGAGAGAAGGTTGATGCAAGAGTATCACGGGAGAGCCGTAGCGGGTACTAAAACAATTTAATGGATGGATACAATGTATCTGTATAAATAGGTCCGGCGCAGACATGCATGGAATGGAGTGGGAGCTGTGGAGTTATAGAACAGTATCATTGCTCCGGCTTGCTGGTAGTATCCGAATCAATTTATGAGATTATTCAATGATGAGTGCTCTGGATGTGTTTTCTCCATGCTAATTTCCCTTTCAACCCGTGATATATGGTTTGCAACATCAGTGACCAAAATCAATATAACTGATCGGCGATAGCAGTCGTCATATATGTATGCACCATAATTGGCCAATTTCACCTCGGTGACAAGGGTGCCACGTGGAGACTCGCTTTTAGCGTACGTCCGTACAGGACAAGTTTTATGCCGATTCGGTTTCATAGGTTGTTGCACTGTATATCCGTATAGTAATGGCTGTGTTCCACCGGGTCTTATAGATTGCCCGTATTGACCCGTCGTTTATTCGGAGATAGGATATGTCATGTTCGTAAGCTCAACCTCTCACCATGAGTAAAGGCGCACTCAATGACTTAAGTACCGCAGCCTTCCAAGTTTATCTCTGTTCTGCATCTATCTAAAGATCAATAGCATTTCTTGTACCGTATCAGCCCTACTCAAGTCACTTCTCAAGAACTCTTATATCAATTATCTCCTATTCACATCACCATCATGGAATTCACCCCTCTCTTCCCTAACACCACCCCCGCCCGCAAGCCCCCCTCCAACAGCTCCCGCGCCTTCCCCCGCGGCGTCCACCCGCTCTTGAGCATCGGCGGGCAGAACTCCCTCCGCGCGCAGTTCACAATCTCAACATGGCTCTGCGTCGGCGCAGCTTTACAATCTCTGCTCGTGCTGCTCCCTTTGCCTGTGTACTGTACAATTCTACCATCCATTGCATTACTAGCGTATAAGATCATCAATACTTATCTGGAGTTGTGGGGATTCAAGGCGAATCACCTGATGCAAGGCGTTATCAAGGGGAGATACTCGGCTATTTTCCCAAACAGTGATGGGAGCTTTACAAGGGGCGCGGGCCAGACTATAGGCGGAGGAGGAGTTTGTGTATTTTTACTTGGGGCGAGGAGTAACAGGTAATTATATTTCCCCTTCCCCATCACCGCCATATACTCCCCTTCCCCCTCTTTCTCGCCTTGCAGCTCAGACTAACCCCCTTCACAGCCCCCTGGGACTCCTTTCCCCCAACTTTGCCTCCATAGGAGGCTTCTTCGCTAAAATGTTCCAGGACCTCGAGAAGAATAGCGAGCAATGGGGTTTCCTGGGCAGCAGCACTTACGCCAACACTTCGGACCGCCTGACACAGCCCGAAATGCTGTACATCATCTACTTCAAATCATCAGCTCATCTCCACGCTTTTGCGCGCGGTAAAACGCATCAGGACGGCTGGGATTGGTGGATGAAGAATGAGGCCAAACTGGGAGATGTGGCTATCAGCCATGAGGTTTGGGAAGTCCCGGAAGGCGGTTGGGAGACGATTTATCACAATTATGGGCCGAGTGGGTTTGCGGCTACGAGTCATGCGATTGAGGAGGAGGGGGGCGTGAAGCAGTGGGCTTGTCCGATTATTGCGGGAGATCATAAGGCGTTGAAAAATTCGGCATCGAGGATGAGACCGGTTAAGGGGCCTGTGGGGAAGGGTGCTGGGGATGAGAAGGTGTGAAGGAGGTGAAAAGAGGAGATTTTGTTATGTAAGAGTTTCACTATGGCCTTAGAGAGAATGCCTTTGTTGCAGAGATATTGCTTGAAGTACTCTAAAAGGCTGTTCTCCCGCTTCACCATTAAAAGGCCTTTTGCTCGATAGCTTAAATGCAATCCTAACACAGTATCTCAACGTAGAAGAATTACGACGATTGATGGGAAGGGGAGGGCGTGACCCAGTCATGGCTGGCAGAAGAAGAAAGAGAAGTTGAGGGATGGAAAGATTCCTGTTAATAAGAAGGATTGGAAGACGCCATGGTCTGAAGGGACGGTGACGGATGTGCCTTTGGGAGGAGACTGTGAGGTGCTTTATGGGCAAGAAAAAAAGAGTTGATAGCTCAAGTCACCATTGTCAGAAGAGGGAACTTTACTTGCGTGAAGTGAGAGGAAAGGAATTGAAGGGAGGAAAGAGCGGCAACAGAGAACCGATAGGCCGCCCAGGTTGTGAACACGAGGCTCGTAATGCCTGTCATGTCAGTGTGCTGCCCGGACGGCCTGCACATATTGACGGATACTTTACACAATCATGGTAAACACTAAACTCAAAATGCTGACTTTGAGGAAGGAAAGTGAGTTTGTTCGTCTCTGGTCCTGTTCTTTTTCCAATCCATTCTGATTTTCATGACGCTTGAAGGGCCGATGCTCATGCTACCTTCTTGTTAGATCACAGATAATAAAAATTCTAGAAAGAGGCCATTGGAATTGGAAGTGGGAGTAAGATCAGTTCGCCCGCTTCGCTTTGACCTTGTTCATATCTGAAGCTCGGCTTGAGCCAATCGCCTATCGCCGCAGATGAGTGAATTTTGCCCACTAGACCAAGAGATCCGAGTCCATGATAAAGTCTCAGTAGTCTTGTAGAAGACTAATCCCTCAAGCGGTTAAGGTATACTTCTTGCAACGTGGAAATTCACATCAGTATGCCGAGCCATGCGTCAGACTGTGTTCAACCCCGATAGTCTTAAACT
>Ga0335075_10003947_pt1 | contig 23298 bp, 20 predicted proteins | sample Lox_Sample_24_FD_206723 | JGI IMG/M metagenome (GOLD analysis project Ga0335075, IMG submission 206723) | Soil microbial communities from Loxahatchee National Wildlife Refuge, Florida, United States - Lox_Sample_2.4 | ecosystem: Environmental > Terrestrial > Soil > Wetlands | place: USA...
TTCGAGGCTCTTGGCCTCCTCGACCGTGATCACCCCCTCATTGCCGACCTTCTGCATCGCCTCGGCGATCATCTCGCCGACTTCGCGCTCGCCATTGGCCGAGATCGTGCCGACCTGGGCGATCTCCTCATTGGTCGAAATCTTCTTCGACCGCTTCTTGATGTCATCGACGATCGCCTCGACCGCGACATCGATGCCGCGCTTCAGATCCATCGGGTTCATGCCGGCGGCCACCGCCTTGGCTCCTTCGCGCACGATCGCCTGCGCCAGGATCGTTGCCGTCGTGGTGCCATCGCCGGCCTGGTCACTGGTCTTGGCAGCGACCTCGCGGACCATCTGCGCACCCATATTCTCGAACTTGTCGCCGAGTTCGATCTCCTTGGCGACGGTCACCCCGTCCTTGGTGATCCGCGGCGCACCAAAGGATTTGTCGAGGACGACGTTGCGGCCCTTCGGCCCCAAGGTCACCTTGACCGCATTGGCGAGAATGTCGACGCCGCGCAGCATCCGTTCGCGGGCATCGGCATGAAATCTGACGTCTTTGGCAGCCATGTTTTTGTTCTCCTCAGGCGATCACGCCCATGATGTCCGATTCTTTCATGATGATCAGCTCTTCGCCGTCGAGCTTGACTTCGGTGCCGGACCATTTGCCGAACAGCACCCGGTCGCCCGCCTTGACATCCATCGGCTGGATCTTGCCGTCCTCGCCGCGCGCCCCCGGACCAGCCGCCACGACTTCACCTTCCATCGGCTTCTCCTTGGCCGTGTCCGGAATGATGATGCCGCCTTTGCTCTTCTCCTCCTCCTCGACGCGCCGGATCACGACACGGTCGTGCAGCGGACGAAATTTCATGAAACCCTCCTCGACCCCGATCTCGATAGAGCGACAAAAACCCCAGGCAATTTAGCACTCGCTGCCCAAGAGTGCTACTTAGATAGCCGCGAGGTGTTACCTTGTCAAGCGATCGGGCGGATCCGGGCTGGGCTGACGCCGCGGGCAGCAGGGCTGCGCCGGCAGTTTTGACAACAGCACGTGCGCTGTGCACTCTTTGCGGGTTATGATGGATATCGCCGCCACTGAAGAGCCACGCCGATGCCGCGAACCGTAGACTGGGAAGTTCCGGGCGAAATCCAACCCAAGCCCGACGAATGCAGCTTCGATCTCGACCGTGCGCTTGGCGCCATTCTGGGGTTGCGCGCGACCGTTCCGGAAGACGCCTTCACCGCCGGGACACTCGGCACCGAACGGGCCGGCAGCGGGGTCTTGATCCGCGGCGACGGTCTCGTCCTGACCATTGGCTATCTTGTCACCGAGGCCGAGACGATCTGGCTGACCTCGGCCAATGGTGGTGCGGTGCCCGGTCATGTCCTGGCATACGACCAGGAGACCGGTTTTGGTCTCGTCCAGGCGCTCGGCCGCTTGAATGTGGAGCCGCTGGAGCTTGGTGTCGGCATGCGGGTCGGCGCCGGGGATCGGGCGATCATGGCCGCCGAGGGCGGACGCCGCCACGCCATCGCCGCCCGGGTGGTCGCACGCCAGGAATTCGCCGGCTACTGGGAATACGTGCTCGACCACGCGATCTTCACCGCCCCGGCACATCCGTTCTGGGGCGGGGCCGGGCTGATCGGCGCCGATGGCCGGCTGATCGGCATCGGCTCGCTGCACGTGCAGCATTCGAGCGGCCGGGAACTGCGCCGCGACGTCAACATGGTCGTGCCGATCGATCTGCTGCCGCCGATCCTCGACGACATGCTGACCTATGGACGGCCGAACCGGCCGGTGCGGCCGTGGCTCGGCCTCTATGCCGCCGAGGTCGAGGATGCAATCGTCGTCGCCGGGCTGGCCGAGCGCGGGCCGGCAAACGCCGCCGGGTTGCGGCCCGGTGACCGGATCCTGGCCGTGCAGGACGATCCGGTCGCCAGCCTCGCCGGGTTCTGGCGCAAGGTGTGGGCTGGCGGACCAGCCGGCAGCGAAATCCAGCTGCAGGTCGTGCGCGATAACGAAACCTTGACGGTTCGCGTGCTGTCTGCCGACAGGGCGCGGTTTCTAAAGGCACCGAAGCTGCACTGATCGCTCGGCGCCGGCGGGCCGCTCCGTTGCCGTCGGGTTGCAATTTGCCACAGCGATTTCCACCGGGGATGTCCGCCGTCAGCTTTGCGTAATATGCTCGTGCCCGACGTCCCCGAACCTTTGCAGCCCTTGCGCTCCGCGCATCTGCACCGCCTCGAAGCCGAAGCGGTCGGCATCATCCGCGAGGTGGCGGCCGAGTTTCGCCGCCCGGTCATGCTCTACTCGATCGGCAAGGATTCGAGCGCCATGCTGCATCTGGCACGCAAGGCGTTCTATCCCGGCCGGCTGCCCTTTCCGCTGCTGCACATCGACACGCGCTGGAAGTTTCGCGAGATGATCGCCTTTCGCGATGCCACTGCATGTCGGTTCGGCCTCGAGCTGATCGTCCACACCAACGAGGACGGGGTGCGGCGCGGCATCGACCCGATTGCCTCGGGGTCGGCACTGCACACCCAGGTGATGAAGACCGAGGCTCTGAAGCAGGCGCTCGACCGCCACGGTTTCGATGCCGCCATCGGCGGGGCGCGGCGCGACGAAGAGAAAAGCCGCGCGAAAGAGCGCATTTTTTCGCTGCGCGGTGCCAATCACGACTGGAACCCGAAAAACCAGCGTCCCGAATTATGGCGCCTCTACAATACGCGCCTCACCGGGCGCGAAACGATGCGGGTGTTTCCGCTGTCGAACTGGACCGAGCGCGATGTCTGGGAATATATCGCGGTCGAACAAATCCCGGTGGTTCCGCTTTATTTCGCGGCGTTGCGGCCGGTGGTCGCGCGCAGCGGCACCTGGATCATGGTCGATGACGACCGCCTGCCGCTGAGCCCGGGCGAGACGCCGGTCGAGCGCTGCGTGCGGTTTCGCACGCTCGGCTGCTATCCGCTGACCGGCGCCATCGAATCGACCGCGCGAAATGTCGACGAAATCCTCGCCGAACTGCGCGATACGCGGCGGTCCGAACGACAGGGCCGGCTGATCGACAGCGACGAGGATGCAGCGATGGAGCGCAAAAAGCGCGAGGGCTATTTCTGATGCCCGGTCCCTGCGCGGGGGGCGGCGACACGCCTGAGCGCGATCTGCTGCGCTTTTTGACCTGCGGCTCGGTCGATGACGGCAAATCGACGCTGATCGGCCGGCTGCTGCACGATTGCGCGCTGATCCTCGACGATCAGCTGGCGGCGCTCGAACGCGAGTCGCGCCGCTTTGGCACGACCGGGGAAGCGATCGATTTTTCGCTGCTGCTCGACGGCCTCGAGGACGAGCGCCAGCAGCGCATCACGATCGATGTCGCCTACCGCTTTTTCGCCACCCCGGCGCGCGCCTTCGTCGTCGCCGATACGCCCGGTCACGAGCAATACACCCGCAACATGGCCACCGGGGCCTCGACTTGTGAACTCGCGGTGATTCTCGTCGATGCCCGCCACGGGATCCTGCCGCAGACCAAGCGGCATGCGGTGATCTGCTCGCTGCTCGGCATCAGGCGGCTGGTGCTGGCGGTGAACAAGATGGATCTCGTCGGTTTTGACGAGCATCGGTTCGCTGAAATCGCCGCCGGCTTTGCCGAATTCATCGCCGGGCTCGATGAGATCGCGCTGTGTGCAATCCCGCTCTCGGCGCTGTCCGGCGACAATGTCACGCAGCACTCGGCACGCATGCCATGGTATTGCGGCCCGACCCTGATCGAGCACCTCGAAACCGTCGAGCTTGACGGTGCCGCCGACGGTTGCTCATTCCGCTTTCCGGTGCAGTGGGTCAATCGCCCGAATGCCGGATTTCGCGGCTTTTCCGGAACGATCGCCGCCGGCTCTATAGCGCCCGGCGACCTGATCGTCGTCGCCGGGTCCGGCCGCAAGACCCGGGTCAAGGAAATCGTCACCTTCGACGGGTCGCTACCGCGCGCCGAAACGGGCGACGCCGTGACCCTGACCGTCACCGACGAGATCGACATCTCGCGCGGCGATGTGCTCGCCGATCCGCGCGATCCGCCCGAATGTGTCGATCAGTTCGCCGCCCAGCTGATCTGGATGAGCGAGCAGCCGTTGGTGCCGGGCCGCTCCTACCTGTTAAAGATCGGCCCCCGCACCGTGCCGGCGACGGTCACCGCGCTCAAGCATCGCATCGATGTCGAGAGCATGGCCCACCTCGCCGAGAAGAGCCTCGGCGCCAACGAGATCGGCTTTTGCAACCTGTCCACCGCGGCCCCGGTGGCGTTTGACCCCTATCGGGTCAACCGTGAGACCGGCGCCTTCATCCTGATCGACCGCTTCACCAACGAGACCGCCGGAGCCGGCATGATAAGCTTTGGTCTGCGCCGCGCCAGCAACATCCACTGGCAGGCGTTGAGTATCGGCCAGGCCGAGCGGGCGGCGCTCAAGGAGCAGATTCCGGCGGTGCTGTGGCTGACCGGGTTGTCGGGTGCCGGAAAATCGACGATCGCCGATCTGGTCGAGAGAAAGCTGCTCGCCCGCGGCCGGCACACGACCCTGCTCGACGGCGACAATGTGCGCCACGGGCTCAATCGCGATCTCGGCTTCACAAATGCCGACCGGGTCGAGAACATCCGTCGCGTCGGCGAGGTCGCCAAGCTGATGGCCGAGGCCGGGCTGATCGTGATCTGCTCGTTCATCTCGCCGTTTCGCGCCGAGCGCGACATGGTGCGCGAGCTGACCGAGCCGACCCCGTTTCTCGAGATCTTTATCGATACACCGCTCGACGAATGCATGCGGCGCGACCCCAAGGGGCTCTATGCCAAGGCCAAGTCCGGGGCGATCGAGCACTTCACCGGTCTCGACTCGCCCTACGAGATCCCCGAGGCCCCGGAGCTCCACCTGACCACGGTCACGATGACACCCGAGGATTCGGCTGAACAGATCATCGACGCGCTGCAACGCCGCCGCATCATCTGACCAGCAGCGCCTGCGGCTATGGCGGGGAGCTGTCGGCCGATTCCCGATCGCCCCGCTGCATGCCCTCGCCATCGGCGGCGGCTCTTCGATCCGGTCCAGACAACAGCTTGTCGAAATAGGCGATCGTGCGAGCGAGGCCCTCGTCGAGCCCGGTGCGCGGCCGCCAGCCGAGCACAGCCTGCGCCTCGCTGATGTCCGGGCAGCGTTGCACCGGATCGTCGATCGGCAGCGGTTTGCGGATCATCGTCGAGCGCGAGCCGGTCAGCGCGATGACCCGGCGAGCGAGTTCAGAGACCGAGGTCTCGACCGGGTTGCCGAGATTGATCGGCCCGGTGACCGCGTCTGGGGCGGCCATCAGCGCCAGAAACCCGTCTACCAAATCGTCGACATAGCAGAAGGCGCGGGTCTGGCTGCCGTCGCCATAGAGGGTGATCGGCTCGTTGCGCAAGGCCTGCACGATGAAATTGGAGACGACCCGGCCGTCATTCGGGTGCATGCGCGGGCCATAGGTATTGAAGATGCGGGCGACGCGGATCTTCAGGTTGTGCTGGCGGAAATAGTCGAAAAACAATGTCTCGGCACAACGCTTGCCCTCGTCGTAGCAGGCGCGCGGTCCGATCGGATTGACGTTGCCGCGATAGCTTTCCTGCTGCGGATGCAGTGTCGGATCTCCATACACCTCCGAGGTCGAGGCCTGAAAAATCCGCGCCTTCAGACGCTTTGCCAAACCCAGCATGTTGATCGCGCCGATCACGCTGGTCTTGGTCGTCTGCACCGGATCGAACTGGTAGTGGATCGGCGAGGCCGGGCAGGCGAGGTTGTAAATCTCGTCCACCTCGACAAAGAGCGGATGGGTGATGTCGTGCCGCATCGCCTCGAAATGCGGATTGCCGAGCAGCGGGGCCACATTGTCCTTGCGCCCGGTGAAATAATTGTCGACGCACAGCACGTCGTCGCCGCGGGCGACCAGCCGCTCGCACAGATGGGAGCCGAGAAAGCCGGCGCCGCCGGTGACGAGGACGCGCTTGGCAACGACCTTGCTCACGGCAGAATCCTCCGGCTGAAGAAGCGACCGCCGCGCTGGCCGCTCAGGCGAGCGCTCGCAGCCGGGGCCGCGGCAGGTTCGCCGCCCGGCCGATGCTGACATAGCCGAGCCCCGCCGCGATCATCTCGTGCGGCTGGTAGATGTTGTGCAGATCGATCACCAGCGGGACCGCGAGCAGGCTCTTGATCCGCGCCAGGTCGAGCGCCCGGAATGCGTTCCACTCGGTCAGGAGGATCAGTGCGTCGGCCCCGTCCGTCGCCTCGTAGGGATCGCCGCAATAGGCGAGATCGGGCAACAGCTTTCTTGCCTCCGGCATCCCTTCCGGATCGAAGGCGCGGATCCTGGCGCCCGCCGCGATTAGACGCGGCAGGATCGTCAGGCTCGGGCTGTCGCGCATGTCGTCGGTGTTGGGCTTGAAGGTCAGCCCGAGCACCGCAAGCGTCTTGCCGGCGACAGCGCCATCGCAGGCAGCGATGATCTTGTCGGCCATGCGCTCCTTGCGCCGGTCGTTGACCCGCAGCACGGTCTCGACGATCGCGAGCGGCGCCTCGGCCTCGTGCGCGGTACGCACCAGCGCATGGCAATCCTTTGGAAAACACGAGCCGCCAAACCCCGGCCCGGCATGCAGGAACTTGCTGCCGATACGCCCGTCGAGGCCGATGCCGCGGGCGACATCCTGGACATCGGCGCCGACCCGCTCGCACAGATCGGCGATCTCGTTGATAAAGGTGATCTTGGTCGCGAGAAACGCATTGGCTGCGTATTTGATCAGCTCGGCGGTCTCGATGTCGGTGAACACGATCGGCGTTTCGAGCAGGTAGAGCGGCCGGTAGAGCGCGCGCATGACCGAGCGCGCCGGCTCGCTGTCAGCGCCGATCACCACCCGGTCGGGCCGCATGAAATCCTCGATCGCCGAGCCCTCGCGCAGAAATTCGGGGTTCGAGACGACATCGAACTGCCCTTGCGGCCGCACTCGCCGCAGGATCCGGGCGACCTCGCGCCCGGTGCCGACCGGCACTGTCGATTTGGTGACGACGACTGTATACCCGGCCAGCGCCCGCCCGATAGCCTCGGCGGCGGCGTGAACATAGGACAGATCAGCATGACCGTCGCCGCGCCGCGACGGGGTCCCGACCGCGATGAACACAGCCTCGGCACCGCTGACCGCAGCCGCCAGATCGGTGGTGAAGGACAGCCGGCCAGCCGCCATATTGCGCGCGACCAGCGGTTCGAGCCCCGGCTCGAAGATCGGAACCCGGCCCGCCTGCAGCCGGGCGATCTTGGCCTCGTCCTGATCGACGCAGACGACTTCAACGCCGAACTCGGAAAAGCACGCCCCCGAGACCAGTCCGACATACCCGGTACCGACCACTGCGATGCGCATGCTCTGCGGCTCCCATGCGAGTGCAGCCACAAACGACGGATCGCGCGGCTTATTCCACCGGCACGCCCCGCGGCAAGTCGCCGCGTCGGGCCGGCGGTGCCGCGCGGAAGAGCTACCCCGCGCGCCGCGTTGTCGCGCGAGGCATGATAGCCGGCGGTGTAGGGCATGTCACAGGCAATCCTGGTTACTGGCGGCGCCGGCTATGTCGGCGCGCATGCATGCAAGGCGCTGGCACGCGCCGGATACCAACCCGTAGTGTTCGACAATCTGTCGCGCGGCGAGCGCGCGGCGGTGCGCTGGGGACCGCTGATCGAAGGCGAGCTCGCCGATCGCGGGCGCCTCACCGCCGCCCTGATCGAGCATCGGGTGGCAGCGGTCATGCATTTTGCCGCCTATGCCTATGTCGGCGAGTCGGTCGGCGATCCGGCGCTCTACTACCGCAACAATCTCGCCGGCACGCTGTCCCTGCTCGAGGCGATGCGCGAGGCCGGAATCGGCACGATCGTGTTCTCCTCGACTTGCGCCACTTACGGCAACCCCGACACGATGCCGATCCGCGAAACCGCGCCGCAGCATCCGGTCAACCCCTATGGCGAGACCAAGCTCGCGATCGAGCGGGCCTTGCACTGGTACGGGGCGGCCTACGCGATGCGCTCGGTGGTGCTGCGCTATTTCAACGCCGCCGGGGCCGATCCCGAGGGCGAGATCGGCGAGTGCCATGATCCCGAGACCCATCTCGTGCCGCTGGTTGCGCAGGCGGCGTTGGGACGGCGCGCTGCGGTCGAGATCTACGGCACCGATTATCCGACCGCCGACGGGACCGCGATCCGCGATTATGTCCATGTGCAGGATTTGGCGGCCGCGCATTTGCGGGCGCTGGAGCATTTGCGCGCCGGTGGCGACAGCTTCGCGGCCAACCTCGGCAGCGGCGTCGGCCATTCGGTGCGCCAAGTGATCGCCGCGGTCGAGGCGGCGAGCGGCCGGACCGTGCCCGTGCGAACCGCGCCGCGCCGGCCGGGCGACCCGCCGGTGCTGATCGCCGACCCGGCACTCGCCGCCGAACGCCTCGGCTGGCGTGCGCAACATTCCGATCTCCCGACCATCGTCGGCACCACCCTTGCCTGGCAGAGGCGCGTGGCGTCATCGTGACGTGCCAGTCTCGCGCGAGGATGGCCCGGTGAGTGGCGCGCCTGCGGCCGGCGAGTGGCGAGCCTGAGGAATGAATCCCGTGCCGGTTCGTTGTGCCAGCGCCGCCCCGGCCGGGGGTCGACCGCGCGGCGCCAATCCCCGGAGCCTGGCAGATGACCCTGGTTGAAGACGACCAGCTCGCCGTGTTGCCCGAGCCGGTCTCGCGGCCGGCCGCGAGCGGGTCGATGCCGATCCGCGTCAGCGGCAAGTTCTTTGTCGCCGACGGCCGCAAGCATTTCGTCAAGGGGGTCACCTACGGGCCGTTCCCGACCGGCAGCCACGGCGCGCCGTTTCCCGAGCGCACGATCGTCGATGCCGATTTCGCGCAGATGGCCGCTGCCGGGATCAACACGGTGCGGCTGTTCACGGTGCCGCCGCTATGGCTGCTGGATGCGGCGGATGCGGCCGGGCTGAAGGTCCTGGTCGGCCTGCCCTGGCCGCAGCACGTCACCTTTCTCGACAGCCGGCCGATCCAGCGGGAGATCCGCCAGGCGCTCGCCGACGGCGTGCGTGCCTGCCGCCACCATCCGGCGGTGTTCGCCTATCTCGTCGGCAACGAGATCCCGCCCGATATGATCCGCTGGCACGGCGCCGAGCCGGTGCGCCGGTTCCTGCGCTCGCTTGTCGCCCTGGTCAGGAGCGAGCACCCGGATGCGCTCGTCAGCTACGCCAATTTTCCCTCCACCGAATATCTGACCGTCGATTTCACCGATTTTGTCTGCTTCAACGTGTATCTGCACGACGAGGCCGCCTTCCGGCGCTACATCGCGCGGCTGCACAACCTCGCCGTCGATCGGCCGCTGGTGTTGACCGAGTTCGGTGTCGATTCGATCCGCGAAGGTCCCGAGGGGCAGCGGCGCATCCTGTCGTGGCAGATCGGTGCGGCGTTTGCCGCCGGGGTCGCCGGCACCTGTGTTTTTGCGTGGACCGACGAATGGTTCACCGGCGGGCACCTCGTCGAGGACTGGGCATTCGGCCTGGTCGACCGGGAGCGCCGGCCAAAACCCTCGCTCACCGAGGTCGCCGCCGCCTATCGCGGCCCGCTACCGCCGCCGCTGCCACGCAATCCGCGCGTTTCGGTCGTCGTCTGCGCCTATAATGCCGAACGCACGATGGATGCCTGCCTCGCCTCGCTCGAGGTGCTGAATTACCCCGATTACGAGGTCATCGTCGTCAATGACGGCTCGCGCGATCGCACCCGCGAAATCGCTGAGAGCTATCCCTACTGCCGGATCATCAACCAACCGAACCGGGGCCTCAGCATCGCGCGCAATGTCGGCGCCGAGGCGGCCACCGGCGAGATTGTCGCCTACACCGACAGCGATTGCGTCGCCGATCCCGATTGGCTCCTCTATCTCGTCGACCGGATGGAGGCGGGCGGGCTTGCCGCCTGTGGCGGCCCCAACTTCCCGCCGCCCGAAGCGAGCCTGGTGCCGGCTGCGGTGGCGGTGGCGCCGGGCGGGCCGACCCATGTGCTGCTGAGCGATGAGGTGGCCGAGCATATTGCCGGCTGCAACATGGCGTTTCGCCGCGAGACCCTGCTCGGCCTCGGCGGCTTTGATCCGGTCTATCGCGCCGCCGGCGACGATGTCGATATCTGCTGGCGCTTTCAGGACGCCGGCCATGTGATCGGTTTCAGCCCGGCGGCGATGGTCTGGCACTTCCGCCGCAACACCGTCAAGGCCTACTGCAACCAGCAGCGCGGTTACGGCAAGGCCGAGGCGCTCGTTTATTCGAAGCATCCGTTCCGGTTCAACCTGTTTGGCCAGGCGAGATGGCTCGGCCGCATCTATGGCGACTTGTCGACCTCGCTGTTGTTGTCGCATCGGCCAGTGATCTATTCGGGCGTGTTCGGGCGCGGCCTGTTTCAAACCTTGTACGAGCCGCCCTCATCGCTGACCGCGTTTCTGCCGCTGAGCTTCGAGTGGAGTGCCGCAGCCCTGGTGCTCGCGATGGGCGCGCTCGTCGGCGGCGGCTGGTGGATGCTGCTGACAGTGCCGCTGCTCGTCACCGCGGCGATGTGCATCAACGGCGCGCTGAAGGCGCCGATCGATCCCCGCTTCACCGGCCCGAAGGCGCGCAGCCTGGTGGCCCTGCTGATCTATCTCGGACCGCTGCTGCGCGGCTGGGAGCGGATCCGTTGGCGATTGCGCGAAATGCGGGCGCCGCCGCATCCGTTCCCGGCCGCCGTCGAGCAGCGGGCACGAACCCGTTGGCGCGAACGTGCGTTCGAACTCGCCTATTGGAGCGAGACCGGTGCCGAGAAGGAAGTGCTGATCCTCGGATTGATGGATTTCCTGGTGCGGCAGAAATATTTCGTCGTGCCCGATACCGGGTGGAGCCGTTGGGATCTCGCGATCGCCCGCGGCTTCTGGGCCCGCGCCCTGGTCACCGTCTGCGCCGAGAATCATGGCGGCGCGAAGCGCCTGCTGCGGCTGCGCTGCGCGATGCGGGTGTCGCGCTTCGGCGCCTTTCTGCTGCGCAGCTATGCCGTGGCGACCGCATTCGCGCTGATCCTCGGCTGGCCCTTCGCAGCAGCGGCGATCGGTGCCGCCGGGCTCGCCAATCTCGCGGTGATCTTCTATCGCCTGGTCGGCTTCGGGTGGCTGATGCACCGCATCGTCGAGACGATCGCCAAACCGGCGGGACTGCTTCCGACCGAGCCGAGAGCGATGCGGCAAAGGGCCGCCGCCGCGACTGTGTCGGCGGTCTGACGCGGCCACCGATCGCAACGGCCACCAAACATCGCGCGATGCTGAGGCAGCTCTGGCCATATCTGCGCCGCTACCGCGGCCGCATTGTCTGGGCATTGGCGCAGGTGTTCCTGATTACCGGCTTTGAACTGTTGAAGCCATGGCCGCTGCAGGTGGTGATCGACAACGTGCTGGGCGGCAAGCCGGTCGCGATCGCCGCATTGCGCGATCTGTCGGCCAGCCGCCTGCTGCTCGGCGCCTGCATCGGCATCGTGATCGTGCAGCTTGGCAGCGGCGGGCTGACCCTCCTGCACAACTACACGACGATCGCGGTCGGCCAGAACATGGTCAATGATTTGCGCGGCACCCTCTATGCCCATCTGCAACGCCTGAGCCTCGCCTTCCACGACCGCCAGCGGGTCGGCGACCTGCTCTATCGGGTCACCGCCGACAGCTTCGCGGTGCAGACGATGATCATGAACGGCACGCTGCCGATCCTGTCGGCGGTCATCTTGCTGGGCGGCATGCTGGTCATCCTGTTCCCGCTCGACCCGGCGCTGACGTTGCTGGCGCTGACCGTCGTGCCGGTGCTGTTCACGCTGATCTCGTGCTTCAATCGCAAGATCGTCGGTGTCGCCACCGAGGTGCGCACCGCCGAAAGCCGGGTCTACTCGCTCGTGCAATGGGCGATGTCGTCGATCAAGGTGGTGCAGGCTTTTGCCCGCGAGGCCGACGAGCACCACCGGTTCATGGGTGCCAGTGATGCCAGCCTGCGGGCGACGCTGCGGCTCTACAGCTGGCAGACCTTCTATTCGGGCACCGTCAACGGCGTGATCGCCGCCGGCACTGCGCTCGTCGTCTATGAGGGGGCGCGCGCGGTCGGTTCCGGGCGGTTGAGCGTGGGCCAGCTGATCGTGTTCATCTCCTATCTCGCGCAGCTCTACGCGCCGATCAACCAGATCACGCAGAGCTGGGGCCTGATCGCCGGAGCGAGGATCGGGGCGAAGCGGGTGTTCGAGGTGCTCGACACCGAGCCCGACCTCGTCGACGGCAACCACTGTTTTCCGCCGACCGGTGTGCGTGGTGCCGTGGCGTGGCGGGCGGTCGGCTTCAGCTATCGGCCGAACCTGCCGGTGCTGACAAATATCGATATCTCGGTCCCGGCCGGGGCGAGGGTTGCGATCGTCGGCCCGACCGGCGCCGGCAAATCGACGCTGCTAAGTCTGTTGCCGCGCTTCTATGATCCGAGCACCGGCCGGGTCGAGATCGACGGCATCGATCTGCGCGAATACCGCCTGGCGGCGTTGCGTCGCGAGATCGCGCTGGTGCTGCAACCGCCGCTGATCTTTCCGCTGTCGATGCGCGACAACATCGCCTACGGCCGGCCCGGGGCCGACGATGCGGCGATCGAGCGGGCGGCAAGGCTGGCGCAGATCGACGGATTGATCGCCGCGCTGCCGCAAGGCTACGATACCGTGATCGGCGAGGCCGGCATGCCGCTGTCGGAGGGCGAAAAGCAGCGGGTGACGATCGCTCGCGCGCTGCTCCTTGATGCGCCGATCCTGATCCTCGACGAGCCGACCTCGGCGCTCGATGTTGCCACCGAGGCGCTGGTCATGGCCGGCATCGAGCGGCTGATGGAGGGACGCACGACGTTCGTCATCGCCCACCGCCTGTCCACCGTGCGGCGCTGCGACCGGGTTCTCGTGCTGCGTGACGGGGTCATCGTCGAAGATGGTGCCCCGGCCGAGTTGCTGCGGCGCGGTGGTGTGTTCGCCGGCTATCACGCGGTTCCATTTGCGCATGGGGCTCCATTTGCGCCGCCGCCGGGTGCCGTCGCGGACGTGCTGATCCCGGATTGAGCCCGACCCAACCGCAGGTTTCCCAGGACTAGGCATGATTAGTATCGTTCTCAATCGCCAAAAGGGTGAAAAATTCTCAATCGCCAACCGGTATGCCCCTTTTCTGAATGGATCGGGTGAAGATACCACGCTGCGATCGATCCCTTGATGTTGGGCTGAAACTCAGTCCGCGTGGCAAGATCTGGCGATCGATTTTTGGCTCCTGCATCGGGACTGGATGTGACACCCGAATTACCGATTGAATGTTGTCAGCCAGATGCCGGATGGCTAGGGTGAGGCTGCCGAAGCACGCTGACGATTGAACGGCGGCGGCAGTGATGGGCTGGCTCCCACACTCCGCTCCAGGGTCAGACCCGTCGGTCGCGTCGACGATCGACAGCGCTCTTCCGGCATAGCGTCCGCGACCTGGCCCGGTCGGCACCGACCGGGCACCCACGGTTCGGGCCCAGGTGGGGAAGGGTTGATCGGGGAAACCTCGGGCAGGGGAAGGGTCTTCCCCGAAATAAGAATTTGTGTTGCTGCCGGAGCGCCGCTGAGGGTGCAGCCGTGGTTGCAAGCCGTCCTGTTCTCGGCTGCGGTGCTTGGCACCGTCGCGGCGTCGTATCTCGGGGCCAGCCGGATCAGCTACCGGCGGGCGCTGGCGGTCAAGGATGCGACGATTGCCCGCACCGGAGCGGCCAATGCCGCGCTCATGCAAAAGCTCACCGGTCTGCGCCGCGAGCGTGATCAGGCGGAGAACCAGGTGGTGGCGCTGCGCACGCGTCTGACTGCGACCGAGACCGACCTGCGCTCACTCGATCGGGTAGAGAACCGCCTTGGGCAAAGCCGCGGCGAACTCGGGCAGCAGCAGAGCGCCGCCGCTACGGCCGGTTCTTCGATGGCCGGGCAGCTGGCCCTGCTGACGCAAACGCTCGACCAGACCCGCCAGAAGTTGCAGCAGGCCAGGGCCGCCGGCGCCGCCGCAACCGCCAGGCTGGCTCAGGACCAGGCCGCTCATGTGGCCGAAGCGGCACGGCTCGACGAATATCGCGAGAGCCTTCAGCAGAGCGCGCTCGAACTGGAGCGGCTGAGCGACACGCGCCGCCGAAATGCGATCGGACGAACTCGGTTGCGGATACGCCTTGGCCAAGTCTGGCAGAAATTGTCGCAACAGGCGGCGCCGCAGCTCGTCCCGGCAGCCGCGGCCGCGGCCGCCTCGGGCAACGCCGCGAGCGGCCTCAGGCTCGGAGGTACGAAAGTCGCTGCCGTCGAGCATATGCTCGCCTCTGCCGGGATCGACGTTGCCCATTTGCTGGCGCAGCTCTCCCCGAGTCGTCCGGAAGGCGGGCCGTTTGTGCCGCCGCCAAAGGCTGGCCAGCCGCTCATACCGTGCATCCGACAAAACTCGAAGCGATGCGAGGGTTGGCACGGATATTGCCGATCGGGGCGCCCCTGGCGCAGTATCAGATCGGCAGCCCGTTCGGCCCGCGTCTCGACCCGTTCAATCACCGGGCCGCGTTTCACACCGGGATCGATCTCGATGCTCCTTATATGTCGCCGGATATGTCGCCGGTCTACGCCACCGGGCCGGGCACCGTGGTTTATGCAGGGTATTTCGGCGACTACGGCAAGGTCGTCGAGATCAACCACGGCTTCGGCATCGAGACGCTTTACGCGCATCTTCACCGCTGCCTCGTCACGGTCGGCGAAACTGTCGCTGCGCATGCCGAGATCGGTCTCGTCGGCACCACCGGGCGCAGCACCGGCCCGCACGTGCATTACGAGGTGCGGGTCAACGGCCAACCGCAGGACCCTGAGAAGTTCATCGAGCTCTCCGGTTTGATCCCGGTGAGAGCTGGCGCGGCTACTCCAGCGGCAACTGCACCAGCAGAAAGTAGCCATTGACCATCAACAGGGTACCGAGGAGTGCGAGCCCGCCGCTCAGTTTCACCAGCGGCCGCGACGCGGCGACGATGGCGACCGAGCCGAGTACGATTGCGATCTGAAACAGCGCCGCGGCGAAATCGAAATTCGGATCGCGGCGGGCTGCGCGATCGCGCAACGCCTCCCAGTTGCGGGCGGAGGCGAGCAATTCGGTCAGTCCGCGGCCGCTGGCGGGATCGCTCTGATAACGGTCTGCAGTCGCCCGCCAATGCGTTGCCATGTCGCCGAACCTGACCCTGGCGGCTGGCGGCATTCCGGGTTCCGCGGCGATCAGGGCATCGAGCTGATCGGCAGCGAGGCGGTACGAGGTCTGGCGGATCGCCTTTGATTGATAGTAGCCGTAAGTATCCGATGCCTGGATGTTGGCGTTCAACATCACCTTCGTCGCGTTCGAGCCGCCGAGCGTCGTGATCGCCAGCAACATCGCGACAATTCCCAGATAGATGCCGGTCAGCCTGCGGAACTCGGCAGCAGCCAGGACCTGGCGCGCTTCATCCTCGCTGCCGATGGCGTCGGCGATATCGCTCGGTTCCACCAGTCTCTCCTCGCCAGCCGCGTCGGCGGGGCGACATGACTTGTCGCGGGCGCCGGGTCAAGCCCCGCGAACCGGAGCGACGCTCCTTTATAGGCACACCCCACCTGGCGTTCGATCGGATGGGGATCGGGCCGGTGGAGATCGGGCCGGTGGAGATCGGGCAGGTGGGGATCGGGCGGGCGCGTTTGGGCCGCAATTCTCCCTTCCGGAATGCGATCCCGAGTTCCAGACTGTCGGCGATGCGGTGGGCGCGCTCCAGGAAATGCGCCGCCGCTGGAGCCGGGCAGACCTCGTGCACGGTCGCGGCAAAGATTTCGAGCGGACAAAACCGCCCGATCACGCAGATTTCCCAATCAGGTCAGGACAGGGCGCTGGCCCTCGACATAGATCCGCCACAGGACACGATGTTCGGCGGCGGCGTAATCGTCGTGCACGCGGCGCAACGTGGCACGATCGTCGATGACGACCACATCCCCCTTGCACCAGCTATGGTGATAGACAAACTCCGGCTGGATCATGCGCCCGCCGAGATCGGCAAGATACGCCCGGCTCGCCGCCTGGGTCATGCCCTCGATGCTGATGGCCGCGCCCGCGCGCAGATAGATCGCCCGCTCGCGGCTGACCGGATGAGTGCGCACCGCCGGATGCGCGGCAGGCATCTCGCCAGCGACATCCCGCCCACCCGCCGCGACCGCGCCAGGCTCGGCAGTGTGTACCCAATGCAGGGTCTCGAGGCGAAGCCGTTCCTCATCGGGGAGGCTCCAATAGGCCGCACGCATATCGGCGATGCTGACGCCGCCACCCGTCGATGGAGTCTCGACCCCATAGAGCAGTGTCGCCGCCGGCGGCTGGGGGCGGTCGACGTGATCGCTGTGCCAGCAGCGGGCGAGATCCTGATCGGCATCGTCCCAGGCTAGGCCTATATCCGGAAAGTCCGGCAGCGGCCGCTCTGAGGCATGCTCGCGCAGCAGCGGCCCAAAGCTCGCCGCGGCAGCGAGATACTGGGCCGGCGTCAACACCTGTGCGGGGAACACCAGCACGAGATGTTCGGCCAGCAACCGAGAGAAGTTTTCCCCGGTTTCTGCATCAATCGGCGCGCGCAGATCGACACCGATGACGGCAAGCCCGAGACATTGATGCAGCGGCATCAGCGTGTAGATCGTCATGTCGGTGCCTTTGCGCTGGGTGGCAAGCGAACGGCAGCATCCTAGCTAGAAACCGCTGTCGCGTCCCATCGATTCCAGCACCGCGGCCGCGATCCGCGTGGCGGGATCGGCCTCGCCGACAATACGGCGATAGGTCTGCGCCACCTGCCGCTGCAGCTCATAGGCTTCATCCCGCTCGCCTTCCCGCCACAGGATCGCGGCAAGATTTCCCATCGCAGCAAGACTGTCGGGGTGCGTTTCGCCATGCTCGGCAACCAGCGTTGCAATCACCGATTGCAGCATCTCGCGCGCCAGGGCGACATCGCCCTGGGCGGCGACCGTTCCGGCGAGATTGTTGATCGCCCGCAACGTGTCGCGGCTGCTATCGCCGCTGCTTGCGCGCAACCCCGCGACGATCCGTTCCTGCAGGCGGCGCGCTTCGGCGAGCTCCCCCTGAGCCGCCATTGTCACCGCCAATTTTCCGATCGCCTTCAGCGTCTCGGGATGATCGTCGCCGAGCATCCGGCAGCGCGCCGCTGCCACCTGCTCCTCGAACCGCCGCGCCGCGATCAGCCGTCCTTGCGCCCATAGCGCGTCGGCCAAATCGAGCATCGCCGACAAGGTTTGCGGTGCGTCATCACCACACGCGCGCCGTATTTCAGCCAGCGCATCTTGCAGCCGCTCGACACGCTGCGCCAAGACGGTCTCGGTGCTCATCCTCTCCCCTGCAACCCATCCATGGCGCCCGTCACACTCTATTCAGCGGCGGCCGGCCTCCGCGCTGCCGGGTGCAGGCGCCAATCGGGGATGTCGGTTCAGGCTTCCGACCCGAAGCCGAGCCGCGGGCTGTGCCGGGTAATTTCCGCGGCAACCGCTCGCGCTGCGATGTCGAGTTCGGCGAGTTCGTGGATCAGCTGCGCCGGCAGCCGACCATTTGCCCGGAGCGCCTGATGATCGGCGAGAATGCGTCCCCGCTCCTGCTCGATCCTGTCTTGCAGCCGAACCAATGTTTCGCGTTGCGTTTTCATCGTGAGGCTCCCTCGATCCGGTGACTGCGGCAGGCGCAGCAACTCGATCTGCTTCGCCTTCCGCCATGAGCCGATATGGGAGCATGGCGCAGAGCGGTCAAGATTAGAACCGATATAATTCTAATTAACTGCTCGGGCGCATCGCGACGGCACCCGTCCGACCGGACCGAGCTCGCGTCCGTCCCAACGCCGATACGCTATGTTGCGAAGCTGTGCCGCCGAACCGCGTTCGACCTTATCGCCGATATGGCATCTTTGGCTCGGAGTGCTTAAGGGATCATCAATTTCACGGTGTGCGCGTCGCCCGCGCCCCCTGCGAGCCAACAAAAAGCGCAGCGGCAACTCGCCCGCCGCCACGTAACCGCACGACCCGAGCCCGAGCGCTTCGCCGCGCTCGAAACTCAGTTCCCGTTCAAATCTGCGGCGCTGCCGCGGTGGACCCGAACGATAATATCGACCCGGCTTATTTCGGTACCAGATGGTGGCGCAGGTAATCCGCTGACAACGAGGTGATGGCCCGGAATATCCTGGAGCTCACCCGTCGCCTCACAGAAAAAATGATGATGATCTTCGGTATTCGTATCGAAATACGAGCGCCCCGGTTCGACCACCGCCTCGCGCAGCAGGCCGACCTCGGTGAATTGGTGCAACGTGTTGTAAACCGTCGCCAGTGATACGCGGATCCCGGCGGCGAGCGCCTCGCCGTGCAGTTGCTCGGCGGTGACGTGGCGATCGCCTCCTTCCAGCAACAGCCTTGCCAGCGACAATCGCTGTCGCGTCGGCCGCAACCCGGCCGCGCGCAAGCGCCTCATTGCGAGAGAAGTTGGATGCGCCTTATTCATGTCCTAAACATAGATCGGCCAGCGACGGAAATAAACAGTCGCTTGCAGGTTCTTGCAATTTTTTTACACCTGCCGCGCAGTGTCGCATCGCCTATACCGTCTTACGCGGCCAGCCATGCACACGCACTCGGTGCGGGACAAAGACAAAGACCCTCAGGCAGGTTATTCGGCGCCGACGACGGGGAACGCGTCGGCGCCGAACGGGCCCCTTCGACCGAGCTACAGGTTCGCCTGAAAGTCGCTGTAATCGCGAACCTTCTTGTAAACCTGCAACCGGTTGCGTTGACTGTCGGCGACAATGATGCTGTCGGTTTCCGGATCGAATTCGACCGCGGTCGGGAAGCAGAACCGCCATTGCGGTTCGAGGCTGCGCACCCGCCTGCGGGCCTTTGCCATGTCGGGATTGGCGTCGACCGTCTGCTGGCCCCATTTCGACAGCACTTGGGCGTCGCCGATCAGATTGGCGATCGGCCTGCCCTCGGCATCGTAGACCGAGACCCGATGGTTGCCCCAATCGGTGACATAGATGTCGCCATCGGGATCGACCGCGACGTCGGTCGGATGGTTCAGCAAGCCCGGCTTCGGATAGCCCTTGGTCTCCTCGCCGGCGGTCACATAGGGACCGAACATGGTCACGGCGTAGTCGCCTTCGGGCTCCTCGACCTTGCCATACTGGCCGAACTTCATCAGGAACTTGCCTTCCGGCGAAAGCTTTTGAACCCGATGATTCTTCCAGTCGGCGACGTAGATGTTGCCATCCTTGTCGGTGGTGATCCCCCAGGGCTGATTGAATTGCCCGTCGCCGCTGCCAGGGCCGCCGCATTTGCCGACAAAGGTGCCATCCGGCTTGAACACCTGCAGCCGGTTGTTGCCGCTGTCGACGACGATGATGTTGCCGTTCTTTTCGATCGCGAGGCCGGCCGGGCGCAGCAACTCGCCATCGCCACTTCCCGTCTTGCCCCATTTGCGCAGAAAGTTGCCGCTGCTGTCGAACACGGAAATCGTGTTGTTCCAGTCATCCGACACATAGACATGGTCGTTGTTGTCAACCGCGACCCCAAACGGCCAAGTGCACTTCCCGTCGCCCTCGCCGTATTCGCAGAAATCGGCGATGTGCTCTTCCTCGCCCGGGCCGCCGAGTTGCACCTTGTTGACATGCATGCCGAAGTTGTTTTCGTTGCCCCGGTTCGCGGCGTAGAGGACGCCGTTTTTCCCGAGGCACATGGTCTGCACATAGTTGAAGCCCGGGCCGCGGGCCGCATTCCGCCCGACGGCATGGCTCCAATCGTAGACGCGTCCTTCCGAGACCGTTGTGAGCGGCATAGCGCTCCTCCTCTTTGATCCGCCGTGGCTTGTTCGCGTGTGACCCCGCCTCTCCCGTGGACAGGCCACGAAAAAGGCGGGGCATTCGACAGCCTGCTAGTTCAAGAAGGCGGGCTGCTCGAAGGTGCCGTTGACGATCGGCGCCGGGTTGAGCTTGAGCCACTTGTCGAGGATCGTCGAGTAGACGCTGCGGAAGTCCATGTTCGGGTTCAGGTCGCCCTGCACCAGATGCTCGGGCTTCATCGACGGCATCTCGCCGTAATGCCCGCCCTTGACCTTTTCGCCGAGCACAAAGGCGACACCACCCGCACCGTGGTCGGTTCCCGAGCCGTTGTCGCGCACCCGGCGGCCAAACTCGGAGAACATCAACAGGATCACGTTGTCGGCGTGGTCGTGCTCGCGCAGGTCTTTCATGAACGCGTCGACGCCTTCGGTCACCGCCGTCCACAGATTGCCATGGCCGGGGTTCTGGCCCGCATGCGTGTCAAAGGTGCTGTGGTCGCAATAGAAGATGCGGGTGCCCAGATCGGCGAAATGCGTCTGCGCGATCCCCTTCAGCTTGCGGGCGATCGAGGTGTTCGGATACTGCACCGTCGACGAGTATTTCTGCGGCGCGACCTTGAGGATGTCCTCGCCCTTCAGCGAATCGATGCCGGTATCGGCCATGTAGTCCATCACCGCACCGGTCCCGATCGCCGGCTTGTACATCGCCGCAAAGCGTTCAAGGATCTGCTGGCGCTGCTGACCCTGGATGGTCGGCAGAAAGCCGTAATTCTCCAGCGGTCCGCCGACGCATGCCACCGGCACCCCCGGCACCGCCAGCGCCCGCGGCAGGCTCGGCCCAAAGCTGACCGTCGTGACGACGTTCTCTTTCTTCGGATCGAATTCGCGCGCGACGCGGCCGAGCCAGCCTTCGGTCCCGACCTTGATCGGCTCGCAGGTGTGCCAGATATCCATCGCCCGGAAGTGCGACCGCGGCGACTCCTTCCAGCCGACGCCGTGCACGATGGCGAGCTTGCCGTCATCCCAGAACTGCTTGATCGGCGCCATGTAGTGCGGGATGCCGTAATCCTTGTCCAGATGCATGATCTGGTTGTCGGGGATGCCGACCGCCTTGCGGTTATCCCGATACAGCGGATTGTTGTACGGGATCACCGTATTCACATAATCATTGCCGCCCGTCAACTGCAGCACGACAATGACGGGGTCCTTCTTTGTCTCTTGCGTTGCTGGCATTTCGCCTTCCTCCTGATCAGATGCTTCACTCTTAACCGAACTGATACTCTCTGGTCGCCGCAATCAACTGCAGCATTTGCGCTGCGTGCTGATCGGCGACTTTCGCGTTCGCATCGCTGTCCCAGGACACCTGACCCCATTCTTTGGCCTGGGCCAACAGCTCCTGCTTCGTGTCGGAGCCGACTTCGACCGGGCCGATCTGATCGAGGCAGCTATCGACCAATTGTTCGGGGCTCAGCGAGCCGTGCTCCTTGAGCCGGTTGATGATCGCCTGGACGCCGGGCAGCGAGGTGTCGCCGACCTTCTCGGCGACAAAGTTGATGCGGGCCATCAGCGAACCGCTGTTGATCCACTCCTTGCCCGTATGCCAGCCCTCGACCGATGGCGGGTTCAGCATGTCCTGGCCCATATAGGTGGGCTGCATCGCCAGCTGACCGATCCCCGGCGCCGGCAATTCGTGGCCGCCGACCATCCGCAGCGTGCTGACGACGACTTCGGCCGGCGACTTCATGTGCTTGAAACGGGCTTCCTTGAAGAAGTCGGAATTGAACAGCACCCGCAATACCGGCTTCATGTCGAACTTCGCGTCGCGGAACACGCCGACCAGCGTATCGATCGCCTTCTGGTCCTGCGGCGGCTCGATCGGCCAGGCTGGCACCTGCGGCTCATCGGCGACGAAGAAGTTATACAGATGCCGGCAGATAAACCTGCCGCAAGCCGGCTGCTGCACGATGATGTCGATGATGTCCTCGCCGTTGAACCGCCCCTTGTGGCCGAGGAACACCTTCTCGCCGTCATCGTGATCGGAAGCGCGATACTCGAACTTCCACGGGAAGCGGCCATAGGGTGCGCGCGGGATCTTGGTCTCGAAGGTCCAGCCCGTGAAGGCTCGCGAGCATTCCCGGACATCGACCTCGGTGTAGTTGCCGGCGCCGAGGCTGAACAGCTCGAGCAGTTCCCGGCCCCAGTTCTCGTTGACCGCGGTGCCATGATTCTGCTGATTGTCGAGCCAGAAGATCATGGTCGGGTTCTTGGCAACCTTCAGCAGCAGATCGCGGTAGTTGCCCATGCCATTCTCACGGAACAACTGGATCTGTTCCAGCAGCTGGTCGTAATTGTCGACCTTGGAATTGCCGGTCGCAAAGACATGGTGCCAGAACAGCGCCATCTTCTCTTCGAGCGGACGCTGGGTGTTGACCAGATAGTACATCCAGTTGACGTTGCCCATCGGCGGCTGGCCGCCCGGCAGCAGCGACGCCGGCTGGTAGCGCAGCAGCGTGTAGGCATCGACAGGCGGTTGTGTCTCCGGCGACAGCAACTCCTCGACCGTCGCCTCGTATCCCTTGGCCGCCCGCGCTTCGAGTTCGTCGCGAGTCGCTCCGAACCCAGCGCGTCGCATCAGATGCGCCATCAACGCGATGTCTTCTTGATATGCCATCTCGGGCCCTCCTCCTTGGTGGTATTGCTGGTGAGTCGCTCGTCGGATCGCCATTGCTCGCGGCGTCATGTTTCGAACTTTCGGCCAAGCCGCCAGTTCGCTCCGCCTGCGTCAAACAAGGCCGGCACAGGCGCATCCACACCTTGGAACGATTTTATCCTGGGCACCGGACCTGTCAAGCGGCGCGAACCCAGATTGCGCTCGCAGCGCCGGCGGTCGGCGAGGATCGGTCGGCGAGGATCACGGGATCGCTGGCAGGTTTGCTCGGTCGCGGCAACACCGGCGAGCAGCCGGCAGCGCACGGTGATCGGGCAGGCCACGGCAGCCGGCTCAATTGCCGGTCAACAACCGGTCGACCAGGCAGCGCACGGTCGGCACATAGCCGTTGGCGTAAAACGGATCGGAGGCGAAGCGATAGGCGTTGTGGCCGGCAAACATCAGCTGCTGCTCGACATCGTTCGAGTGGCGGATCGCCTGCAGCGTCTTCTGGATGCAGAAGCTGCGCGGGTCGGCCTTCTTGCCGGTCGAGCCGCCCTCGTTCTGCGCCCAGTTGGAAAACTGGCAGGCACTCAGGCAGCCCATGCAATTGATCTGATCGGTGCGCAATTCGCCGGCCTTTTGCGGGGTGACGAAGATCAGCGTCGAATCGGGGGTGCGCAACGCCTCGGTAAACCCTGCCGCC
>Ga0335075_10003948_pt1 | contig 23297 bp, 22 predicted proteins | sample Lox_Sample_24_FD_206723 | JGI IMG/M metagenome (GOLD analysis project Ga0335075, IMG submission 206723) | Soil microbial communities from Loxahatchee National Wildlife Refuge, Florida, United States - Lox_Sample_2.4 | ecosystem: Environmental > Terrestrial > Soil > Wetlands | place: USA...
GGCACGGTTGAACTGACTCCGGAAGGGCGGATTGGGGTTTCCGGGAGCTCGGTATTAGGCGGGGCAGCCCTGCCTCTCAGGAAAGGAATCGCCAATGTGGCGCGGCTGCCTGGATTCTCTCTGCAACAGGCTGTAAGGATGGCGACGGAGAATCCCGGCCGATTCGTGGGTGGGCGTGGGGTGCTGCGCGTGGGCGCACCTGCGGACCTGGTCCAGTTTGCATGGCATCCGGGGGATGACGACATCGAGATCGGCAGAGTCTTCGTTCGCGGAGTGGAGCAGTAATGCCGGGGAACCTCGCAGCCTACCAGGCCAATGGAGAGGATTGAGACAAGATGCGGATGAAGATCGCAGGGATGGTTGCGGCGCTCCTGTTCACTGGCTTCGCGGTGAGGGCGCAAAACCAAAGCCAGGATGTGGTGGTTTATCCGAAAGAGATCAATACAGTTCTGGTGAATCCCGGCATGGGGGTTGAGACCTTTCAGAGGTTCAACGACGATGCGCTGAATTCCGGCCTCGAGTGGTCGGAGGCGGGTCCGGTAAAGCGCGTTGAAGATGCGGGGGAAAAGCCGGATTTTCCGGGGAGTTCCCTTGCCTACTGCCGATGGTTCTGGAGCGCGCTTGAGCCGGCGCCTGGCCAGTTCAACTGGGACATGATCGATCTGGCTCTGAAAGAGGCGCGGGCGCACGGGCAGCAATTGGCGATCCGCCTGATGCCGTACGACAAAGAGCATCCATTGCCCGCTTGGTACAGGAACTCCGGGGCGCGCCGTGCCAATAAGCCAGGCGATGCAGACGGAGATATCTGGCAGCCGGACTTCAGCGACCCGATCTATCTGCAGGATTGGGGACAACTGGTAAGGACGGCAGGCGCGCGCTATGACGGGAACCCCGACCTCGCCTTGGTGGATATCTCCACGCTGGGGTACTGGGGCGAAGGCTGGAGTCCCTATATGCCGGCCTTTGAGTACCAGAAAGCTTTGATTGACGTGTATCTCGAATCGTTCACGCGCACTCTGCTGTTGATGAATTTCGATCAGCAGCGAGCGCTCAGCTACGCCACCTCTCACGGCGCCGGCTGGCGTCTCGACTGCTGGGGCGACATGGGAAAACCCTATTTCAACGAGATGCTCGACTTATACCCGGAACAGATTGCCAGGGCCGGGATTGAAAATGTGTGGCAGAAAAGTCCGGTCTCGCTGGAAACGTGCGGAGTGATGGGCGCGTGGTTCAGGAACGGATTTGATCTGAACTATATATTGTCCCAGGCGCTGCGCTGGCACGTCAGTTCGGTCAACATCAAGTCCTCCGCGGTCCCCGCACAATGGGAGCAGCAATTCGAGGATTTCGAGAAGAAAATAGGATACCGGTTCATTCTCCGGCGCTTGGAATATCCGCGATCGGTGAGGCCGGGCGAGATGATGCCGGTGCACATGTGGTTTCTGAATGCGGGGGTGGCGCCGGTCTACCAGAATTATGCGCTTGCCGTCGAGCTTGATTCACCGCAGGGCAACGCGGTGATCCGCACGCCCGCCGATATCCGCAAGTGGCTTCCGGGCGATGCCGTCTTCGATGGGACGCTCTACGTTCCAACGGATCTGAAGACGGGGCAATATGAATTCCGGATAGCACTGCTCGATCCACGGACCAGCCGCCCGGCCATTAAGCTGGCCATCGAGGGCCTCCAGCCCGACGGCTGGTACGATCTTGGGACTATCCAACTGGAGTAAGACTGGTCCGGATTCCCGGCACGAATACAGCTTATGAAAAAATCATCTGGCGACGATCGAAAGCGGCGGACTCTGCAATGTGTGAACGCCAATAGGCAAATGAACAGGATCTTTGGCACAAAGAAAATGCCGGGCGGTTATGCAGGCGCTCGCCTGAACGGCCGGTTTGTCAGGGGCTTCACGCGGATTTCGATCGTCCTGCTCTGCTCTCTGGCTCCTTCCGCGCTTCACGCCCAGGCGGTACAGGCATGGCGTGGCCCCATCACCATCCCGACCTACAAGCTGGGCCAACCCGATCCCGATCCCGCCTTTCCGCTGAACAGCTCAACGGATATTTATCCGTACACAATGCTCGATGATCTGACCGACACGCGCGCTCCGGAAACTTATCAGGCTATCTATCTGGAGAATCAGTATCTGAAAATTACCATTCTGCCGCAGTTAGGCGGACACGTTTACTCGGTCTACGACAAAATCGATCATCGCGAAGTGCTCTACCGCGACCACGTCATCAAATATGGGCTGGTTGGTCCACGCGGAGCCTGGATTTCCGGCGGGATGGAGTTCAGCTTCCCCTATGCGCACACAATGGACACCGTTTCCCCGGTGGAGTCGGTGCTGCGCCAGAATCCGGACGGCAGCGCCACGGCGGTCGTGGGAGCAGTTGACTGGGTCTCAGGAATGCACTGGGAGATTGCGCTCACGCTCCGTCCTGAAACGGCAAGACTACAGGAGGATGTCACACTCTTCAATTCGACACCGCTGGAGCACCTCTATCTGTTCTGGACGAATACGGCGGTGAAGGCGACGGATGATCTCCAGTACATCTATCCGATGCGGGAGACCATCAGCGACGATCCGTTTGCTGTTGTGCAGAGCTGGCCTGTGTGGAAGGGGGTCGATCGGAGCTGGTACCGGAATGTAGCCCCTTCCATGGCTATCTTCGGGCGCGACGTTCATCGCAATTTCTTCGGTGTTTATTACCACCAGTCCAATTATGGAGTCGTCCATGTCGCCGATTATCGTCAGGATCCAGGAAAGAAGATCTGGAGCTGGGGCACCGCACCGAGCGGGAAAATATGGGACAAAATCCTGAGCGACGAGGATGGCTCTTACAACGAGATCCAGAGCGGCCGCTTTTACACCCAGGGTTACAGGGAATTTATGGAACCGCACCGGGTGGAGCAGTGGACGGAATACTGGTACCCGGTGCACGGGCTTAACAGTGGCTTTGTGGAGGCCACGAAGGCCATGGCTCTGAACATCGTTTACCCGGACGACGCGTCTTCGAACGGGAAAGCGCTTGTGGAGATCAGCCCGGTTGAGGATATTCCCAATGCAAGCCTCACCGTTACCGAGGGCAAACAGATACTGGGGCGGTGGCAGGGGATCCATCTTGCACCGCTGCATCCTGCGACATGGCCTCTGAACCTGCCGAGCGTCCGACAGGCGAAGCAAGATCTGTGCGTGGAGGTTCGAGACGCAAGAGGCGATACGGTGCTGCAGTGGTCTGCGGCAGAGCCACTCGACGGCAATCGAGATTTCTCGCCTCGCGCGGGGACTCGCCTCCAGACTGAGATTTCCGACTCGTCGCAAACTCCCACTGAGGCGCTGTTTCTTCGCGGAGAATATCTGCAGAAGTCTGGGCAGCTTCAACGCGCGTTGAAGGTATACGATGAGGTGCTCGATCGGGATCCGAGCTACACGCCGGCTTTATTCAGAGAGGCCTGGTATCGCTACAGCGCTGGCGATTTCGAGGAAGCTCAGAAGCTGATCGACAGAGGCCTGCAGCGCGAAGACAACGATCCGCTGCTCGAATACGCCGCCGGGGTCATCGATCGCGCTCAGCAGCGGCTCGAAGCTGCAAAGGATGCCTTCTGGGCGTCAATCCATTATGGCGACAGGCCTGTTCCTTCTTTCGTGGAGCTGGGCGAGATCGCGATTCAGGAGAGGGATTACAGCCAGGCTGTTCAGCTTCTGAAACGCGCTCTGGACCATAACCCTGGGGATGCGCTGGCGCTGGCTGACCTCGCGGTTGCCGAACGTCTCGGCGGCGACCTGAAGGACGCGGCCGGCGATTCTGCCCGGGCGGTGCATATGATGCCCCTGCTGCCGTATGCGCTGGCAGAAGAGGCGCAGGACCAACAGGACGGTTCATCGGAGCAGCAGGAGACATCCTGGCCGACGGTCATCGATTCAGACCTGCAGAACTATCTTGCCATCGCCGCCTGGTATCACAGCCTCGGAGTATGGCAGTCATCCAATGCAGTCCTGAAGGTTGCGGAGTCCGGTCTGCCCGACGCCCGGAAGTCCCCGATGATCCGTTTTTATCTCGCTTCCAATGCGTGGCATGAGGGAAACCCGGGGCAAGCGGAGGTGTATGTCAGAGAAGCTGCACTATCTCCCGCGACAGACAGCTTCCCGGATCGGCTGACAGACCTATCTGTCCTCCGCGAAGTGCTTCAGCACGATCCCGGTAACGCGCAGGCCGGATATGCACTGGGGAATTTCCTGTTTGCCCACGGGCGTTACGACGAAGCAGCTGACCTGTGGCAGAGCGCGGTGAATGGCGGCTTCCGCAATTCGGTTATCCTGCGAAACCTTGGCTTATATCAATGGCAGGTCAAACATGACCTCGCAAAGGCCGCCAGTTACTACTCTGAGGCGATCCGGTTCAGTCAGTCACAATACCGTCTCTATACCGATCTGGATGAGATCTACGAGCAGGAGGGAAACACGGCTGCGCGCAAGGACTTGTTCCGGAACGCGCCGCCCGCAGTCCTCGGTCGGGACACGGTGCGGGCACGCGAGGCGGTTCTGCTGGTCGAACAGGGCGAATACGATCAGGCACTCAGCTCGCTGGCTAACCATGTCTTCAAGCCATGGGAAGGCGGCGTAGCAATCCACGACATTTTTGTTTCGGCAAACATGGAAAAGGGCAGGCGTGCCCTTGGCCAGAACAAACCCCGGCAGGCAGCCGAAGCGTTTCGCGCCGCCATGCAGTATCCGGAGAGCCTCGGAACAGGAGAGCCGAGCCATCCCGATCTGACGGAACAGTATTACTGGCTCGGGGTTCCTCTTGAGGCACAGGGCAGCCATTCCCAGGCTGAGTCGTCCTGGGAGAAAGCGGCGGCAACGGCGAGCAACAAGGATTCCGGCTGCACCGCATACGCAGGTCTGGCGAATGGGAAGCTGGGGCGACAACAGAAGTCGACGGAACTTCTGGAAAAAGCTGAGCAGGCCGCGAACCTTCCCGATTCGACGGCAGCGGACTCCCTGTGCGCAGGAGTTGCCGAGCAGATGACCGATCACCCACGGCTTGCCCGTGGCGACTTCCAGCAGGCAATCAGGATGGATCCGCTGTTCTGGCAGGCGCGGTTGAGTCTTGAGTCAATGAGCGAAAGCAGCCGGAACGGCGAAGGCGAATCCGTAGAGCCACAGCCTTCGCGTTACCGCTTACTGATTCACCCAGTCTGCGGTCAAAGTCCGAGGTCGTTCGGGCCTCGGCAAGGGATGCCCTGCTGGCATCTGCACTGCGGTTGATTTCGGTAGTGTAGTCTCGCCCACATTCGGCAGTTAAGTTTGGCCCACCTGAGGAAGCTCGGTATGCTTCGTGGATGGCACGGAGGAAGCGTAGCTGGCTGAGCAGGAGCGATAAGGTGGAGCTGTTCGAACAGATGCGGCGGGAGTACGAGTTTGGGGTGGGAACGATCGCCGGGGTGGCATCGCTTGCGAGAAGATCGCGGAATAGCGTTACGCCGGATTGCGCTTCTATATAAAGTTGCCCTTCCGATATAATATTTGCGAGCATTTGGCCAATGGAACGTTTGCCGGCGTAAAGGGCGAGTATGTTGGCTCGTTGCAGAACTACAATTTTGTCGGAAAGTTGACATGGACATGGCCGGGACACGGTGGCCTTTCAAGCGGAACTCTGGATTGGACGGGAACACCATGGGCGGTGGACGAACCCGTGCGTGTCTCCGGCGAAGTTGCGCAAAAACTGGAGAAAGGGTTTGGCTTCGCCAGCAGCTATTGCACCGCCTGGTTCAAACGTGCGCGGCTACAAGGTGTGGTTGAAGGCGAATTGACCATAGCTCTAAACGGCAAAGTCATCGACGTCAGGGACACCCTGCATACGATGCCGACTATGTGTCTCGGAGTACGCGACATCGCGAACGTCTCGGCGTGGGAATTCAATCCGTATCTTATCGACGGCAAGCCAGCTCCGATGCGCGTGACGGTGCACTTTGATATCGGATCTGGTGAAATTACGCCGCTCGTTTAAATGAACTCGGATGAAGCGGCCGGGAATGGTCCGCCGGAAGCCCACGCGAGCAAGAGTGCCGGGAAGAGAACAAACCAGATGAACAGCGTCGTAGATTGGCGGATTTGGTGCGACAGTCGCCGTGATACGAAGCGGCGTCGGCGAAAGACACTGACCGGACGCAGATCCTGGGCCTCTACACGGGGAGATGATCTCCTGCGGGCTGGCGTTGGGAGCGGCTGGTCGCCAGCCTCTCTGCCGTCTTCGGCGCTGTAGCCACGCTGCTTGCCGTCATTGGGCTCTATGGCGTCATGGCCTACGCAGTCCTCAGGAGGACACGCGAAATCGGCATCCGCATTGCGTTCGGAGCGCTCCGGAGCAATGTAATTGCCATGATCATGCGCGAAGTGCTCCTTCTCATCGGATGCGGCCTCGCAACCGGGGTCGCGCTTGCGATGGCCCTCGCCGGTCTGATCCGGAGCCAACTCTATGGGCTGAACGCGCACGACCCGTCGACGCTCATTGGGGCCGCAAGCATCCTTGTGTTAGCCGCGGGCCTGGCAGGTTTCATTCCCGCCTTGCGCGCGAGCAGCGTGGACCCGACAACCGCATTACGTCAGGAGTGACTCGGCTCGGGGTGGCTTCTTTGGCTCGGATGACCGAGCCTTATACCTGTTGCCCAATCGCTGACTCGCGTTTTCAGTCGCTGCAATTCTGGAAATGTGATTTGGCCTTCCATGAGAAGGCCTTACCGCTCGCCGAACATAAGAGTGGGCCGCCGGCGGGTCAGTTTACGAGTTGGCGATTTGGCACCAATCTAGGTGCATCCCTGCCGAGAAGCCTGTTTGCGGGGACTACTCCAGCGCGCATTAGATGAACAGGTACGATCTGAACAAACCACGTGCAGGAGCATGCCGGCGCTTAGGGAGCCCCGGTATTTCGGTCCAGATAACGCGGGTTAGCTATAGGGGAGCGTTTCACGCAGAAACGGGATCAATCCGCGCTGGAAAGACATGCGATGGCGTTTCCAGCGTCCTGGATAGGGGAGCACCAGCTGCGGGCCCGACCATCGCGCCCCGTCTTGCGCTCGCTCCACGTTGGCCCGAATCGACTGAACCAGCGTGACGATGGCTGTTGGGCGGAGGAACTTGATGGTTCGCGCGAGTCGAACTTCGCCGGCGCGGCAGATGCCAAGACGAGCTTCACTGTCCATGTGATCTACCGGCTCGCCACAAAGGTCCACCAGGTAGCACCCCAGGGCCTGAAAAGAATCCAGGAAATCCTCTTCCGGCAGAGCCGGCAGCGCGGTGAGAAATGTGTCTCGGATAGCGCGGTAGAGTCCGGAGTCCGCTCGATAGAAGAATCGTCCGGATGCGGGCGGTGCTTCCCCTGCAAACAGGATCCGCACCTTCCCCGGACGAAAACTTCGGCGTAGGCGTTCTCTTGCGTTCGCAGAAAGCACCTTCGATGGTTTGCCGGCAGCGTTGCGTGGACTCTTGTCTAAATGCATAGGGCTGAACCGCCCTGTGTGGGCAGATGCTCGAAGTCTATCGCCATGTCCTGAGCAGTACTTACCCTTATTCGAATGACCCGGCGAAATTCGTCGCAAAAGTGAGCAAAGCGCGGCAGGTTCTGACACACGCCGCCGCACATTTGGCGATTTACTGGGGCATGGAAACTCAACCTCCTCCTTTCGCCCTGGCTGATTCGCTTCTCGTGGAGGCGGCCAGGCGTGGCGACATGAATACATTCGGGGTGTTGTTTCAGCGGCATTCTTCGAGGCTCCGTAAGAGGCTTGAACGGATGTTGAAGAACTCCGAGGATGCGCGCGACGCGGTGCAGGAAGCCTTTCTCAAGGCATTCGTGCATCTGAATGCGTTTGAAGGTAAGGCAGAATTTTCGACCTGGCTTATGCGCATCGCGATCAACAGCGCGCTGATGGAACTGAGAAAGAAGCGCCGCCGCCAACTAGTACCGCTTGAGACGAGCGAAGACGGTTGTGTCGGATGGCGCGCAGATGTGATCGATCACCGGGTCGACATTCACAGAGCTTGTGAGGTCGCCCAAATGAACAGCCGTGTGACGGCTGCCGTCAGGCGTCTGAGACCTGCCCTGCGCGAGGTGATTGAGCTTCAGTTGAGCCTCGATTGCTCTCAAAATGATCTCGCCGTGTTGACAAACAGTTCGGTACCGGCGGTGAAGTCGCGGGTGATGAGAGCCAAAGAAGCCCTGCGCACTGCCGTGAGCGAGCGGCGATCGGCGAACTAACATCAATTCTTCTGGATTTAATCGCAAAGAGCGGCACAGGGCGGCAGGTTCGGAACCATGCCGCCCCCACGGAAAAGCTTCAATAGGTTCAGGCTCGAGGCAGGCAAGGAGGCCATCCTGATGAATTGCTCCAAACGTCCCTCCCCTTCAGAAAAAGACTGCAAGGACTTACCGACGCGACGCGAGGTGCTCATCGGTGGTGCCGCCATTCTGGCCTCCATGGGACTACCGGTGAAGACCTTCGGCTCATCCAATGCAGGCTCGGAGAACCTGCAATCACCAGATCAAGGAGATCGCAACATGAGTTACGTAACGACCAACGACGGAACGCAGATTTTCTACAAGGACTGGGGCAAAGGACCCGCCGTGACGTTCTCTCACGGCTGGCCGCTGAATGCAGACGCGTGGGATCCCCAGATGCTGTTCCTGGTTCAACACGGCTTCAGATGCGTTGCTGTGGATCGACGGGGACATGGCCGTTCCACGCAGACTTCGGTCGGCAACGACATGGATACCTACGCCGACGACCTTGCCGCGGTGGTGGACCACCTGGACCTCACGGCGGTGACTATGGTCGGTCACTCAACCGGAGGCGGTGAAGTGGCCCGATACATCGGCCGCCACGGGACGAAGAAAGTGGCGAAGGCGGTGCTGCTATCGGCTGTTCCGCCGATCATGCTGAAGACGCCGGCGAATCCCGAGGGACTGCCAATCGAGGTGTTCGACGGAATACGTGCGGGTCTGGTGGCGGATCGGTCGCAGTTCTACAAGGACCTGGCGATCAAGTTCTACGGGGCCAACCAGCCGGGCGCCAACGTTTCCCAGGGAATCCTCGACTCGTTCTGGGTTTGGAGCATGCAGTGCGGAATGCTCAACGCCTACGAATGCATCAAGCAGTTCTCAGAGACGGACTTTACCGGAGATCTGAAGAAGTTCGACGTCCCGACTCTCGTCCTGCACGGCGAAGCCGATCAGATCGTGCCAATCAAAGACTCAGGTCAGAAGAGCGCGCGGATTGTCAAAGGCGCGAAGGATATCTACTACCCCGGCGCTCCGCACGGCATGTTTGCCACGCACCAGAAACAGGTGAACAACGATCTGCTGAATTTCCTGCAGTCGTAGGTGCGTCGGCACTCTCAAATCGGGCTACGTAACTGCCGTTGCGTAGCCCTGCAGGGAGGTAGTTATGAGGAAGACTGCAATCGTCACAGGGGCGTCTCGCGGAATCGGCCGAGAAATAGCCATGAGGCTTGCCGCAGATGGATTTGCGGTGGCGGTCAATTACTCGGGGAACGCAGCGAAGGCCGAAGAAGTCGTAAAGGAAATTAAAGCAGCGGGGGGCGATTCGATTGCGGCCAAGGCCAACGTCGATGACGAGCAGGAAGTCGCGCGCCTCTTCGAACATACAGAGACGAGCCTAGGTTCGATCGATGTGGTTGTGCACAATGCGGGGATCATGCTGCTATCGCCGATTATCCAGAATGACGCAGAGCAGTTCGACAGAGTGATCTCGACGAATCTGCGCGGGACATTTCTAGTCTTTGCTAGGGCTGCAAAGCATGTCGTCGATGGTGGACGCATCATCGCATTGTCGAGCAGTGTGCTGGCTAAGTCGTTTCCAGGTTACGGGGCCTACATCGCATCGAAAGCCGGCGTCGAAGGGCTGGCGCGGGTTCTGGCCAACGAACTCCGCGGGCGAAACATAACCGTCAACGCGATCGCGCCGGGGCCAGTCGCAACGGAGCTCTTTCTCCAGGACAAGAGTCCGGAACAGATTGCACAGCTCAGTAAGGTTGCGCCGCTCGAGCGGCTTGGCGAGCCCATCGATATTGCGCGGGTTGTCTCTTTCCTTGCGGGCCCGGATGGCGGCTGGGTGAACGGGCAGGTGCTGCGTGCGAACGGCGGATTTGCCTGAACGGAATTGCTCTCCCGGAGAATGCGTAATGAAGACCGTCATTCTGGTAACAGGAGCATCGAGTGGCTTCGGCGCTCTCGCGGCTCGGGCGCTGGCAAAGGCCGGCCATATCGTCTACGCAAGCATGACCGACGTTCACGGACACAACGCGCCGCAGGTGGAGGCGGCGAATGCCTTCGCCGCAGAGAACAAGGCCGACCTCCGGACTGTGGAGCTGGATGTCACATCGACCCTGTCCGCGGACCGCGCCGTGGCTGCAATCCTCAATAGCAACGGGCGCCTCGATGTGGTAGTGCACAACGCCGGCCACATGACCTTTGGTCCAGCAGAAGCGTTTACTCCCGAGCAGCTGGCCCATATCTACGACATCAACGTGCTGGGAACGCAGCGTGTGAACCGCGCGGTACTCCCATCGATGCGAGAGCGGCGCAGAGGGCTTCTGGTCTGGGTGGGCAGCACCAGCACTCGCGGAGGAACACCGCCCTGGCTCGGTCCCTATTTTGCGGCGAAGGCAGGAATGGACTCCCTTGCCGTGAGCTACGCCGGAGAACTCAGCCGCTGGGGGATAGAGACGTCGATCGTGGTACCAGGGGCATTTACTTCCGGCACTAACCACTTTGCTCATGCAACGAAGCCGGAAGATCTTGCCATAGCGGCCGGCTATGAAGGTGGCCCGTACAAGGGTTTTGGCGACGCCGTCCTGAAAGGGCAGGAATCGCTCATCCCGCCCGATGCCGACGTCACGGCGGTAGCCAGGGCAATCGTGGAAATCGTTGCCGCGCCTTCTGGAAGGCGGCCTTTCCGCGTGCACGTGGATCCATCGAGAGACGGCGCGGAAGTTGTGGCCGGAGTCGCTGACCGTGTTCGGGAAGAATTTCTGCGCCGCGCTGGTCTTGAAGATATATTGAAGGTCCGTGTTGCGCCTGCCGGAGACCAATCATGACCAAACCCTACGAAGCGGAAGGATCGGCTCTCACTCCGCAGGAGATGAGGTCCATCGAGAGTCTGTACCGCGCGTTTACGGACAGGAATCCGGATCTGCTGGACGAGGCTTGCACGCCAGACTGGCAGGACATTCCGCTGCTTCCCGGACAAGGGCCTGGGCCCCAGGGCCTCAAAGATATTTTCCCGATGTTCCTGCAGGCATTCCCCGACATGAAGATCGTCATTCACGAGATTGTCGGCTCGGCCGGTCGCGCCGGAGTTCGCGCGAGCATTGTGGGAACCCACCTGGGAGAAATCTTTGGAGTGCCAGCAACCGGAAGGGCGGTTGACGTCGCTCTGCATGAATTTCACCACCTGAGAAACGGGCGAATTACGCACACGTGGCATCTGGAGAACTGGTTCGGGATGCTGAACAAAATCGATGCGTGGCCGCCCTCCGCCGACGGCGCGAAACAGGGAGGGCGAAGCCGATGAAAGCTGTGCGTATCTACGAATACGGCCCGATCGAAGATGTCGTTGTCGAAGACCTCGCCATGCCCGAGGTGGGTCTCGATGAGGTGTTGGTCAAGGTTGAAGCCGCGAGCGTCAATCCGCTGGACGTCAAACTGGTGTCTGGCGTGCTGCGCGAGTACTTCCCGCTGAAAATGCCATACACCCTGGGAACGGACGTCTCGGGAACCGTTGTCGCGCCGGGACGATTGGCCGCGCGCTGGAAGAAAGGCGACAAGGTCATTGGCCGCCTTGAACCCGGTCCCGGCAAAGGCACTCAATACAGTCGCGGCGGCGCATTCGCCGAATTTGCCGTCGTGCCGGCACGCCATCTCACTGCTGCACCATCGACAATCGACCTGGTGGAGAGCGCCGGTATCCCAACAGCTGCAGGAACAGCTTGGCAGGCCCTCTTTGAAGGAGCATCTCTGGAGCCGGGTCAGACGGTTCTCGTGCATGCCGGAGCAGGCGGAGTTGGGAGCTTTGCCGTGCAACTCGCCAGGTATGTCGGGGCCAGAGTTATCGCCACCACATCCCACGCCAATGCGGATGCGGTTCGGAGCCTCGGAGCCGATCAGGTTGTGGATTACAGGTCGACCGATTTTTCCGCTGTTCTGCACGATGTAGACGTCGTTTTCGACACGGTGGGTGGAGAGACGCAATCGAAGTCGTTCCTCGTCCTGAAACCCGGGGGAACCCTTGTGACGATTGCTGCGCCCCCGGATCAGGCGCTGGCCAAAGCTCATGGCGTAGCCGCTTTGCGCATCGGTCACGAAACCGACGCGACGTGTCTGGCTCTGATTGTTGGCCTCTGCGATGCGGGAGCATTGCGCGTCCTTGTCGATCAATCCTTTCCGCTTGCCGATGCACGGGAAGCCCTCGCTTACAGCGCCACAGGACGAGCACGCGGGAAAATCCTGCTGCGTCCCGACCTATGATCAGACCACACAGCGCCTCTGGACCCCGCCTGGAATGGGCAGCAGTGGACCGGATGAGGTAATTTTCAGAAAGCCGTTTGAAGGACACGAATTGCGATGAAATCGACAGGCGCCATCAGGCTGGACCAGGCGACAGTGCTCATTACCGGTGGAACCCAGGGGATCGGTTTCGGCTTGGCGAAGCGCTTCGCCGGCGCAGGAAGCACCGTTATCATCACCGGCCGAGACGCGACCAGGGCACAGGATGCCTTAGCCGGCTTACCTGGGGCGCATGGATGGGTGAACGACGTCAGCAAGGAAGAAGATAGGGTTTCTCTCGCGCGTCATATCGAGTCGAACTTTCCTGGTCTGAATGTCCTGATCAACAATGCCGGGATGCAGAGACGGATCTCCCTGGCAGCAGACACCGCGCCATGGCCGGAGCGCCAAAAAGAGATCGATACTCTCCTGGCCGGCCCCATCCATCTGAATTCTCTGCTGGTGCCGATGATGCTGAAAGCCGAGCGGCCAGGCATAATCGTCAACGTGACGTCGGGCGGCGCGTTCATACCCCAGGTATTCGCGCCAGTCTACAGCGCCTGCAAAGCCGCCTTGCACAGCTATACGGTTACGCTGAGGCATGCACTCCAGGGTACCCCCCTCAGGGTTGTGGAATTGATTCCTCCGGCGGTCCAGACCGGACTCGCGGGTCCGGGAGCAGGCCATGGCGCTCCGCTGGAAGAATTTTGCGACACAGTGTTTTCGGAACTCATCGGAGGTGAGGAGGTCATCGGGTTCGGGGCCACGGCAACTCCGGAGTTCGCGCAGTTGATGGATGCACCGAAGAACTTCTTCGAAGCGAGCGCTGCACGATTTCCGGTTGCGACCTATAGTTCCGATCGAGAGAAACAGAAGGTAAGTTGAAGGGGATGCTTTTCGGGCATACCGCAGTTACGGCCAGGCAGTCGTTGGAATCTGGTTTCCGCTGGATCGTATGGAATACGTACCTGGTTGTGCCAGACCGGGAGTGGACTCGAACCGGTGGGCGATGCCATCGGCTGGTGAAAGATTGCGGCCACCGTCACGGCCCGCCTGTTGCGCAGCACGACGATTGTTTTGGCTCGTTGCTGTGAGCCTTCTGCCCCTGCATGACAGCCATGCGCTCGACCCGTCGCGTCATATTTCGCAATATGGCCACACGGTGTGGCGAGCGCAGGATGGCATGGTCGACGCGACCGCAAACATCACCCAAACCAGCGACGGCTACATCTGGACGCGAACACCGGCCGGACTGGCCCGTTTCGACGGGGTGCAGTTTGTGCCCTGGACGCCGCCGGTAGGGACCACGTTGCCTGCAGGAGTTCGCACCACCGCACTCCTGGGTGCGCGCGACGGGAGCCTCTGGATAGGATTTCGTGGCGGCCTGGGGCGGATTAAGGACGGCCAGTTTCGCTACTACTCAAAGCCCGGCGAACAATGGGGCGTCAACGACATCATTGAAGACGCGGCGGGCAGAATCTGGGCGACGAGGTACCACGTCTCGCATGACGCAGATCAACAGGGGGCGATCTGCGAGGCGCTCGATCGGGGCCTCCATTGTTACGGACCAGCAGATGGTCTTCCCTTGAGATTCGGCCTCGGAGTCGCCGCAGACCACGAAGGGTATCTCTGGATTGGCTCGACGATGCTCTGCCGATGGCGGCCAGGATCGCATTGCACAACCTATCTGGACCAGCCCAGTTCCGCGGACAACGTCGTCCCCGACGTCGCTGCCGGACTGGACGGGACGCTTTGGGCGACTGTGGAGGCGCCCGGCATCAAGGGAGCGAGCGGGCTCTACCGCTTTTCGGATGGGAAGTGGAGTCCCTTTAAAGCTCCGGGACTCGATGGCACGATCATCATCTCGGAGACACTTTTGATGGACCGGGAGGGTTCCTTGTGGGTGGGTACCGAAAAAGATGGACTCTACCGCATTCACAATGGAGTTGCCGATCACTATGGTCCGGCCGACGGACTTTCCGGCCATGAAGTAGCGGGTCTGTATGAGGATCGCGAAGGCAATCTGTGGGTGACCACGGACGGCGGAATTGACATGTTTCGCAACACGCCTGTGATCACGTGGTCGCAGAGCGAGGGGCTTCGTTATTCCGGTCCTGAGGCGGTTTTGCCATCGCAGGACGGTTCCATATGGGTGGGACAATTCAATGGTCTGGACGTGCTGCGCGATGGCGTGCCTTACCGTCTGCCTGGCCGGACGGGGTTCGGGCCGACAACCTACAGCCTGTATGAGGATCACGCCGGCACGATTTGGATCGGGCAGGATTCCTTAACGACCTACAACCACGGTCGCATCTCGGTCGTCAATCAAGCAGACGGAAAACCCCTGAGCAGCGACGGTAGCGCCCTCACCGGCCTCACGGAAGACACGGAGCATAACGTCTGGGCACTCGCGAAGAGGCAACTGTTCCGCATTCAGCACGGGCGTGTGCAGGAGTCTGTCATGCTGCCCGATCAATTTTCTCCCTACGGTTCTCTGGCGCCCGATCTTCGCAGCGGGGGGATTTGGATCGGCGACGGGTTGAACCATATTTTTCACTACCATCAGGGACAAATCCAGGAGACCACGCTGACCAATAGCGGCAAGCTGGCGGTGATTCATGAGATGACCGGGGACTCCGACGATCCGCTGCTGGTAGCGACCGGGGATGGACTGTTTCGATGGGATGGCCAACGATGGACGGTGATGGATACGAGGAACGGGCTGCCCTGCTCGATGTTGCTCTCGGTTGTGAAAGATAAGTACGGATCGCTGTGGATGTACGCTCAGTGCGGTCTTCTGCGCGTGGGAGCAGCGGATGTAGAAAAGTGGCGGCGCGATCCGGCGGCGCAAGTCGAGACTAAAGTATTCGACCGTTTGGATGGCGCTTATCCTGGATTCAAACTGACCGCCCAGCCAAGGTCGGCCCGGGCTCCGGACGGTCGTTTGTGGTTCGCCAATGGAGTTGTGGTGCAGATGGTCGATCCCGATCGTCTCTTTCCCAACCGCATTGTGCCACCGGTCCATGTTGAGTCGATCATTGCCGATGGACAGGTCTACGCTCCGGAAGGGTCGGTGCGTTTGCCGCCGCGCACTCGGAATCTGGAGATCGACTACACAGCGCTGAGCCTTTCGATTCCGCAAAAAGTACGGTTCCGCTACATGCTGGAAGGACGGGACACGAAATGGCAGGACCCCGGCACGCGGCGCCAGGCGTTCTATACGGATTTGCCTCCCGAGAAGTACCGTTTTCGTGTGATTGCCTCGAACAACGACGGGGTATGGAACGAGGCAGGGGCTACGCTGGCGTTTACCCTGGCGCCCGCTTTCGACCAGACCGTCTGGTTCCGGGCGATGTGTTTTGCGGTCATCGCCGGACTGTTGTGGGCACTCTACCTGCTGCGGCTCAGGCAGGCGACCGCACAGTTGCACCGGCTACTGGAGGCGAGGCTCGGAGAGAGGGAGCGTATCGCGCGCGATCTGCACGATACGCTGCTGCAAAGCCTGCAGGGGCTGCTGCTGCGATTCCAGGCCGCTGCGAACTTACTTCCGGCCCGGCCCGAGGACGCCAGGAAAAGGCTCGACGACGCAATCGAGCAGACCAGTCAGGCGATTGCCGAGGGTCGCGGTGCAGTGCAGGATCTGCGCGCATCCACAACCTCGACCAACGATCTGGCCATGGCCATTAAAACCATCGGAGAGGAACTTGCCGCCGAAATTGCGGGCCCGAACGCTCCGGAATTCGAAGTAGTTGTGGAGGGACCCGTACAGAATCTCCATCCCATCGTTCGGGACGAAGTGTATCGGATCGCGGCGGAGGCGTTGCGGAACGCCTTCCGCCACGCGGGAGCCAGTCATGTGCGAGTTGAAGTTCGGTATGATTCCCTGCGCCTGCGGGTCAATGTTCGCGACGACGGCAAAGGATTCAAACCTGAGGTTCTTGAAACCCGGGCCGGCCCCGGTCATTGGGGCCTCCAGGGTATGCGGGAGAGAGCCAGGCTTCTGGGCGGTAGTCTGGAAGTCTGGGGCAAGCTTCAGGAAGGGACCGAAATCGAGTTGACCGTGCCTGCTTCCACTGCCTACGAGACAGGGACTTCGCCGAGTCACGCCAACACTCTCAATAAGGAGCTCTAAGGCATTGGCGGATGGAAAGCCACTCAGAATTCTCGCCGTGGACGATCATCCCGTGTTTCGCGGAGGGATCGCCGGGTTGATCGAAGGGCAGACAGATATGGTTCTGGTGGGCGAAGCGTCGAACGGCCGCGAGGCAATACAACAATACCGTGCACTTCTGCCGGACGTAACGCTGATGGATTTGCAGATGCCGGAAATGAGCGGTCTGGACGCCACCATTTCCATCCGCAACGAGTTTCCAGACGCTAAGATAATTGTTCTGACAACATTTGGCGGAGACGTACAGGTATTGCGCGCTCTGAAAGCTGGAGCTCAGGGGTACCTTCTCAAGAATCTTCTGCATAAAGAACTGCTGGAGACGATTCGCTCGGTTTATAGGGGCAGGAAGGCTCTTTCTCCCGAAGCTACACACGAGATTGCCTATCATGCGACCGATGAAGCGCTCACTCCGGCCGAAGTTGCGGTGCTGCGTCTGATCGCGGCCGGAAACGCTAACAAGCAGATCGCGTCGCTGCTCTCGATCACGGAAGACACGGTGAAAAGCCGGGTAAAGAACATCCTGTCCAAGCTGGGCGCCAATGATCGAACTCACGCGGCCATGATCGGCCTGAAGCGAGGCATCATCGAATTGTAGGCACTCGAAAGGGTGGATCGTTGACTCATTGGGGTGTTTTCAGGATTAACGAAATTGTCTAAGCTGATGGGGCGTTCGTGATCAACTTCACCGCACAAGGACAATCTTGCGAGGATCCGTCTCATCGTTCGCGCGGGGTTGGCCTGCGATTGGATTGCTGCTGCTGCGGCTGGTGGCTGGCGCGATTCTCACCCTTCAGGGGATCGAGACCCTTTATGGTGGAGACGGCTTGAGGACAGTTCTGGCGCTCCTGATGTTTGGCGCCGCGAGCCTTCTTATCGCTGGCCTGTGGACGCCGATCGGGGGCGCGGCCACGCTTCTGGTTCAGATCCCGGCGGCCCTTTCTCACCCAGTCGACATCTGGAGACCGATTCTGCTCGCGACGGACGGCCTGGCTCTGGCTCTCGTCGGACCAGGCGCCTGGTCCGCCGATGCGCGCCTGTTTGGATGGAAACGCATCGAGATCGGCGATTCCCAGGAGTGAGATTCAGCTTCGACGGGACCCGTAACCACCACTAAAGGGTAATGTGTGGGGCTCCCGAATGAGCGGCGACCCGGCTCCATTTGGGGTTTTTCCCCTGGAGAGATCGATTCAGAATTGTCCCATCACCGGAGGAGGCGATGAACCTTACGGGTTGGGGACGAAGTGGAAGCCGCTCAGAACCACAGCGGCTCCAGAGTTGCTGTACACCGGAACTGCGCAATCAAGTGGCATTTTCCTCAAGAAAATGCCACCCTCCTCGGATACCACAGGGGCACGGTAACTCTGGAACCGCTCTAGTGTCGCAGTCCGCGGCGTCAACAGTCGAGGCATTCCCCGGGCGCAGTGCAGGCACCCGATCCATCCCTTATGTGGAGCACTCGGAGGATGAACGTATCAAGGCGCTCACCATTGCTCTGAATGCAGAGAGACTCGCCGGCTTCCCGAGCGGCCGAACCTTTCTTGAATCCATCGAACTCGCTCTAACCGTGGCGCTGCGGCAGGGCCCCGCGGCATCATCCGCCAGACCACGGAAAGTTCGCGGAGGTCTTGCTCCATTTCGCCTCCACCGGGTCATGAACTTTATCGAGGCCAATCTGGAGCGCGATCTCACCCTTCAGGATCTGGCCGACGCGGCGGGATTGAGCATTTCGCACCTGTCGCACGTGTTTCGGAGTTCAACCTCTCTGAGTCCCCATCGGTTCATCCTGCAGCGGCGGGTTCAGAAAGCCGGCGATTTGATGCGCGGATCAGATCTGAGAGTCTTCGATATCGCCTTGGCCTGTGGGTTCAAAACGCAGCAGCACTTTGCCCGGGCCTTCCGGCGAGTCTATGGCGTGAATCCCACGGAATATCGCAATTTGCTGGGCTCTCCGTGCTGCGTTTCAAAAGTGAAAGCCGGCGATATCGCCTGACGAAATCGCCCACCGCCCGTTTCCCGCGAGAACAACTTAGTCGCAGGAGCGGATACAGCCCAGCAACTCCAGGCGCGGGGCGACCGGGACAAATGGTGAAGATGGGTCCAGCGCTACTCCAGGTGGATCGCGGAGCTGCGTTCATGCGTGAGATCGCCACGGCATTACATCAATTTCGCCGCAGAACCGAAGCAGATCAAAGTAGAAATTCAGTATGCGGAGCAACTGCTGCAGGTACGCGTACGCGACGACGGCAAGGGCATTGATCGGGCACTGGCCGTCGAAGCTCACCCTCTCGGGCACTGGGGCCTGCGAGGCATAGAAGAGCGCGCCAGGATGGTCGGGGGCTGGAGATCCGAAGCAGGAGTGGCTTCGGGACCGAAGTCGAGTGTCCTCGATTAACGCATTAAGGCCAACCCACTCATCGAACATGTTTTGTGCTCTATAGTTCCCTGGGGCGATCAACGGAGCGTTCGATGGCGGTTATTGATGCCTTAGCTTGCCCGCAAAGCGTATGGCCTTCCGCGCTATTCCTCTGGAAGAACGAGACTTGATGGCCGGGAAGACCGATAGGACTTCTGTCTTCCTGAGGCAGTGATCTCGGTCGTTTTCATGGCAGTAGTGAGCTGATTTTCGCTCGGTTGTTGCAAGGGCATGGCACTCATTCAGCCAAGAGTCAGATCTGAATGCGGGCCCACGCAGGATTTCCGGGTTACGCATCCGCTCTCCCTTCTAGTGATGTCGCGCGGTCGAAGTTCTCAACCAGCCCCGACCAGTGTTCGAGGCGCCGCTGGCATCGGGAGCATATCGCCAGGTGCTTGGCCCGTTCCGTCAGGAAAAGCTTGCGGACATCAAAAGCAAAGGCGCGGATTTCGTCATCGGTGTAGCAGGCAAAGTCCTTTTCACCGAACGCGGGGCGATTTGAAGCCGCTGCCAGAAGGTCTGCCTTCCGCTCGGCCACCATGTCCTCGAAGTGAATCCGCCGGATCGGTGCCTTTGCCCAAAGGGTGTCGTCCTCTGCCCAGAGGTCTTCAAGCAGGGCGCTCGAATTGAGAGCGAGGTAGCGCACGGCATCCTCTCTCCCTCCGGCCGGTTTCCGCTCGTCGGCAAGCGCGGCCCGTGCAATCTTTGCCAGGCCCACGATCTCCTCATTAGCGAAGGATCGGGCAAGCTCGCGGAAATCTCGGATCTCGCCCCGCGCGATCTCCGAAAACTCCGAATCCCCGTCTGCGATGCGGGCGACATCGGAGGTCAGCGCCGGCAACTCGATCTCGGTTCCCGGAGCCGCCTCCCACGCCGGGTGATTCGCGGTGTACATGCCGGGATCGAAGACTTCGAGAAGCGAGTCCTTGCGGTCCTCCGGGCCGCGAAAGCGGTTCACGAGGTCCAGAAACGAGCTCAACTGCGATGGACTGAACTCCCGGGAGGCAGCCTCGGCGGCGTCTTGCCTCCAGGTGTCGAAACTCTCCATCAGCGAGCTCGGTAATTGAAATCGATTCAGCTCTTTGATCATTTCCTGAATGTCCGTGGTTGGGTTCTGCATGTGTCCGTCCTTCTTCGGACTGTTTTCCCACGGAACCCAACCTCCGTCAAATGGCCCTGGAACCCCTCCAATCTCCCTCCCGGAAACTCCTCAAGACACGGCGCTTGCCACGAAACTCAATAAGGGCGCTTCCGCGCATCCCAACCTGCAGAGCAAGATTCCAGCACAGGGCTTCGAGGCTGTACCTACCTTGCCTGATCCGTACCCACCGGTTCCTGAGACTGGCAACTTCGACTCCACGCAGCAGGAATACGGGTGCCGGGTTTCCTTCGCCGAGGGGCTCGAGCAGCGCGAGTTGTTCAGCGAAGTGTCTTCCGGCCGTCGCAAATACCAACTCCCCGTCTTCACGGATCTCATGGTTGCGATGGAGATTGAGGCCTTCCACGAACGCGGTGAATTCCTTTGCGAAGGCTTCGATTTGCCCGATTGGCATAGTCAATCCGACAGCCTGGGCATGGCCACCAAACCGTTTGAAGAATCGACGGAACTGTGCGAGCGCTTCCGCCAGATCGAAACCGACTACGCTCCTGCCCGATCCGACCGCCAGACCCGGTTCCGAGGACGGCGCCAGCACAATGCTCGGCACCCCGAAGCGCTCTACGCATTTGGCGGCCAGCAGGCCCGCAATGCCTTTGGGACAGGCCTCCCGGTATAAGACCAGAGCGGACGCGACCGGCCGTGGGATCTCCGCGCACAATCCGCCAAAATGGGTTGCGACAAGCTCGCGCCGCTGTTGGTTGAGCTGATCCAGCGTCTCGACGCTCCTGCGTGCGGCATCCTCATCTCTTGCAGCATCGAAAACCGACAATGCCCGTGCCGGATGGTCAATCCTTCCGGCGGCATTGATGCGTGGAGCCACGCCGAATGCCAGATCATTCGAATCGGGGTTCGCCGGATCGGCACAGGAGACCCGCAGCAGTTCCCGAAGGCCGCAGTTCTCGGCACGGGCGAGCTCGCGCATCCCGAGACGTGCGAGCGTTCGCGTCCCGTTTTGCAGTGGGACACAGTCGGCGATCGATGCGATCGCGGCATACTGGCTTATGGCAGCCTGCAGGCGTTCGACACGCGTGTCCTTCCAGCCGGCGCGCAGAGCCAGGGTCGTAACGAACAGGGCCGCGAGGCCAGCGCCGCAGAACTCCTGGGACCAGACGGCGAGCGTATTTGGCTGCTCCTGAATGCGGTGATGGTCGATGACGATCACATCGATACCCAGCCGCTGCGCTAGCAAAATCTCTCGCTGTGCGTTGATTCCGTTGTCGACCGTGATCAGCACGTCGGTGCCGCTCGTGGAAAATCTGTGTACTGCACACGAACTGAGACCATATCCCTCGTCTCTATGTGGCAGATACGCTCGTGCTGGAACGCCGAGACTGGCCAGAACGGAGCGGAGAATGTGCGTGCCGAGGATCCCATCGCAGTCGTAGTCGCCAAAGATCGCGATCCGCTTCCTGTCGCGAACGGCAGCCAGCACACGGTCGACTGCGCTGGTCATACCAGGAATCGACTTCGGATCGGGAAGATCGTTCCAGGACGGAACCTGAGTGAAGGAATCAATGTCCTCGATACCCCGTCCAATAAGGACATCGAGCAGTGGCTGGCACAGAAACATACTCCCTCCTCGCGGCCCGGATCGGGCAGAGTGTCAGCTGTCGAATTGAAAACGGAAACAACTGGGCTGTCGCAGTGAAGTCGTCACGAAGGAAGCGGCGAGTTGGATCTGAGTACTTCCGTTGGAAGCCCCGGCGGCAGGCCAACGCGGTCGTGAGAAACTGTCTCCGTGACCTTCAAACTTCACGCCTGCGTCAGCCGCTCCGACGCCAAAACCATTCGTCAGGCACTCGCCGACCTCGCCGCCAAGGCCAATGTCACCCAAGAGGGCGACGAATTAACCATCAACGCCGATCTCGACGGCGAATCTGCCAAAGACCTGAACCGCCGTTTTCTCTCCGCACTCAGAAAGGTCCACAAGCGCACCACGCTCCGCGCTCAGTGGACTTCGCCCGCCAACCTGACCGAATCTTATTTCGACTACGTCCTTAAGAAAACCATCCAAAATTGATCCCCTTGCTCTCTCAGTCCTGTAGCCCCTTGGTCCTTGGGGCCTATGCGACGCGCAAGTGGTCGTCGCGATAGACTTCGGCGCCGGGAACGGCAATCTGGTTCTGAACAGCGATCTTGATCGCCTCGTTACTCGGAACTGCCTCTTGAATCGAGGCTTGAAGCGGGCGTTTGAGCTCCTCAGAGGCACTCTCGATCAGCCGTTCCCGCAACACCCCGTCAATCCGGGCTGCGACAGTTCGATACCGCATCGGCACCATGGGCTCGTTGGCGAACCTCACAGAATCCTGGCTGTTTTTCTGGATCCGCAGCGTGAATTCACGGCCTTCGATCTTTTTGAGATCGCGGCTTTTCAGGTAGTACATGACCATGTACTTCGTCTGCGATGCCTTACGCTCGCTGTTGCGGGCACGCTCCTGCAGCCGGTTTGCGTCACTCCGGCAGTATTGGACTCGCGCTTCCATCATTCGCAGAAAGCGTCCGATCCTGTCAGCTTTTTCACCGTGCGCCTCGCAGAACTGCTGGAATCGCTCAATCAGTTCCGCCGAAGCCTCACCTTGTCTCTCGATCTCCTCTTCGACTTCATCGAGAAGCATGTCGAGTTCACGATCAATTTCAAACAATGTGTATTCCTGTGCTATCGATGACACGATAACCTCCTGCATGCGCGAAAAAGCCCACGCGGAAAACCGGCGCGGGCGTTTCAAAGCCTGTTGCTTGTTCAGGGTTTTGAATTAGTGCGAATACGTGGCGATCTCAGCGCTAGGGCAAAGACATCTGCCGGCGATGGAGCGTGGCCTCCGATTGCTGCAATCGTCTTTGCGCACGGTCCACCTGCTCAGGATCACACCGAGATAGAAGATCATTCAGGTCTGATTCGTTAGTCAATTTGTGAAACGCCTTTTCCGGCGAGAGATAGACGAGAACCGCTTTCTGTTCGTGCAGGAGATTGTGAATGTTATTGAGGG
>Ga0335075_10003949_pt1 | contig 23296 bp, 20 predicted proteins | sample Lox_Sample_24_FD_206723 | JGI IMG/M metagenome (GOLD analysis project Ga0335075, IMG submission 206723) | Soil microbial communities from Loxahatchee National Wildlife Refuge, Florida, United States - Lox_Sample_2.4 | ecosystem: Environmental > Terrestrial > Soil > Wetlands | place: USA...
CGCCGACACGACCCCGAGCAGCTCATCATCGCCCAGCGACGCCAGGTCCTCGACGGCCCGGCCGGTCAGCGCGCCGAGCACCGGGCCCGGCGGCATCACCTCCGCCGCCTGATCCGGGGAAAAGCCCGTCCCGGAAAGCCCCCGGGCCATCCGGGCCAGTTCATCCAGGTCCGCGTCCCCGGCATCACCCAGCGACACCGTCACACCCGGCGACGGCTCCTCCGGGGGAATCTCAATGCGGCCCGCATCCACCTCTCCGGTCAGCCAGGCCAGGTACCGGTCGTCCTCCTCAGCCCAGTCCCGCTCCGGCTCGCCAGGCACCGGCTCATCGCCGTCATGCCCGGGGCCGGGGAACGGGTGCTGTGCCACGAGACGCCACCTTCCGTTCAGGTAGACGATGAGAAACTAACCGCATACACAAAATATAGCATCTATGTTCGGTAAATGCGAGTACAGCACGCCGTGTACCTGGGAACTTAACGATCTTAGGGGTCGTTAGGGGAACCGCGCCGTTAGTTATGACTGCGCGTGAAGAGCGCGACGGCATCGGCGACGAGCGCGTCGGTCTGCTCAGCGGGAACCCGGCCCGAGATAACGAGTGCGGCGATGCCCTGCAAGGTGGCGACCAGGAGCAGGCGCAGGCGGCCGGGGTCGCCCGGCGGGAGCGCATCGGCTCGCTGCCCCTGACCGATAAGGTCGCTGACCGCGCCAAACAGGCTCGCGGACGCCTCTGGCAGCACGCCCGGCTGGCTGGCATTCTTGACGGTGAACATCAACTGCAGCAAGGCGGCGTCCGCGGTCGCGAAGCGCACGTAGGCGGTCGCCGCGGCTCGGAGCCGAGCCTGATAGTCCCCGCTGGCCCCGTTGACCGCCGCGCGGACCTCATCGCCTAGCCACGCGAATCCGGCCTCGGCGAGGGCGTCAAGCAACGCCTGACGGTCGGCGAAGTGGCGGCGTGGCGCCGCGTGGCTGACTCCCGTCTGACGCGCAAGGTCACGCAGCGACAGCGCATCGATGCCCTCCTCCCGGAGCGTGCGCTCGGCTTCCGCGAGCAGCGCGGCGCGCAGGTGGCCGTGGTGGTACGGGCGATCGGCCATACCGCCGATCATAGCACTCTATGTTTCCATCGACAACATAGTCGTCGATGACTACATTGCAGTGCGCCAGATCAGATAGTGCGCCAGATCGGATAGTGCGCCAGATCAGATATTGAAGCCGAGCGCGCGGAGCTGCTCGCGGCCGTCTTCGGTGATGTTCTCCGGGCCCCACGGCGGCATCCAGACCCAGTTGATCCGGAAGTCCGTGACCACGCCGTCGAGCGCCTCGCGCGCCTGGTCCTCGATCACGTCGGTGAGCGGGCAGGCGGCGCTGGTGAGCGTCATGTCGAGCGTCGCCACCTTCGCGTCGTCCACGTCCACGCCGTATACCAGGCCGAGATCGACAACGTTGATGCCCAGTTCCGGGTCCACGACGTCGCGCAGTGCCTCCAGGACGTCCTCGACCTCCTGGGGGACGGCCCCCTCCGGGGCCGTGTCAGTGCTCGTGTTCTCGGTCATGCCTGCCCTCCGTCCGCTTCGGCGAGCGCCCGCGCGGTCGCGTCCTTCCACGCCATCCAGCCGAGCAGCGCGCACTTGATCCTGGCTGGGTACTTGGCCACCCCGGCGAAAGCGGCCGCGTCCTCCAGCACGTCTTCGTCGGGCTCGGCCTGCCCCTTGGACTGCATCAGCTCAAGGAACGCCTGGCTCAGCTTCATCGCCTCGCCCACCGGCTTGCCGATCACCAGGTCGGTCATCACCGAGGCGCTCGCCTGGCTGATCGAGCAGCCCAGCGAGTCATAGGAGACGTCCTCGACCACGGCCTCGCCGCCGGCGTCCTTGAGCGCGACGCGGAGCGTCACCTCATCCCCGCACAGCGGGTTCACGTGGTGCACCTCGGCATCGTACGGATCCCGCAGCCCCTTGTGGTGCGGATTCCGGTAGTGGTCCAGGATGATCTCCTGGTACATGGACTCAAGCTGCATAATTCTCCCGGGGGTTCCAGGGGGTCGCCCCCCTGGGCCGGCAGAGCCGGGGTTCCAGGGGTCGTCCCCTGGGATTACAGAGCAAAGAAACGCTGGGCATGCCGGATTCCTTCCGCCAGTGCGTCCACTTCCTCGTGCGTGTTGTACACGTAGAAGGTGGCCCGGGCAGAGGACGGGACACCGAGCGTCCGGTGCAGTGGCTGCGCGCAGTGGTGTCCGGTCCGTACCGCGATGCCCAGGTCATCGAGAACCTGGCCGACGTCGTGCGGGTGCACACCCTCGACATCGAACGCGACGGCGCCGCCGCGGTCCTTCGTCGTGTCCGGCCCGAGGACCCGGACTCCGCGAATTTCCCGCAGCGCGTCGAGCGCGTGCGCCGTCAGGGACTCCTCGTGCGTGGCGACGTTGTCCATGCCGAGCCTGGTCAGGTAGTCCACGGCGGCGGCCAGGCCAGCCGCCTCCGGGGCCGGCGGGACCCCCGGCTCGAACCGCATGGGCGGCGGCTGGAACGTGGAACCCTCCATCCGCACGACCTCGATCATCTCCCCGCCGAACAGGAACGGCGGCAGCGCCTCGAGCTTGTCGTACTTGCCGTACAGGACGCCGAGCCCGAGCGGGCCGAGCATCTTATGCCCGGAGAACACAAGGAAGTCCACGTCCAGGGCCTTCACGTCCACCGGGTGGTGCGGCACCAGCTGCGCGCCGTCGCAGAGCACCAGCGCGCCGACCTCGTGGGCGAGGTGGGTGATCTCCGCGACCGGCGGGATCACGCCGGTGACGTTCGACTGGCCGGTTACCGCGACGATCCTCGTCCGCTCGGTGATCAGCGACGGGTCCACGTCGAGCCGACCATCGGGCAGCGCCTTGAACCAGCGGAGCGTCGCGCCGGTGCGCTCGGCGAGCTGCTGCCAGGGCACCAGGTTGGCGTGGTGCTCGATCTCGGTGATCAGGATCTCGTCGCCGGGCCGGATGGACGAGGTGAGCGCGCAGGCGACGAGGTTGACGGACTCGGTCGCGTTCTTGGTGAACACGATCTCGCGGAAGTCCGCCCCGAGGAACGCGGCGACCTTCGCCCGCGCGCCCTCGTAGATCTCGGTGCCTTCCTCGCTCAGCAGGTGCGCGCCACGGTGCGCGGCACCGTTGTGCCGCTCGTAGAACTCACGCTCCGCGTCGAGGACCTGAATGGGCTTCTGCGAGGTCGCCCCCGAGTCCAGGTAAATCAGCGGCCTGTCGTTGCGAACCAGCCGGCTCAGCGCCGGAAAATCCTTCCGGATCGCCTCCGTGTCAAGCGGCAGGGCGTCGAGCCTGGTCAGCTCGCTCATGCCGTCGCCCCTGCCCCGGTAAACCGCTCGTAACCCTCGTTCTCAAGCACCTCGGCCAGCTCGGGACCGCCCTCTTCCACGATCCTTCCCGCCACGAACACGTGCACGAAGTCCGGCCGCACGTACCGCAGGATCCGGGTGTAGTGGGTGATCAGCAGCACCCCGTGGCCGGGCGCGCCGCGGAACCGGTTGATGCCCTCGGAGACGATCTTGAGCGCGTCGACGTCCAGGCCCGAGTCGGTCTCGTCCAGGATCGCGATCTTCGGGTTGAGCAGCTCGAGCTGCAGGATCTCGTGCCGCTTCTTCTCGCCGCCGGAGAACCCCTCGTTGAGGCTGCGCTCGGCGAACGCCGGGTCGATCGACAGCGACCCCATCGCGCCGCGCATCTCCTTCATGAAGTCGCGCAGCTTGGGCGCCTCGCCGCGGGTCGCGGTGACCGCGGTGCGCAGGAAGTTCGACACCGACACGCCCGGCACCTCGACCGGGTACTGCATCGCGAGGAAGAGGCCGGCCCGGGCGCGTTGATCCACGCCCATCGCCAGCACGTCCTCGCCGTCCAGCGTCACCGAGCCCTGGGTGACGGTGTACTTGGGGTGCCCGGCGATCGCGTAAGCCAGGGTGGACTTGCCGGAGCCGTTCGGTCCCATGATGGCGTGCGTTTCCCCGTCGGCCACCGTCAGGTTCACGCCGCGCAGGATCTCCCGGCTGGCGCCATCGCGCTCGGCGACGTCCACGTGCAGGTCGCGGATCTCAAGGGTGGACACTATGACTCCTCTATCGCCACGAGGACGTCGTCGCCCTCGATCTTCACTGGATACACGGGCACCGGCTTGGTCGCGGGCGGGCCGGTCGGCTTGCCGGTGCGCAGGTCGAAGCAGGATCCGTGCAGCCAGCACTCGATCGTGTGGTCGTAGATCTCGCCTTCGGACAGCGGGACCTCGGCGTGCGAGCACACGTCCCGTATCGCGTACACGTCGCCGTCCGTCTTCACCACCGCGACCGGTTCCCCGTTCACCTCGACGCTGATGGCCTCGCCGTCATCCGGCAGGTCCGCGACCGAGCATGCCCGGACGAACTCGCTCATGGCCTGCCCCCGCTCATGACAGCTCCGCCTCGATGGCGTCGCCGATCCGCGTCTCGAGCTCGGGGACCCCGATCTTCTCGGTCAGCTCGCCGAAGAAGCCGTGGATCACGAGCCGCCGCGCCTCCTCGACCGGGATGCCGCGCGCCATCAGGTAGAACAGGTGGTCGTCCTCCAGCCGCCCGTTGGCGCTCGCGTGCCCGGCGCCGAGCACCTCGCCGGTCAGGATCTCCAGGTTCGGCACCGAGTCGGCGCGCGCGCCGTCGGTGAGCACCAGGTTCCGGTTGTACTCGTAGGTGTCGGTCCCGACGGCTTCCGGACGGATCAGCACGTCACCGATCCAGACGGTGTGCGCGTCGTCGCCGCGCAGCGCCCCCTTGTACCGGACCCGGCTGCGGCAGTTCGGGACGTCGTGGTCGACGAACAGCCGGTGCTCCAGGTGCTGGCCAGCGTCGGCGAAGCAGATCCCGTACAGTTCGGCGTCACCGCCCGGGCCCGCGTAGCGGACCGAGGGGGACAGCCGGACCAGCGAGCCGCCGAGGGTGACCGCGACGTGCTTGATGTGCGCGTCCCTGCCGAGCGTCACCTGGTGGTGCGACACCTGCACCGCGTCGTCGTCCCAGTCCGCGATCGACACGAGCGTGAGGTCGCCGCCGTCGGCGACGCCGATCTCCACGTTGTCCGCGTAGGTCGCGCCGCCGCGCTGGTCGAGCACGATCACGGCGCGCCCGTACGGCTGCACGTCGATGACCGTGTGCCCGGCGGTCGCGGCGCCGGTGCCTGTGCCGGTCACCCGGATGACGCTCGGGCGGGACGCCACGGTCTCCTTGGGCACCGTGATCACGGTGGCCCGCTGGGCGGCGGCGAACGCGCGGGCGCTCACCCGGTCGGTGGGGATGAAATTGGCCGATCCAGACGGCCCGGACCGTTCGGCGTATTCGATTTCAGGAGCGGGATCGATTTCCGCGGTCACCCCGGCGGACCCCAGCTCAGCGTCGGCGTGCAGGCCGCGCAGGCGGCGCAGCGGCGTGAACCGCCACTCCTCCTCGCGGCCCGTCGGCACGCCGAAGTCCGCCGGGTCGCGCGACCCGCGCGCGTGCAGGCCAGAGACCGGGGCGGTCTCGACCGCCCCGCTGAGCACTGACATCAGCCGACCGCCCCTTCCATCTGCAGCTCGATCAGGCGGTTCAGCTCGAGCGCGTACTCCATCGGCAGCTCGCGGGCGATCGGCTCGACGAAGCCGCGCACGATCATCGCCATCGCCTCGTCCTCGGTCATGCCGCGGCTCATCAGGTAGAAGAGCTGGTCTTCGGAGATCTTGGAGACGGTGGCCTCGTGCCCCATTTCCACGTCGTCTTCGCGGATGTCGTTGTACGGGTAGGTGTCGGACCGGCTGATCGTGTCGACAAGCAGCGCGTCGCACTTCACCGTGGACCGGGAGTGCTGCGCGCCTTCCTGGACCTCGATCAGGCCGCGGTAGGAGGTCCGGCCGCCCGCCCGGGCGACGGACTTGGAGACGATCGTGGAGCTGGTGTTCGGCGCCAGGTGCACCATCTTCGCGCCCGCGTCCTGGTGCTGGCCCTCGCCGGCGAAGGCGACGCTGAGCGTCTCGCCCTTGGCGTGCTCACCCACCAGGTAGACCGCCGGGTACTTCATCGTGACCTTGGACCCGATGTTGCCGTCGATCCACTCCATCGTGGCGCCCTGCTGCGCGACCGCGCGCTTGGTCACCAGGTTGTACACGTTGTTCGACCAGTTCTGGATCGTCGTGTAGCGGCAGCGGGCGTCCTTCTTCACGATGATCTCGACGACGGCGCTGTGCAGGCTGTCGGACTTGTAGATCGGCGCGGTGCAGCCCTCGACGTAGTGCACATAGGCGCCCTCGTCGACGATGATCAGGGTCCGCTCGAACTGGCCCATGTTCTCGGTGTTGATCCGGAAATAGGCCTGCAGCGGGATTTCTACGTGCACGCCCTTGGGCACGTAGATGAAGCTGCCGCCGGACCAGACCGCGGTGTTCAGCGCGGCGAACTTGTTGTCGCCCGCCGGGATCACCGTGCCGTAGTACTCCTTGAACAGGTCCGGGTGCTCCTTGAGCGCCGTGTCCGTGTCGAGGAAGATGACACCCTTCTGCTCAAGGTCCTCGCGGATCTTGTGATAGACGACCTCGGACTCGTACTGCGCGGCGACGCCGGCGATCAGGCGCTGCTTCTCCGCCTCCGGGATGCCCAGCTTGTCGTAGGTGGACTTGATGTCCGCGGGCAGCTCGTCCCAGCTCGCGGCCTGCTTCTCGGTCGACCGGACGAAGTACTTGATGTTGTCGAAGTCGATCCCGGACAGGTCGGCGCCCCAGTTCGGCATCGGCTTGCGGCCGAAATATTTCAGGCCCTTGAGCCGCAGGTCGAGCATCCACTCGGGCTCGTTCTTCTTGCCCGATATGTCGCGGACCACCTCTTCGGACAGTCCGCGTCGTGCGGACGCGCCGGCCACGTCGGTGTCGGCCCAGCCGAACTTGTACGTGCCTAGGCCCTCAAGCTGGTCATTCGCGGTGGTCGTCATATGTCGGAGCCCTCCGGACTCAGTGGTTTCTTAACCCGTTCCGTGCAAGTCACGTGCGTCGTGCAAATCCCGTCGCCGTGCGCGATGGTGGCCAGCCGCTGGACTGGCGTGCCAAGCAGCCTGCCGAACGCTTCGGTCTCTGCCTCGCACAGCTCAGGGAACTCGGCCGCGACGTGCGCGACCGGGCAGTGGTGCTGGCAGATCTGCTCACCGACCGCCCGCGCCGGGCCGATCGCCGGCGCGGGGCCGGCCGATGCGGCGTAGCCATCCGCCGAGAGCGCCTCGGCGAGCGCTTGCACCCTTGTCTTCAGTTCGCCCTGCGCCACGACCGGGGCGTACCTGCGCTCCAGTTCGGATACTTGCCGCCTGGCGAATTCAGCAACGGCCTGGGGGCCGCTTGTTTCCGCGATGAACCGCAGCGCGCTGGTCGCCAGGTCGTCGTACGCGTGCTCGAAAGCGCTGCGGCCCGCGTCGGTGATGACGAACAGCTTGGCCGGCCGGCCACGGCCGCGGTTCCCGTAGGTCCGCGCGGTCCTGACCTCGACCATGCCCTCGGCTATCAGGTTGTCCAGGTGGCGACGGATCGCCGCCGGGGTGAGCCCGAGCCGCCCGCCCAGCATCGCCGCGGTCGATGGCCCAAGCTCCAGGATCAGCCTCGCCACCTGTCCGCGCGTACCGCGTTCAGGCGCCTCGGCCGGTCCCATACTTTTCACAACATCATTGTGCCGTAAATCGACGCCCGACCGCAAGTTTTTCTCAACATCATCGTGACGTAAATCACCTCCGCAGGGTGGCAGCCGGGCGCGGACAACCGGCTCACCGGAATAACTGGGACACCATTGAACGACTGGGGCACCATTGAGAACATTGAGCGGCGGGTCAGCGCCGCACGGCCGCGGTTAGCGCCCTTCAGGAAAGGAAGAGGTAACCCTATGCCTGACATAGGGGATGAACCGAAACATAGACGAGTACGTCCCAGGGGATGAAGAACGCTACGCTGTGTGCGCCTCACCGCACCGAAGTTACTGCCCTGACCAGTGCATCATGGACGCGGAGTCAGGGGAAGGATCTGGATTGTCATGGCTTCGCCACGGCCTGATGTCGCCGACCAGCTCGACGTTACCGTCCCGCCCGGCGGCAAGGTGATAGCACTCAGCGACCTCCACCTCCCGCCCGAACGCACCGCGGTGTCAGGCCGCTGCTGCGCGGTGCTAGCGCAGCGACTGGCGACCGAGACGGTTCCGCTCACCGTCGTGCTCGCCGGGGACATCGTGGAGATGCTCGCGTTCCCCGGGATCACCGCGACCGACATCCTCGAGGCCCATCCGGAACTGTGCGACGCGCTCGCCACCGTGATCGAGCGCGGCGGCCAGGTGATCTACACGGTGGGAAACCACGATGGCGACCTGGCCTGGGACCTCAAGGCGGCGGACGCGGTGCGCGACCTCACAGGGGCCCGGCTCTGCCTGGCCGCCGACCTGCGGCTGCCCGGTGGTGAGCGGGTCCGGGTCGAGCACGGGCATCAGCTCGACCCGTATAACTGCTTCCACGACCCGCGCAACCCGCTCGACACGCCGCTGGGCCACCACATCGTCCGCGAGGTCATCCCCAAGATCGAGTGGCTGGGCCGGGACTGGCTCACCGGGGCGCACGAGATGGCCGACCCGGCGGACTTCCCGTCGTTCCTGGCGTCCCGGCTGGTGTACCGGAAGCTGGCCCGCCACCTGTGGTGGCTGGTCCTGCTGCCGCTCACGGTGGCTTTCGTGCTGCTGCCCGAACTCGGCCGCCTTCGTACCCGCTACCCCGACACCGCCTCGTTCCTGCACGACGCCGAGATACTCGGCTACGGCGCGCTGGTGGACATCGCGATCATCGCGCTGATCCTGGCCATCATGTCCCGCCGGGCCTGGACGTCGATCAGCGCGCTTGCCCTGGCCGAGCGCGGCTACGGCCAGAACACCGCGGCCAGGCAGCGGGCCAGCGACCTCATCGCGGACGGCTACGCGGGATATGTGTCCGGGCACACTCACCATCCGGAACTGCGCCCCCACGGCGACGGCTTCTACGCGAACTCCGGGTCGTGCACCTCCGTGGTCGAGGCGATCGACACCATGCGCGGCACGCCGCCGGTGTACCTGCGCACCCAGCAGCTGTCCTGGCTGGAGATCACCGCCGACGCGGAGCGGGGCTGCCGGGTCCAGCTCAAGTCCGCCCGGGTCGAGCTTCCCGGCGCCACCAGGCTCGAGCGCTTCATGGCCGCCTCCCGCAACCCGCATTCCCCGGACCCGTGCTCGGTCGCGTCCTGGCCGGAGGGTCCCGGCTGGCCGCCGGAGCTCAGGCAGCTGCGCGGTCACAGGGACCTCAAGAAGGCAGTGTCCCACTACTACAGGACGTCGGACCCTGACCCCACGTCGGCCGAAAAGGACCAATAGACTTCCAGTGTGAGCACCGCGCCCGCCGTCGAGATCACCGGCATGGTCAAGCGATACGGGGACCTGACCGCCGTCGATGGGCTGACCCTGACCGCCCGGCGCGGCCATGTGACCTCGATCCTGGGGCCGAACGGCGCGGGCAAGACCACCACGGTCGAAGTCTGCGAGGGGTACCGGCGCATCGATGGCGGCGACGTGCGGGTCCTGGGCATGGACCCGGTCAAGGACGGCGCGAGGCTGCGGCCCAAGGTCGGGGTGATGCTGCAGTCCGGCGGCATCCCGCCCGCCGTGCCCGCGGCCGAGTACCTCAGGCTGCTCAGCAAGTTCCACGCGAACCCGCTCAGCCCGGCCGCGCTGCTTGAGACGGTCGGCCTGACCGGATCCGCCCGCACCCCGTACAAGCGGCTGTCCGGCGGGCAGCAGCAGCGGCTCTCGCTGGCCGCCGCGGTCATCGGCCGCCCCGAGCTTGTCTTCCTTGACGAGCCGACCGCCGGGATGGACCCGCAAGCCAGGCACGCCACCTGGGACCTGGTCACGGCCCTCAAGAACGACGGGGTCAGCGTGATCTTGACCACGCACTTCATGGAGGAAGCAGAGCGCCTCAGCGACCACGTCGTGATCATCGACTCCGGGCGCGTGGTCGCGGACGGCACGCCCGGCGAGCTCACCGGATCGGCCGGGCAACTGCGGTTCCGCGCCGAGCCAGGGCTTGACACCGAGAACCTGCTCGCCGCGCTGCCACCGGGCAGCGCGGCGAAGGAATCCCCGGCCGGGCACTACCTGATCGAGGTGCACGGGACCGTCTCCCCTGGCCTGCTCGCCGCCGTCACCGCCTGGTGCGCCGAGCGCGCGGTGCTGCCGAGCAGCCTGCGGATCGAGTCCCGCACGCTCGAGGACGTGTTCCTCGAGCTGACCGGAAGGGAACTGCGCGGATGACCGCGGAGCCAGCCACCGCGCCCGGGAGCGCCACGGGCCGCTTCGTCCCGGCTCCAGGCGCGGCGCCGATGCGGCGGATGATCGCCGCGCAGGCCGCGCTTGAGACGCGGACGCTGCTGCGCAACGGCGAGCAGCTCACGCTGACGCTGGTCATCCCGCTGCTGCTGCTCGCCGCGTTCAGCCAGGAGAACCTGGTGAACTTCGGCGTGAGCATGAGCCGCGTCGACTTCCTGACCCCCGGGATGATCGCGCTTGCGGTGATGTCCACCGCGTTCACCAGCCAGGCGATCGCGACCGGGTTCGAGCGAAGGTACGGAGTGCTCAAGCGGCTCGGCGCCACGCCGCTGTCCCGGGCCGGCCTGATCACCGCGAAGACCGTCACGGTCATCGCGGTGGAGCTGCTGCAGGCGGTCATCATCATGGCCGTCGCGTTCGGCCTCGGCTGGTCTCCCGACGCCAGCCTCACGGCGATCATCACGGTCCCGCTGCTTGTGCTGCTCGGCACCGCCGCGTTCAGCGGCTTCGCCCTGCTGATGGCCGGCACGCTGCGCGCCGAGGCGACCCTGGCCGCGGCGAACCTGGTCTACGTCGTGCTGCTCGGCATCGGCGGGGTGGTGTTCCCGCTGACCAAGTTCCCCGCGGGCGCGCGCTCGTTCCTGCAGTTGCTGCCCACCGGGGCGCTGTCGACCGGGCTGCGCGACGTGCTGGCCGGCGCGGCGGGGCTGCCGGTCAGGGACACGGTCACGCTCGCGGTCTGGGCCATCGCCGGGATCACGCTCGCCGCGCGCGCCTTCCGTTGGGAGTAAGCGCCTTCCTCGTCCTGGCCGGCGCGATCTCGGTGCAGGCGGGCGCCGGCCTAGCCGACCGGCTGTTCGCCGAGGTGCCGCCCGCGGCGGTGACGACGCTGCGGCTGTGGGCCGCCGCCCTCATCATGCTGGCCGTCGGCTGGCGGGGCGCCGCCCGCGCCGTGGCCGACCTGGCGAGGCGCAGAGCGTGGCGCGACGGAGCCGCCACAGCATCGTTCGGGATAGCCCTTGGCCTTATGAACTTCGCTATCTACCAGGCATTCGCCCGGATCCCGCTGGGGATAGCGGTCACCATCGAGTTCCTCGGGCCGCTGCTTGTCGCGGTGGCCGGCGCGCGGCGCCGGGCCAGCCTGGCGTGGGTAGCGCTCGCCGCCGCGGGCGTGCTGCTGCTCGCCCGCGGCTCCAGCGGCCACCTGAACCTGGCGGGCGTGGCTTTCGCGATCGTCTCCGCCGCGGGCTGGGCCGGCTACATACTGCTGAGCAAGGCAACAGGGCAGCGGTTCGCCGGCTCATCCGGGCTGGTCATCGCGATGTGCGTGGCGGCGGCGCTGGTCACAACGCCGGGCGTGGTAATGGGCAGGACAACGATGTTCCGGCCGTCGGCGCTGGCCGTCGGCGCCGTCATCGGGCTGCTGTCCTCGGTGATCCCGTACTGGCTGGAGTTCGAGGCGCTGCGCAGAGTGCCCGCCCGGCTGTTCGGGGTATGGATGAGCCTGCAGCCCGCGGTGGCGGCGCTGATCGGCCTGATCCTGCTCGGGCAGCGGCTGAGCCTGCCCGAGTGGGCGGGCGTGGGATGCGTGGTCGTAGCAAGCGGTGGCGCGGCAGGAGGAGGGATTACCATGGAGCGCGTGTCTTCCTGGCTAGCGCGCCTGGCGGCCCCCGTGCTGCGGCCGAACCAGGCCTCGGTACGCGGGTTCGCGCTGGCCTCGGTCATCGCCAACGCGGTCATCATCTGCACCGGCGAGGCGGTGCGGCTCAGCTCGTCCGGCCTCGGCTGCCCGGACTGGCCGCAGTGCACCGAGAGCAGCGTCGTGGCCGCGCACAGCACCGGCCAGACGACGCTGAACACCTGGATCGAGTTCAGCAACCGGCTGCTGAACTTCCCGCTCGTGGCCATCGCCGGGCTGACGTTCATCGCCTGCCTGTGCTACAAGCCGGACGGACGGCGGCGCCGTGACCTGGTCTGGCTGTCCGCGATCTTGCCACTCGGCGTGATCGCGCAGGCGGTCGTCGGCGGCCTCGTGGTGCTCAGCAAGCTGAACCCGGCCCTGGTCTCCCTGCACTACCTGTTGTCGGCCGCCATCATCTTGTCCGCCGCCGTGGTGCTTTACGTGCGCACCGGCGAGGGCGCGGGCCCGGCGCGGCCGCTGGTCCGGGCCGACCTGCGGGTGCTCGCCGCGCTGCTGGCCGGGGTCACCGCGGCGATGCTCGCGGCGGGGACGGTCGTGACCGGGACCGGGCCGCTCGCGGGGACCACCATCGACAGTCACGGGCACCTGCACACGGTGCCTCGGTACCACTTCAACCTCGAAGAAGTCACCCAGCTGCACGCCGACATCGGCTGGTTCATCGGCGCGATCGCGGTGGCGCTTGTGATCGGGCTGCGGTTCTCCGACGCGCCGCGGCAGACGGTCCGGTTCGGCTGGATCGTGCTCATAGGCCTCGGCGTGCAGGGGATCATCGGCTACACGCAGTACTTCAACCACCTGCCGGCCGGCCTGGTCTGGGTACACGTCGCCTCAGCCGTCGTGCTGTGGATCTTCGTGCTCCGGCTGTACCTGTCTACCCGAGAGCGCGGCCAGGCGCCCGCCGCGCCCGACTCGCCCCCTATTTCCCGAACGGAGACGGCCGTCTCCCCTGGCCTGCCCGGCTGAGGAACGTCTTGCGCTCGAGGTACATCAGGCCGAGCAAATCGTGCTGCCGCTTGCGGAACTCTTCCGGGCTGATCACGTCACGGCGTGCCTTGACGTGCAGCAGGGCCAGTTCGGTGGCGGCCAGCTGGTAGTCGCCCATCGCCATCGCGGCGGGTAGCCCGCCGGCGGCGCGGGCGGCGTTCCGCGCCCTGCGCCGGGCGGGCAGCGAGGCGAGCATCGGCACGTCGTCGCCGGTGACCACCCCGGTGGGCTCATAGGCAGGCAGGAACTCCCTGATCTCGCGGACCAGCGTGTGCCGGTCCGCAACGAGCACCGCCACGAGCGCGGCGAGCACGCAGAGCATGATCAGGTACGCCGCGGCCAGGCCGCCGAAACCGAAGACCGACAGGCCGTTCCAGATGCCGTGCAGCAGCATCGCGCCCAGCCAGCCGACTCCGACGGCCCAGCCGGCCCGGCGGTGGGACGCGGCGTAGGCGACGCCGAGGCCGGTCATCGAGGTGAACATCGGGTGCAGCAGCGGCGACACCACGCCGCGCAGCACGAACGTGTACCCAAGCAGCGCCGCGCCGCCCCGGACGGGCGTGATCAGCGCGTTGATGTAGTACCCGACGTTTTCCATCATCGCGAAGCCAAGGCCGACCATCGCCGCGTAGATGATGCCGTCGGTCGGCCCGTCAAGCTCCTCCCTGCGCCGCCAGAGCAGGCCGACCAGGATGAGGCCCTTGAGCGTCTCCTCGACGACCGGGGCGCCGAACGTCGCCGACACGTACTCGCCGGTGCCCACGCCGAGCGCGGGCTGGGTCACGTAGTCAAGGCCGGCGGTGTTGATGAGCAGCGCGAACAGCGCCGCGACGCCCGCTCCCCAGCCGAAGGCGAGGGCGAGCGTGCCGCGCGGCTCCGGCTCAAGCCGGTCGACGAACAGCACGGCCGCCACCAGCAACGGCACCGGGAGCAGCGCCAGCGGCAGCGCGATGATGAACGGGACCACGCCCCTGCCCGAGGCGACGGTCTGCCCCAGGTCTATGCCGAGCGCCAGGATCGCGCAGAGCGTGGTGATCACGATGCCCGCGATGAGGCCGACCCTGGTACGGCCCGGGACACGTCCCTCGATCACCGCCCTGGGGTCGAACGCCGGGGTGGGCTGCGCCATGCCCGGAAGCATACTGTCGGCGTCCGGCCGGCGGTTGCGCCGACGGTTCCGCCGGCAGTGGTCTAGACCTAACACTCGGTGAAACTTCTGCGAAGGGTCTCCCCCGGCCACTTCGGCGGCCGGTGGCGGGATAGGCTCTAACCGGTGATTACGTCGTGATGGCGTCGCAGCCACGACGGGGGATTCACCTTGCCCGCATACACGCGCTCAGCAGAAGGGAACCGTGACAAACGGTGAGCATCCACCCCCTCGACTGGTCGACCGCCGACGAACGGGCCGTTGACTTGGTCCGCGTCCTGGCGATGGACGCCGTGCAGGAAGCGGGCTCGGGTCACCCAGGCACGGCAATGAGCCTCGCCCCGGCCGCGTACCTGCTCTACCAGCGCCTGCTCAGGCACGACCCGGCCGACCCGGCCTGGCCGGGCCGGGACCGGTTCGTGCTCTCCTGCGGCCATTCCAGCCTCACCCTGTACATCCAGCTCTACCTGTCCGGGTACGGGCTCACGCTGGAGGACCTCAAGAACTACCGCAAGTGGGGCAGCATCACCCCGGGCCACCCCGAGCACGGGCTGACGCCGGGCGTGGAGACGACGACCGGCCCGCTCGGGCAGGGACTGGGCAACGCGGTCGGCATGGCGATGGCCGCCCGCCGCGAGCGCGGGCTTTTCGACCCCGACGCCGCGCCCGGCACCAGCCCGTTCGACCACTTCATCTACGCGTTCGCCTCCGACGGTGACATCGAGGAGGGCATCACCCACGAGGTGTCCTCACTGGCCGGGCACCACCGGCTCGGGAACCTCATCGTGCTGTACGACGACAACAGGATCTCGATCGAGGACGACACGAACGTCGCCAAGTCCGAAGACGTCTGCGCCCGGTACGAGGCATATGGCTGGCACGTGCAGCGGGTGGACTGGACGTCTTCCGATGGCGGGTACCACGAGGACGTTCAGGCGCTTTATGACGCTTTTGTCAACGCGCAGCAGCACACCGAGGCGCCGTCGTTCATCGCGCTGCGCACGATCATCGGCTGGCCGGCGCCGAACAAGCGGAACACCGGCGCCGCGCACGGCTCCGCGCTCGGCGCGGCCGAGGTCGCGGCCACCAAGGAGATCCTGCGCTTCGACCCCGCGGTCACGTTCCCGGTCGAGGACGACGCGGTGACCCACGCCCGCCAGGTCGCCGACCGGGGCAAGAAGCTGCACGCCGCGTGGGACGAGCGGTTCTCTGCCTGGGCGGCGGCCAGCCCCGGCCGCAAGGCGCTGCTGCACCGGCTCGCGGCGCGGCGGCTGCCGGAAGGCTGGGCCGACGCGCTGCCCACCTTCCCCGCCGACGCCAAGGGCGTGGCGACGCGCAAGGCCTCAGGGAACGTCCTCAACGCGCTCGCGCCTGTGCTGCCTGAACTATGGGGCGGTTCCGCCGACCTCGCCGAGTCCAACCTCACCACGATGGAAGGCGAGCCCTCGTTCATCCCCGCCGACCACCAGACCGCGATGTGGAAGGGCGGCCCGTACGGGCGGACGATGCACTTCGGCATCCGCGAGCACGGCATGGGCTCGATCATGAACGGCATCGCCCTGCACGGCGGGACCCGGCCGTACGGCGGCACGTTCCTGGTGTTCAGCGACTACATGCGGCCCGCGGTGCGGCTGGCGGCGCTGATGGGGCAGCCGGTCACCTATGTGTGGACGCACGACTCGATCGGGCTCGGCGAGGACGGCCCCACGCACCAGCCGGTGGAGCACCTGTGGGCGCTGCGCGCGATCCCCGGCCTTGACGTGGTGCGCCCGGCGGACGCGAACGAGACCACGGTCGTCTGGCGGACGATCATCGAGCGCGCCAGCCACCCGGCCGGGCTCTGCCTGACCAGGCAGAACGTGCCGGTCTTCGACCGGTCGGTGTTCGGCCCGGCCGAGGGTGCGGCCCGCGGCGGCTACGTGCTTGCCGGTGGCGACGACGTCATCCTCATCGCCACCGGCAGCGAGGTACAGATCGCCGTGGCGGCGCGTGAACTGCTGGCGGCCGAGGGCATCTCCGCCCGGGTGGTTTCCATGCCATGCGTGGAATGGTTCGCCGAGCAGGACGTTTCCTATCAAGAGAACGTACTCCCGGCGGGAATTCGGGCGCGGGTGTCGGTCGAGGCCGGCGTGACGGCGCCATGGAAGGCGCTGACCGGAGACGCCGGCGAGTGCGTGGGGCTGGACCACTTCGGTGCCTCCGCCGCGCAGGCGACGCTCTACGCGGAGTTCGGCATCACGGCGGAGCGGGTGGCCGCGGCCGCCAGGACAAGCCTGACGAAGGCAAGGGAAGGATCGCGGTTATGAGCGACGTACTCGGGCAGCTTACCGAAGCGGGAGTATCGGTCTGGCTGGACGACATCAGCCGTGACCGGCTGCGGACCGGCAACCTCGAAGCACTGATCAGGGACTTCCACGTGCACGGCGTCACGTCGAACCCCACGATCTTCGCGCACGCGCTGAGCTCGGGCGACGCGTACGATGGGCAGCTCAAGGACCTCGCGACGCGCGGCGTCACCGTCGAGGAAGCGTCGCGGATGATCACCACCTACGACATCCGCTGGGCCTGCGACGTGTTCCGCCCCGTCTACGACGCGACGGACGGCCTGGACGGGCGGGTGTCCATCGAGGTCGACCCGCGGCTGGCCAACCAGACCGAGAAGACCATCGCCGAGGCCAAGCAGCTGTGGTGGATAATCGACCGGCCGAACCTGTTCATCAAGATCCCGGCGACCGCCGAGGGCCTGCCGGCGATCACCGCGGCGCTGGCGGCGGGAATCAGCGTCAACGTCACGCTGATCTTCTCCCTCGCCCGGTACGGCGAGGTGATCGACGCCTACATGGCCGGCCTGGAGCAGGCCGCGGAGAACGGCTATGACATCACCAAGATCGCGTCGGTCGCGTCGTTCTTCGTCAGCCGGGTGGACACCGAGGTGGACAAGCGGCTCGACAAGATCGGCACGGCGGAAGCCAAGGCGCTGAAGGGCAAGGCCGCGGTGGCGAACGCGCGGCTGGCCTACGAACTCTTCGAGCAGAAGCTGGACACGCCGCGCTGGCGGACGCTGGCCGGCAAGGGCGCCAAGGTGCAGCGGCCGCTGTGGGCGTCCACGTCCACCAAGGACCCGGCGTACCCGGACACGATGTACGTGGTCGACCTCGTGGCCTCCGACACCGTGAACACGATGCCGGAGTCCACGCTGCGCGCCACCGCCGACCACGGCGTGCTCAAGGGCGACACGGTGCACGGCACCTACGACGAGGCACGGAAGGTCTTCAGCGACCTCGAGGCGCTGGGGGTCAGCTACGACGACGTGGTAAAGGTCCTCGAGGACGAAGGCGTGGCGAAGTTCGCCGTGTCGTGGAACGAACTGCTCGAGACCATCCGGACTGAACTCAGCCGGTAAGGAAAACTGGAGGTTCGGCAATGACCATGCCGCACGCCGGCACCCGTGGCCCGGCGCCGGCTAATCCGGGGATACTCGCTACCACGGAAGAGCCCGTCAACCCGCTGCGGGATCCGCGTGACCGCCGGATCCCGCGGGTGGCGGGCCCGTGCGTGCTTGTGATGTTCGGTGTCACCGGCGACCTCGCCAGGAAGAAGCTGATGCCGGCCATCTATGACCTGGCGAACCGGGGCCTGTTGCCGCCCGGCTTTTCGCTGGTCGGCTTCGCCCGCAGGGACTGGGAGGACGAGGACTTCGCCCAGGTCACCTACGAGGCGATTAAGGAGCACGCGCGGACCCCGTTCCGGGAGACCGTGTGGCAGCAGGTTAGTGAGGGCGTCCGGTTCGTCTCCGGTGAGTTCGACGACGACGCGGCCTTCGACAAGCTGGCGGAGACCGTCCGCGGCCTGGACCGGGAGCGCGGCACCGGCGGGAACTACGCGTTCTACCTGTCCATCCCGCCGAAGTTCTTCCCGATCGTGGTGCGGCAGCTCAAGCGTTCCGGGCTGTCCGACCCAGGGCCGGCCGACCAGTCGGGACGCGCTCCGTGGCGGCGGGTGGTCATCGAGAAGCCGTTCGGCCACGACCTGACCAGCGCCCGCGAGCTGAACGACATCGTGGACGCGGTGTTCCCCGCGCATTCGGTGTTCCGCATCGACCACTACCTGGGCAAGGAAACCGTCCAGAACATCCTGGCGCTGCGCTTCGCCAACGAGATGTTCGAGCCGGTCTGGAACCGCAGCTTCGTGGACCACGTGCAGATCACCATGTCCGAGGACATCGGCATCGGCGGCCGGGCCGGCTACTACGACGGCATCGGCGCCGCGCGGGACGTGATCCAGAACCACCTGCTGCAACTCCTCGCGCTGACCGCGATGGAAGAGCCCGCGTCGTTCGACGCGAACTCACTGCGGCGGGAGAAGGAGAAGGTGCTGTCGGCGGTCCGGCTCCCGACGGACCTGGCGGCGGCCACCGCGCGCGGCCAGTACGCCGCGGGCTGGCAGGGCGGCCGGCAGGTGGTCGGCTACCTGGAGGAAGAGGGCATCCCGCAGGACTCGCGCACCGAGACTTACTCCGCCGTCCGGCTGTCGGTGGACACAAGGCGGTGGGCGGGCGTGCCGTTCTACCTGCGCACCGGCAAGCGGCTCACCCGGCGGATGACCGAGATCGCGCTGATCTTCCAGCGCGCGCCGCACCTGCCCTTCGCGGCCACCGACACGAAGGAACTCGGCCAGAACGCCCTGGTCATCCGGGTGCAGCCGGACGAGGGGGTCACGGTCAGGTTCGGCTCCAAGGTGCCGGGCTCGGCCATGGAGGTGCGGGACGTGAACATGGACTTCGCCTACGGCGAGTCCTTCACCGAATCGTCGCCGGAGGCCTACGAGCGGCTGATCCTCGATGTGCTTATCGGCGATCCGCCGCTGTTCCCCCGCCAGGAGGAGGTGGAACTTTCCTGGCGCATCCTCGACCCGATCGAGAACTTCTGGGCCGAGAACACCAAGCCAGAACAGTACTCGGCGGGCTCCGCCGGGCCCGCGTCCGCTGACGCGCTGATGGCGCGTGACGGCCGCGTGTGGCGCCGGCTGTAACACGTGGCTGGAGACCGGAGAACTTTTCGATGACAATCGACCTGACCGACACCACGACCGCCGCCATCTCGCAGGCGCTCACCGAGGCCCGGCGGCGGCTGGGTGGCATGACGATGGGCATGGTGCTCACGCTGATCATCGTGACCGACGAATCGGCGCAGTACGACGCGATCCGCTCCGCCAACCAGGCGGCGCGCGAGCACCCGTGCCGGGTCCTCGCCATCATCACCCGCAAGGCCAAGGCCGACTCCCGGCTCGACGCCGAGATCCGGGTCGGCGAGTCCAGCCCGGGAGAGACGATCGTGCTGCGGATGTACGGCCCGCTCGGCCAGCACGCGGATTCGGTGGCCGCGCCGCTGCTCGTGCCCGACGTGCCGGTCGTCACCTGGTGGCCGGACAACGCGCCGGCCGTCCCGTCCGCGCACCCGCTCGGCGGGCTCGCGCAGCGCCGGGTGACCGACGCCGCGATGAGCGAGTTGCCGCAGGAGGAGCTGTCCAGGCTGGCCAGGGCCTACCGGCCCGGCGACACCGACTTCGCCTGGACCCGCGCCACGCCGTGGCGGTCGCTGCTTGCGGCCACCCTCGACCAGCGCTACCCGACGCTGGAAAGCGGCGAGGTGCGCGCGGAGCAGGACAACCCCACCGCGGACCTGATCGCCGCCTGGCTCAGCCTGCGACTCGGCATCCCGGTGCTGCGCAGCGTCTCGTCCGGGCCCGGGATCACCGACGTCACCTTCACAACCGCCGCGGGCGACATCGCCCTGAGCAGGCCGGACGGCCGGACAGCGACGCTGTCCTGGCCGGGGCGGCCGGACCGGATGGTGGCGCTGCACCGGCGGGACACCGCTGAGCTGCTCGCCGAGGAACTGCGCAGGCTGGACCCGGACGACGTGTACGCGGAGACGCTGGGCCGCCTCGACGCGCCCGGCATCGAGCGGACCGACTTCGAGCCGGTGGGGGTTCCCGAGCCAGTCACGGTCCCCGAGCAGGACGGGTCGGCCGAGAGCAGCGAATCGTGAGCACGCCGGAGATCCTGGTCCACGCCGACGGCCCGCTGCTGGCCAAGGCGGCCGCCGCCCGGCTGGTGACCAGGCTGGTTGACGCGGTCGCCGCCGCGGGGCACGCCCACCTGGTGCTCACCGGCGGCGGCATCGGGACGTCCGTGCTCTCCGAGCTGGCCGCGGCGCCCGCGCGGGACGCGGTGGACTGGCGGCAGGTGGACTTCTGGTGGGGCGACGAGCGGTTCCTCCCCGCGGGCCACCCGGACCGGAACGAGACCGGCGCGCGCAGCGCGCTGCTCGACCGGATCAGCGCCGACCCGGCCCGGGTCCACCCGATGCGCGGCCCGGACGGCCCCGACGGCGACGACCCGGAGGCGGCGGCCGCGCGGTACGCTCTCGAGCTCGCGGCCGCCACCCGGCCCGAGGATCACGGGGAAGTACCGTCGTTCGACATCCTGATGCTCGGCATCGGTCCCGAGGGCCACGTGGCGTCCCTGTTTCCCGGCATGCCAGCGCTCTACGACAACCGCCCGGTCGTCGCGGTCCGCGGCTCGCCCAAGCCGCCGCCCACCCGGCTGTCGCTGACGCTGCCGTCGATCCAGGCCGCCCGCGAAGTGTGGATCCTCGCCTCCGGCGAGGAGAAGGCGGGCGCGGTCGCCCTCGCGCTGTCCGCGTCGGGCCCGGTCCAGATCCCCGCGGCGGGTGCCCGCGGTCGCCAGCGTACGCTGTTCCTCCTCGACGAGGCCGCCGCGGCCAAGCTCCCGCACGGAGTGGGCCGCCCGGCGGCCCACTAGGCTCGCTCCACCCGCCCGCGGGCCTGCCCGGCTTCCCATGAAGGGGACCATTCGCATTGGAATGGTCCCCTTCATGACTTCACTGGTGTTTCGCACTTATCGGGGTCGCACGGCCCTGGGGTTCCTATTCCCCTTCCATACCCGCCGGGGGTATCCGGGAAGAGGTGACGTCATGATCACGGGGCGTTACCCGCGAATAACGCGGCGAACAACCCACGATCATGGAACAGCCGGCCGCGCCGGCTGCCGCCCAGCACGGACATACCCAGATAAGCGGAACGCGCCGCGGAAACGGGTTAATCGCCGGCCGCGCTTGCGCGGGGTTTCAGCAGGCCGTGGTCGTGGAGCCAGCCGAGCAGGCTGCCGCGGCCCGCGAACGCCAGGCCGGCGGCCAGGCAGATAGCGGGTACGGCGGCAAGCGCGTACCGGTAGCTGAACCCGGCGGTCATCGGCGGCAGCACGATCAGGGCGACGCCGGTCAGCCAGGGCAGCAGGCACAGCCCGCCCCAGCCCCAGCGCCTGCGTTCGCGGCGGCGCGCGGCCAGGACGACGCCGATGAAGCCGACGGCCATGAACCCGAACAGGAACGGGCCGCGCAGGTACACCACGGCCTGGTATGCCTGCAGGAACCGGGCCCACGGCTGAACGACCTTGGGCCGCCCGTAGTTCGCGCCACCGTAGTCCTTCGCGGCCCGCGCGTTGGTCGCGTCGCTTGTCACCCACCCTGGTACCGGGGCGACCGTGGACTCGAACCGGAACAGGGAGCCGTCGCCCTCGAGGTTCCCGATCGCGTTGTCCTCGTTCACCCGGGTCCAGCCGAACGTCGTCAGGGTGTCCTTGGCCACGACCTTCGCGTAGTCCAGCGGCTGCGCCTCGATCGCGCGCTTGGCGAACTTCATCGTCAGCGACTCGATTTTCGGGGTGAACCGGTAGATGTTGTTGTCACCGGTGAGCTTGGCCAGCGGCGTGTTGTTGGACCAGAGGTACTCTTGTGAGTTCGGGCGCTGCGACGGGGGCCGCGGGTCGCAGAGCGCGCGCAGGTCGGCCGGGGGGTTCATCTGCGAGCATTCCGCGAAGCTCTGGACCCGGCTGTACAGGGAGGTCCCGGTCTCCTCGTTGAGCGCGTACTGCCCGTAGTGGGCGTGGAACCACACCATGTACCCGGCGATCGGCACCAGCCCGGCGACCGCGGTGGCGAGGATGCGGCGCCAGCCCATCCGGCGCACGATCATCCCGATGACCACGATGACCAGCAGGAACTCGCCCACGTTCCGGACGATGGTCGCGTACCCGGCCGCCAGCCCGACGATCACCGCGACGGCCAGGGGCGGCCTGTCCCACCAGCAGAGCAGGACAAGCACGGCGGTGACGAGCGCGTAGAACAGCACGTCCGAGGCGACCATGTGCTCAAGCTGCAGCTCGAACACGTCGAACAGCACCGGGAGCGCGCAGATGGTCGCGCCCCACCAGGGCAGTCCCCGGCGGCGCAGCACGGCGTAGATGCCCGCGCCCATGGCCAGCCCCATCAGCGCCTGCAGCGCGGTGACCAGCGTGAGGCTGTGGAAGGGCAGCAGCAGGTAGAGGAACAGCGGGTACCCGCTCGAGCGCACCACGTCCGGCGACCGGGTGACCGCATCGGTCATGTAGTTATAGGAGTCGTTGAAGAACATCGCCGGCGGGTAGCCGAGCATGACAACGACCCTGAGCACCGCCGCCGCGAGCATCACGATCAGGAACGGGCGGTGCTCCGCGCCTATCCGGCGCAGCCACGCGGCGAGACCGGGCAGCCGCCGGCGTCCGGGATCGGCGCGACCGGTCACCCGTTCGACGACCGTGTTATCGGTGGACATTAAAGCAACTTTACAAGCGTGAACAGAATCTTTTAATGAAACTCAGATCTCTCTCAGGAACTCTTTAGCTTCCATGAAGCATCTGGCCCTACGGCATACTTCAGAGGTGGTACCGTCTGACCTGCGCGAGTCCCGGCGGGCTCACCTGCCGAACCCCCGGGCGCTGCGCGTACTCGTGGCGGCGGCGCTCGTCGCGACGTCCCTTAGCGTTATCGTGTTCGCGGTCCTCAGTGCGTCCGGGGACCGGGCGATCGTGGCGAACATCGGCCCGTCAGGACCGTTCGCCGATCTCAACCACACGCTGCCGCTGGGATTGGTCAGGCTCGGCTGCTGGTTCGCTGCCATATCCGGTGGGGCTGGGGTGCTGGCCGGGCTCGCGGCCGTCCGGTACGGCTGGCGGCCGCCGGTCGGTCATGTGCTCA
>Ga0335075_10003950_pt1 | contig 23288 bp, 19 predicted proteins | sample Lox_Sample_24_FD_206723 | JGI IMG/M metagenome (GOLD analysis project Ga0335075, IMG submission 206723) | Soil microbial communities from Loxahatchee National Wildlife Refuge, Florida, United States - Lox_Sample_2.4 | ecosystem: Environmental > Terrestrial > Soil > Wetlands | place: USA...
TGCGCATCGCGCAAACGCCCAAACCGCCTTCAGCGCCCGCCAAAACGATAGGGGTCCAGGGTCCCAGACCCTGGCGGGGGTTCCAAGGGGGCAGAGCCCCCTTGGCCTTGCTTTCTCAAGCGGCCAGGGCGGTGCGGACGGCCTGGAGCGCGGCTTCGGCCTGGGAGGCGTCCGGGCCGCCGGCTTGGGCGAGGTCGGGGCGGCCGCCGCCGCCTTTGCCGCCGACCGCGGCGGACGCGGCGCGGGCGAGGGTGACGGCGTCGAAGCGGCCGGTGAGGTCGGGGGAGATGCCGACGACGATGCTGGCCTTGCCTTCGGCGGTGGAGACGAGGGCGACGACGCCGCTGCCGAGCTTGCGTTGGATGGCGTCGGCGAGATTCTTGAGTTCGCGTGCCGGGACTTCGCCGAGGTTCCGGGCGGCGAGGCGGATGCCGTTGACCTCCTCGACCGCGGCGGCGTCGCCGCCGGTGGCGAGGCGGCGCTGGAGTTCGGTGATCTGGCGTTCGAGCCGGCGGCGTTCCTCGATCAGCGCTTCGAGGCGGGCGGGAAGTTCGAGGGGCGGGGTTTTCAGCGTGGCGGCGGCTTCGGCGAGCGCGCGGTCGGTTTCGGCGATGCGCTGCAGGGCGGCTTCGCCGGTGGTGGCTTCGATGCGGCGGAGGCCGGCGCCGATCGCGGTTTCCGCGACGATGCGGAAGAGGCCGATATCGCCGGTGCGGCGGACGTGGGTTCCGCCGCAGAGCTCGATCGAGTAGGCGGGTTTCTTCTCGTCGCCGGCGCCCATCGAGACGACGCGCACCTCCTCGCCGTATTTCTCGCCGAAGAGGGCCATGGCACCTTCGGCGACGGCGGCCTCGGGGCTCATCAGGCGGGTGGTGACCTCGCTGTTCTCGCGCACGCGCGCGTTGACCTCCGATTCGACCCAGGCGAGGTCGCCATGGGCGATCGGGTGCGGGTGACTGATATCGAAGCGGAGGCGGTCGGGAGCGTTGAGGCTGCCTTTCTGTGTGACGTGCGTGCCGAGCCGGCGGCGCAGCGCCTCGTGCAGCAGGTGGGTTGCGGAGTGGTGGGCGCGGATGGCGGTGCGGCGGGCGTGATCGACTTCGGCGGCGACGGCAGCGCCGGCGCGAGCGGTGCCGGAGGCGACGCGGCCGATATGGACGATGAGGTCGCCAGCCTTGCGCTGGGTGTCGGAGATTTCGATCACGAGGTTGTCGGCGCCGGTGATGCGGCCGGAATCGCCGACCTGGCCGCCGGATTCGGCGTAGAAGGGGGTCTGGTTGAGCACCACCGCGACGGCGCTGCCGGCGGGCGCGGATGCAGCCGGCTTTCCCTCGACGATCAGTGCGGCGATCGTGCCTTCCGCCGCTTCGGTGCTGTAGCCGAGGAATTCGGAGGCGCCGGCGGTATCGCGGACCTCGAACCAGACGCGCTCGGTGGCGGCGTCGCCCGATCCGGACCAGGCGGCGCGGGCGCGGCGGCGCTGCTCTTCCATGGCCGCGGCGAAGCCGGCGGTATCGACCGTGCGGCCCTCTTCGCGGAGCGCGTCCTCGGTGAGGTCGAGCGGGAAGCCGAAGGTGTCGTAGAGGCGGAAGGCGACCGGGCCGGGGAGCGGCTCGTCGGAGCCGAGCTTCTCGGTTTCCTCGGCGAGTAGGGCGAGGCCGCGCTCGAGCAGGGCCTGGAAGCGGCCCTCCTCGAGCTTGAGCGTGTCCGAGATCAGGGTTTCGGCGCGGATGAGCTCGGGGTAGGCGCCGCCCATCTGGCGGATCAGCGCCGGGAGGAGGCGGTACATCAGCGGCTCGCGCGCGCCCATGCGGTAGGCGTGGCGCATGGCGCGGCGCATGATCCGGCGCAGCACGTAGCCGCGGCCCTCGTTGGCGGGCAGCACGCCGTCGGCGATGAGGAAGGCCGAGCTGCGAAGGTGGTCGGCGATGACGCGGTGGTCGACGCGGTAGAGTCCGTCGGGGTCCTGGCCGCTCGCTTCGGCGGAGGCGAGGATAAGCGCGCGGAGCGTGTCGGTGTCGTAGTTGTCGTGCTTGCCCTGGAGGATTGCCGCGACCCGCTCGAGGCCCATGCCGGTGTCGATCGAGGGGCGCGGAAGGGGCGCGCGGACGCCGGGCGGGCCCTCCTCGAACTGCATGAAGACGAGGTTCCAGATCTCGACGAAGCGGTCGCCCTCGGCCTCGGCGCTGCCGGGCGGGCCGCCGGGGATTTGCGGGCCGTGGTCGTAGAAAATCTCCGAGCAGGGGCCGCAGGGGCCGGTATCGCCCATGCGCCAAAAATTGTCCGACGTCGCGATGCGGACGATGCGCTCCTCCGGCAGGCCCGCGATCTTGTGCCAGAGGGAAGCTGCGTCCTCGTCCTCGGCGTAGACGGTGACGGAGAGGCGCTCGCGCGGGAGGGCGAAGTCGCGGGTGACGAGCTCCCAGGCGAAGGCGATCGCGGCTTCCTTGAAGTAGTCGCCGAAGCTGAAATTGCCGAGCATCTCGAAGAAGGTGTGGTGGCGGGCGGTGTAGCCGACATTGTCGAGGTCGTTGTGCTTGCCGCCCGCGCGGACGCATTTCTGCGCCGTGGCGGCGCGGCGGTAGGGGCGCTTCTCCTGGCCGGTGAAGACGTTCTTGAATTGCACCATGCCGGCGTTGGTGAAGAGGAGCGTCGGGTCGTTACGCGGGACGAGCGGCGAGCTTGCGACCACCTGGTGGCCGTTTCTCGCGAAGTAGTCGAGGAAGCTGGCGCGGATCTCGTTGCTGCTGGTCATCGGCCGATCGGAGTTGTGGGTGGTTTGGGTTCGGTCTCGATTACAGCAAGGGCCGGGCAGTGTCACCGAGGAGGGGCTGGGGGGTGAGGGCCGCGGCCCCCCTCCTGTGCCCGGGGGCGGCGCCGGCGGCGTCTGGCGCCGACGTGCGAGGGGGGGTTATATGAAACGGGACGTTCAATTCCAGGGAAGGAAACAAGAAATGCCGTTCGAAGTCTGGAGGCGCCGGCGCCTCGTGCAGGTCATGGGCCTCGGTCTGGCGGCGGCCGGCGTCGGCGGCCGGGCCCGGGCAGCCGGGAAGCCGATCACGATCGGGTTCAGCATGGCGCTCACCGGTGGGCTCGCGGCGAACGGCAAGGCGGCCCTGCTTGCGATGCAGCTCTGGGCGAAGGACACCAACGCCCACGGCGGGCTGCTCGGGCGTCCGGTGAAGCTCATCTATTACGACGACCAGAGCAATCCCGCGACCGTGCCCGGGATCTACACCAAGCTGCTCGACGTCGATCATGCCGATCTCGTGGTCAGCGGCTATGCCACCAACATGATCGCCCCGGCGATGCCGATCGTCATGGCGCACAACATGGTGTTCATCGGCCTCTTCGGGCTGGCGGTGAACAGCCAGTTCCACTACCCGGACTATTTCTCGATGATCCCGACGGGCGGGATGGATCCCAAGGCGAGCATCTCGCACGGTTTCTTCGCGGTCGGCGCGGCGCTGACGCCGAAGCCGCAGACGATCGCACTGATCGGCGCCGACGCCGATTTCGCGATTCATGCGCTGCAGGGGGCGCGCGAGCTTGCCAAGCAGTACGGGTTCCGGATCATCTATGACGGCACCTATCCGCCGAGCACGGTGGACTACACGCCGATCGTGCATGCGGTCCAGGCGCGGCACCCCGATATCGTCTTCGTTGCTTCCTACCCGCCGGACTCGGTCGGGATGGTGCGCGCGGCGCGCGAGGTCGGCCTCGATGCGACGCTGTTCGGCGGTGCGATGGTGGGATTGCAGTCGACGTCGGTCAAAACCGAGCTTGGGCCGCTCCTGAACGGCATCGTGAACTTCGATTTCTGGCTGCCGGTGGGCGGGCTTACCACACCGACGGCGATGGATTTCCTGAAGGAGTACCAGGCGGAGGCCAAGGGCAAGGGGGTGGACCAGCTCGGCTATTACATGCCGCCCTTCGCCTATGCCGATTTGCAGGTGCTGGGCCAGGCGGTCGAAGGGGCGAACGGCCTCGATCAGCAGAAGATCGCCGCGTACATGCGCACGCACACGTTCCAGACCGTGGTCGGCGAGATCAAGTTCGGGCCGAACGGCGAGTGGGTGGCGCCGCGGGTGCTGGAAGTGCAGTTCCAGGGCGTGATCGGGCACGGGATGGAACAGTTCACCGATCCGAAGACGGAAGTGATCCTCTGGCCCGATGCGTACAAGGACGGGACGCTGCGCTACCCCTACGTGGAGGCGCAGCATTAGAGCGTGATCGCCGACGGTTGAATCACCGAAGGCGTGAATCAGGCACTTGGACGAAGACCTCCGTGCCAGCTTTCCATGAAAGCTGGCACTGGACAGCCGGCCCCCTTGCTACTCTGCCGCCATCGCCCGCGGGTGCGGCTTGGCGGCGTGCACGTAGAGCGCGGAGCGGTCGGGGTTGGCTGCGACGGGTGGCGGCGGCAGTTCGTAGGCGACCGGCCGGTGGTGGTCGGCGAGCAGCGCCTTGGGGTCGTAGACGCTGTTGAAATGGAACATGCTGCGGATGAAGTTGGTCTGCCCACGGAGCGCGAGCCGGGCGAAGACGCCGGCCGTTTCCTTGAGGCCGCGCCAGCCGAGATGCTTGCGATGCAGCACCTGCTGCGTGGTTGCGAGCTCGCGATAGAATTCCGCCAGCGGAAGCCGGGTGGGCAGGACGCAGTGCTGGATGTCGAACAGGCGGTAATCGCGCGAGACGAGTTTTCGCGACTCCGTCAGCCACGTCTCGGTGCCGGGATAAGGTGTGTTGACGCTGATGTTCACGACGTCGGGGATCTCGAGGCACCACTGGCGCACGGTGGCGAAGCGGGCATGGTCCCAGTCCGGATCGGCGATGATGTTGATGGCGACGTTGATGCCGAGCGAGCGGGCATAGGCGAGCGCCTCGAAATTGCTCGAGAGGGGCACGCGCTTGCGGAACTTCTTGAGGCCCTCCTCGTCGATCGCCTCGAGCCCGAGGAACATCATCTTGAGGCCAAGCTTCCGCCATTCGCGAAACACCTCCTTGTGGCGGAGCAGCACGTCGCCGCGGGTTTCGAGATAGTACTGCTTGCGGATCCCCCGCCGGGCGATCGCTTCGGCGATCGCCATGCCGTGCTCGGCGCGCACGAAGGCGACGTCGTCGACGATGAAGACGCCGGGCTCGGCGATCGCGGCTAGCTCGGCGGCGATCCGCTCCGGCGATTTGAGGCGGTAACTGCGGTTGTAGAAGGTCCAGGCGCTGCAGAAGGCACAGTCCCACGGACAGCCGCGGGAGAACTCGATCGACGCCGCGGGGTCGAGCGTGCCGATGAAATAGCGGCTTCGGTGGCGAAGCAGATGCCGCGCCGGAAGAAGCGCGTCGAGGTCGTCGATGAAGACCGGCTGCGGCCCCTCACCCTCCGCCGTGACCGCACCCGGCACGGTGGCGAGCGGGCGCCCGGCTTGGAGCGCCGAAAGGAGGGCAGGGAGCGCCGCCTCGCCCTCGCCCTTGAGCACGCAGTCGATCGCGCCGTCCGCGTGGGCGATGAGGGAGGGGCCGACGAAGGATGCGCTGTGGCCGCCGACCACGATCGCCGAGGCGGGGTGGCGCTGCTTCGTGGCCTTGGCCAGATCGACGATCTCGGGGACGTTGGCGAGGTAGTTGCAGGAGAAGACGATTACGTCCGGCCGCCAGCTTTCGACCAGAAGATGGTAGTGGCGGTGGGTCTCCACCTGCAGATCGAGCAGGCGGACATCGTGCCCCGCTTGCAGCGCCGCGGCGGCGACCAGCTCCAGCCCCAGTGGCTCGAGCCGGAGGAAGACCCGCGTGTACATCAGCGGACCCGGATGGACGCCAAGCACCCGAATGCGGCGATCCGTCATTGGGAGACCCTCCTTTGCGAAGCCTCGTCCGTCGCGCCGTCACCAGCCATATTGTGCGAAGCCGCGGGCTTTGCGCGAGTGCCTTGACGGCGGAGGTGGGAAGGCGCGACGCTCGGGAGCCCGTTTCCATGAAATTCCCCATGGAATCCCATATGTCCGGGCGGTGTGCCGCGACAAGCGGGGAGTGCACATGTAAATGGAACGCTTCGCCTGGGCCGCGGTTGCGACCTGCCTCGCCGGACTGCCCGTGCTTTCTCCCCGGGCGGCCCTCGCGCAAGGGGAAGGGATACGGCTTGTCGCGAGCGGCGATTGGGTGGCGACGGAACAGAGGGATTCTTCGGGCGGTCCGGCTGATATCTGCTCCGCCTTCACCAAGGCGGTCGGCTCCGGGAACGGCGAGCAGACGTTCGGGCTCCAGGCGAACATCATCGAGACCGAGGTGCGTTTTTCGGACATCCGCTGGTCGCTGCCCGCCAACGTGGGGGGAACCCTGGCGCTTGCCGTCGGGGACTATCGTACGACGCTGAAGATCAGCGACAACACGAACGACATGGCGATCGCCGCCATCACGGCCGGTTCGCTCCGGGCGATGATCGGCGCCATGGAAAAGGCCGACGCCATGACCGTCACGATCGGAGCCGACGCCCCGCTCACCGTGTCGCTCAAGGGAAGCAACAGGGCGACCGATGCGTTCCGGGCATGCGCGGGCCGCATCGGCGGGGCGGGCAAGGGCGGCAATCCGTTTCACTAGGTCCTGAACGCTGAAGGCGGAATCGGGGCGCCCCGCGAACGCATTCGCGGGAACGCCGGCGCCGGAAGTGGACCCATCGCTTTAGACGAGGGCGCGGCCGCCGCCCTGTTCGATGATCTCGGCGAGGACGGCGAGGCCGCTTCCGAGCGCTTCATCGCTCTCGGGCGCACCGAGGCAGAGGCCGACGCCGGCGCGCGCGAACGCATCCGCGCCGTGCTCGCACGCTGAAGGCCAGGGGGCGGCTTGCCCCCTGGCCCCCTGCCAAGGGCTGAGCCCCTTGGCCTTCCTTGCCGGGGTTTCTGTGCTGGGGGCTGGGTGCTATAGGCGCCCGGCTTCAGGCTCGACCCCTTGCAATGACCGACGATCCGCCGCCGCATCCGGCGCTCCTTCCTGCCGGCCTCTGCGACCTGCTGCCGCCCGAGGCGGAGTGGGAGGCGCGCGCCGTCGGCGAGGTCATGGGTGTGTTCGCCGCCCACGGCTATCAGCGTGCCAAGCCGCCGCTGCTCGAGTTCGCGGATAGCCTGCTGGCGGGCTCCGGTGCTGCGGTCGCCGAGCAAACCTTTCGTCTCGCCGATCCGGCAAGCCAGCGCATGCTGGGCCTGCGCGCGGACATCACGCCGCAGATCGCCCGCATCGCCGCGACCCGGCTCGCAGGCAGCCCGCGCCCGCTCCGCCTCTGCTATGCCGGGCAGTGCCTGCGCGTGCGCGGCAGCCAGATCGCCCCGGACCGCCAGATCGGCCAGGCCGGGATCGAGCTCATCGGCAGCTTGAGCCCGGCCGCAGACGCCGAGATCGTGGTGGTCGCGGCCGAGGCCCTCGCGCGCCTCGGCATCGCGCGCGCGAGCTATGATCTCACGCTGCCGCCGCTCGCTCCGGCGCTGATCGATGCGGCCGGTATCGCGGGCGGAGAACGCGAGGCCCTCGCCCACGCGCTCGACCGCAAGGACGCCGCCGCCGTCGCGCATCACGGCGGGCCGATGGCCGGGACTTTGACTGACCTGCTGCTTGCGGCCGGCCCGGCCGACGGAGCGCTCGCCGCGCTCGCCGGGACCCGGCTCCCGGAGCCGGCGGCCTCGCTCGCCGGGCAGCTCGTCGCCACCGTCGCCGCCATCCGCGACCTCGAGCCAGACTTGCGGATCACTGTGGATCCAATTGAATTTAGAGGATTTCGTTATCATACGGGTGTGTGCGTGACCGTCTTCTCGCCCGGCCGCTCGGAGGAGCTTGGCCGTGGCGGGCGCTATCTCACCGCCGACCGGGAGCCGGCGACCGGCCTCACGCTCTATTCCGATGCCCTGCTGCGCGTCGCCCCGCGTCCGGCCCCGGCGCCGCTCGTCTTCCTCCCCTCCGGCGCCGACCCGGCCGCCGCCGCGCGGCTCCGCGCCGAGGGGTTCGCGACCCTCGCCGCCCTCGGCGAGGGCGAGTCCGCCGCCTCCCGCCTCGGCTGCACGCACGTGCTCCGCGGCTCGGCCGCCGTCCCGGTCGGCGGCGCCTGAGCATGGCCCCCTAGGATGGCAAACGTCGCCGTCATCGGCGCCCAGTGGGGCGACGAGGGCAAGGGGAAGGTGGTCGACTGGCTGGCCAGCCGCGCCGACATCGTCGTCCGCTTTCAGGGCGGCCACAATGCCGGCCACACGCTCGTCGTCGGCAACGAGACCTACAAGCTCTCCCTCCTGCCGAGCGGCGTCGTGCGCGGCAAGCTCGGCATCATCGGCAATGGCGTGGTCATCGACCCCGAGGCGCTGCTGGCCGAGATCGCCCGGGTCGAGAGCCAGGGCGTGCGCGTCACCCCCGAAAGCCTCCGCATCGCCGAGAACGCGGCCTTGATCCTGCCCATGCATCCGGCCCTCGACCGTGCCCGCGAGGCGGCCCGCGGGGAGCGGCGCATCGGCACCACCGGCCGCGGCATCGGCCCGGCCTACGAGGACAAGGTGGCGCGACGGGCGATCCGCGTCGCGGACCTCGCCGAGCCCGCCACGCTCGCCGCCAAGCTCGACGAGCTGCTTCTCCACCACAACACGCTCCTCGCCGGCCTCGGCGCGCCGCAATTCGAGAAGGAGGCCGTGCTCGCCGGCCTTCTCGCGCTGGCCCCGCGCATCCTCCCTTTTGCCGAGCCGGTTTGGCGTCGCCTCGACGAGGCGCGCCGCGCCGGCCGGCGCATCCTCTTCGAGGGCGCCCAGGCGGTGATGCTCGACGCCGATCACGGCACCTATCCCTTCGTCACCAGCAGCAACACCGTCGCAGCAGGGGCCGCCATCGGCGCCGGCATCGGCCCCTCCGCTATCGGCACCGTGCTCGGCATCGCCAAGGCCTATTCCACCCGGGTCGGCTCCGGCCCCTTTCCGAGCGAGCTCTCGGACGCGACGGGCCGGATGCTCGGCGAGCGCGGCGGCGAGATCGGCACCGTCACCGGCCGCCCGCGCCGCTGCGGCTGGTTCGATGCGGTGCTGGTGCGCCAGGCGGTGACGGTCGCCGGCATCCACGGCCTCGCGCTGACCAAGCTCGACGTGCTCGATGGCCTCGCCGAGCTCAAAATCTGCGTGGGCTACGAGATCCACGGCGAGCGGTTCGATCATCTGCCCGCTGGGCCCGCGGCGCAGGCCGCCGCCCGGCCGCTCTACGAGACGCTCGAGGGTTGGCAAGCCTCCACCCGCGGCGCCCGCTCCTGGGCCGAGCTCCCCGCGCCGGCGGTAAAATATGTCCGCCGCATCGAGGAGCTGGTCGAGGCGCCGGTGACCCTCCTCTCGACCAGCCCCGAGCGCGACGACACGATCCTGATGCGCGATCCCTTCGAGGGGTAAACCGCCCCCGCTCGTTATCCTTTCCTCAACCAGATCCGCGCCGAATCGCCCGGTGAGCGCGAGCGCCGACGCATCGCCCGACGAAGCCCTGGTCGGCGGGCTCTACGCCGTCGATCCCGCCCGTCCCCTGCCGGTGGCGGACGGTGCGGCCGCCTTCGCCGCGAGCCGCCCCGGCCAGCCCGGCGCGTTCATGGCGCTCGAAGTGCCGTCCGGCATGGCCCCGCGTGCCGCCGCGCTCCGCGCGCTCCTCGACTCGCCGCTCCCGGGCCTCATCTCCCCGCTCGCCCATGGTCCCGCGACCCTCCCCGGCCGCAAGCCCGCCCTCTACGTGATCTGCCCGTCGCTTCCCGGGCCCTCGCTCGCCGCGGACCGCCCGCTCTGGCCCGCCCGCGAGCTCATCACGGACGTTCTCCGTCCCGCCGCCGCCGTGCTCGCCCGCCTCGCCGCCCGCGGCCTCACCCATCGCGCGATCCGCCCGACGAACCTCTTCCGCGCCGGCCCCGGCGAGCCTGCCGTCCTCGGCCCCGCTTGGGCCGGCCCGCCGGCAAGCCGCCAGCCGCCGCTCTACGAGCCTCCCTATGTCGCGATCTGCCCGCCCGCCGCCCGCGGCGAGGGCGCCATCGCCGACGACGTCTATGGCCTCGGCGTCACCCTCCTGGTTCTCGCCCTCGGCCAGGAGCCGATGGCGGACCTCGACGCTGCCGAGATCGTCCGCCGCAAGCTCGCCTTCGGCAGCCTCGCCGCGATCCTCGGCGACGACCGCCTGCCTCCCGGCATCGGCGACCTCGCCCGCGCCATGCTCGCCGAGGACCCCGCGCACCGGCCCTCGCCCGCCGCCCTCGCCGAGGCCGGCGCCGGCCGCATCGGCATCGGCGTCGGGCGCACGCCGCGCCGCGCCTCCGAGCCGCTCATCCTCGGCGCCGAGGAGGCGCTCGAGCCGCGCGCGCTCGCCGCCGCCGTCGGCGGCTCGCCCCAGCACGGCGTCCGCCTGCTCCGCCTCGGCGCCGTCGACAAATGGCTCCGCCGCTCCTTCGGCGACACCGCGCTCGCCCACCGCATCGAGGACGCGGTCCAGCAGCACGGCCGCGAGGCCCTCGAGGACGAAGCCCGCGCCGACGCCTTCCTCGTCATGCGCGCCGCCGCCATCCTCGATCCCCTGGCACCCCTCTGCTGGCGCGGCGTCTGGCTCTGGCCGGACGGACTCGGCCCGCTCCTCGCCGAAGGCAAATCCCTCCCGGGCCTCGCCGATCTCGTCGATTCCGAGGCGATTTCCGCCTGGGCCGCCTGCCGTCCCGGCCGCATCGACCAGGCTCTCGCGCTGCGCCAGGCGCGCCAGAACCGGATGCTCCTCCGCACCCGCGGCTGGGCCGGCGGCACCGCGCGCCTCGCCCACGCCCTCGCGCCGATGCTCCCCTGCCGCAGCCCGCTCCTCGGCGGCCGCCTGGTCGCCGATCTCCGGCACCTGCTCCCCGCCCTCGACTCGGCCGAAAAGGACGAAACCCGCCTGCCGCTCGACCCCGAGATCGCGGCCTTCATCCTCGCCCATGCCGGCACCGCGCTCGAGCCGGAGCTCGCCGCCCTCCCTGGCCCGCCCTCCACCGCCGCGCTCGCCGTGCTCCGCGTCTTCGCCCGCCTCCAGGAGCCGTTGCGCGCCGGCCCGCTCCCGCGCCTCGCAAGCTGGCTCAACGCGTGCCTCGCGCCGTCGCTCGCCGCCTGGAAGGAACGCCGCCGCCGCGCCGCGCTCGAAGAGCGCCTCGCCGCCCTCGCGGCCGAGGGGGACCTCGCCGCGATGCTCCGCCTGCTCGAGGATCCTTCCGCTCGCGCCCTCGACGCCCAGGGCCTGAAGCAGGCCGACGAAGCGGTCCGCCGCATCGATGCCGCGCTCGCGGCGATCGCCGCCGGCGCGGAGGCCCGCGCCGAGACCGCCCGCCGCCTCGGCCAGGAGATCGCCGCCGGCATCGGCCTCGTCGCCGTCGCCGCGACCCTCTCCGTCCTCGCCCTCGGCTGACATGGCCCGCCGCCCCCAGGCCACCGCCGCCAAATCCCCGCCCGAGCGCTCCTACGCCTGGGTGCAAGGCCTTCTTTGCGGCGTCGCGGCGACGCTCGTCCCCGGCCCGGCGCTGCTCGTCGGCCTCCTCCTCGCGCCCGGCCTCGTCTCGCTCCTGCTCGATCAAGCGCCCGGCAAGCCGATGGCCCGCGCGGTCCTGCTTTCAGGCACAGCGGCCGCGATCCCGCCGCTCGCCGCGCTCTGGCACGGCGGGGGAGGGGTCTCGGCCGCGATCGGCCTGGTCGGCGATCCCGCTATCCTCGGCACGGCCTGGCTCGCCGGCGCCGGCGGCTGGCTCCTCAACGAAATGGCGCCGCTGCTGCTGCGCCTCGGCCTGGACGCCGCCTCGGCCGCCCACGCCGCCCGGCTCAAGGCCGAGCGCGCGCGCCTCGTCTCGGAATGGGACCTCGGAGAGCTCTAAGCAGCCGCGCCGGCGTCGGCCGCCGCGAGCCGCCGCTCCGCGACCTTCGCCTTCATCGCCTTCTGCAGCTTCTCGAACGCGCGGACCTCGATCTGGCGCACGCGCTCGCGCGAGATGCCGTAGTGCTGCGAAAGCTCCTCGAGCGTGGTCGGGTTGTCCTTGAGCCGCCGCTCGAGAAGGATGTGCCGCTCGCGCTCGTTGAGCGTCGTGAGCGCGCTCGCCAGCAGCGCCTTTCGCCCATCCAGCTCCTCGCGCTCGGCGATCGCGGTTTCCTGGCTCTCGGTCTCGTCGACCAGCCAGTCCTGCCATTCGCCTTCGCTATCGACCCGAAGCGGCGCGTTGAGGCTGTGGTCCGGCGCCGCCAGTCGGCGGTTCATGTTCACCACGTCCTGCTCGGGCACGTCGAGCATCTCGGCGATCTTCGTCACCTGCTCGGGCTGGAGGTCCCCGTCGTCGATCGCCTGCATCTGGCCCTTCAGCCGGCGCAGGTTGAAGAAGAGCTTCTTCTGCGCCGCCGTGGTCCCCATCTTCACCAGCGACCAGGAGTGCAGGATATATTCCTGGATCGCGGCGCGGATCCACCACATCGCATAGGTCGCAAGGCGGAACCCGCGGTCCGGGTCGAACCGCTTCACCGCCTGCATCATCCCGACATTGCCCTCGCTGATCAGCTCGCCGAGCGGCAGTCCGTAGCCGCGGTAGCCCATCGCGATCTTGGCGACGAGCCGGAGATGCGAGGTGACGAGCTTATGCGCGGCATCGACGTCGCCCTTCTCCCGCCAGGCGCGCGACAGCGCCAGCTCCTCCTCCGCGGTCAGCATGGGGAACTTGCGGATGTCCTGGAGGTAGCGGGAGAGGTTGCCCTCCGGGGCGAGGTTCATAACGGCAGCGGCCATAGGCTGCTCCTTTCGGCCGAAGCATCCGGTTCCCGCCCCCCCGATGGCATGCGGGTCCGACCTTCGACGTTCAAAACATAAGGCACGTTAACTCGGGAGACCCGGGCGGGCCCCTTAAAAGGCGGCAACCGCCCGGCCATCCGGTCCACGCGCCCTGTCTGACCGGATGGCGCGCTTTATACAGTACCCATCTAGTCCTGTCAAGGTTATTGACCTATCGCCCGCCCTCGTCCAGCGCGGCGATCAGCAGCGCGAGGTCCGCCGCCGGCGCGGTCTCGAAGGCGAGCGCCTGCCCGCTCGCCGGATGGCGGAAGCCGAGCCGCGCCGCGTGCAAGGCCTGCCGCGGGAAATCGAGGCACCGTCGCCTCAACCCCTCCGGCAGGCTCTTCGCCGCCGCCGGCACCCGGCGGAGATAGACCGGGTCGCCCACCAGCGGATGGCCGGCATGCGCAAGGTGCACGCGGATCTGGTGCGTCCGCCCCGTGCCGAGCCGGCACTCCAGCAGCGCCAGCGCCCCGCCCCACGCCTTCACCACCCGATACCGCGTCAGCGCCGGCTTGCCCCCCACCCGCACCGCCATCCGCTTGCGCTCGCGCGGGTCGCGCCCGATCGCCCCCGCGAACTCCCCCTCCATCGTCCCGGGCACCCCCCAGCACAGCGCCAAGTACGCCCGCTCGATGGTTCGCGCCTGGAATTCGCCCGCGAGCGCCGCCTCCGCCGCCTCGGTCTTGGCGATCACCATCACCCCCGAGGTGTCCTTGTCCAGCCGATGCACGATCCCCGGCCGCAGCACCCCGCCGATCCCGCCGAGCGATCCCCCGGCATGGGCCAAAAGCGCGTTCACCAGCGTTCCGTCCCGGTTTCCCGGCGCCGGGTGCACCACCAGCCCGGCGGGCTTGTCGAGCACGATCAGCTCCCGGTCCTCGTAGAGGATGGCAAGCGGGATCGCCTGCGCCTCCGGCCGCGCCGGCTCCGGCGGCGGCAGTTCGAGCGCGTAGCAGGCCTCCGCCCGCACCGCCTCCGCCGGGTCGGACAGCCTCTCCGCGTCCCGGCTTGCGTGCCCGGCGAGGATCAGCGCCTTGACCCGCGTGCGCGAGAGGCTGCCGATGGCGCCGGCGAGGAACTTGTCCGCCCGCTGGCCGGCCGCCTCGGGCGGGGCGACGATCCGGAACGGGTGGCTCATGGGGGCGATGGGATGAGGGACACGGGTCGGGGACCCAACATCGGGGCGGGCATGCGGTTTTTGAAGATCGCCGTCGTCGTCATGGGCGTCCTCATAGTCGCCGGCACGACGACCCTGGTCGTCGTCGTCTTCCACCGCCTCGCCACGCTTCCTCCCTCGCACGCTTCCGCGCCGCTCGACGAGCCCTCCGGCACCCGCATCATCTCGATGGTCCCCGTCGCCGGCGGCCTCGCGCTTGCGCTCACCGGCGGCGGCGAGCCGGACCGCCTCGTCGTCATCGATCCCGCGACCGGCCAGGTCCTCCGCCGCATCCTCCTCCACCCGTGACACCAGCTTGCGGCGCCCCGACCCCTCGATTAGAAGCCCCCCTCAGGTCCCGTTCGTCTAGAGGCCCAGGACATCGCCCTCTCACGGCGGCAACGCGGGTTCGAATCCCGCACGGGACGCCATTTCTTTTCAATACGTTATGGGCATGCCGGACGGCGAGCGTCCATGCCAAACGGCAAATATGCGGCATCGGCGGTGCCGGGCGGAGCGGGGAAAGTCGCGAGCGCGCGTCAGGCTTGAACCGGCCGTGCCCCGGGTCGATGGTGGCCCGCATGGCCGACTCCACGCCCCTCACCGAGGCTGACCTCGCCGCCGTTCAAGCCGGCATGGCCGACAGTCAGTGCGCCTGGCGGTGCCGCTTGCTGAGCAACGGCGCCATCGGGCTGGCCGACCGGGACGACGAGCTCGTCTTCACCCTAAGCCGCCGGGGCGACGGTGGCATCAGGATCTGCCACTGGCACGATGACCCGGAGGCCCCAGAGGCAGGGTTCCGCGAGATGGCCGCAGGCTCGCTGCGGGAGGCGATCGAGATGATGCGGGCGCTGGTCGAGAGGGGGTGCTAGTGTCCTGCCCCCGAAGTTCGTCGCATGTCGCGACGAACGGAGGGGATAAGCAGGCCACTGAAAACAAAGAGCGAGTGTCCCGATTCCGTCCGCATTTCAATGCGGCGGACTTGGGAATCGGGACACTAGCGCCCGCTCGTGTTCCTTATTCGCTCTCTATGCTTCTCTCCCGCCGATGGACCACCCGCCTGCCGATCGCGCCATTCCGCTCGCCTGTTCGGTCGGAAGCCTAAGCGGATATTGGCTTCAGGTGCGCTGCCCGCGGGGTCATGGTTCCACTCGGCGATACCATAAACCGTCGGTGACGAAATTCGCCATCCAATTGACCTGGCCGGGCAGTCCGCGTCCAATCGCCCGCACACATGGAGGAATTCGTGCAGATGCGCCTCGCGATCGGGTTCGCCCTGGCCGCCCTCGGCCTGATCTTCTCGGGCACAGTTCAGGCCGCGAGCCCGCCGGCCACCAACGGCTTGATCATCAACGTGCCGGTGCGGCTGAAAGAGGCCAAGGTCGTGTTCAATCTCGACCATCCGGCGTTCGAAGGCGACGAGCCGACCGGCCTCGAATTCCTCCGCGACATGATCACGCGATTTCGGACCGACGGCACAAAGGCCGCGCTGGTCGCAATCTTTCACGGCGACGCCGGCTACATGGTCCTCGATGATACCGCCTATGACAGGGTCCGGAACTGGCAGGGCGGAAACCCGTACAAGGACCAGATCGCGGAACTGATGCGCGAGGGCGTGGATATCGAAGAGTGTGGGGAAACGATGGCGACCAATCACTGGACAAATGCCGAGCTTCTGTCGGGGGTAAAGGTGAATACCGGCGCTAATTTCCGGATCGTGCAGCTCGTTCAAGAAGGCTTCGTCCAATTGCAACCGTAAGGACGATGCACGAGCGGATTGCTCGCCGCCGGCGATGCCCACCGTCCGGCCCTCGATCCGCGTCAACGGCGCGCCCATGCTGATCCTCTGGGCCGCGGTCGTGGCCGAACGCTCGGCTACCGGCCCGAGACCGCCTTGACGCTCGGCCGCCTCGTGGCGGGATCGAGCACTCGCGTCAAGGCCTGACGGCTCGGCATCGTCGAGGAAACCGAAGGGGGCTGCCGAGCGCCGCGAGAAGGCACGAGAGCTGTCCGGAGGTGATGGATTCCATGAAAGCCGCGCTTATCGCAATCATCCTGGCAGTTGCCTCGTTTTCGGTGGTGCCCGTCCGCGCCAACGAAACTGTTCGCATCGCGCACCAGACCGATTTTGCGCCGTTCGTGTATGTGAAGGACGGGAAGTCGCAAGGCTTGATCGTCGATATTCTCAATGCCGCGGCCGCTCGCGAAGGCATCACGATCATCTTCGTCCCCGTACCCTTTGCGCAAGTCGACGGGTCGCTAACGGACGGCAAGGCAGACGCGATCACGCCGCTTGCGGTGACACCGGACCGCCGGAAGGTCTACGATTTCAGCTCGACGTTGGTCTTCACCGGCGGCGCACTCTTCGTCCGGGCTCCAGATGCAACGCCTGCTGGTCTTCCGGCGTTGGCGGGTAAGAGCGTCGCGACACCCAAGACTGGGCCATTCGTCGACTATATCCAAAAGACGGCTCCCCAGGCGAGACTCGTGATCACGCCGGATTATCCCACGAGCTTCGAGGACGTGATCGACGGCAAGGTGGACGCAGCCGCTTTGAACCTCCAGGTCGGCGCCAATATGGTCGCTACGTCGTACTCGGGCAAAGTGACCATCCCAACGAGGATGTTCACGGCCAAGCTTCCCTATGCCGTCGCGGTCGCCAAAGGTCGGCACGCCGATTTCCTGACGAAGCTCGACGCCGGAATAGCGGCTATTGCAGCGGATGGTACCTTGAGGAAAATCGAAGACAAATGGCGAAAACAATAAAAGAGCCCTGTTGACCGTGGTCTCCCGAACACGTCGAACCCCCCCTCGGCGATCTTGCGCCGCCGGGGCATCCCTCGCCAGGCGGCGTTCACTCCGCGGCCGACGCCACCTGGTCGGCTGAGCGGCGGCGCTTTCGGGCCGTTCGCCGCTTCCGGGCGGGGCGGCGCACCCGCTCCCGGGCCTCTTCGAGATCGCGCATCATTTGCAGATTGAGCCAGAACTCGGCAGACGTGCCGAACCGGTCGGCCAGCAGGACCGCGCCCTCGGCGGTCACGGCGCGGGCGCCTGCCGCGATCGCGGAAATGCGGTTCAAGGGCCCGCCAAGCTCGGCCGCGAGCGCGCGCGCGGACAAGCCGAGCGGTTTCATGAACTCCTCAAGGAGAACTTCGCCCGGCGTCACGCGGCCGATGCGCCTGTTGCCGGCCACGTCGGAGAAGTCCATTCCAGCCACTTCCTCAGTGCGAATAGCCATCGTCATCCCCCGCGGTAATCGACGATCTCCACGTCGTAGGCATCCCGTTCCCGCCAGACGAAGCAGACGCGCCACCGGTCGTTGGCGCGGAAGCCGCTGACGCCGCCAATCCCCAGGATCACCGTCTTGGCGGCTCAATTCGCCAGAACTTCGTCGCCGCGTGGCCGCTCCGCGTCACGGCGATGCGCGTGGCCTTGCCAACCTCCTATGCCGCCCGGTTCCCACCGCAACGGGGCCAAGCCGCTCCGCCTCTCGACGGCTCCGCGCCTTGGCCCGTTGCTCCGGCCGTGCATGATGACAATGGTCCCCTCCGGATTTCCTGGACCAGTCTGAGTGAAAGTTTTTCCGGCTATGGTCGCCCGGGGAGGAGGGGCTGTGGCCGATGAAGACGTCGAAGTTTACCGACCAGCAGATCGCCTTTGCTTTGCAGCAGGCTGAAGCCGGCACCTCGGTGGAGGAAGTGTGCCGCAAAATGGAGATCAGCCAGGCGACCTTCTTTCGATGGAAGAAAGTTTATGGCGGGCTGATGCCGTCAGAGGTTCGCAAGCTGAAACGACTCCAGGAAGAGAATGGCAGGCTGCGCAAGCTCGTGGCGGACCTGACGCTGGACAAGGAGATGCTGACCGAGGTCATTAAAAAACAGATCTGACGGCGGAACGGGGGCGTGAGATGATTGGCTTCGTGAAGATTGCTTTTCGGATCTCGGTCCGGCGGGTGTGCAGGGCGATTCCTGTGCCGCGGTCGACGTATCATTACACTTCGGTCCGGCCGAACCGGGACGTCCTGCGCAAGCGGATCCGGGAGCTTGCCGAGACGCATGTTCGCTACGGCTATCGGCGGGTCCACATTTTGCTGCGGCGCGAGGGCTGGCGGGTGAATGCGAAACGGGTTCACCGCCTCTATCGGCAGCAAGGCCTGCAGATGAGGCTCAAACCGCCACGCCGGCGGGTCATGGCCAAGCTCCGGTCAGATCGCTCGACGGCCAACGGCCCGAACCAGATCTGGGCCATGGACTGGATGCATGACGAGCTGTTCGACGGCCGCCGCATCTGGGTTCTGACGATCGTGGATACCTGGAGCCGGCTCTGCCCAGTCATGCGTGTCTGCCGCTCGGCGCCGGCTATGGAAGTGATCGGGGCCCTTGAAGAGGCGCGCGGTCGCGTCGGTCTGCCCCACACGATCCGCGTTGACCAAGGCGCCCAGTTCACATCGAAGGAATTCGACCTCTGGGCCTACGCCAACGGCGTCACCATCGATTTCTCGCGGCCTAGCCGGCCCACTGACAACGCGTACGCCGAGAGCTTCAACGCTATCGTTCGGCTCGAGTGCCTCGGTCAGCACTGGTGCATGGGGTTGAATGACGCCCAGGAAAGGGTCGAAGCTTGGCGCGTCGAATACAACGAAGTGAGACCGCATAGCGCAATTCGTGACAGGACGCCTATGTCCTTGATCTACCACCCTCGGCAGGTCGCCGAGGCCAAGAAGGAGCCGGAAACTCTCATCTGAACCGGTCCAAGTTTCGGGGAGAAGCCAAAAAGCCCGAAATGGGCAAGCCCCGCGGTCCAAAGAAGGGGTGCAGTTCAGGAAGAAACTGCGCCACAGCCGGGGGAGAACCAAGGTTGGGTGCCCGTTGACAATAGAAAAGAGATAGTCAAACAGTATTGAGGACAGAAACTTAACGGTGGGTAACCGGTTCTGCGGCGTTGTGGAGAATTGGATGTCTGAAGCAGCCGGCCCCCCCGAGACGGAAGTCGCATCGCATCGCGATCGTACCGACGCCCCTCCCGGCGAGCGACCGAACCTTGATGGCGGCGGTCACATTATGGGCGTCTTGCTTTTCATTGCGGTGGCGCTGGCCGCCCTACTCTTTGTGGTACATAGCATAGTTCGCGATATGCACGCATCCAATTCGCCGGCGCTGGCTACCGGCACTTTGGTCCTACTTGGACTGGCGCTGTTCATTGCGCTGGGTTTCGAGTTTGTGAATGGCTTTCATGACACGGCCAATGCTGTCGCAACAGTGATTTACACTTACAGCATGCCGGCGCGGGCAGCAGTGGCCTGGTCCGGCATATTCAACTTTCTTGGAGTGCTCACCTCCTCGGGCGCTGTAGCGTTTACAGTCGTCAACCTCCTGCCGGTTGAACTGATCCTCCAGGCCAGCTCCGGCGACGCGTTTGACATGATCTTCTCGCTGCTGATCGCGGCGATCCTTTGGAATGTCGGCACTTGGTGGCTTGGATTGCCGGCGAGTTCGTCCCATACGCTGATCGGCTCGATCATCGGCGTCGGCGTAGTCAACGAACTGATGGCGGAGCCGGGATCGGGCGCGTCCGGTGTTGACTGGAGTCAAGCGGCAGGTGTGTTCAAGGCCCTGCTGTTCAGCCCAGTCATCGGTTTTATCGGGGCTGCTCTGCTATTCCTGGTAATGAGGTCGTTGGTTCGAAACAAGACACTCTACGCGCCGCCGACGGGGAACAAGCCGCCGCCGATATGGATCCGCCTGCTGCTGATCTTCACCTGTACCGGCGTGTCCTTCGCGCACGGCTCGAATGACGGTCAGAAGGGCATGGGTCTGATCATGCTCATCCTGATTGGCGCGCTCCCTACGGCATACGCTCTAAACCGCTCGATGCCAGAGAGCTATGTGCCGGCCTTCATCCAGGCCTCCCAGGAAATTCAGCACGTTTTCACCAGCAGGGCTGGCCGGACGGCCCCGATGCCGGTTGGTCAGGCACGCAGTACGGTGATCGACGCGCTTAAACTGAAAGAGCTCGACTCGCGGCAAACGTTCGCGGCATTGGGCTCGCTTGCAGGCAATATCGCCCAGCAAGTTCAAAAGTACGGTTCGCTTGCCGCAGTACCGCCAACGGCAGTGACGAATATTCGCGACGACATGTTCGCGATCAATCAGGCGATTCGGCTCATGCAGAAACAGGGCGTGACTTTCGAGGGGAGCGACCGGGTAGCGGTGACGGATTATCGAAAGGCGCTTGACGAAGGTACCAAATTCATTCCCCTCTGGGTAAAGGTTACAGTCGCGATCGTGCTAGGCCTCGGCACTATGGTTGGTTGGAAGCGCATCGTCATCACGGTAGGTGAGAAAATCGGCAAGGTACCCATGACTTACGCACAAGGTGCCTCCGCCGAGTTGGTTGCCGCGTCGACGATCGCGGTGGCGGACATGTACGGCCTGCCGGTCTCGACCACACAGGTCCTGAGCAGCGGGGTCGCCGGTACCATGGCGGCCGGCCGTGCGGGTCTGCAGTGGACCACCCTGCGCAGCTTGGCTCTGGCTTGGGTGCTGACCCTCCCTGCGGCAATCGTTTTGGGTGGCAGCCTTTATTATTTGCTTCGCGCGATTCTTTAGCGCGGTGCCGAAAATCGGCGCTGGCGGGGTGAGTCGAATTGCGGTTCCCTGCCCGCCTATGAGCGGGTTGGTGGGACCATACGGGCCCCTGGGAACCATGATACTCCACATCTCGAGGCTGAAAACCGAACCGGAAGAAGCAGCCGATGGATCGCAGAGGCCTGCTCGCACTCTCCCTCCCAACGCTAATGGTAGCGTTGCCTGACGATGCGCGGGTACGCTCTCCGGGGGCGGCTGATCTCGATAAAGCCCTCGCCTCGTATTGCGCACTGCCGGGCAAAGGCAGCTATCTCCTAGCCGTGGGGCCTGGCGGTGAAGGGCTGCACGCAGAACATGCCGCGGAGGACACACTATTTGTCGGCAGCGCTGTCAAGACCTTCATTTTGGCGCAATACCTGATGGATGTCGAGGCCGGGCGATTGAGCGAGGAAGACGAACTGTCAATCGACGATGCCGTCCGCACGCTCGGCAGCCCGGTTCTGATGGGGATGAGTGGGGAGATGGCGGCGCGGTACGTGCTTGAGGCGATGGTCTCTCATAGCGACAACACCGCAACTGACGCCTCCATGGCTAAGGTCGGCGCCGACCGGGTGCGTAGGTTCATCATGAAGGCCGGGCTGTCCTCAACCCGCATTCCAGATTCCACACGTCGGCTTTTTTCTTATCTGGTCGGCACGCCTCCTGATGTGGATGTCGGGTGGGCGGGTGTCCAACAGGTCGCGCTCCATCATCACCTCGCCGAGCTTGGCCTTCAGGCGGTCGTTCTCCAACGCCTCGCCGCTCTCCGGCCGGCTCGCCAGCGCCACCTCCCCAGCGGAGAGAAACGCGTCACGCCACCCCGTCAGCGTCGCCGCGGTGACGCCAAGCGAGCGCGACACCGTCTCCAGATCCTCCCCCCGCAGCAGTCGAAGCACCGCCGCGGTTTTGCGCTGTCGCGACATCCGGCCACCGCGGCCGGGCGCCGCGTGGCCAGACTCTTGCGGTCGCGCCGCGCCGCCCGGCCGCTCCCGCCCTGCCTCGTACTCTTCCATGACAGACCTCCAGCGCGGATATCGTCCGCTTGCGAGGTGTCTCGTTCAACCGTGGCGCGGGGGAAAGGCGGTGTCGTCCGTGCTTCGGACTGCTGCTCACATTGCCGCCTAGTGCCAGATTTTACGCCAAGCTGACACATAGTCGTTGTCGAAGTGCCCGACCAATGCGGCGTTTCGTGATCGCTGCGCTTTCCAGGGAACTCTGCGATCGGGCACTAGAAGGATCCTTTTTTCAGCTGAAACACATCCGGATGGGCGGGAGCGACGGCATAGACGAGGGACAGCGCCGTTGGGGTCAGCTGGCGGGATGCGTCCTTGGTTAGGTTAGCGCGCCGCCCGGTGAGGATCAGGACAACGGCGTGGCCCGCTGCATCCCGAGTACGAAACAGCAGCACGCTGCCATCGGGCAGAATGCCGTTCGTGACCGTCTGATCCGGCGCGAAAAGCTGCTTCTCGAAGTAGGCTTGCAGCGTTGCGCCGTCCGTGAACAGCAGAGCCGGCGTAATCTTCGCATCCGTTGCCGCAGACCAAAGGATGTTCACTTCGATCAGGGCGCGGCTGCGATAGCCGAAGATGTAGTCGATCTGAGCCGATCCGCCGTCCGGGATCAAATCGGCCGTGCGGATCCGGAGCACCGCGGTCCGCTGCACGGGGTTCTCCGCGGAGATGACAGCCGCGCCCGAAAGATGGAAGTCGTTCGCTATCGCCTGACGGACCGCGACTTCGGTCATCCCGAAATGGGCGGAGCGGAAGCCGTCGATGCGCGCTTCGCTCGCTTGTGTCGGTGAATTGGGAGGGAGGGGCTGGGTCGCATGCCCCGAGGTTGCGGCCAGCGAAGCTGCGGTTGCGATGACGGCGGCAGCCAGGAACGCGCGCATGGTCAGAATCCTGCCACTATCGAGACTTGGCCGAAGGCACCGGTTTTGGCGGTGCCCGGAGGAGGGCGCAATTGCCAGCCGATGCTCGCGCTCACGTTCACGAAGCGGCCAAGCCCATAGGAAAGGTCGCCGCCGACGCTGGCAAGATCGACGACGTTCTGTATGTCGGGGACCGGCTGCACCTGCGAGAGGTTAGCATAGTCCCAAAAGACGCCAAGCTGGGCTTCGTCGGTTACGGGAAAGCGGGCGCCGAGCAACCCGAGTGGACTGAACGAGGGACCGCGGATTTCCAGACTGAGGAGCTGACCCTCGGAGCCCAGCGCGGTATCGGTGTAGTAGCCGCGCACGCTGCCCGGCCCACCGCCCTCAAGTTCTTCGCTGTCGAGGAGATTGCGATTGGAGACTTGCACGATCGCGCGCGCGATCCCGGTAAATCCGACCGGAAGGCGGGCGAGTCGCGTTGCGGCGAGCCGGTCGTACACGTAGCGCGCGGTGGCGCCGGGAACGAGGGTGTCGAACGCGTTGTTGGTGTTCTGTTCGGTAATGCCGCCCGGGCTCAGCACGAGATCGTTATGGACCAGGGTGCGGCCAAAGGGGTCGGTCTCGGCGGCCTCGTAGCTGAGCGGAAACTGGTCGATCTCGGCCTCGCCGGAAAAAACCGTGAAGCCGCCGAAATCGAGGTTAGTGTTGGTGGTTTTGAAATCGTAGCCGAAGCTCAGGTCCTGGCGCAGCCAGGAGAGCCGCGGCAGCGGGTGGACGTAGCGAATGCTGGCCTGTCCGGAGCGACCGAGATCGTTGAAGCCGGAGGCGA
>Ga0335075_10003952_pt1 | contig 23283 bp, 23 predicted proteins | sample Lox_Sample_24_FD_206723 | JGI IMG/M metagenome (GOLD analysis project Ga0335075, IMG submission 206723) | Soil microbial communities from Loxahatchee National Wildlife Refuge, Florida, United States - Lox_Sample_2.4 | ecosystem: Environmental > Terrestrial > Soil > Wetlands | place: USA...
CTACGGCATTCCCTCAAGGCTTCTCCGTGCGCAGTTCGCTATGCCTCTACTCGGATCTCCCGGTCACGCGAACTAGCCGAGATGACGATCCCAGTCGCTGTGGGTGTCCCGATGAGTCCCGCGACCGAACTCATCGGTTGATCCCTCTAGACGATGCCAGGGTCCGGGCCGAGGGCGTTCCCGGTCTGACAGACTAGCTGTCGCTTAGGCAGCGAGAGCGTAGTCGCGCTGTGTTGACACGGCGCTTATATGTTTGCAACGACGCTTACGGTGGTCTCTTGCCTGCACCGGCACGCTTCCCTTGATTCGATGCGCGAAGTCGAAACCGTTCAGCCCCTCGCATCCCCGCCGACCTTCGGCAGGACTAATCAATGGTACGCGATGTGTAACCACGGGCCCGACATTAATCATCCCGACGGCCCAGCGCCGGGAGCTGGTCAGATTGACCGAGGTCAGGTGGCGGCGATCATGCTCACCGAGACACCGGCCAGGATCATGCCGAGCGCCTGCCAGCGGCTCACCCGCTCGCGCAGCACGATGATCGCCAGGATGACGGTCGTCGCCGGGTACAGCGAGATCAAGATGCTGGCCAGCGACAGCATCCATCGCTGGATCGCCAGCAGCATGGTGATGTTGGCGCAGGTATCCAGCAGCGCCGCGGCGACCGCCAGCCGCAGCGGCGTCCTGGACGGAAGCTGCAAATTGTTGCGCATCGCCGCGACGGCGAACACCAGCACTGTGGCGGCCGCCCGCGCGAAGAACAGCGGCCAGAGCCGGCACTCGGCCGGGGCCTGGTGCAGCAGCACGAAGTCCAGCCCGAACGCCACGCCCGAGCCGACCGTGAGCCAGGCCACTTTGCTGGTGAACCGGTGCGTGCGGACATCCTCGTCGGCGGGCGACTCTCGGCTCACCAGGATCACCGCAACCATTGCCAACACCACGCCAACCGACGCGATCTCCCCGGGCCGCTCGCCGAGCGCCACCCCGACGGCGACAGGAACGGCAGCGTTGAGGACCGCCGCCAGCGGTGAAACCACCGAGATAGGTCCGGCGCTCACGGCGGCGTAGAACCAATACACCCCGATCGCCTGACTGATCCCGTACAGGGAGCCCCACAGCAGCGCGCCGGGACGCACCGGTCCACCTGCCGTCGCGGCCATCACACCGAGCAGCACGGTAGCCACCGGATAGGTCACCAGCATGACGCGGAGCGCAGCCGCCCGCCGGGAAGCCACTCCCCCAACGAAGTCGCTCACGCCATAGCTGACCGCGGACAGCTGGGCGTACGCGGCCCCGATCAATCCATGCCCTTGATGCGCCTGCCCAACGTACGGACCACTTCCCGCTGAGCGTCGCGTCGTGCCATGTCCTGACGCTTGTCGTGCGCGCGCTTACCGCGCGCTAAAGCCAGCTCCACCTTGACTTTTCCTTCACTGAAGTACAGCGCCAACGGCACCAGCGCGAGGTTACCATCACGTATCTTCCCGATGAGCACGTCGATTTGGCGCCTGTGGAGTAACAGCTTTCGCGTCCGACGTGGATCATGATTGGTCCAACTGCCGTGGTGATACTCGGGAATGTGCAGGTTACGCAACCAAACTTCGCCGTCGTCGACGGTTGCGTAGGCGTCTGCCAGCGACGCCTTGCCGTCCCTCAGGCTTTTAACTTCAGTGCCGAGCAAAACCACTCCGGCCTCGAACGTCTCCAAGATGGAGTAGTTGTGCCGTGCCTTGCGGTTGCTGGCCAGGATCTGTCGTGCCGGCTGTGACTTACCGGGCGGCTTTTTGGCCACGGCTACCGCCGCACATATAGGCGCAACGTCGCGTAGGCGGTGACCCCGGCCATCGCGACGCCCACCAACAGCAGTAGCGGCGAGATGTAGAGGATGTCGGCGTAGTCGACCGGGGCGATCAGATGCGCTTGATAGAACTGGCTCAACGCGTTGTCCAGGAACAGCGCTCGCACGACCATCAGCCCGACAATGGCGATGATCACACCGGCCGTCGCCGCCACCATAGCCTCGACCAGGAACGGCAGCTGGGTATACCAGCGGGTGGCGCCCACCAGTCGCATGATGCCGACTTCGGTGCGCCGGGTATACGCCGCGACTTGAACCATGTTGGCGATCAACAAGATTGCCCCGACGGCCTGCACCAGGGCGACGGCGAACGCAGCGTTGGACAGGCCGTCCAGTACGGCAAACAGCCGGTCGATCAGTTCCTTCTGGTTGAGTACGTGGTCTACCCCGGGCTGTCCTTGCATCGCGGCGTCGAATTCGGTGTGCTGCTCGGGGTTTTCCAGCTTGACGATGAATGACGCCGGGAAGGCATCTTTGCTTGCCAAGTCCTTGAACTGGGGGATCTTGCGAATCGCGTCGTCGTAGGCATCCTGGCGGTTGAGGAAGCGGACCGATTTGACGTCGTTACGCGCTTCGATCTTCTCGCGCAGCGCCTTGCACGGCGCACTCGCGCAGGTCGGGTCGTTGGCCGAGATGTCGTTGTCGAGGAAGACCTGCGTCTCGACCCGGTCAAGGTAGATGGCACGGGAGTGGTCCGCCAATCGGACCACCAGCAGACCGCCACCGAACAGGCCGATCGAAATTGCGGTGGTCAGAACCATCGCGACGGTCATGGTGACATTGCGACGAAGACCGGTCAGGACCTCGTTGAACAGGAAGCTGAAGCGCACTTAGCGGTCCATCCCATAAACACCACGCTGCTCGTCGCGCACCAGCCGGCCCAAGGACAGCTCGACCACCCGCTGGCGCATCGAGTCGACGATGTGGTGGTCGTGGGTGGCCATCAGCACCGTGGTCCCGGTGCGGTTGATCCGCTCCAACAAATCCATGATGTCGTTGCTGGTGTCCGGGTCTAGGTTCCCGGTGGGCTCGTCGGCCAGCAGTACCAGCGGCCGGTTGACGAATGCCCGGGCGATGGCCACCCGCTGCTGCTCACCGCCCGACAACTCGTGCGGCAGCCGCGTGGCCTTGCCGGACAAACCGACCATCTCCAGGACGTCGGGGACCACCCGATTGATCACCTCCGGCTTCTTGCCGATGACCTCGAGTGCGAATGCGACGTTTTCGAACACCGTCTTCTGCTGCAGCAGCCGGAAGTCCTGGAAGACGCAGCCGAGTACCTGACGCAGTTTCGGGATATGGCGTCCGGGCAGCGTGTTGACGTGGAACTTCGACACCCGCACGTCACCGGTGGTGGGCGTCTCAGCGCCCAACAGCAGCCGCATAAACGTCGATTTGCCGGAGCCGGACGGACCGATCAGGAAGACGAACTCACCCTTGTCGATCTTGACGTTGACATTGTCCAGCGCAGGGCGCGCCGACGACTTGTACTGCTTGGTGACATGGTCGAGGGTGATCATCACGGTCCGCCAGTGTAACGGTGAGTTTCGCTAACGTTCGCCCGCCGGGCTATCCCGGCAAGCCGGGTATTAGCGGCGGGGGCGCCGGCGCCGGGGCGGGTGTCGGCGCCTGGCCGGGCGGCGCCGACGGCGTGGTTGCGGGCGGACCGAACGGCGGGGGCAAGACAATCGGCGGCAGGCCAAACGGCGGTGGCGGTGTGGTGGTGGTTGTCGGCGGCGGCGGCGTGGTTGTCGGCGTCGGCGTGACGGTTACCGTCGTCGGCGTTTCCTGCACCTGAGTGCGCGGCACCCAGGTGTAGTTCGGGTCCGGCACGAACCCCGGCGGCACCACCTGCGTGGCGGGCACCTGGGTGGTCTTGTTCGTGGACTTGGTGGACTGCTGGTGGTCGTCGTAGACCCACCACACCGCGAGGAACGCGATCACCAGCACCACCGTCGAGGTGCGCACGTGTCCGCCGAACATGTAGGTCGGCCAGCCTCGTTCCGCGTCGTTGGCGGCTCTTCTCAGCCGGTTCGGGATGAAACTGGTCATCGGCTGGGCCCCTGCGCTTCGTCCTCGGCGCCGGAGGCAATGGCGCCCACCGTTACCGGGTCCTCACTCGGGGTGTCGACGCCGACGCGGGCAAGAGCACGGACCACAACCGCCCGCAGCCGCCGTCCGGCCTCGAATTGCTTACCGGGCAGCGTGCGCGCCACCAAGCGCAAGGTGACGACATCGACCTCGATCCTTTCCACTCCCATCAACGTGGGCGCATCCAGCAGCAACTCACCCAGCAGCTTGTCGTCGAGCGCATGCTCGCACGCCTGGCGCAGCGTGTCGTTGATCATGCCCAGATCAGCGCTCGCCTGCACCGGGATGTCGACGACGGCGCGCGCCCAATCTTTGGACAGGTTCACCGTTTTGACGATCTGACCATTGGGGATTGTTAACAACTCGCCGTCCGAGGCCCGCAGCCGAGTCACTCGCAGTGTCACATTTTCGACGGTCCCGGTGGCGTCAGTCGCCGAGACGATGGTGAGCGTGACCAGATCGCCAAAGCCGTATTGCTTCTCGAGGATGATGAAGAACCCGGCCAGCAGGTCCCTCACCATCTGCTGGGCGCCGAAACCCAGCGCGGCGCCGACCACCGTCGCCGGCGCAACGAAACCGCGCACCGAGAAGTTAAGGACGTCGGCCAGCTGCACCGCGACGACGACGGCGATCAGCACCACCGCTACCCACGAGATCAGCGACGCAACCGTCTGGCGGTGCTTGTTGGCTTCCGAGCGCACCAAGGCGTCGCTCTCGACGAACCCCTCGTCGAGCCGTTGCGTCACCTTTTGCGCGGTCCAGTTGACGAATCGCGCCGCGAGCACTGCCCCGATCAGCAGCAGGAGGATATGCAGACCGCTGGTCAACATCCAGTCGCGGAGATGACCGCGCCAGACATCCCACCAGGGTTGGGCCGCAGCTATCGAGAGAAAGTCTGTATCAGTCGTCATCTTTTCGGTTGCGCCACCGGATCCCTGCTTCCAGGAACCCATCGATGTCTCCGTCGAGAACAGCAGCCGGATTGCCCACCTCGTAGTCCGTACGCAGGTCCTTGACCATCTGATACGGGTGCAATACGTACGAGCGCATCTGGTTACCCCAGGAGCTGCCGCCATCCCCTTTCAATGCATCAAGCTCGGCGCGTTCTTCGAAACGCTTGCGTTCCAACAACTTTGCCTGAAGAACTCGCATCGCCGCCACTTTGTTCTGAAGCTGCGACTTCTCGTTCTGACACGTCACGACGATACCGGTCGGGATGTGGGTGAGGCGAACCGCAGAGTCGGTGGTGTTCACCGACTGGCCGCCGGGGCCGCTGGAGCGGTACACATCGACGCGTAGGTCGCCCTCGGGGATGTCGATGTGGTCAGTGGTTTCCACCACCGGCAGCACCTCGACTTCGGCGAACGATGTCTGCCGTCGGTTCTGGTTGTCGAACGGACTGATCCGCACCAGCCGGTGGGTGCCCTGCTCGACGGACAGCGTGCCGTAGGCGAACGGAGCATGCACCGCGAAGGTCGCGCTTTTGATCCCGGCTTCCTCGGCATAGGACGTGTCGAACACCTCGACGGGATACTTGTGCTGCTCCGCCCACCGGATGTACATCCGCATCAGCATCTCGGCCCAATCCGCGGCGTCCACGCCCCCGGCACCGGAGCGGATAGTGACCAGCGCCTCCCGCTCGTCGTATTCGCCCGACAGCAGGGTGCGGACTTCCATGGCCTCGATGTCGGCACTCAGCGCCTTGAGTTCCGCGTCGGCTTCGGCTTTCGCGTCTTCGGCGTTCTCTTCGTCCGCCAGCTCGTAGAGCACGGGTAGGTCGTCGAGTCGTTGGCGCAACCCTTCGACACGCCGCAGTTCGCCCTGGGTGTGGGATAGCTCGCTGGTCACTCGCTGTGCGCGGGCCTGGTCATCCCACAGGTTGGGATCGGCCGCCTCGTGCTCGAGCTTGTCGATCCGGCTGCGCAGGCCCTCGACGTCGAGCACTCGCTCCACCGTGGTCAGGGTGGAGTCAAGTGCGGCGATGTCGGACTGGCGGTCGGGGTCCACAGCTGATCACGTTACCGGCGGCGCTGTTAGGCGCGCGACTAGCCGCGACTACCCGGGACTCACCACCCCTGTCCGCGGCGGGCGTTTAGCATCGGGAATTATGCGTCCTTACCACGTCGCCATCGTCGGTTCCGGTCCGTCCGGATTCTTCGCGGCGGCGTCGCTGTTGAAAGCCGCCGATGAGTCCAAGGACGCTGGAGCCTTCGCCGTCGGCGTCGACATGCTGGAAATGCTGCCCACACCCTGGGGCCTGGTGCGCTCCGGCGTCGCCCCGGACCATCCAAAAATCAAGTCGATCAGCAGGCAGTTCGAGAAGACTGCCGAGGACCCGCGCTTCCGCTTCTTCGGCAACATCGCTGTTGGCGACCACGTCGAACCCGCTGAACTTGCCGAACACTACGACGCGGTGATCTACGCGATCGGGACCCAGTCGGATCGGTCCTTGAACATCCCGGGCGAAGACCTGCGGGGCAGCGTCGCGGCGGTCGACTTCGTGGGCTGGTACAACGCCCACCCGCACTTCGAGCAGACGACACCTGATCTGTCGGGCGCTCGGGCCGTCGTGGTCGGCAACGGCAATGTCGCACTCGACGTCGCGCGCATTCTGGTCACCGACCCCGATGCGTTGGCGGCGACCGATATCGCCGACCATGCGCTGGAATCGCTGCGCCCCTGCGGCGTGGAGGAAGTGGTGGTCATTGGTCGGCGTGGCCCGCTGCAATCCGCGTTTACCACGCTGGAGCTGCGGGAGCTCGCCGATCTCGAAAACGTCGACGTGATCGTTGACCCCGCCGACCTGGAAGGCATCACTGACGAGGACCTCGAGGCGGCGGGCAAGACGTGCAAGCAGAACATCAAGGTGTTGCGGGGCTACGCGGGCCGCGAGCCGCGTCCAGGACACCGGCGGATGGTGTTTCGGTTCTTGACTTCGCCGATCGAGATCAAGGGCGAGGAAAGAGTCGAGAGCATCGTGCTGGGCCGCAACGAGCTGGTCACCGACGAGCATGGCTGGGTGTCAGCCAAGGACACCGGCGACCGCGAGGAGCTTCCGGTTCAGTTGGTCGTGCGGTCGGTGGGATATCGCGGTGTGCCCACTCCCGGTCTGCCGTTCGACGACAAGAGCGCGACCATTCCCCATAGCCACGGCCGGGTGGAGGGCCGCCGCAACGAGTACGTCGTCGGCTGGATCAAGCGCGGGCCGAGCGGTGTGATCGGCACTAACAAAAAGGACTCCCAGGAGACGGTCGACACGCTGATCGCGGATCTGACGGAGGCGAAAGGGCTGGCGGACTTCCCCGACGACCACGCCGACAAGCTCGCCGAGTGGCTCGAGTCCCGCCAGCCGAAGTTGGTCACCGACGCGCACTGGAAGCTGATCGACGAACACGAGCGATCGGCCGGGGAGCCGCACGGGCGACCGCGGGTCAAACTGCCGAGCCTGGCCAAACTGCTGCAGATCGGCCATGGCTGAACGGCGACGCGCCTATTCGGGTGGGGCGAAAGCCCACTTATCCGGATTTCGCTGCGAATACACGACCGGCTTCAACTCGCCCACTGTGGGCCACTTGTCGACATCGACGGCCATCCGTTGATAGACGGTGTAATCGTTGATGGTTGGTCCGTCGATGACACCGGTGATAGTGACGTACTGCTCGCCGGTGGCGTCCGGTCTCGGGCTGACACCGGTGATCAGCAGCGTGCCGTTAAGCGCGTCGCCGGGTCGGCCGCGACGGATGAACCGCGGCGCCAGAATCATCGCCAGGATCCCGCCCAGCAACAGCAGCGAGCCGATTTCCCACACGCCGCCATGGTAGGACTTCAGCATGAACCCGCGCCGACGACGATGATGCCGGCATGAACCCGGGGGCCCCGCTTGCGGGGAGAGTGGCGTATGACTAAGGCCGACGACGATCTCGCGGTGGCGCTGGCCCTGGCCGACCAGGCCGACGAGGTGACGCTGGCCCGCTTCGGGGCGCTGGATCTGCAGGTCGACACCAAGCCGGATCTGACGCCGGTGAGCGACGCGGACCGCGCGGTCGAAACCGGTGTGCGCGAGACGCTCGGGCGCGTCCGGCCCGCCGACAGCATCCTCGGTGAAGAATTCGGCGGGTCAACCACTTTGGCCGGCCGCCAGTGGATCATCGACCCGATCGACGGCACCAAGAATTTCGTGCGGGGCGTGCCGGTGTGGGCCAGCCTGATCGCGCTACTGCACGACGGCGTGCCGCGCGTCGGGGTGGTCAGCGCGCCGGCACTGCAGCGCCGATGGTGGGCCGCCGGCGGCGCCGGAGCGTTCGCAGCGGTCGGCGATACCCCGGCTCGCCGGCTCTCGGTTTCCTCAGTGGCACAACTGGATTCGGCGAGTTTGTCGTTCTCCAGCCTGTCCGGCTGGGCCCAGCTCGGTCTGCGGGACCGCTTCATCGATCTCACCGATGCGGTGTGGCGGGTGCGCGCCTACGGCGACTTCCTGTCCTACTGCCTGGTGGCCGAGGGCGCCGTCGACATCGCCGCCGAGCCGGAGGTGTCGGTGTGGGATTTGGCGCCGCTGGACATCCTGGTGCGCGAAGCCGGCGGCACGTTCACCAGCCTCGACGGCACCGCGGGGCCGCATGGCGGCAGCGCGGTGGCGACCAACGGCCTGCTGCACGACCAGATATTGAGCAGGCTGGCCGCCGGATAGCCGGTGTGAAGTACTTAACAGGTGACCGCTACCTTACTCCGGAGTAAGATAAAGTCATCCGTACTGCCCCAACGACCGAGGCTGCTGACATGACAAACACTGTCGCCCCCACAAACGGCTCGAAGCCGCCCGCCAAGCACGGCGGTCGGAAGACTGCCGTCGGCGAGTACAAACACAAGCGAACTGGCATCGACGTGGCGCTCGGCCTACTCACGCCCATCGTGGGCCAGGAATTCCTGGACAAGTACAACCTGCGCGATCCGCTCAACCGGACGCTGCGCTACGGCGTCAAGACGATGTTCTCCACCGCCGGAGCCACCACCCGCCAGTTCAAGCGGGTCCAGGGCCTGCGCGGCGGACCGACCAGGCTGAAGGCCAGCGGTAAGGACTATTACGACCTGACGCCCGACGACGACCAGAAGATGATCGTCGAGACCGTCGACGAATTCGCCGAAGAGATAATGCGTCCGGCGGCCCACGATGCCGACGAAGCGGCGACCTATCCCCCGGACCTGCTCGCCAAGGCGGCAGAGTTGGGCATTACCGCGGTCAACGTGCCCGAGGATTTCGACGGGATCGCCGAGCATCGCTCCAGCGTGACCAACGTCCTGGTCGCTGAAGCGCTGGCGTACGGCGACATGGGACTGGCCCTGCCGATCCTGGCGCCGGCGGGCTTCGCGGCCGCGCTCACCCACTGGGGCAGCGCCGACCAGCAGGCCACCTATCTCAAGGACTTCGCCGGCGAGAATGTCCCTCAGGCCTGCGTGGCCATCGCCGAGCCACAGCCACTGTTCGACCCCACCGCGCTGAAGACCACGGCGGTGCGCACGCCGAGCGGCTACCGGATCGACGGCGTCAAGTCACTGGTCCCGGCGGCCGCCGACGCCGAATTGTTCATCGTCGCAGCCCAACTCAACGGCAAGCCCGCATTGTTCATCGTCGAGTCATCAAGCAACGGCCTGACGGTGAAGGCCGACCCGAGCATGGGGATCCGCGCCGCCGCGCTGGGCCACGTCGAGCTCAACAACGTGTCGGTGCCGGTGAGCGCGCGGCTGGGTGAGGACGAGGCGAGCGACAACGACTACTCCGAGGCCATCGCGCTGTCCCGGCTGGGCTGGGCGGCACTGGCGGTCGGGACGTCGCACGCAGTGCTCGACTACGTCATCCCGTATGTGAAGGAACGCGAAGCCTTTGGCGAGCCGATTGCGCACCGGCAGTCAGTTGCGTTCATGTGCGCCAACATCGCCATCGAACTCGACGGGCTGCGGTTGATCACCTGGCGCGGCGCGGCGCGCGCCGAGCAAGGGCTTCCTTTCACCCGCGAAGCGGCACTGGCCAAGCGGCTCGGCGCCGACAAGGGCATGCAGATCGGCCTGGACGGCGTGCAACTGCTCGGCGGCCACGGCTACACCAAGGAGCACCCGGTCGAGCGCTGGTACCGCGACCTACGGGCCATCGGCGTCGCCGAGGGCGTCGTCGTCATCTAAATCGGACTTCTGAAGCGAAAGATCAATCATGGCAATCAATTTGGAACTACCCCGCAAGATGCACGCGGTGATCGACAAGGCACACCAGGGTGCTGCGGAGATGATGCGGCCGATCGCCCGCAAGTACGACCTCAAAGAACACGCCTACCCGGTCGAGCTTGACACCCTGGCCGAGTTGTTCGCCGGCGCCGCCGAATCGAACACCTTGGACATGGCCGGCGCCGGCGGACTCAAAGCCAGCGAAGCCGCGGAAGAAAACCGCAACGGCGCCAACATGGCGGCGGCGCTGCAGGCTCTGGAAGCCAGTTGGGGTGACGCGGCGATGCTGTTGTCGATCCCCTACCAAGGCCTGGGCAATGCGGCGGTCTCCGCCGTGGCCAGCGACGAACAGCTAAAGCGGCTCGGCAATATCTGGGCGGCGATGGCGATCACCGAACCAGGGTTCGGCTCCGATTCGGCCGCGGTGTCCACCACCGCCAAGCTGGACGGCGACGAGTACGTGATCAACGGCGAGAAGATTTTCGTCACCGCCGGTTCGCGGGCCACCCACATCGTGGTGTGGGCGACGCTGGACAAGTCGAAGGGCCGACCGGCGATCAAGTCGTTCATCGTGCCGCGCGAGCACCCGGGTGTCACCGTCGAGCGGCTGGAGAACAAGCTCGGCATCAAGGGCTCCGACACGGCCGTCATCCGATTCGACAACGCCCGCATCCCGAAGGACAACCTGCTGGGCAACCCGGACATCGAGCCCGGCAAGGGCTTTGCCGGGGTGATGGAGACCTTCGACAACACCCGGCCGGTCGTCGCGGCGATGGCCGTCGGAATCGCCCGCGCCACACTGGAAGAGCTGCGCAAGATCCTGAGCAATGCCGGCGTGGAGATCTCTTACGACAAGCCGTCGCACGCACAAAGCGCCGCTGCGGCCGAGTTCCTGCGGATGGAGGCCGACTGGGAGGCCGCCTACCAGCTGACACTGCGGGCAGCGTGGCAGGCCGACAACAAGATCCCCAACTCCAAGGAAGCCTCTATGGCCAAAGCCAAGGCCGGCCGAGTGGGCAGCGACATCACCCTCAAAGCGGTCGAATTGGCCGGCACCGCAGGCTATTCCGAGGAAGCACTGCTGGAGAAATGGGCCCGTGACTCGAAGATCATGGACATCTTCGAAGGCACGCAACAGATTCAGCAGCTGGTGGTTGCGCGACGGCTATTGGGCCTGTCGTCGTCCGAACTCAAGTAGCCAGGCGCGGTAACTCCGCCATTGCGATTTCCCGGGCCTCTTTGGGCTCGATTCCCATGGCGCGCAACACAAGCTCGGCCGTCGACGACCCGGCTTCACGCCAGGTTTGATGGCCCTCGAGCACCATCCATATCGCGCTGACAGTTGCGCCAACGGTCAACGAGGCGATGCTGTCGATACTCAGTGCACCGATGTTATACCGGCCGGCTGCGACACCGGCGCGGATGTCGCGTATCGGCGGTCCAGTCACCACGGCACGCAGTGACTCCTCCGACAATCCGAACCTAACGGCGAAGCGGCCGATGGTCGGGTTCTCGTACGCGTAGCGGACCCACAACCGCAGACCAGTCGCCAGCCGCGCGGCAGGGTCGTCGATACCGACGAAGCTTGCCGAGACTCGCTGATGCAGGCCCGCGCTGAACTCGGCGACGACGCGGTCGAACAGCTCGGCGACCGACCCGATATTGCGATAAAGCGTGCCACGAGCCACGTTCGCCGCCTGTGCCAATTCGCTGACGGTCACCTGGGTCGTGCCCTTTTCGACGAACAGTCGGATCGCGGCCTCGCTGATCCGCTGATCCGTAGGTGTTGTCATGAGCTAGATAGTACACCTATGTTCTATCCACGCGTGGGATGTTATTTAGAAGACATACTTGATCTATATTGAACAGTAGTGTTCAATATATTCATGAGCAGCCTGACCCAGCGCCAACGGGACCTCGGGCGCCTTCCGGTCCTAATTGCCGGCGGCGGTCCGGTCGGCCTCACGCTCGCGTTGACGCTCGCGCGGCACGGCGTGGCCGCGATGTTGGTGGAACGCAACCCGTCGACGACCACGCACCCCAAGATGGACATCACCAATGGCCGCAGCATGGAATTGTTCCGCCACCTCGGGGTGGCCGATGAGCTGCGCAACGTCGCTGTCCCCGAGCATCATCCGTTCGACGTGTCGTGGGTGACGAACCTCAGCGGGTGGGAGCTGGCGCGCTTCCGTTATCCCACCGTTGGTCAGCAGCGGGCAATCATCCGCGACCGCAACGACGGCACGACCGCGCTTGAGCCGGCGATGCGGGTGTCACAAGCGCTGCTCGAGCCGGCACTCAAAGGCATTCTGGAATCCCGTAGCCCGCAGATTGACATCCGATTCGGTTGGGCGCTGGACACTTTCAGACAAGACGCCGACGGCGTCGACGCGGTGATCCGATGCTCGACGACCGGCGAGACCCGGACGATCAGGGCCCAATTCCTGGCCGGCTGCGACGGCGCCGGAAGCGTGGTGCGCGCTGGACTGGGCATTGGCCTCGACGACATCGACCTGCGTCGGCTAGCAGTTCGCGAACTCGGCATCCGCCGACTACTGCCGGCCGCGATCCGGGCCTATCTCGACGACCGCGAAAAACCAATGGACGGTCGGGTCTACCTCATCCATTTCACCTCGCCCAACAGCGAACTGTTCGAGCGGTTCGGTACTGCATGGCACACCCAGTCGCCCGAGGGATGGACGCTGATCTCGCAGAACGACCGGGATACCTGGACACTGCACGCCCAGCTCGGAGCGGGTACCGACGCCGACGCGATCGATCCCAAGCAGTTTCTGTTCGCGAAGCTGGGCATCGAGTTCGACTGCGACATCATCTGTGCCAACGCGTGGCGGCCGCGACTGGCACTTGCCGACAACTACGGCAGGGGGCGGGTGTGGCTGGCCGGTGACGCCGCACACCAAGTTGTCCCCACTGGCGGGTACGGCATGAACACCGGTGTGGGCGATGCCGTCGGATTGGGCTGGATGCTCGCTGCCATCGTGCAGGGCTGGGGAGACCATCGCCTACTCGAAGCCTACGAAGCCGAGCGCCGGGCCGTGGCGAGACGTAACCGGACAGCATCGGCGCGGCACACGCTGGTGCGCCTGGCGATCAAAACTCTGTATCGCAAGGTGATTCACTCCGATGGCTGGAAAGGGGAACGCGGCCGCCAACGCCTGGGCCGGGAAATCATCGATCTTGGCAATCTTGAAAACGAGGCCGCGGGAATCGAATTCGGATACCGATACGACAACTCGCCCATCATCTGCGGCGAACCATACACGGCGACAGCCGATCACATGCACGCCTACGCACCGGGCACGCGGCCCGGGTCGCGTCCGCCCAGCCTGTTTCTTGAAGACGGCCGAGCGATCTTTGACCTGTTCGGTTTGGGCTTCACGCTGCTGCGATTCGCCGAGGTCGACGTCGACTCACTGGCCGATGCAGCCGCAGAACGCGGGATCCCCTTGAAGATAGTCGATATCCGTGATGATCACGCCCGCGCGCTGTATGAGCGTGATCTGGTATTGATCCGGCCCGACCACCACGTCGCCTGGCGCGGCGACACCGCCCCCGACCAACCCGGCGCCATCCTTGACCGCATCCGTGGTGCGACGGAGCAGCTTCGTCGCTCACCCCGTCTTGTCGGCTCCACCAGCTGAGGTAACACCAATGACCAAAACCGCGCATCAAGACCTGCACAGCGATCACGGCGCCCAAAAGGGCGAGCATCCGGGCCGATCACGCAATCCGGTAATCAAGGTTCATGATCTGGCCTGGCTGGAATTCGAGAAGCCCGATCTGACCCGGGCCGAGGCGTTCGCGCACGCCTTCGGTTTTGCCACCGTGCTGCGTACCGGCAGCGAGTTGCAACTACGCGGTACCGACCCTGGTGCACCATGCGTGCTCATCCGCCGCGGCGAAACCACCCGGTTCCGCGGCATGGCGTTCACCGCGCAGCACGAGGCCGACCTGCTGCGGCTAGCGACGGCAACAGGTGTGCGGACTCGTCCCTTGCCAGAAGCGATCGGCGGCCTGACCGTCGATCTGGTTGATCCCAGCGGCATCCCGGTACACGTGGTGGTGGGCATTCATCAGCTCGACGCGCTGCCCACGCAAACGCCACACACATTCAACTTCGGCGAGGACCGTCATCGCATCAATGCGACGCAACGGCCACCACGCGTTCCCGCCACCGTTGAGCGACTCGGCCACGTCGTGGTGCAAAGCAGTAAATACCTTGCGGCGCTGAACTGGTACCTCGACAACCTCGGCATGATCGTCAGCGACTTCATGTTCTTTTCCGGTCAGCGCGATCGCGGACCGACGATGAGCTTTATTCGCTGCGACCGCGGCACCACGCCGGCCGATCATCACACGCTCGCGATAGCGCTGGGCCCGACGAACCGCTACGTGCATTCGGCGTTCCAGGTGTGTGACCTCGACGCGCTGGCCGCCGGTGGCGAATACCTCAAAGACCATGGTTACCAACGGTCCTGGGGAATCGGCCGTCACATTCAAGGCAGCCAGATCTTCGACTATTGGCGTGACCCGGACGGCTTCCTTGTCGAGCACTTCACCGATGGCGACATGTTCGATTGCACGCTCGAACCGGGCTGGGCGCCGTTCACCGCCTCGGGGCTGGCCCAGTGGGGTCCCCGGGCGACCAACGACTTTCTCGGCATCAGCCCCAAATTCATTCGCCACGAAGCGCTGTCGATGCTCGGCGGACTTCGTGGCGACAACGAATTCGATGTCCGCCGTCTGATCGGCCTGATGAAAGTAGCCAAATCATGACCATCGCAGTCCTACGCACCGCTGATGCCTGGTGGGTCCAGACCCCAACCGGTGCGGCACAAATCACCGTCGATGCAAGGACCACCGCTGAGTTGCTGGCCGACCGCGCCGCCGTCGAAGCCGCCACCCACAGCGGTGACACGGTGCCCGTCGACAGCCTCCAATTGGTCTCACCCGTGACGAAGCCGTGCCGGGTCGTGGCGCAGATGACGAACTACGCATCTCACGTCAAGGACGCCGGCATGGATCCGAAGACCATCCCGCTGACCTTCTTTCGCAAGTCGTCGGCATCGATCACCGGGCCGTTCGCCGACATCGTCAAACCCCGTCACGTCCGGTTCCTCGACTACGAGGTCGAGATCGGTTTGGCCATCGGCCGCGACATCCCAGTCGGCACAGCCATTTCCGAGCTGAACCTGTCGGACTTCATTGCCGGGCTGGTGGTCACTAACGACGTCTCCGCCCGTGACATCCAGCTGCCGCAGACCCAGTTCTACGAGGCCAAGTCCTACCCCACCTTCACGCCCGCCGGCCCGGCGCTCGTGCTGCTCGACGCGGACGAACTGAAACGCTTCGGCGACCTTCGGCTTCGCCTGAAGGTCAACGGTGAACTGCGACAAGACATGCTGGTCGACGGCGACATGCTGTATCGGCCGGTGCAGGCGCTGCAGTCACTGGCCCGATTCCAGGATCTGGCCGCGGGTGATCTGATCCTGACTGGCACTCCCGTCGGCACTGCGCTGAGCGCCCCACCCAAGCCAGTCGAGATCATCGGCTCACTGCTGCCGCCCGCGATGAGGTGGAAGGCATTTTTTAAACGCCAGGCCGGCAACACCAAGTACCTGCAGGACGGCGACGTTGTCGAGGCCAGCGTCGCCACCGACGACGGCGCCATCGACCTTGGCACCCAACGCAACGCCGTGAGGTATGCGTGAACACCGCTGGTGTTCCGGTCTACAAGCCAGACATCTACTCCGCCGACGCGATCTTCAATCCCTATCCGCATTACCAACGGCTGCGCGACCTCGGTCCGGTGGTGTGGTTGACCAAACACAAGGTATACGCGCTGCCCCGCTACGCCGAGTGCAAGGCCGTGCTGCGTGATGACGAGACCTTCCTGTCGGGTCGCGGGATCGCACTCAATCGGATTGCCAACCGGCTTTCCCGGGGCACCACGCTAAACAGCGATGGCGTCGAACACGATCAGCGGCGCAAGCTCCTCGCGCACGGACTGCTGCCACGTGCACTGCGTGCGATCGGTGACAGCGTCGACGCGACGGCCGCCGCGGTCGTCGAAGCAGCGCTCAACAAAGGCGAGATCGACGGCGTGTACGACCTTGCGTCCGCCCTGCCGTTGGCCGTGGTCCCGGACCTCATCGGTTGGCCCCGAGATCAACGCGATCATCTCATCGAATGGGGCGGCGCCACCTTCGACATCCTCGGCCCGCTCAACTGGCATGCGCTCAAAGCCATGCCCGCCGTATTTCAAATGCTCCGCTTCGCCCGCCGCGTCGTACGCAAGCGCACCTTCCTCGACGGCAGCATGGCAGATGAACTGCTTAAAGCCGCCGACCAAGGCAAGCTGTCGCATGCCGAATGCCCGGCGCTGATGGTCGACTACCTCGCGCCGTCGATAGACACCACGATGAGTGCCATCTCGAATGCGTTGTACTTGTTCGCCAGCCACCCTGAGCAGTGGCGGTTGCTCAAGGACGAGCCGGCTCTCATGGCGAACGCTATCAATGAAGTGATCCGCTACGAATCGCCGTTGCGTGCATTCGCCCGCTTGGTGAGCCGGCAGACCGAAATCGGCGGCGTGAGCATCCCATCCGGCGCCCGTGTCCTGGCGATGTACGCCTCGGCTAACCGCGACGAGCGCGAGTGGGCAAACCCGGCGGACTTCGATATCCGCCGTGACGCCGGCCGTCAGATCGGCTTCGGGCAGGGTGCACATGCGTGCGCCGGTCAGAGCTTGGCGCGCTTGGAGGCGACCGCCATGCTGCACGCGCTCCTCGACCGGGTAGACCGCATCGAAGTCGCCAGCTCACCAACGTGGGTTATCAACAACGTCATCCACCGCCATGAACGCCTACCCCTCAAACTGATTCCCGCATAGCTAGAACAAGAGCGCCATGCACATCGCATTCATCGTGATATCTGCGCTACTAGCCCTGGAGATGGCCGGCGCCGGAGTGCCAAAGCTCCTTCAGCTCAGCGCCGTTCATCGAAATGCCGAGCATCTTGGCGTCAGCGTCGGATTACACCGAATGATCGGAGTAGCTGAAGTCGCGGCAGCAGTTGGCCTGGGGCTTGGAATCGCTTATCCGCCACTAGGAGTCGTGACCGGTGTCGCCGTGTGTCTGCTCATGTGCGGCGCCGTCGGATACCACATCAAAGCCGGCGACAAGGCCTCGGCCATCCTTCCCGCGATACTGACCGCCGTGGCGGCTGTCGCCGTTGCGCTACTGGCCGCCGCTGAGATCTAGGGCAATGTCGACGAGCATGTCTTCCTGGCCCCCGACCATGCCGCGACGGCCGGCCTCCTCGAGCAGAGTGCGCGCGTCGATGCCGTAGCGTTCGGCGGCGACTTCCGCATGACGCAGGAAGCTGGAGTACACGCCGGCATAGCCGAGGGTCAAAGTTTCACGGTCGACACGCACTGGCCGATCCTGCAACGGGCGGACGATGTCGTCGGCGGCATCTTGCAACGCGTGCAGGTCACAGCCGTGGCTCCAGCCCAGCCGTTGGGCGGCGGCGATGAACACCTCCAAAGGCGCATTGCCTGCGCCGGCGCCCATGCCGGTCAACGAGGCGTCGACGCGGTGCGCACCGTGTTCGACCGCGATGATCGAATTGGCGACGCCCAGCGACAGGTTGTGGTGGGCGTGGATGCCGATTTCCGTTGTCGGTGTGAGTGTTTGACGTAGCGCATCGACTCGGTCGGCGACGTGGCGCATGGTCATCGCGCCGCCGGAGTCGACCACGTACACGCAGGTGGCGCCGTAGCTTTCCATCAGCTTCGCCTGTTCCGCCAGGGTGGCCGGTGTGGTGAGGTGGCTCATCATCAGAAAGCCGACGGTGTCCATGCCGAGATCGCGGGCCACCGCGATGTGCTGGGCCGTGATGTCAGCTTCGGTGCAGTGCGCACCCACTCGCACGACGACGGCACCGGCCCGGTGCGCGTCCTTGAGGTTCTGCAAACTGCCGATGCCGGGCAACACCAGCGTGGCGACCTTGGCGCGATGCACCGCGCCCGCGACGGCTTCAATCCACTCCAGATCGGTGTGGGCGCCGAAACCATAGACGCAGCTGGACCCCCCGAGCCCGTCGCCGTGAGCAACCTCGATCGAGTGCACTCCGGCCGTATCGAGTGCCCTGGCGATCGCGACCGCCTGATCGAGCGTGTACTGATGGCGCACCGCGTGCATACCGTCGCGCAGGGTCACATCGCTGATGTAGATCATGTTGGCAATCCAGCGGTTTCGATGGCACGGGCGGCAATCCCCTCGGCGGTGGCTTTGGCGGCCGAGGTCACGATGTCGAGGTTGCCTGCGTAGGCGGGGAGATAATCCGCGGCGCCGGCGACCTCGAGCAGAATGGTAACTCGCGTGCCGATGAATTTGCCGGTCTCGGGAATGTACAGCGGATGGGCGATCGAGAAGCCTTCAAACTGAATCCGTTGCTTGAGCCGATAGCCGGGTATGTAGGTCCTGACCTTGTCGACCATGCCCAGCACGTCGGACTCAATCCGCTGATGATCGGCGTCACCGGCGACCAAGCAGTAGACGGTGCTGCGCATCATCATCGGCGGGACGGCGGGGTTGATGATCATCATCGCTTTGCCGCGCTGTGCACCACCGACGACTTGTACTGCGGCCGCTGTGATTTGGGTGAGGCTATCGATCGCCGCCCGGGTGTCCGGTCCGACCGCCGCCGACGAGATGGACGAGACGATCTCGGCGTAGGACACGATGCCGCTCTGCGCCACCGCGGCGACGATCGGGACCGTGGCCTGCACGTCGCCAGTGGCCATGTTGAGGTACGGCGCGTCGAGGTAGTTGTCAAGGTTGACGGCGGGCACACACCACGGGCCGCCCGCGGCGGGTGTGAGGTCAATGACCCGGGCACCGGTCTGGGCCGGTCCGGCTGACGAGGTGTCGAAGACGATTCGGACGTCGTTGTCTGCCATGGCAACTACTCTCAACGGACCATCACTGCCGCGGATCTTGATCATGAGGTCGGTGCCGATCTCTCCCGAGCCGATGATGGCGACCAGCCAGTTGGCTTGCGGCGTCATTGGCCGGCATTCTCTGATACCAGGCGCAGCGCGGTGTCGAACAGCGCTTGAGCATGCAACTCGAAGAGCGCAACCAAGTCCACCGCGTCGCCGCCGATTTCTTTGGCGATGAACAATCCATCGGCGCCCGCGATCGCGTAGGTGACCAGTTGGTCGACCTGGGCATCGGTGAGACCCGGTGCGAGCTCACGCACGGTATTGGCCAGCTCGTAGTAGGTCTGCGCCCGGGACTGGATGAACATCGCCCGGGCCCGCGGCTCGACCGGTCGGCGCTCCAACGCCAGCATCAGCCCAAGGCGGATGAAGTCGGGCGAGTCCAACAGCGCCTTGGCGATCTGCATCGCCAGGCCCACCAGTCGATCGCGGGGCGCGCCCTCCTCGGGCACCTGCCACGCCTTGAGCCAGTCGGCGAAGCTGCGTTCGATCACCGCTGCGATCAGGTCGTCCTTGTTCTTGAAATGCCAGTAGATGGAACTGGCCGGCAGCCCGCATTTCGCGCTGACAAGGGCGATGCTGGCGCCCTCGTAGCCGCGCTCGGCGGCGATCTCGGTGGCGGCGTCGAGGATGCGTTCACGCGACAGTTCACCGTCGGCGCGGGTGCGCCGTTTTGGCTGGCCCTTTTCCGCCATCACGATTCTCCTTGCCCCGGGGTATTGACTCCGTAGTGATCGCTACATTACCGTAGTGATCACTACAGAACAACCCCTCGACGATGAGAGACGATCGTGACCAGTTCAGACACCTATGACGTCGCGGTGATCGGCTACGGTCCCACCGGCGCCACCGCCGCCAACCTGCTGGGCCAGCTTGGCCTGAAAGTGCTTGTGGTTGACCGCGATGCGGATGTTTACAACCGCGCCCGCGCGATCTCCACCGACGAAGAAGTCATGCGGATCTGGCAGTCCGTCGGGCTTGCCGACCGGCTGCAGCGGGACATGCTCCCCGACCGTCCGCTGAACTTCGTCGACGCCGCCGGGGTGCCGTTCATCGATCTGAAGATCAGCCCGCGGGGCGCCGGACACCCGCCGCAGCAGTTCCTGTATCAGCCGGCGGTCGATCACGTGCTGCGCGAGGGCGTGCAGCGATTTGCGAACGTAGATGTGCTGCTGGAACACGAATGCCTCCGTGTGGCGCCCAAGGGCGACGAGGTCGAGGTGATGCTCGCCGACTTGCGCACCGACAGTTTCAAGCGATTTCACGCGTCCTACGTGATCGCCGCCGATGGCGGGTCGTCGCCGACCAGGGGTCAGCTGGGAATCGGCTACGCGGGGCGTACCTATACCGAGCGGTGGGTCGTGATCGACACCAAAGTCCTCAAGGAATGGGATACCCATGACCGGTTGCGGTTCCACTGCAATCCGGCGCAACCGACCGTCGACTGTCCGACTCCTCTTGGCCACCATCGCTGGGAATATCCCGCGCGATCGGACGCGACCAACCAGGAGCTGTTACGCGAAGAAGCGATCTGGAAGGTGTTGGGAAATCAAGGCATCACCCGCGAACACGTCGAGATTCTGCGGGCCGTCATCTATAGCCACCACGTCCGCGTCGCCGACCGCTGGCGGGTGGGCCGGATCTTCCTGGCCGGCGATGCCGCGCACGCCATGCCACCATGGATCGGCCAGGGCATGTCGGCCGGAGTTCGCGATGCCGCCAACCTGTGCTGGAAGCTCGCGGCCGTCCTCACTGGACAGGCGCCGGACTCGCTGCTCGACTCCTACCAAGCCGAACGCAAGCCGCACGTCACCGAGGTCACCCGCCGCGCCTGCCGCACCGGCTGGATCATCACCCAACGCAACCGCGCCATCGCAGCCGCCCGCAACCACGTGTTACGCACACTCACACGAGTCCCCGGTGTTGATGAGCGCCTGCAGAAAATTACCTGGATTCCCAACGCCCGATACCGCGACGGTTTCTTCGCCGCCGGCGGTCATCGTGCCGTCGGCTGGCAAATCCCGCAGCCGTGGGTGAAGGACGCCAACGGCGCCCGCGTTCGGCTGGACGACGTGCTCGGTGGGCAGTGGGCCATCGTGCACGTCGGTGAACCGCCGAGCGGCAGCCAAGCCTGGGCGAAGCTTGACGTTCCGACGATCCGGGTCAGTGAACCTGCACTCAGCCAATGGCTGCGGGACAGGAAGGCCACAGCCGCGGTGCTGCGACCCGACGGATTCATTTATGCGGCAGCAGGATCCGGCCAACCATTGCCCCCGCCGCCGCCAGGCCACACCGGCAACGTCGTGACCGCAAGGGCCGGAGCCAGCGCATGACCACGACCAATCTGATCGAGCACAGCATTACCGTCGCGGGTAAGCCGATTTTCGTCGCCGAAACCGGCAGCGGCCCGGCCGTGGTCATGCTGCACGGCGGCGGGCCGGGCGCATCGGGGGTGTCCAACTACTCGCGCAACATCGACGCCCTCGCACAGCAGTTTCGCGTCATCGTGCCCGATATGCCTGGCTACGGCCGCTCCGCCAAAGACGTCGACAAGTCCGACCCGTTCGGGTACCTCGCCGACATGATCCGAGGGCTGCTCGACGAACTCGGTCTTGCCACAGCCCATTTGATCGGCAACTCCTACGGCGGCGCGGCCGCGCTGCGACTGGCGCTGGATACACCAGACCGAGTCGACAAGCTGGTGCTGATGGGTCCGGGCGGCATCGGGACCACCCGCGGCGCCCCGACCGCGGGCCTGAAAAGCCTGCTGTCGTACTACGGCGGTGACGGGCCCAGTCGCGACAAGCTGGAAGCCTTCATTCGCAATTTCCTGGTGTATGACGGTGCGTCGGTCCCGGACGAGTTGATCGACCTGCGGTATGCGGCCTCCCTCGATCCGGAGGTGGCGGCGAATCCGCCACTGCGCCGCCCGTCCGGCGCGACGGCGCTGCGCACGCTGTGGCGCATGGATCTCACCCGCGACAGCCGGCTCAAGCGTCTGCAGACACCGACGTTGGTGTTGTGGGGTCGCGACGACAAGGTGAATCGCCCGGCCGGCGGTCCGATGCTGGCGAACCTGATGCCCAACGCCGAGTTGGTGATGACCTCGCGCACCGGGCACTGGATGCAGTGGGAGCGCGCCGAACTGTTCAACCGGCTTGTATCCGACTTCCTCAGCGAGACTTCGGTTTTCGGCCAATGAATATCTTCGGCAACGTCCACCTCGGTTATATCGTCATCGAGACCGACAGGTTCGCCGACTGGCGCCGTTTCGGCTGCGACGCCATCGGCATGCATCTCGACGAGACGATGCGGGACGTCATGCGATTCCGCCTCGACGACAACGAATGCCGATTCCTGTTGCAGCGCGGTCCCGCTGAAGACGTCACTGCGCTCGGCTGGCACATCGACGACCACCACACGTTCGACGAAATACTGCGCCGGATCACCCGCCACGGCGTGCCCACCAAAGAGGGCACCGCGGAGGAGGCCGCGCTGCGCGGCGTCGAGCGCCTGACGCGATTCCCCGGCCCCAACGGCCTGGTGCAAGAAATCTTCACCGTTGCTCGTCGCAGCGATACGCCGCCGGACATGGCGGTGCGCGGTGGCTTCGTCACCGGCGAGGGCGGCATCGGCCACGTCGCCGTCACGTCGAAGAAGCCGAGCCAGATCCGTGGCTATTACGACACCGTGTTCGACGCGCGGCTGTCCGACTACATCGACGAAACGATCAGCGGCCTGAAGTTCAAAATCCGCTTCCTGCGGGTCAACCAACGCCATCACTCGGTGGCGATTGCCGCAGTCAACAGGATGCCGATCAACCCGATCCGTACCCGCGTGCAGCACCTCAACGTCCAGGTCGCGGATCTCGACGACATGACGGCGTCCTATCAGCGGGTGAAAGAGCTCGGCTTCCACATGGCGCTGGGGGTCGGGCAGCACACCAACGACCGCGAGCTGTCCTACTACGCCATGACACCTTCGGGCTTCGAATGGGAAGTCGGCTGGAACCCGATCGTGGTCGACGAGAAGACCTGGGAGCCAACCACGTATCAGGGCATCAGCATCTGGGGCCATACCCGCGAGGGCCAGA
>Ga0335075_10003953_pt1 | contig 23281 bp, 25 predicted proteins | sample Lox_Sample_24_FD_206723 | JGI IMG/M metagenome (GOLD analysis project Ga0335075, IMG submission 206723) | Soil microbial communities from Loxahatchee National Wildlife Refuge, Florida, United States - Lox_Sample_2.4 | ecosystem: Environmental > Terrestrial > Soil > Wetlands | place: USA...
GAGAGTGAGGGTGCCGTTGTCGTCGACTAGGTCCAGAGTCTTTTCTGTTGAGGAAGCGCGTTTTCGCTTCAGGGTTGAGTTGGTGTCAGAGTTAGTCTTGCTTTTGCTTTTGCTGTTGGGAAGTGTTGGAATTGAGGGGAGGTGCAGTGAAGGCATTTCGTCGCGCCCGATTATACCGCTGCCCGAGCAGCTTGGATCGAGGAGTAAAGCACCGACTTTTTGGTACTCTTGGGCGTTGGGATCTGTTTTGAGGAAGTCTTGTGCGGCGTTGACCTTTGTGAAGTCTTCACAGCCAGCTAGCCTAACCATTTTCTTTAATGTCTCTGCTCGAGCGTTATCCTTCTCGAAGGCATGGATTGTCTGGACATGATCATTTATTTCAGGAGCGTGCGATGCGAGTATTGCAGCTAGGTGTGTCGTCTTATTACCCGGTGCTGCACAAGTGTCTATGATATCGCCATCTTCTGGGAGTGGATCCAGCATGTATGCGGGAAAGCATGAGGCTTTGTCTTGGAATATAATAGCCCCTGATAGGTATGCCTCACTTTTGGTAAGGTCTACAAATCCCGGGATTGCGATCAGGTTCGGAACAGTCTCATCGATGTAGAGACATCGAGTCCCACGTTGTCTGACAGAAGCGACAAACGCCATTATCTCGTAACCGGCAAAGGTGGTTTCCAGTTGGTCTTCTAACTGAGTCTTAAGCGTGTTTATGCGGATCCAGCGGGGATGCGGTGGCTCTGATCCTGATCCACCTTCTTCGCCAGAATCGATATAGTGCTTCAGAGCTTCCATTGATCCCAATTTCCTTCCAATACGTGCTTTGGTCAGCTCAGCTTGCAGCCTCGCCTTGTGCCGTTCAACGGCGACACGGAGGCCATGGGTGGCCGGGAGTGCAATACCTCCTTTTGCAAGGAGGAGATCATGTACAAGCAGTAGAGATAAAATAGGGGTTAGCTGGAGAAGTTGTTTATGGTTAGTATGTTTTAAGGATACCGTATGTATAGGTCAAACATACTTTGCGCTCAAGGCCCAGTAATTCAGCACGCTCAATGACCTCTCTTAATAGGGGGCTCCATTTACAGGTCTCAATTACGAGAGCATATACTTGGGCAGGCTGCGATTTCAGAGCCTTACTGCTGAAGACGCGTGACTTCAAACTACCACCAGCATCATTTGGCGCTGCCAGAATATCTGCCGCCTCGTAGTACAGGGACATGCTGGTGTCATGTGCATGCTTGAGATATTACCAATACACCAGCGGACGAGGCATACGAGAAAGGTCAGATCTGTGTCAGCGTCGCGCCGCCTCGCTAAATCGGGCAGTCTGATGCGACGAGGCCATTATTAAGGTTTTAGTAGTTTTGGTAAGCATCGCGATATCATTCGCCGCTGTAGACGACTTTGCAACCGCTTAAGGTCGAGGGTCAACCGTCCCAAAGCCATCTCATCACTCATCGTGTTACATACCAAAGCATGCACGACCCGAATGGCGCTCGCGCCCATCTATGATCAATACTATACTTGGCCAACGGTGACATGCTGCGTGCTGCGTGTCCCTGCTTCGGTCCAGTGGAGCAAGTTACGAGCACTTTGCGATGCACGTTTCCCGTCGTATTGCCATTAAATGCAGATATTTACATGCGGCAAACACCTTGACCTTGTCATGGTGGGGATTAGCATAAGCTCCTGCATCTGCATCTGCATCTCCGACAAAGACCCCTTGATTACATGAGGAGCCGTTGTTGCGGTGCGCTACCGCTTTCGCAATATCATTTTGCATCGCTTCGCCTACTGCGCCTTTGATGAGGCATTTTCTGCAAGCGTGCCATCCCCAGAATGAGGCATTTTGGCCTCCTCGAATCTGGTTACGCCGATAAGAGTATGTCCTGCTGCTCTCGACTATTTCTTATTATGTTTTGCCTTTCACCTGCCAGACTTGTTTTTCAGCTCGTTCGCTATGGCCCGCCGATGTAAGCCGTCTTTGGTGCCACAACCAACTTGCGAAATCGCAAGTTGGTGTGAGACCGCACCATTATATAGCACCTAACACATCCCACATGTTCTCTTCCCAAGTGATCAGTCCCTCTCCCAAATTCTGTGATCTATTGCACCTGAGTTTTTGTTGATCTACGCGCCGTGTATTTTCCAAATCTGCCATGTCTACTGATCCTGATCCTATTGCTCAGAAGATTCATTTTGATGATGATATCAACCCAGTGAAGTCAACTGGATACACAATCAACTGCAGAGCATCTCTGTCAGAGAAGGGTGATGATATTGAAGCTGATCATAAGAAGGTCGCCGACGAAGACCGCAATCGCAAGAAAAAGCAGGTAAGTCTAATTCCCTCCACGAAGACGTCAGTCACGAGGAAATATCTGTTCCTCGCGACTGAACCATTGCTGCTTGCATTCTTCTCAAAACACAGAATTTTCGATAAGTGATAACCTCACAACTGACTATGGCATAGATTTTTTCTGGGTGGTATCTGGCATGGCTAGCATACCAGTCCACCGGTGTTATCTATGGTGACATTGGGACTAGTCCTCTCTACGTCTACTCAGCGACGTTCCCCAGCCAGCCTTCCTACGATGATCTGGTCGGCGCGCTCTCAATCATTATCTGGACATTGACACTTATGGTAACGACCAAGTACATATTCATTGTCCTTAGCGCCGACGATGATGGCGAAGGCGGTACATTTGCTCTATACACGCTCCTAGCTCGATACGCCAACATTGTGCGCAGAGATCCAAATATCACGGGAACATTGCGCATCGAAAGGCATCTTACCGGAGAATTAAAGCCAACTGCCAAGAATTTGCGATATTTCATTGAACACAACAAGATTGCTAGAAATGCCCTGAAAATTATTGGAGTTCTGGGAGTCACCATGGTGATGGCAGGTACGTGCTAAGATGTCTTGTCACAATTCCTTGATGTGGAATTGCTTCTACGCTTTGATCTGCCCAGACTTACGAATCGCCAATGGATCCTATATTCCTAAAAAAAATTTCAAGCTGACTTCCCCCATAGATGGTGTTTTGACTCCCGCCCAATCAGTGCTGGGCGCAATCCAGGGACTTACTGTTGCTTCGTCTAACATAACAACTTCAACGATCATCGGGGTTTCATGTGCAATTCTAGTCCTTCTCTTTGCTGTACAATCATTTGGAACCACAAAAGTTGCTTCCGCATGGGCACCGATTGTTATTGTCTGGCTGTCATTCAATTTCTGTACTGGCATCTATAATATAGCCATGTTCGACCATTCAGTACTCAAGGCCTTTAGCCCTTACTTTGCGGGGAACTTCCTCGTCCGTAATGGTACAGATGGCTGGCGATCTCTCGGAGGCCTTTTACTCGCATTCACCGGTGTTGAGGCCTTATTCGCCGATCTTGGAGCTTTTAGCAAACGGGCCATTCAGCTGTCTTGGCTATGCTTTGCATTCCCATGCCTACTTTCAGCCTATATCGGCCAAGCAGCTTATATCTCTTGGGACGCAAATGTAACTGCGACTGCATATTCAAATCCCTTCTTCTATACCGTACCACCAGGAACATTCTACTTTAGTCTTGTTATCGCTATCCTTGCCGCTATTGTCGCTTCTCAGGCCATGATCACCAGCAGTTTCCAATTGCTTATTCAGGTCATGAACGTGTCCTATTTCCCCCACATTAAGGCTGTTCACAAGTCAAAGATCTTCCATAATCAGATATATATTCCTATGGCCAACTGGTTGTTGATGATCGGAACGGTAGTCGTCACCGCTATTTATAACAACGTAAGTGGCTCCCATCATCAATTATAGCTAATGTGCTAATAGAATCTTGTAGACTACATCTCTTGGTGATGCATACGGGGTGTGTGTCGTCATCGTGACATTTATTACCACTTGCATGGTGTCGGTCGTCGCCTTGATAGTATGGCGCTTCCACGCCATCATAGTCCTCTTCTTCTTCCTGGTGTTCGCTGCTCTTGATGGTGTCTACTTGTCCTCTGCTCTCACCAAAGTCCCCAATGGAGCCTGGTTTACTCTCTTGCTCGCCGTCATCCTCTCCACCATATTCATTCTGTGGCGTTTTGGCAAAGAACAACAGTGGACTGCAGAAGCTGAAGACCGCTTCCCGGCCTCTGCTCTTCTGACAACCGACAGCAACGGCCAGACGTGCCTAACTCAAGCATTTGGCGGTGGGAAGGTCAGCACAGTGAGTGGCGTGGGTATCTATTTTGACAAAATTGGCGACATGACCCCCATCGTATTTTCACAATTCGTCCGTAAATTCGCCGCTCGTCCAGAGATCGTTGTCTTCTTCCATCTCCGCAGCATACCCGTCCCATCTATACCAGAATCCGAGCGCTACGTCCTAAGCCGAACCACAATCCCCTCCTGCTACCGCCTAACAATCCGCCACGGATACACAGACGCCATTGTGACCCCCGACCTCGGCCGCATGGTCATTGAGCAGCTCATCCTACTCGTTACTCGCGGCGACAGATCCACACTCTCAGACAACAGCAGCGCCTCCTCAAAACAGCACAGCCCGGAGGTCCAAGCCGAGCTCGACGTCATCGAGCGCGCTCAAGCGGCCCAGATCATCTACATCATGGGCAAAGAGCAGATGAAAATCAAGGCCGGCTCGAACTTTGCGCGCAGGTGGTTGCTCGGGCTCTTCTTGTGGATAAGGGAGAACTCGCGGACGAAGATGGCCAGTTTGAATATTCCCACCGAGAGCTTGGTCGAGGTTGGTTTCGTTAAGGAGATTTAAACAGACTGCGTTTTTCGTTTAGGGTAAATAGCTGCCTTTGTTTGGGAGGATTCGTATAGTGATCCCCCTTTTTTTGGGCGGGCTATAGAGATATAGAATAGATATCTTGTCTCTGGTACTTGGTTCTACGTTCTTTCGACATTACCGTGCATGCATGATGATTGAAAAAAAAAATTGCTCCGGGCAGAGTAATGCTCTTTACACTTAGGTCTAAATGCGTAGTAGATATCAGATCAGTGTGAATGATAGTGGTTGAGATAGCCTCAAGATTAACAAGTATATGTCAGCGAGGACTATTCTCCTTCTGCGAGCTCCCAACGTCCACACTCCGTAAGCTAGAAGTCTTACTGCTGCCGCTCCCCAAGCCCTTGAGAGTCGCAGCCCTCAATCTACCACCACTGCTTATTTCCTCTCTCACATCCCGCAATACTGCCTCCCCAGCGGCTCCCAACTTGCCTACTCGGGCCGCTAAGGCCGTGTTTTCCGCTTGCAGTTCTGCCATTGCTTTCCGCAGGAGATCGCGCTCCACTTTCAATATGTCGCGCTCGGCCTTGACTTCTTCTAGTTCTCGACTCATACGAGTCCTGTCGTCTTTCTCGAGCGCCTTCCGACGCTTCTCCTCGGCTTTCTTCTCCTCCCTCTCCCGTTTCGCCTCTAGCTTCGCCATCTCCCGCTTGTACTTTTCTTCTTGCTTTGCTATCTCCCGCTGATGCTTCTCTTCCGCCTTTGCTATCGCCTGAGCCTCCCTTTCGCTGTCTTCTGACTTCTTGGATAATTCTTTCTCCCGCGTTTTGGCTAGTTTTTCGTTTATTTTTCGTTTTCGGTCTTCGAGCCTGAGAAGCTCTTTTTCTTGTTGTGACGTCGGCCGGTTTCGCACAAAGGAGGATTCGCTCTTTGTAGATAGATTGTCAGCGCTAACGGCAGGGAAGTCATCCTCATTCTTTTCGTAGGCGGAGACAAAACTGTCAGATGAATCAGAGTCACTCGACGATGTGGATAATCGACGTGTAGATGTACTGTTTTCGTGGGTAAACTCCGCAGACGTAGTCACATGGCCTGGGAGGCGATTTGTGATAATAGCTGGCGTGTGTGCGGCCACCATTGCACCTGCAGCGCCGACAGCCCCTGTTACCATGCCAAAGATACCGCTGCTAGTTTCTTTTGCTGACTCATCTTCACCTGCTGCCGCTTCCCATTGTCTCTCTGTTGGCGGTGGATCTCGTGAACCATCTAGACCAGCTAGATGACCATTCGTTTGATAATCGTGTAATGGCTTTTCGTAGCTTCTTCGTCCTTCAGTTACTGGACTTCCCTCTGCCTGCTCGGGAACAAGTTCATCTTCGTCGTCCATGTTACTTGAACACGCCCAATCGAGAAACTTCGAAGCATCAGCGACGATACTACTTGGCGTACCTCGTTCAACCATGAAACGTGGAACACTGCCTCCAGGATCACTGCGGGTTAACATAATCCATTCTACCGGATTATTCTCGGCCTCATCAGCTTCTTGTTCGTCCCATCCTCTTGACTGAGAGAACGAGATTGTCTTTCCTCGTTGCCTACCCGCGGGAACGGAGAGGTTTGTTTCGGAAGATGTCGCAACTATTGGCACATTATGACCAGCCTCTTCTTCGCCAATCGATTGTTGAGGTTGGAACTTTTTCGCGTTTCGTAGGATGGCTTCCTTACCAAGAGAGATGGAATCGGCTCGCTTTCGTGAAGTGTCTTTCTCAAGTAGATTGGTTGTTGACGCCGACTTTCTCGCTCTCTTCATAGAAAGTTCGCGAATAAATTCAACAGACTGATACTGGCCTCGTATGAAGCTATCTCGTTCAGGACAATCGGGATGTATGCATGGTTTTGAGACAACCATAAAATGTCTGGGTATTTCTCTATTTTCTGACATGCCACCGTAGTTCTCCTTTAATGCTGTATCTGAGGTTAGCAAGAGAGTGACAAAGTCTCTTGGAGTTGTTGGTCCGGGAAACTGAGCAGATAGGTGATAGACTAGACGCTTGATCAGCACCCATGCGGGGTTTCCATGCACAGAAGCTACCAGCTCACCTTCCAACTTTCCGATTCCATCAACGACCTTATGCTCTACCCTCCTTTCTCCTCCAATGCCTCTAATATTGCCCTCGCCCGGTCCTCCTTGAACTTTCATAGTCTCAGGAAACTCTTTCTCAAGGCCCTTCTTCCATCTCTCAAATCCGAGGCCCTCATGTACACTCCGCCTTGCAAACCAGGCTCCTTTGCCATCTTTGCCCGCTAATTTGTAAACACTTATGCCCAGTGGGTTGTCTTTTGCATTTAATCTTAATGGTTTTCCCCATTGCGTCTGTAGCGACTCTATCTCTGGAGGGGGAGGTGAGGGGCGTGCCGTTGAAAGCGAAATGTCGGATGAAGAAGACGTGATGGATAGGATTGTATTCGAGCGTGAGCGGCCGACTGAAACTGCAAGAGAGTCTTCGGCGGGACCGGGTATCGGTACGGAGTCGATGAGGAGTTGAGCGTCGCTGAATGTCTCGGACAGGAAGGGCTTAAGATCGTCAATCGGGACGGTGGAAAAATCTATGGGCGATAATGTCTTTAGCGCCTCATGGAGAGCAGCCATTGCGCCTTTGATAGGTATTGCTTGGTCCTAGAAAAGTAATGGGTTCTAAGGCGGAGGTCTGGACTACTATAGCTTGTGAATATGCCTCAAACATTGAACATCGGTAAAAGGCCTATTCGAAGAGAAGCTTGTATGAATACAATGCGTAGAATTATTAAAGTAACAGCGGAAAGAAACCTAGGATTTCATCGATAGCAGGGACACGCCTCTCCATCACATCATGGGGGAGAGAGCGAGTCAGTATGTTGCACCGAGAAAGCAAAACTGTACCCCAGCTGCTCAGGTTTTGTAGCCGGGGTTCCGTAAGTGACGTACACTATGCATTGCAAACCCGCCAGCTTTTATCGCTAAGGTCAAATCCTACCGAGGCTGCTAGTTATCCAAAGTGGCAGATATATGATGGACAATTGGATGTTTATGCTAAAGTATGCAGGCTAGAAGATGATTTGTTCATTTACAGGTAAGGTATGTCTAAAGTCTTACAAGATCTCTTCCAACCATTCCGTTACACGAATGACAATACCTATACATGCATGCCCTTACGCCGCGCAATAATACATGGGACTCATCTAGACGCAAGTCGCTGTCTACCCTCAGATAGTAATTCCTGCTCACGTTGACAACTTCTACAATACTCCTCCTGCCACCGCCTCAAGTTTTCCCTCTTGCTCAGCCTATCCTTCTCTTTAGCATCAAATACTTGTTGGGAACCCGCCTCCTTGATCCTTTTAGTTGGCGAGGTGTTCTTTTGATCCTCTCGTAGCATTATTTGTACTTGCTTACATCGTGTGTTTTCATCTAGCAGCCAGTTTTCCCATTCAGCCCTCATCATCTCACGCTCGACGTTGTTGACGAGGCGCATAGCGACAAGAAGGTCGTGCCGGTAAGTGCCTAGATGCTGACGAGTGCGTCGAAGCCGCCGAGCGGTTGATCGGGTGGCACTCTCTGAGAAAGAGGTACCAGCGGACTGATAGGGAGTGTCCATATCTGTAATATTTGCAATGTTCTTGAACGTGGAATAGCTAAAGTTCACGGTCAGTGATCCTTTCTACGAATTTGGAAATGACCCATGCTAATGGCGCTTAGAACTTCTGAACGTACCATCGACCCTCAGGCTGGCCTAACACATCTATCGGCAGACTTAATGCATCATCTAAATCCTTTAGATAAATTGCCTTGCCCATCATAAGATTAGGACCGACACCAATTCGATTCATGAATTTGGCCGCGTTGCGTTCTGCCCACCAATCTGAAGTATCTTTCCCTGATAAGAAAACATTCATGAAGAAGCTCAGTCCGAGCAGGCTAAGGATTATGCTATTAGCACTGGAAATCCTCCATATAGTCTTCACCGCTGCAAATGCCCACATCATAAGTGATGACGCAACACTCTCGGTAAACGAACTGGTGGTTTCGAAGACCATGCTGGTAAGGGTACGTTGCTTGATCTGCGGCCGTTTGGAATTTACGGAATCGGTAGCCGAGAATAGTGAGACTGATGTTTGTTGACCGATGTGACCAAAGATTTGGATAGCTTTCCTTGTTCGGCTTTGTGGACCGAGTTTACGAACTTGGTCGGATATCACATCTCCCAAGTCCATAGCATCGAGGCCAAGGTCATCGAGGGCCTGCCGCTCCACCAGACCCTTAGAAAAGGCTGGGGTCTTTGACCACTCTACCTTGGTGTAGATTGCCAAATTGCACTTGGATTTGGCCATATGAGTGATAACGATCTTGGTGACAAGCATGAAATCTTCACGGTGAGGTAAATGCCTAGGCCGCTATTAGCTTGTTCGTTAGTAACTGAAGATATCCTTACCATGGCGTCTTCATGTCAGTCACAACATAGCAGACGTGATCATTTATGACATCAATGACCTGGTAGTCGACGACGTTGGCCTGTCTTTGTCGACGTAACAAGTCGATATAATCTATCTGGAAGTGAAAATCTCTCCTCATATGTCCTTGGTCTAGTTGCACCCATGGGCCTTGTGCAATACGCTGTGCCCTGCGATCATAATATAGAAGCTGAAAAACAGCACTTTTATCGCCGAACATTACGTGGAATAGAGCCTTTGCACTGATTTCGAACTGTCTCTCCACTGCTTTACGTTGCATGTTCTGCGGTTCATAGATCACAGGCTGGGACGGTAGTTGGAACTTTGTAACTTCTTTCCCAGTTTTTCCGATCTGAAGGCCTCGCTCCACATGGATAGTTGTTCTGAGATCACGTTCTTTACGGCGTCCTGTCGGAGTTCCATCATCAATGGGGGTATTGACGGATATATCTTCCCAACTTTCCATACTGGGACTCTGGGTTGGATCTTCGGTTTCTAATCTGATTAATTCCGACATGATGTTCTCGAGCGTCATGGGCGTACTGGCAATCTCAGATGATGCTAAAATCGAGGATTGGAAATTCTCAACAAGAAAATTTAATCTGTTTTGTAAAAGTCGGAGGGGTTCGAGGAAGGTTTTGATCGTTATTCGAGTAAAGCCTGTTTTACTGGCTTCCGCACGAAGGTGTAGGAAGATAAAATCGCAGTCCTTGCCAGGCGCAGCTGTGACCTCTTCTATGCTAGCCAAGCTCACGCCTGATATCAAGACAAGCCCAAGATGATGACTGTAGAAATACATATCTTTTGGTGTTACATAAACTCGCCCCGGGAATTCTTGTTGCTCGTTGGGGTTCCAAGTTGCACGGAAGACAAGCACTAGCTTTTCTTCTACGGGGACATTTGGAAACAGCATTCTAAATTGAGCCTCTTGCGTCCTCAGCGCCAACGGGTAGTTGGCTGGGAATACCTCGGGCTTGGGCGTACTTTGATTCTGTAATCGTGTAGCTTCAGCATCAACACTGATCGCTTTACGATGCAATGAACCTGATGGTGAAGCACTCGACAATGGGTCGGTTGATGTACTTAGAGAAGATACCACCTGGGCGGAGAGGCCATTCTCTGGTTTCGCGTTTTCGTTCATCCCAGGTTTCGCAGTAGTATCTATAGGCCTAGAGGCTGGGGAGCCTGGCGTGGATGTCCCGGAAGGAGTTTGAAGGCCAGAAGTCGATAGTTGACTATGAAGTTGATTGTTAGCAACAACATACGTAACAGGTGTCCCTCAAACAGAAAGCAACGGGGATATGACTGAGATTGAGGGAGTGTTAGGAAATGCTGGAAGAGGTCAACTTACGATTTGCCATCTCCACTCTCGAGGCGATTGACATAACCCCAGTTACTGCTCCCCCACAAATTGGCCATGATACCGCTAGGCATTCCTCCGGTTGCATCATTATGGCCAATACCAACGCCACGCTCACCACTAACAATAACGGCGAATTTACTCAAGTTGGTGGGCGCTGGTGGGTTAGCAAGCGTTGAAGGTGCTAAAGTACTCGGTTGCGCTTCTTTGACGGGTGATGATGTTAATGTATTGGTCCTGGAAACTGCAGTCCCGCCCTGAATAATCGGGGGAGTGTAGACGGGCAATATGTTGTGGCTTGCCGAAATAAGGCTAGCAATACCTCCAATAGGAGGGTTCGGTGTAAGTGGCGGGTTATCGAGTCCTGCAGTGGATTTCCGGTGGAGGTCAAGCTTTTGTATGATCCTAGATGCATGATCTCGGCTGCTGTCGCCTTCTTCACGGATTGCTACAGACCGGCGCGGGCCACTGACAACATCAAAACTGCTTCTTGAAGTAAGATTACTGCCATCTGGGAGCGGTAGCGGAAGGGTGCCAGCTCGATCAAAACTTGAACTGACGAAGTCGTCACCCTCATTCGACTTCGCAGCAAACTCTGGAATGGATGGCGGAGTGATAGCAAATGCAGGATCGATACCGCCAGGAAGTGGTCTACTACCATCAGTAGCACTGACCTCAAGAGCTTTATTCTTGGCAATCTCGAAGGCTTCTAGCCATTCCATGAGCTGTCCTTGTGTTTCGGCTTGAACTAGGATCGTAGAGTTCTTCGTCTTAACCTCAAAACAGAAGCGTCGCTAATACTTGTGTTAGCTACTATTATTTAACTCATTTACCAAAGAAAGATTCGAGATTTCTACCTCTTCTTGCACAGCAGGCTTAACATTGCATAGTAATACTCCAATCTTCTCGCTCTCCTCTACTCCACCTGATTGAGCGCCCTATACGCGATCTTGTCAGCTGTACAGGAATGACTTGAAAGGATTGGACACTCTTCACCTGTACCAACCAGCCAAATATACCACTCTTGACGTAGAACCAACGGCGGACCCAAATTGTCCGTGCCGGCTTTCCAGATATGGTTCGCAGAAAAAGCCATCCCTGTTTCTCAGACCTTGACCCAGATTTATGTTGCTGAACCTTCACAGATGGGCCAGAGCCAAGAAAAGCGACAGTTGAGACACTGTAGTCCTCGAGCTCACGGGATGGTCGAGACGCTGCAGCAGTCGCTTCCGCGATCTCTCTTCTGGCAATTTGAAGCTCTTTCCTAAATACGCTTTCCCCCGCTTCCATTTCTTTTGACCAGCCCTTAACACGATCGAGCTCGCTACTGTATTTTATGAAGGCTCCTCCGGTCATATCCCTAGACCTTTTTATCTCTCGCCATTGATCAGTCGAGACCCTAACCAGGAGCTTATCTACCGCGAAGCGCAATTGAGGGGCCAGGAGACAGAAGTCCAATGAGGCCTTAAGATATGCCTTTCTGGCTTCGTGTACCTGGAATGCATCTTCTCGTAACGCTGAAGGTTCCTTGGTCTTTGACTGGCCCAAGTATCTTGCCAAAGTACTATCGAAAGTCTTCTGCGATTGCTCCAGATATTTTCGTGCGTCTTTGAAGTTACGCAGCTCCCCAGTCATAAAAGACTTGATAGGCTCAACAATCGTAGTCTCCATTTTCTTTCCACTTCCAATGATCTGGGACCACCATTCCCTCGAACCATCCCCCAGCCTCTTCATAGCCAAAAGCGTGTAGTCATGATCGAGGACAGCTTCGGAGACGTTCGTGGGTGGTAAGGATCGGGCGAGGAAGGAGTTGATCGTCTCTTCCAAAGAGGACACATCGTGAGCTAATTTCGAAGTGGCCCTGACGTATGATTCTAACCATCTTTCAATAATTTCAACCTGATCCGAGAAATGCACTGCTGTCGCGCGAAATGTTGGTGAATCGAGAGCTGCTTCCTTGAGCCCAACGGGAATCAAACTCAGCGGTCTGCCGACCTGCTGCAATGCCGGCTGCGCGACAAGCTCTGCCATGGGCCAGATCTCTATTGCAATCAATAATCCATATCGACCTTCGAAGCTGCGGGGCGCTGGGCTGATCAGCAGCTACAATACATTATAGCCTTATTGCCTGAACCCTTGTATGATTGTTTCATCATTAATTAGATTTAGCGAGCGTCCCTTAACCCGTTAAATGCGGAGTGTCACGTGTTGCGATCTATATTTGAAGGCCCCGGAAATTATCATCAACTATAATGAAACTTCCCATAACAGTGTGGAGGCTATCCAGATGGAAAGAACTATATTGGGAGGCCTCCTGGAGCCTTACCACATTCCAAGTGTTTTACGATCTCCTCTATTCATCTCTTGCAGGCCTTGCATAGCCCATGCGTTTTCCTATTGTTCTAAGTCTCAATATGTGATTGAAAATACTTGTTTTTGCTTGGCTGATTTGCGCTCGATCTAGATGTGCCGTTTTGGGGCTACAGATCGTGCGTGCTGATGCAGAAGGATCGCCTCATACAGTATTGCTGCTGCAGCCTTATACAACTCCGCAACCCCAATATGGATGTGATTTGCTAGAGCACAGAGTAAATTATCACCAACACCGTGGAGTAGGCCTCGTATTGGCGTGTCCTGTGCTTCTGTACCGATGACGGAATAAGTATAGGATCACGATGATTCTGTAGTCGTCAACACTTCATGAGTCGCGCATGACTCCGTTGCGGCAATGCATTTCGATTTCATGTGGGGTCTCCAAGGCTAGACCGCTTACTGCTGCCACATGGCGATGATATTGAGGGGCTAGAAGCGAGTGCTAGGCGTTGAGAGGTACAACAACGGCCTCCATCGTTGTTTACCTTGCAAGCACGAAGTATGTGTAGGTGCTACTCGCGCTGATCACACATGCAATAGCACGTGCAGAAGCTAGGGCGCCACATACTCACATCTGGGGTATAGTTTTCAAGCGTTCACGGACTCCTCCTGAAAAGCACATAATAGAACTATTTCAATATGCTTGGTAACGAGGACGCATATTTTAGGGAGTTGCAGTGCGGGGTTGGCATGGGACATTTTGACGGCCTTGATCCTTATCGTTCGCCGAAGCCGAATTGTGTTTCTCTCCAAGATCTGGAGAGACATCCTTTAACCACAGACTTGCGCCCAATGAATGCATGGTTTAATACTCCTTGCTATAGCCAGCCTTGTCACCTCTTTTGACTACATCATATATACCCTCTGTGTGTCCGCAGATCTGTCGACCTCGATTTCCTTTGTGCTTCCTTGTCCTTGTCACCTCCAGCACCAACCAGGGTCTAGTCCGATATACAATAGTTTGACAGACTATCAGCAATCAGATCCTAAGTGGATCTCCTTGTGCCGCCGGGCACTTCAAAAGCAGAGAAGCACATTGTTATGGCTATATATCGAGCTCAGACGTACTCAGTCGCACCGTTTGCAGGCCTTACTTGGTCTGACATGATGAGCATCTTCCCCACACGTTCAAGCGACATCATCGGATACTAGATGGATCAAGCAAGACATGCCCAAGCTAAAAGCACAACGCACAATCCTGTACCACAACTGAGTGCCATTGGAAACACAACGTTCGTGGATTTCTCGTATCCTGTTCCGACCAGGACGAATAAGTCCAATATGGACGATACGGGCAAGACCCATATGGACCATTCAGATCCATATAGCCATACGGGAAGAGGATATATGATAGAACACCGAGGTTCAATGACATCGGCAACTGGGCGTGCAAGCTTCAGTAGCAATGGGCCATATTTCCACGTGCAGGAGGAAAGTATAGAAGGATCAGATGAAGGGAGCCTGGAGAGCAATCGTAATCGAGCAACTTCGATGGGCGATAGATATGGCGATGAATTTGGACTTAATCGTGGAGGTACTGGAGATCGAAGCGACATGAGCGGCAAGTTTAAAGAAGATAGAGATGGTCCAACTCCGCCTTGGAGCGAGTTGAGGACGAAAGCGGGGAAGGAACGAAAAAGACTACCTTTGGCTTGTATAACTTGCAGGCGGAAGAAGATCCGATGTTCCGGAGAGAAGCCTGCATGCAAGCACTGTCTGAAGTCACGACTACCGTGCGTTTATAAAATCACAACACGGAAAGCAGCACCGCGGACTGATTACATGGCCATGCTAGATAAGCGACTCAAGCGAATGGAGGAGCGAATCATAAAGATTGTGCCAAAGGAGGAACACGATCCGACGTTAGTAACCAGAGCCCAGGTGAGGCCGATTTTACCAGGGACAGCAACAGTGCGTAATGTGGCCGGTAAGAAGCGTATGGCTGAAGATGCCTTTGCAGAGCTCGACGCCTGGGCGAAATCCAATTCCAAGAGCACCAATGAAGACTCAGCGTCAGGCTCCTCCTTATATATGCAAGAGGTAGAGGAGAGTAGACTACTGTCTGAGGGCGCGGATGCCTTGCCATCGCAAGATATTCAAGAGCACCTTGCAGAAGTATTTTTTGATAATCTCTATGGCCAGTCCTATCACCTGTTACACAAACCAAGCTTTATGCGCAAGCTCAAGTAAGTCCATAACCCTGCGATTTATTAAATTATATCTAAATCCTAGACAAGGGCTAAAACGGTTCCACCTGTCTTGATACTCTCTGTATGTGCAGTTTCAGCACGATTCTCAACACATCCAAAACTCAACACTACACCTGCATTCCTTAGAGGAGAGTCCTGGGCCACAGAAGCTCGAGATATCGTGATGAAGCGCTATGACTGGCCTAACATCACAATTCTCACCTGCCTGCTGTTACTTGCGCTGCACGAGTTTGGTACTTGTTACGGTAGAAGAAGCTGGGCTCTTGGTGGCATGGCAATTCGAATGGCTTACACTTTACAATTGCATAAAGATCTCGATCATGATCCAATAAATAGAAGGAAAACCAAGCTGAGTTTTATCGATCGAGAAATCCGACGAAGGACGATGTGGGCTTGCTTTCTCATGGACCGATTTACATCCTCCGGATCAAACACGCCAATGTTCATGAAAGAGGAAAATATCAAGGCACAACTTCCAATCAAAGAAAAGTTCTTCCAGCTAGATATCGAAGGTCCAACAGAAGACTTGCAGGGAAGTGTACCTCATCCAGCATCTTCTGAGTCAGGACAAATTTCTGATGCAAAGGAAAATATGGGAGTTGCGGCTTACACTATTCGATCGATATCCGTATGGGGAAGGATCGTTATTCACCTCTTCCAGTCAGGCGGCGAGCTGGATGTGCATCCAATATGGGACCCCAAAGCGAGATTTGTTGAGCTTGAAAAAGAAGCCCAGGACTTCGTCAACAACTTACCAGATTATATGAAATACACGCCAGAGAACTTGCGCATTCATGAAACTGAGGGCTTAGCGAATCAATTTCTATTTTTGCACTTGGTCTCGCAGCAAAGCATCCTCTTTTTGAATCATATTGGAGCGCGTGCAGGCCCAGCCATAAAATCTCCCAAGGACATACCAAGGGATTTCGCGACGAAGTCGAAAGAAAAAGCATTTAAGGCTGGCAGACGGATCTCAGAGCTTCTCAAGGATGCCGAGTCGCATCCTGTCAACGCACCATTTGCAGGCTATTGTGCATTCTGGTCGAGCAGCGTTCAAATCCCAGCAGTTTTTTCAAAGAGCCCAACGATAGAGGCAGCAGCAAAGAAGAATCTAGCAACCAATGTTCGTTATCTGTCTAAGATGAAAAGATACTGGGGCGTTTTCCACTGGACATCTGAGCACCTAAAAGAGCAATTCAGAGCCTGTGCGGATGCCGCACGACAAGGCTTTGGTACCAACGGCTCGACTCCGGCAGCCCCATCAATATACCACTATAGCGACTGGTTCGACAGGTATCCTCATGGCGTTTCCCAAACGGATTTTGAGGATCCTGCTTTAGGCATCAAAAAGGAGAAAGGTGATGATGCTGTACTAGAAGAGAAGTCTGATTATCGTACTGTGGAAGAGTTTTTCAACACATTGTCTACATCACCACTTCAACCGCAAGAGCGGGAGGCTATCAGACTCTCAAAGAGCAACAAGAAAGGGAAGAAGAACCCACCAGTATCACAACACTCCGACCTGCAACAGCATCCAAACTCGGCCATGGCTCCAGGGACATCGCTTCAGGTATCAAGTACAGGCGCTCATGAGATGGTACAAGCATACAATGAGATGAGTTCAGACAACAATGGCAATATGTATAACGAACCAATATACTACGGCCAGGAAAACATCTTCTCACCACATCAACAAGCAATGCTCCCTCTCGACCGTCATCTTGTTTTGGGAGCGTATGCCGAAGGCATGGAACCTTCTCTTAGCGGACAACATCTGCTTGATAACGCTGGGTGGGACATCAACATGGGCAATATTACTGGTTTCGAAGAGTCATCGAGTGCCTGGTTTATGCCATTCAACCTTGAACCACCGCTAATCGGCCAAGACGTCGATGTCTTCGACAGCCTTGGCGGAATGGGGATGAACTATGGGATGGGCGGTATGTCCGTAAATAATCTTGGAAACGGGAATGGTAATGGCATGGGAGGGACAAGTACTGGGTGATGATCCAATTATAAGTAGTGAAAATAGTAAAGAGGACCAAACGGCGCTGGGCGCTAATGGTACAACAGCTAATGGATCGAGGGCGTTATCAAATTATGGGAAGCACTTTTGCATGAGGTAATTGCATGAAGCTGCTGTAGATCTATATCTTCACAAATGATGTACATCCTCTGCTCAAGTATACAGCTTATTAGTAATGAAAATCTTGGTCCGCTGGATTGGATATCCTAAAACGGAAATTGAAATCTTCGGCTTGGAGAGAGAATCTTTACTGGGGCCTCTGAAACATGAATGCACCACCAGGTCTTTGGAAATAACGCAATACGAAACCACATTCAAGCCACGTTTAAACGTTGCAGTCTTTCCAACAGGAGGAGGGATCCGCCTCGTATGGAGCTTTGGGAACTCGAGGGACTACATCCAGGCAAGGATATTTGACGACCATGTCATCCCTGATCAATTCCCACCACCTCTGGGCACTGCTGGGTACTTGAGAATAAACCAAATAGAAGGAAGTGCAATTGTTCGAGGTGTCCGTGCCTTGTCAGATCTCTCGGTACTCCTTTCCACGTGGCCCCTTGTCTCCGGTCTGCATTAGTACCTGAAGGGGTTCTCACAATGTCGGAATAGATACTTTTTGGCAACTTTTGGGGTCCATTTAGACGCACGGAATCGGAAGAACTTTCATCACAGCCATGTATTACTGAGTCTCTCTCCATCCACGTCATATCTTAACACTATCTACCAATTGTGTCCATGCCACAACGAAAGTCCTTGAACCTCAATTCTGCACACTCCCCACAAACACTACCAGCACCGCCGCAAATGCCGCCGCAGCCGCAAAGATCTCGACCCTACTCGCTTTCGAAAATACAGCCATACTACTTTTCCATTAGTTTACTCATCTGGCTTAGGATGTGCTGCCTCCATTACTTATAGCGGTTAAACTTACCACACTGAGAACATAGTCGTAAATGACATCACCATCCCCAAGCGTATGACAGTGTCCTGGACAAAATAGAGCGCGAATATGGGCCCAGTTACCAGGAATGAGGATAATAGCGTAACGAGTACATGGCCCCCGGCCGAGAGTTTTGTGTCGCTGTATTCGGTGAAGCCGAAGGTAGTTTCTTCGTCGGGGAGTTTTCCTTTACGGCGCTATTTACGATAATGTCACCCATTTGGAAGATTCAATTAATTTGGATTGAATATAATAGGGAATGGTTTCCTACTAAGTATGGCGACCTAATATTCTCATGCCACCACTTGAGAACAGTATCTCCTATCCATCGCGAGAAAAGATCTCGCCGTGCATGATTATTCGACAGTGACAGAAAGTCCTTCGTATCGTCTCCTACGTCCCATATTGTGCTATCGATTCCCCGGAGCTCGTTGTGACAGCCATGTTCGCTAGCCAAGAAATACTGGAGGGATTTTAAGTTATGCTTAGTTGGCTGGGGTTGGTTTTGGAGTTTGATTTGCTGCTGCAGTGCAGTATCTGTAGATGCGTTCTTTAGACTTATGCAATACTGAATGCTGCTTAAATTGGATAGTACTATATTCATTGACCTTATCTCGGATTAAGAGCAAAATCTTCCACTGCTTCGAATCTGACCGGCTCTGGAGCCTCAAATTGTGATCTAGAGGTGTCCTCTTTTCGCTCTTTGACGCAGCATAGTCGTCTTTTACAGCCTCGTGAAATTCGTAGCGAAGATAGCAGAGTTCAGATTGCAATGCCAGCAAGTTGTACGTATTCAAGTCGCTGAAACGATTGAATATCGCAACATCTAGATGCATAGCCATAAACTTTGACAGTTTGCAATGGCCATGTCTCGGCAGCTCCCTCGCCGCTTGGGGGGTCTGAGACATGAAGGATAGCGCACTAGTGCTCGAACGCGCAAAGTCTTTTCGATATTAAAGGAATTTAGCTTTAATTAGCGGGATAGGCCGAGAACTCTCCACGCCAGCTAGAGTATGTATATATAAGGCCTAGGCAGATTAATAAAAGAAGGGTGCTAAATGAGAATGCCGTTAGGGATCCGTCTTCTTATACTCGCAGGTGGGCTGATAATCTCTCCCTCATCAAAAGACCTTTATCTATTGGACGAGGCTCGTCTACGACATTCCCTGCTGCCCCCACGTTGAAAATGCCCCGCCCAACCATAATGTTAACTTTCAAGTACGTGAATGAATATTTGCTTGAGGATCTATCTAAGGAGGGTCATGTGGCATTTATATACATGGAATCAATAACTTGAACCTTAAGGATTATGTAAGTAGCTTATAGCAATCTGTATAGTAATCCAGTTCCCGGCCATGGAGATTTTGGTGATATCGCTCGCTAGGCAGAAATGCTTATAATATGTAATGGACTATCAGCTCTCAGCCGATGACCACTTCTTCGTTATTCCATACATCTCCCTTCAAACCAGGCCAAGGACGGCGAGATGCCTAGCTTCCCAAAGGTGGATCACATAGTTGATGAGCTTAAGAGACACTTACCGGGCCATGGCGAACATGAGAAGTTAGATATCGGTCGCGCCTTCGTGGAAGCCAGCCTAAAAGCTGGCCTTGTTGGTGTTCCCTACAACATTACTTTGTCGGGCCACACCAATAATGAGATCGCTAATGGCGTGCATTTTGCCAGTCAAATCTTCCAAATGGAGGACGAGCTTAGCCACCGGGATAAACCCATCGAGTGGGTGCATGCCGAGTCATCGAAGGTCGCGCTCCCAGCTCGAAGCACGCCGTCTTCTGTAAGTTGCATAATGTTAATTGCCTCGTTTATAGCTAGTAAAAGTCAAGTTTCCACTGGCTTATTAGTCTTCGTTGTAAGATGATGCAAGGCTTGATCATCGTCACTAATAGGACCCTCTGAAACTAGGCCAACGAAGAAAATGTCAGCGGGAACGACGAAACTTACACAATCAATATCAATATCATCACTGCTAGCGGAACGCTTAGACGAATAGCCATGCTTGATACAGGCTCTGACGATGAATTCATCTCGCATAAAACCGTCGAGCGCGCTTCTCTTCTGAACTCTATCCAGTCCTTGGATACCCATAAGAGTTGGAATGGGGCTCAAGGCCCGGGATTCGAGGCGGTAGGAAGACTGGAGCTTAGCTGGACGTATGAGAAAGGTAGAAAAACTTGGGATACAGAGTTCTACGTCATTCATACGGAAATTTTTGATGTTCTTCTAGGCAAAGGATTCCTCAGGCAGGCTGGGGCGGTTAAGGTGGACAGAAGTGTATTGCCAATACACAGAAACAAAATGAGTGCAGGTATACCACGATTACTCTTTTGTATTAGAGCATTTGCTTACACAACATGCCATAGAGGACGAAGCAAAAGCGAAGAAAGTAGCGGAGGAAATGAAGGAAGAGCAAGCGAAAGAGAATGAGCGCTTACTACAAGAGGAGAAGGAGAATAATTAGATTGCGAGGGGGAGTAGTGAGAGGGAATCCGCAGGTTAATGAGAGCCGCAGAAGCAATTGCAATCGAACAATTGTCCACCAGCCTGTCTTCAAGCGAATGATCATCTACATACTGGCACGAGTGCAGATAGCTGAAAGGTGCAGCAGCTACGCCACGAAACCACAGACATGCCACTGCTCAAGGATGATTCCCAAGCGGCAGAACGGAACGGCTAAGAAAATGAGTTTTAATGAGGTCTGCAGGCCTCAAAGCCAATTCGAAACCACTTGCGAAAGACCTGCTAGGTCCTAGTTGGTTGGGGGACGAACATACAGGTATTGGGAAGGAACTGTAAAAGCTGGTATGAGTCTTTTATGGGCAGGGGTTAGAAGTGGTAGGAAAGCGTTGGCTACATTGCCAAAATGATATAGCGTGCATGACTTAGTCAGTAGTAATGCCTCAGGCAACACAGGCTTGGGAACTGCCAATTTCGGCCTTAGGCATGAAATAGAATCTGCATTTGAGATGACCGTCGCCAGAATGACCAAGAAACTCAACAATCTAAAACAGGCCCTTAGGCCTAACACTCCGTAACCATGCTCCCAGTTCTGGGCGGTCATTACCGTTAAGGCCACACGAGCAGATAACAACGATTCCTCGTTACTTTTTAAGCTGCACAAACATGACCTGGTGATACTTCGAGGATGCTTCTCTTGCATATGATGAATGAGTGTACGAATTTTGCTGGCGAGGCGGGACATCCAGTCTCAAGAGCGTTTGAGTTTCATGTCGAATATCTACTTCTACTTTCAGTTTCCGTTTTATCGTCACTCTTCCCCATTGTTGTCATTGTGCTCCCTATAACGTGGCATCTAGTATATTGATTGGTACTAGCAGCTAGGTCTTTTTCTCCTTGCCTTAACAAATCTTTGTCCGGCAAACTTCGCCGACCTTCATGTTGTTGTTGCTGGAATTCCGATTAGCGAGTCAACTCTATCTATTGGAGGCGTTCGATCTTGAGATCTAATGACATAACTGATGGACCTGCAAATGAATATGTCTCGTGCTGTAAGAATCGGGTCCATTACTGGTGCAAGAGCTCAGTTCTTACAGATTAAAATGCGGCGCTCCACTCGTCCAAATGCACATCTTTTAACATGGCCAAACCTCGAGTTATTTTCTGGTTCCGTACTGATTTACGCCTGCTCGACTCCCCGGCATTGAAGGCCGCTCTAAACTTAAAGGCAGAAGCATTCTGGCCTATCTGGACCTGGGACCCCCATTACGTCCTCGGAGTACGTGTTGGGCTGAACCGATGGCAGTTTCTGTTCGTTGTCTATTCTTACATACTATCCTGACAAGTGTTGCTGGACTTGACTTCCAAAATGACCTCTCAAAGTCCATCACAAAATTGAACAGCAAGTCGAAACTGTTCCTTATACGGGAGGTACCACAGACGCTCTTCCCTAAACCCTTTAATGCATGGAAGGTCACGTATCTTGGTTTTGAGAAAGATACTGATGCTTATGCCGGCGACTGGGACAAAGCAGTTATTGCAGCTGCTCAAGATGCCGGGGTCGAAGTAATCACACGCCCAGGACGGATGCTCTGGGGCAGTGATGTATTGGTGGAAAAAAATTATAACAAGCCAACAATGTCTATCACTCAAGTGCAAACAGCTGGTCCCAAAGTAGGATGATCAATCCTATGAGAAACTTGCAGACCCAAATGGAGAATTTGCTGTGCCGGCCTTAGAAGAATTGGGCTTTCCAGTAGCAACTCCAAAGCATCGCGGCAGCGAAACTGTCGCTTTGGAGATTCTGGATAAGATCATCGCAAACGAAGAGCACACTGCAACATTCGAAAAGCCTAAAACAGCACCAACAGCATTTGATCCACAAGCAACAACTCTTCTCTTGCCGTATCTTCACTGTAGTAGTCTGAGCGTAAGGGAGTTCTGTTGGCGAGCTTCAAGATGTTGTGGATAAATATAAAGGAAAAGCCTCATCCCCTAGTCTCCTTGACTGGGCAATTGTTATTTAGAGACATATGTACTTCGGAGCACATGCGGCACTAGGCCACCCATACATACAAACAATGTAACAACTCACACTGCCGCTTTATGCCTTGGCATCTGCCTTCTGAAGTAAATCACACCACAGGGCAAGCGACCGGCGAGCACCACATCGACTCGCCGCAAGCCGAAGAACGGTTCCAGCGCTGGAAAGGGAGGGAGGGCTGCATAGGCTTCCCTTGGATCGACGATCTCATGAGGCAGTTATGGCAAGAAGGCTGGGTACACCATCTTGGCCGCCACGCCGTCGCTGCGTGGCGGATGCCACATCAGCTGGGAGCGTGGCGCCGGCGTGTATCTGAAGCCCATTTTTGAATTTGCGGAAAGGAGGGCGATTGGTTTTGGAGGGGATGAGGAAGGCTTATGACGCGGGGCTTTATAGGGATGATCCCCGGGAGTCATCGATGGGACGTGGCGGGAGCTATTTCCTGATAAGGTGCAAGGGACTTACGGAGGTGAGGGCGTTTCCCGGATGCGATACTGGGGAATGGAAGTGCGAGTAGTGCGAGTAGGAAGGAGAAGGTGCAGAGGAAACCTGAATGCGAAAGAGGAAAGGTGATGGAGCGGTGCCGGAAGAGGGAGCTGAGGAGGCGGAGGCCGGGGGGCGGGGGGCG
>Ga0335075_10003954_pt1 | contig 23280 bp, 17 predicted proteins | sample Lox_Sample_24_FD_206723 | JGI IMG/M metagenome (GOLD analysis project Ga0335075, IMG submission 206723) | Soil microbial communities from Loxahatchee National Wildlife Refuge, Florida, United States - Lox_Sample_2.4 | ecosystem: Environmental > Terrestrial > Soil > Wetlands | place: USA...
TGGAGTGGGGTGGGCAATTTCATTGGGAGAGATTTATGGCAACTCACTCCATCAGTTTGGCCGAGCCGTCGGCTGTTCCCCCTTCGCAAGAGCCTTCATCCAACCCACTTCTTCTCGATGGTTACCTACGTCGCGAGGAGCTTGCTCAGCAGCTCCGCGTAAGCCCGAGAACCATCGATAGGTGGCGGACATCGCGATGCGGACCTCCACGAGTCGCCATCGGTCGCACAGTCCTTTACAACTTGGACTCTGTGCGCCAGTGGTTGCGATCGAACGAAGACTCAGGCACATGTGGCACTTCGCGAAAGAGACGGCGCCGGTCCGCACCTCTCGTCTAGCGAGCGATTCCTGTTTCTAGAACATGCCCGGTCTGCTTTCTGGTCTTGGCGTCAGTTATCCTCCATGTTATTTCTGAGTTTCTGTCGGCAACGACAGACGGTCGTAAAGCGGTTGTGGCCCGCGAGGCGTTGACTTAAGGGCGACGGATACCGTAGAGAACTGATCCTCTTTATTGGTATTGCGGTTCGCTGGCGCCTGGCGGGGATGGACGACGGTGGTTGGGGCAACCGGATTCTAAGAGCTCAACCAACGCAGTGACGTCGGTGAAGAACGTCAGTAGTTCCATTGTGAGACCGAGGCTCGGATCGTGAGACCGGCTATCTCTCCGAGATGGCTAAACAAGCGAGCCAGAACACCCATCACGCCGTTCAAGTCACGCTGAACGGGCCAGATGTACAGAGCCAATCAGCGGGGCGCGGCGCTTGCGTAAGCAAGGTTGTGCGACGCGACCATACCGGTCAAGGGCACTCGCTGATACCTGGGTAAAGGTATCAGTCTGCTTTGCTCCCGCCCGCTCATAGGCGCACAACAGACTTCGTCAGTGCGATTGATTGTAAGTTTTATCGCATAGCTGCTCGGCGCGCAACTTGGTCAGTTGCAAACACCTTCGAGAGCGTCGCTCTCGCGTTCTCATGTATCCAATCCAGTTGCACAAGCGCCGAGCAGCCAAGAGAAAAGCTGCAATCAATTGCAGAGACGAAGCGAATCGGACGGGAAGAAGTGGAGCATAGATGACAAGCGAAACAGAGAGTGAAGAGAAGCAGGAGACAGAGGGAATCTAGTGAGAGGGGAGTGTGAACGTGGTCCACTCTGGGTATCCTTTTTAGGTGTTAGTTGAGTCATTGTCATCCACACTTGCACGAAGCCTGTTCTAACAGGGTGGCGAGTTGCTGAGCCGCCCGCGCGCCGTTCGATAAGCTCTGGGCGCAAATGAAATGCAAGTTCACCCCAAAATGGAGAGGAGGTGAACCGAATTCCACATTTCTCACCGATGGGTTTCCAGTGCAATCAATTGCAATTTCTCCGTTCGCCATCATGTGATCGACGATGTGAAGGAAGTCGCGCGCACCATCTCCATGAATTCCGGTGACTCGCGCTGAAGACGGGAGAGGCTCGCTGCGGCGTTTTCTGGCTGACATTAAACCTGCAAACACAGGCTCCGCATTTCTCTGTGAGCTTTCCGCAAGCCTGCGCATCGATGTGGAAGACGAAGATGGCGTGCAGTCCCAGATGGCCGGTTGCTTCGCCGTTGATTGGGTGCTCAGCTTAGGCTGCTTTTGCAACCGGTGACAGCGTAGTATTATCAGCCAATCGATAATTCGCCGCTTTCAACCTTTCCGCCTGAGCCAGGATCGCATGGAGCTGGAACGATGAATCTTTGCGCGTTTCTATATGCACCTCCTTTTTCAAGCTTCTTTGGCGAAACTGCGGGGACATCGAGCAGACCACGCCGAGTGGCTAGCCTGGCGATGATCTGTCTTGCTTTTGGGGCCGGCGGGTTCATTTGCTCGACAGCTAATGCGCAGTCCGATGCATGGGCCTGGATTGCTGGCAGCAGCACGCTCGGCGGCACCGGTGCACAACCGGGGGTTTATGGCACATTAGGGCAACCCGCACCTGGAAATCTCCCCGGAGGCCGCAACCAAGCAGTCATATGGACCGATCCCAGGGGCAATCTTTGGCTCTTTGGAGGGTATGGGGCCGATACGACAGGCGAGTGGCGAAATCTCAATGATCTTTGGGAATTCAATCCGTCCTCGAACGAATGGACCTGGATAAGTGGAAGCAGCACGGTTACCGGATTTTGGGGACAGGCGGGGGTGTACGGGACGCTCGGTCAGCCTGGCACTGCGAATGTACCGGGAGGCCGCTTCGGAGCTACGGGCTGGACAGACAGCAATGGCAATCTCTGGCTTTTTGGCGGCTGGGGCTGCGAGTCAGCATCCACCAATGGCTTTCCCGACACGTGTTATTACAACGACTTATGGGAATTCAATCCAACCGCCGATACATGGTCGTGGATGGGCGGAAGCAATACCACCAACCAGTCCGGGGTGTACGGATCCCTCGGAAAGGCAGCCACAACCAACATTCCAGGGAGCCGGGATAATGCCGTCAGTTGGACAGACAGCCAGGGGAACTACTGGCTCTTTGGCGGGTATGGATACGACTCTGCGGGAACCTTGGCCTATTTGAACGATCTTTGGGAGTTCAGCGCCTCTACCGACGAATGGACTTGGATGGGTGGAAGCGACGTGGCAGACGCGCATGGGGTGTTTGGCACGCTCGGTACGTCCGCGGCAGGGAATATGCCCGGTAGCAGGAGTGGGGCTGTGGGCTGGACCGATAACAAGGGTAACTTTTGGTTGTTTGGCGGCTACGGACTGGCCGAAAACGGCGGAGTGGCGTATCTCAACGATCTTTGGCAATACAATCCGTCAACTGGTGACTGGACCTGGATTTCAGGCAGCAGCGCTGTGGGCGCAAGCGGTGGTCAGCCAGGCACGTATGCAACGTGGATGACGCCCGCATCCGGCAATGCTCCGGGAAGCCGTCAGTATGCAACCGGCTGGACCGATCAGGCAGGCAATCTTTGGCTGTTTGGGGGCTATGGCTACGACTCAGCGGCAAACTACGGCTATATGAATGACCTCTGGGAGTTCAATCCGTCGACCGGTGATTGGGCGTGGATGGGAGGCAACGAAACTCTGGTTGAAGGCTCGAACGGAGATCTCGGCTCGGCAGGAGTTTACGGCACTCTAAACACGCCCTCTCTGGCGAACACGCCGGGCGGTCGCGAGGGCGCGGCCGGTTGGACCGACAGCCAAGGAAATGTTTGGTTGTTAGGCGGCAATGGATTCGACTCTAATGGCACGCTGGGTTACTTCAACGACGTTTGGAAACGCCAAACGACCGCTGCGGGCCTTCCTGCCACAACGGCGCCGAGTTTTTTACCAGACAGCGGAACGTTCTCCGCCGGGCAATCGGTGACTCTCACGGATGCGACGCCCGGAGCAACTGTTTTCTATTTTTCGGGCGGCAACCCCTCCGCAATTGAGTACTCAGGTCCGATTACTGTTTCCGCAACTGAAACCATAGAGGCTCTTGCTACAGCACCCGGCTACGCCAACAGCGCAGTGACGAGCGCAACGTACACCATCCCGGTCGCAGCTACTCCGACTTTCAGTCCCGGAGCAGGGACCTACTCAACTACGCAAACCGTGAGCATTTCCGACGCGACCCCGGGTGCCATCCTCTACTACACCATCGACAGATCTACGCCGACGACAGGTTCTACGCAGTATACGGGGCCCATAACGGTGTCCTCGTCTGAAACGGTCGAAGCGATCGCCGTCGCTCCTGACGATACAAACAGTGCGGCCGCCATCGCCACTTACACAATTTGGCCAGCTTCAGCTGTCAACGAATGGGCATGGATGGGAGGAACCGACGCGAATCAAATCTATGGTGTATGGGGAACTTTAGGTGTCCCTGCTCCCGGAAACCTTCCGGGCAGCCGCGAAGACGCTGCAACCTGGACTGACACGCAGGGAAATCTGTGGCTCTTTGGCGGCAATGGCATCGACGCTTCAGGAAACCTCTATTCCTACCTGAACGATCTCTGGAAGTTCAATCCCGCCACCAGCGAGTGGGCCTGGATGGGAGGTAGCAGCGTTGTCGGCCAGCACTCAACCTGCTGGACAGGCGGATGCGGTCAGTCTGGCGTTTACGGCACGCTTGGCGATCCCTCAACAGCAAATATTCCGGGAGGGCGAGACGGCGCGACCACATGGGTCGATAGCAGCGGGCATTTTTGGCTCTTCGGAGGCGGCGGTTTTGATGCCCAAGGTAATGCAGGCCTTCTCAATGACCTTTGGGAGCTTGACCCTTCCACGCTTGAATGGACCTGGGTGGGAGGCAGTAATTCAGTCGGATCTAACGGCGGACAATCGGGGACCTACGGAACTCTAGGCACGCCTTCTGCTGAAAATATTCCCTCGGGGCGCGCTGCTTCGGTCGCTTGGGTAGACAAAGCCGGACATTTCTGGCTCTTTGGTGGCGATGGCATCACAGTGCCCTTCGATTCGGGCGGCTACAACGATCTATGGGAGTACGATCCCTCTTCGAATGAATGGACGTGGATGGGCGGGAACAATACCGCGTGTGATTATGGGGTTCAGTCTGGCGTCTGGGGGGCGATGGGGACAGCAGCTCCAGAGAATGTTCCTTCGTGCCGCTTTGGAGCCAGCAACTGGACCGACCGAGATGGCAACTTATGGCTTTTCGGCGGACAGGGAAGAGATATTTATGGCGATTGGGGCGATTTGAATAGCCTGTGGGAATTCAATCCCACAACGAAGCAATGGGCATGGATGGGCGGAAACAATATCGTCGGCCTACCGACTGGAGATCTTCCTGGCATTTATGGCACGCAGGGGGAGCCCGATGCAGGCAATATCCCGTCGAGTCGTTGGGGCGCGGCAAGCTGGACCGACCCAAGCGGGAACTTCTGGCTGTTCGGAGGCATCGAAACGGGATTCGAGGGCGACAATCAAGTCGCACCGTTGAATGACCTGTGGGAATTCGATCCTTCGGCCAACGAATGGACTTGGATGGGAGGAAGTGGTGCCATCTTCCCGCCGTATTCTGGGATATATGGCACTGAGGGCACTCCGGCGCCGGGAAACTTCCCTGGAAGCAGGTCCGGAGCCGCCGGCTGGACCGATTCGCAGGGAAGTCTATGGTTGTATGGCGGCGAGAGCGACGCTGCCAGGCTCAACGATGTCTGGAAATACGTTCCCTCTGCAACGGACCCGGCGCCGGTGCCGGGATTTGCAGTTGTTGATCTGAACGATCAGGGCTTTGTTCTTCCAGCCGGAACAAGCGGCACGACGACCGTCAACACAGTAGTTGCAGACGGCTTCAACCAGCCGGTCACTTTGAGCGCAGTGAATCTGCCGACCGGCATCACCGCTGAATTCAGTCCCAGCACAATTACCGGCTTCGGCGTATCCCAGGTCACATTCTCAGTGGCCCTCAACGTCGCGCCGGGGGACAACACTCTCACCATCGCCGGAACGAGCGGCAGCGTTACCGAGACCACAACGCTTACGCTTGAGATTGCACCGGCGCCGCCTCCCAATTTCTCCCTCAGTGCTTCTCCTTCCTCTCTCGTTGTGAACTCTGGCAGCCAGGGGTCTTTGACTTTAACTGTAACGCCACAATACGGATTCAACTCCAGCGTCAGCTTTGCCTGTTCGGGACTGCCTGGAAACGCGACCTGCTCGTTCAGTCCCACGACGGTGACGCCTTCAGGCACCGCCGTGACAACGCAGCTCACGATCGCCGTCAGCACGCAAGCGAGTGTTGTGCGACCCGATTCGCGCCCATTCCTTCCAGCAACTGGGTTGGCCGTAGCAGCCTGCTTCATTTTTTGGAAACGCCGGCGCGCATGGGGCGGAGCCTTGGTGGTGGTACTGGTCCTCGCCTGTGCTGGTCTGCTCTCTGGATGCGGTGGAGGCGGTAGTAACGGCGGTGGTGGCGGCGGTGGTGGCGGCGGCGGGGGTGGTGGTTCGCCTCAAAACTATACGGTAACGGTGACGGCCACATCAGCAACCGTCATGCAAACCACCACTGTGACGCTCAGCGAGAATTAGTCAGGACGCGCACCGAGTGTGTGACGGCTGGATGCCATCCGCCGGTCATTGTTGCGACCGCTCTAACTAAACCGGGCGTCGATGCCCGTGGAGTGGCCAAAAACGTTTCGTGCCTTGCTCCGTCGAGGCCCCCGGTTTTGCGGGCACATTACGGTGCTCCATTTACCTGACTTCACACTATCCTTTTCGGCCATCCGAGCCACGGTAGCGCGTCAGGCCCGGGCGACCCGGCTGCGGTAGTTCCACGGCATCCACTCCGCCGGATTTCGCGCCAGATCTTCGGCATGCCGCTGCAACTCGGTCAGGTAGTCGAACGGATTGGCGCCGTTCAGCTCGCAGGTGTGGATCAGGCTCATGTACAGGTCGCCCACCTGCGCCCCGTTCAGCGTCTTATAAAACAGAGAGTTCTTGCGATGCAGGATGGCCCGCTTCAGGGCTCTCTCGCACACGTTGTTGTCCAGCGGCGCCCCGGCGGTGCGCAGGAACAGGGTCAGCGCCTTCCAGTGGCGCAGCATATATTGGATAGCCTTCCCCAGTCCGGAGTTCGGCTCCGTCCTGCGGGTGTCTAACTGTGCTCCCATCCAGCCATGCAGTTTATCCATCACCGGACGGCTGTGCTGCTGATGGAAGCCGAGTCGCTCCTCCGGCGACATCTTCTGCTCCCGCGCCAGCGCATCGTTGCGATACACCGCACCCAGCCACTCCAGCACATGACGGCACTCCTCGGGGAAGTTCGTCAGCACTTCAACGAACTGCCGCCGCCCGTGCGCCAGGCAGTTGGCGATCAGTTCCTCCACTCCGTCACCGAGCTTCGGCGCGTTCCGCGCCAGCGCGTCCGACATGCGGATCGGCACGGCCAGTCCTGCTGCGCGGTGCCTGAGCACCGCGGTCAGGTTCTCGCCCGCATGTTTTGCCCCGCTGAAGAACAGGGCGATCTTCCAGCCCGGCGCTGTGGACACGATGCCGCTGGTGAAGACTCCGGTGCGCTCATCTGCAGGCTCGCGGGCCAGATGCAGCACCCGCACGCTGGTGTCATCGTTGTGCAGCACTTCACCCTGTGCCGCCTGGCGGATCAGTTCATCCCACGCCGGCCGTATCGATTCTGCCGCCTCCTCGACGATCTCCCATTGCGTGGCCGCCGGCAACGGGATGCCGAGACTCTGTTCCAGATGCTCCAGCCGGTAGAACGGCATGCCGCTGCCGTACTTCAGCTGCGCGATCATCGCTGCCGCCGTGTCCTCGTACTTCTCCTCGCCCACTCCTTCCGGAGTCTGTGCAGTGAACACTTCGCCGCACAGGTTGCAGCGCAGCCGCTCCAGCTCATAGACGGTTGCCGCCAGCGGAGCCTGTCCCGCGATCCGCACCAGCACGCGCGGATTCTGTTGCACATAGACTCTCCCTTTTTCGCATCCCGGACAGCGATCGCCTGCCGTCAGCTGCCCATGCGGCACCTCCACGCGCGTGGCGCCGCTGTAGGCATCGGCTCCGTTGCGTCCGTGTCCGGGCTTCTTCTTTTCCTCTGCTGCCGGCTTCGGCTTGTCGCTGAGCCCTGCCCGCTCCAGCACCTCGCGCGTCTTCTCCGTCACCAGCGGGAACAGCAGCTTGCGCAGGTCCCGGATCGTAGTGTCCTTATCCGCGATCAGCTCGGTGAGAAGCTCAAGCCCTTCTACCACCGCCTTCAGCTTCCGGAAGTCCTCTTCCGGCAGCGACGGCCGCACTCGCTCCAGCAGCGACTCCAGGTCCTCCTGCGAGATCTCCAGCACTTCCGCCGCGGGCTTCGTCACCGACCCAGGTTCGCGCAGACCGGTTCAAAAGGCCAGGTTTTTTCTCAGGGGTGTATCTGCGCGGATGCGGCGCTGCCGCCCACCGGACGCCACACCGGAGCTGCCCGCACCCGCGATGCATCCCCGGCAGCCAGCAGTAACTGCGCCTGCCACGCTTCCAGCCGCCGCGCCGCTCGGCCTTCTCCTTCCGGCCACCAGCCGAACCTTCCCTTCGACAGCCGCTTGATCAGCAGCCAGTAACCCTGCCCGTCATAAGTAAGAACACGGACTGTGGTTCCACTCCGGCTTCTGAAGATAAACACGCATCCCGAGAACGGGTCCTCTGCCAGCTTCTCCTGGCACAGCCGCGCCAGCGAGTCGATCCCCTTGCGTCCGTCCACCGGCTCGATCGCCACCAGCACCCGCATCTGTGGCGTCAGCTGGATCATCCCGCCACTTCTCGCCACGCTCGCAGCAGAGCCGCCCAGTCCGGCGCGGTCGCACTCTTCCACTGCACCCGCATCCGCGGATGGAGAAGGACAAAATCCGGGCGCAGACCGTTCAAATGGGGTTGGATGTAGATTTCCCAAGCGGGCGGGAGATGTCTATGGAAGAAATCTAGTGCGAGCTTCTCACCTGGATTCAGGGTTGTTCGAAGGCGACCAGCCTCGACATCTGCGAGGGGCGGCTCGATTATTCGGCTACTTGCCTCGTTTCCTAGGGGGGAGAACGGCAAGGCCAACGTGGTCTGCGGGTCTGTAGTGGTCGATAGGGTTGGACCGCCGCGAGTCACTAGAGGCCTGATTGCCGACATTGAATGGGGAACCCGGGGTGAATCGTTCGAAACATGGTGCCCTAAGCTTGGGAGACGCGCATCGCCTTCGGTGCACGACGTGCCGCCTTTCGTGTAGTGTGCGATGGGGCGATTAGTGCCGCCGATCCACTGCCGGGGCACGATTTTGCCGCACACGGGACATTCCATCGTAGGCATTGCTGATCAGCTCCCGTTTACCCATTGCATGAATTGCGCGTCGGCATCCCGCGCACCTAGTCCGACAAACCACCTAGCGCCGCCGCGCCTATCCTCTGGCTTGACATGGCGAAGTCCTTGCCAAGCATAGATTACCGCGCGATAGGGCTTAAATTAAAGCCAATGTGGCAAGACAAGTGGCGCGACGATGCCGTCGACAGCGTTAAACACGAAAACCCAACCCAGCCCGCCAGTAGTGTCCTAATTTGGGTTTTGGCTCTTTTCCCGCGATATGCGGCAGGTCCGTCTTCGAAGAGAAAATGCCTGCCGCGCTCGGAGGGACAATCACTGACGATGAGCTCGTCTGTGAGTTGACGATAGTATGCGGCCAACAGCGCATCACGTTGTGAGCCTCCGGATTGTTCGGGACCCGGCCCTACCGATCTCGGCTCACACCAACTTGGGAGCTTCTGTCCAGTGCAATCAATTGCAATTCTCCTGCCGGCATGCGAGGGAGATTCAGGTGGAGTCGGTGAGTCGTTGACCACTCGTCACTCAACGTCCCAGGGCGGCCGCCCACTTAACCTTTCATCTAAACAAGTTGTCTTTGAAGTAAAAACTGTCGCCATTGCTTCCACCAGACGCAGGGCTACCATTCCTCTTCCAAACGGAATCATCCCTCCCCAATGATTCGGTTGAGGAGGAGACTCGTTTAGGGCATCCAGCCACCCACGGCGGTGTAGATTCTACATCGGGGTGTAGACGCACCTCTGATCGAATTTTCAGTTGATTCCGAATTCTGTCACTTGCGGCAACGTGTCGACCGGAAAGTAATTTCGCCAGACGACCGCACTTAGAAACACCCGGTTTAGATGATCGGATCGGCACCGGAGGGCAGGGTGCGATGGAGCGTACGATTGATCGCCGATGAAGCGGTCAGGCGAAAACTTGTCCCGCGAGTGGGGCGGGAAACGATCAGGGTTCTGCTCGAGAGCCATGATCTGAAGCCGTCGCGGGAAAGAGAGCTGGTGCGTCGCGGAAATCGGTCATGAGTACATAGCGCGCATGGAAGATGTGCTGGCCCTCTATGAAAAACCGCTGTCGGAAGAGGAGCCGGTGGTCTGCGTGGACGAGAAGCCGGTGGTGCTGCACGCCGATGTTCGTCCTCCACGGTCCATGCGGCCGGGCCGGGTCCTGCGGCGTGACTCAGAATACAAGCGCGAGGGCACAGCCAATGTCTTCTGTGGCGTGGAGCCAAAGGCGGGACGGCACTCACCCGGGCAACTCGGAACCGCGGCTCGCCGCGGCTCGCCGACTACTTGGTGGAGATTGCTTCCCACTGTCCTCGGGCAACGACAATCCATCTGGTGATGGATAACCTGAGTTCGCATACGCGTAAGGCACTCACCGACTCCTTCGGAGAACAGGTGGGCGACTGGATCTGGAACCAGTTCACTCCGCACTACACGCCAAAGCACGGCAGCTGGCTGAACCAGGCCGAGATCGAAATCAGCCTGCTCATCCGTCAGTGTCTCGGACAGCGCAGAATTCCCACCCTCACCGAACTCGAGCGGGAAACCGAGGCCTGGAACCGGAGGATGGATCGCAACCGCGTGCTCATCGACTGGCGTTTCACGCGAAACAAGGCTCGCCCGAAGTTTCGCTACGCACGGAACAACATCATGCGGTCACAGAACTAGAGAGTCTCGGTAAAGCGTGTTATTTCAGCAATATATAGAAACTTAAAGAGACTATCTGCGTCTAAAAGATAGATATACAAATCGATGTCCACCACAGAGCAGACGTTATACTTGAAATCATTCAGCGGAGATAAGTGGTATCGAGTTTCGCCTACCGCACGGACCTGTGACTGCGCCGCCTTTAGGGCAATGCCTGGACCACCCTGCAAGCATCTTAAGGCTATCGGCATTCACAATGAATGGCGGCCGTTCGTTCCAACGGCACGTCCCACTTTTTCTCAAGCCTTATCTGGGCTGGTTAAATCGCTCCGCCTACGCAGACCCGATGACGCGGTCTACTGGCTCGTCTATCTCGATACCTTCAGAGAGCCGACAAGCAGAATGAGGGTCGCACGCCGTCTGCTAATCGGATCGGCAGAAGATGGTCACTCAGTCGAGGTCATAGAGAATGTGGCGCGCAACTGGCGGCATCTCGCCCGTGTGAAGACAGATATTTTGCATTTGGCAGCGGAAGCACTACGCATTTGCAAAATGCCGAATTGGTGGCATCCAGACTCGGGAGGCAAGGATTACATTTACTCCGGCCTCTTGGCCGAACGAAAACTCTTCCACTATCGAGGGCACCACACGTTCGAGAATATGGCCTGCCTGATCGAGAAGGGGGTTGCTGAAAAAGACAGGAGTTTGGCAATCGCGGGCGTGCTCGGATTATCACACGCTCGGCTGAGTGCCACCAGGCAGGCAGAATTTGTGGCTGAGATTGCAGCCAAAACCGGCCATCGGATTGCACTACGGTTAACCAAAGTTCACTTGCAGGCTAAATGGGCGCTTTCCAGCGACAACAATTTTCTCTCCCAGGCAGCCTGGGTGATGGCAGGCGGCGAGAGCCCAATCGCTGAGCAAAGCAAGGATGTTTTCGCAACGGAAGTCTTCGAACTGGTGGAGCGAGCACGCGAGCGGTGGAGGACTCCAGAGCCGATCCCAGGGTGGTGTTGCGATGGCACCCACTCAGCCGGAGATGACCCGCGATTCATGGGCGTCTGGTTCCATATGTATGCCGCATGTTTAGCGTTCGAGCGGTACGGAAGGGTGAACCCGGAGGACAATTGGATTCCCGAGTTTTACTGCTATGACGGCCTCGAAATATCCGCCGAACCTCCTGTCAGCACATCCAACGCATCAGTCGTGCCTACACTCGCGGCCGGATGACCAAATACAACAAACTACCCATTCTGTTGCATTATCCGACTCCCCACATCGTCAAACAAACGACTTACACGAGGCAAATCAGAACCACAATCCAGCATAAAGTTGCATTCCAAGGAGACCACGGATGGATTCCACACAAATCGCTCATCGCCACGCTAGCAACTCAATGCAATCCCTCGAACCCTCAGAGGTGCTCGCAGTTCTCCGGACAGCAAAGGCAAAAGGTCCTCGGGAATGGGCCATGATACTTGCCGCGTACAAACACGGCTTGCGTGCGTCAGAGGTCTGCAACCTATGCATCGAAGACCTGGACCTGAAGAATGGCCACATCGTAGTCAAACGCCTCAAAGGATCACTTCGCACAACTCAGGCCATCACTGAGCATCGCGGGGAGCCGCTCTTGAATGAACAGCGCGCCCTGCGAGACTGGCTGCGAGAACGTCGGGATGACGGCTCAGCCTTTCTCTTCACCAGTCAGAGGGGCGGACGAATGGACCGAACTCAATTCTTTCGTCTCTTTCGGGCGTTGGCGGCTGAAGCTGGGTTGCCGGCCGAAAAGCGCCATCCCCACGCGTTGAAGCATTCTCTCGCTAGTCATTTGGTCGCAGGAAACGTCAATCTCGCATTAGTCAAGCAGCAGTTAGGCCACAAATCGATTGGTTCCACCATGCGCTATGTGATGACCACTGACCGTCAGGCTTCCAAAGCGACTGCGATCGCCCTCATGAGTATTTATTAATTGGGAGCTGCCGCAAGAGGAACCCGTTTCCCAGTGCAATCAATTGCAATAAGGAACCTGACCTGCTCGTCTGGTACGAGTTACAATATGTCCCATTTGACCGAGGCAAAACAATCCTTTCGGGGTTCGCCAGTTTGTCGGCAATCAGGATGTCGATTTCAGGGAGGGAACCGCCCGTACTCGCGCTTCGTGTCGGCTCTCCTTCATCCAGATCCAGCGTTCACTCGACAAGGATCCAGATTCGCTTGAGAGGCAGCGTGGCCCGTAAATCCTTGGGAAGCTTGTCGTAATTGCTCAGTATGCTCTGAATCAGATCGCCAGAATTCCAAAGGCGAATGGTGAAGAATTGACTCTTTGCCTTGCTGCGGACGGTCTCTTTGAATCCGCCCCAGGAGACCAGGAGTCCTTGATCAGCCCCGAGAGTCTTCATGGTACCGTGCAGACTTCGAAGCACGTCCACGCCCACAGGACCACTGCCACTTTTGACCTGGACGCAGAGACGCGGCCCCTCAAGCTCAAGGCTGCCCCGCCCAACCCAATTGCTGATCGTGTTTTATTCCTCTGAGGGATAGGTGTGCTTTGCCATCTCGGTCAATTCTTCGCGCTTGGTGAGTTTCGATAGGTCACCTAGTTCCTCCCACCCAACGCTCGCTAACCCCTTGTTCAGCGCCTCCTCTTCACGCCCGCCGTGCTTTACCCGCTCGAACCATCCAAACACTCGTCGGATCACCCCTATCTCCCGCATCGCTGCGAGAGCAACTACGCCAGGTCAGTTCTACAAACGGCGGCCTCCACCGGTAACGTGGCGTAATGTAGGTCACCGGCGGAGTTCCATTGAACCAGATACTGACCTCTGACGGTCGCTTGTTCATCCCTAGCTCCGGTCGGTTTCAGAATCGTGCCGCAAAGAGTCTTGCCACCGCGGAAGTGGGAATATATGCCGCCCGAGTCTGCGCCTTCATAAAACAGCCGATCGTCGACGACCATAACAAAATATCCTGCACTGAACCCGGCGGCTATCAATTGTTCGAGAAATGCGACGTCCTGGCAGGCTTTGAACATCTGTTCCGGATACTGTCCATTCTTTGGAAACTTCAGTTCGAGCGCCACGCGTTCGCACCGATCTGGCGTGAACACGGCGATGTCAATTTCCTTCTTTATCAGCCGCGCAGATCCAGGTGAGAAGTAACCCACCGGACGCTCAAACTGAATCTTTAATCCCGATCCCGCAGTGCACACTTTCAAGTGCATGCCGATTTCCAGTTGCAGACTGAATTCGTTGTAGATTTCGACCTCACCCTTTCGAATCCGCTCGAAAAACGACGTGATATGCGGCAGCAGATCGATCATCGGAACGTCACCGTCGCAGGTCAGCTGCAATCAGGGCAAACTCATCCAGCGCTGCCTGCAAATCTTCGACGATCTCGGCGGCGATCAGGTCTGGGGCGGGGAGAGTGGCGGCGTCCTCCAGGCTTTCGTCGCGGAGCCAGAAGATGTCCAGGCTGGCTTTGTCGCGTTTGATTAGTTCGTCGTAGGTGAAGGCGTGGAAGCGGTCGGTTTCCTTGCGCTTGTGCCGGTTGTCGGCGTGGTAGCAGGCGACGAAATCATCGAGATCCGCACGCTTGAGCGGATTCGTCTTCAGCGTGAAGTGCTCGTTGGTGCGGAAGTCGTAGATCCAGAGCTTCTTCGTCCAGGGCTTCTCGCTGGCTACGCGGCGGTCGAAGAAGAGCACGTTCGCCTTCACGCCCTGCGCGTAGAAGATGCCGGTGGGAAGACGCAGCAGCGAGTGGACGTCGCAATCGTGCAGCAGGCGGCGGCGAATCGTCTCGCCAGCGCCGCCTTCGAACAGAACGTTGTCCGGCACCACGATGGCTGCGCGGCCGTCGATCTTCAGCAGCGACCGCACGTGCTGCAGGAAATTGAGCTGCTTGTTGCTGGTCGTCGCCCAGAAGTCGTCGCGGACGATGGTCAGCGTCTCCCGCTGTTCGTCGCCGTCCTCGCCGATCACGGTGATGCTCGACTTCTTCCCAAACGGTGGATTCGTCAGCACCATGTCGTACTCGCGGCTGCCGCGGCTGATCAGCGCATCGTTCACCGTGATCGATTCCTCGCCGCCCGTGCCGTGCAGAAACAGATTCATCGCACAGAGGCGCGCTGCCGCGTCGACGATCTCCGTCCCCGAAAGCGCTTTGTCTTTCAGGAACCGCAGATCGTCACGGTCCAGTTTGTAGTTGTGCGTAATGTAGTCATGCACGGCCAGCAGGAAGCCGCCGGTTCCGCAGGCCGGGTCGTGGATGAGCTGTCCAGGTTCCGGTCGCATCACATCGACAATCGCCTGGATCAGGGCGCGCGGCGTGAAGTACTGGCCGGCGCCGCCCTTCACGTCGGCAGCATTCTTTTCCAGCAGCCCTTCGTAGGCGTCACCCTTCACGTCCACGCCCAGCGTGGTCCACTGCTCGCGGGCGATCAGGTCGGTCACCAGGCGCTTCAGCTTTGCCGGATCCTGAATCTTGTTCTGCGCCTTGCGAAAGATTGTCCCTAGCAGCCCCGGCTTCCTGCCCAGCTCGGCCAGGATGTGCTTGTAGTGCCTGTCCAGATCGTTCCCATCGAGACGGTTCAGGCTCTTCCAGTCCAAATCGGGCGGGATAAGAGCGGGTTTGCCGGACCGGAGTTGCTGGCGTTCGTCGGCCATTTTCAGGAAGAGCAGGAACGTGAGCTGTTCGATGTAGTCCTGATACGAGAGGCCGTCGTCCCGCAGGATGTTGCAGTAGTTCCAGAGCTTCTGGACGATGCCGTTGCTGGTCATTCTGATTAGCTTTTCCCTGCGCCGGGATCAACCCAATACACCGTAATGAGCCGTTGATTTAGATGATCGAAATCCTTGTCGGTCGTGATGATTGGAAGTCCGGTGACCAGCGCCGTTGCGGCGATCCAAATATCATTCTTTCCCATATTTTGCGCGCCCTTCGGCGCGGTGTAGCATGCCGCTTCCACATTGACGTAGGCCTCAATCAGTTCTTCCGTATCGATATTTACTGTCACAAGCTCCTTCAGTGCCTGTTCGAGTGCAAAGCGCTTCTTCTCGCCCCAGCCGTTTCTGTCGGCGAGGACCCTCAATTCGGCGTGCGTGACGATCGAAACCGTGTGCCTGTACATCGTCTTTCGAAGGCCGTACGCTGCATCGATCTGCTGGCCAAGTTCCTTGCCACGGATCAAAGTGAGCAGTGTGCTCGTGTCGAGGACATAGGTCTGGTTCACTTTCTGAGCTCTCCGAGCATCTCCAGAAGTTCACCATCCGTTTCTTCGCCGGGCCAAGTTCCAAAAAATGCTGCAACACCCCTTCTCGCAGGCACGAGCCGGTGCTCACGATCACTTGCCCTTTGTAGTGGTTCAGGAATCTGGGAGAATATCGACCTGCCCTCGGTGGATTCGAGGAGTTCCTGTGCGTCTATGCGGAGCAGCGAGCCAGAGGGGCGATAGACAGCCCGGCCTAGAACCGTGATCTCTTTCCCGAAGTGCTCCTGAAGGATCGAGTGATCGCCTTCGACAAGAACTCCTCGAACTTCAGCGCCGCCGGCAAGGATCAGGCCAAACGAGCGAGTGCTGTGCCGGACCATGTCGAGCTTACCAACGATTCGTACCTGCCGCGGAGCCGGTGTCTGGTCGCTGAGTTCCTTCGCGTTAACCGCAACGGCCATGTCCAACGTGAAGGGGCCAGATGAGTCGTTCGCCGGTGCGAGTTGGACACTGTGCACATCACGCTTGAAAAAGCTCTTCCAATTTGTGAAGTGCTTCAATAATGGCTGGTCGAATACGTCGCTTGATTCCTCATGGCGCCGCACCACCTGAGCGACTCTCCCGATGATTTGAATCGCCGTGTCGTCTGCACGAGCGATTCCCGGCCACAGCCTCTGTTGATCAAACATATCGGGTGCCGCATCACCCAATCTCGGCGCTTTGAGGTGGAGCACGGAATGTCCGTTGCTTTTCTCGAATCTAAGTGTTCGGATATCGGAAGCTCGTTCGAGCCATTGGGGCAGAGCGCCGACCGAAGCACTCGAGCCTTCCAGCGCCATCCTGACGCACGGACGTGCCGTTTCGTTCAAGCGGAGGAACAGCCCGGAGCTAATGGACAGGGGTACCTCCGCTCCATATGCCGTGTTGGTGCCTACCAGTATTTCTTGCTCAATGTACTCCATCGGGCACCTCCGACAGCCATGATTGCACAATCGCTAGAGGTAAGCCTACGCGTATGCGAAACCTAAAGTGCCGTCTTGACATCGCGGGCATCGTCGGTCGTGGATGTCGCTGCCGCTTGCGCCGTATATATGACCCCAGCCGGAGCACCCCAGTTGGTAGATTCTCTGAAGATGGTCGGTGCCGGGACGGCCAGTATCACGGATGACGACCTGTCCGTTGCGGTTCACGTATCCGGGGCGAGTGGTGCCGATCTCAGGCATACGCCGGCTCCTCTTTGCGCCGTGATTTCGGGCCAGCCCGTTCGCCGCTGCGCTCGGCGTGGATGCGCTCGAGCAGGGCGGAGGCAGGCTCATCGGCTGGATTCTGGGGAATTAGCTTGCCTGAGAACGCGGTGGAAAGCATGGCGCGACGGACCGCGTCTGCCTTTTTCCTGTGGTCTTCGGTTGCGAGTCCCATCCGTTCAAGGGACTCAATCAGGCGCATCATCGCGGTCACGATCCTCTTTTGCTCCGAAGATGGCGGCAAGGGGACGCAGAGACCCGATATCTTGCCAACGCTGAGTGTATGCAGCCCCGTTGTCGAACTGGCAACAGCCGACACCTGGGCCGCACCAAAAGAAGAGTTCCAGAAGCATGCCAGGAAATTCGAGTCGGCACCCGGCAGTGGCCTTGCTCGGATGATGTGATTTTGATGCACGCAATCGGGAATTTGGCCCTCCCAGATGGCCATACGTCCAATCTCGGTCGGGCTGCCATTTCCTTCAACAATGAGAAGATCACCGGTTTCCAGTCTTAATCGCTCAAGTTCACCGTCGAAGAGTTCGATTTGGTGAATCTCCGAAAGATCGAGCCGCGCGCGAAGTACATTCGCGACTCTCAGAAATGGAAAGACGTTCTTTTGCGGCCGGCGAGATGGCTGTTTTTGAATTCCTCCCTGAATCTGGGTAACCTGCTCAAACGTTGCCCAGCACCAGCCTTCGGGCAAAGGAGGCAGCTTAGCAAGATCCGGGCTGATGGGCTCCTTGTACTTCTGCTTCCAGCGGTCATCCTTCGGCGGCTTGCCGGAGGCGATCATCTTCGCCAGCGTGTCCGCCTCCCAGCGGGCGCGGCGTTCGCGCAGGATGCGCTGGAGGAGTTGGCCGGCGGGTTCGTAATCGCGGCCCTCGTTGCGGGCGAGCTCGGCCTCGGTGGGAACCAGACGGCCTTCGCAGGCCGCCTTCAGCACGGAGGCGCGATAACGCTTCAGGTTCGCCTGCACCCGCTTCAGCGCCGCCGTCGCCGCATCCAGCCGCGTGAACTGCTTCTCGATCTCGTCGACTATTCGGTTCTGTTCATGCCCGGGTGCAATTGGTATCGAGATTTCCTCGATGTCCGACTTTCGTACCGACGGCACCGTGGTTGCCTGCGCATATTCCATCAGACGGAGCGTGCAAGAGAAGTGGAAGAGGTATTTGGGATTGATAACTCCTGGGTCAGGAACAAGAGCCATGACGTTGTTATCCACCAGCGACGGTACAGACAACATAGCGCGTCTATTCAGCCCAATTGCGGCGCCGATCTTGGCAAGAACCGTACTTCCCGGGGGGAAAGGTGTGGCCCTTAGCTCGTTCGCTTCATCGCGATTGAGGTAGTGCTCGGCTCTTCCCAAAAGAGACTCGCCCCTTTTCCATGTCTCGGAAATATCCCCGACTTTATAGAACGGGAGTTCACCCTCTCTTTTTCCTTGCAACCGTTCTGGAAAGCCATAACCAGAGGCGACGCGACAGACATCAGCGAGTCTTGTCTGAACCCAGCTATTTGGCAAGTCGTTCATGCGGCCAGCACCTCATTCAGCTCGCTGAGCAGCGGAAAGAACCGCTCCCCGAAGACCTGCTGCGCCTTCCCGAGTCCACCCCATGCAACGAACGGGTCCAGATCGAAGTCGTCCGGCTCGACGGCCAAACTGGACGCGATGTGGTCCCGGATGGCTTCGAGCCACCGCACCTGATCCACGGTGAAATCCACGCCGGCGCCCTTCTGCTGATCGAGCCAGGCGGCGAAGCGGCCCTCCACCTCCGTCCGGCGCGGCATCAGTTCCTCGCGCTGGCGCAGCGCAAAGCGGACGAGATTGACGAGGTCGGCGGCGACTTCCGTCCGGCTGCCGCGCACGTGCGACGCATCCAGCCGCTCGTAGGCCTGCCAGAGCTGGTCGGGCGTGGCGCGTGGGCTGCCGTCGATGGGCTTCTGCAGCATCCCGGCGAGCGATTTCACGTCTTTGAGCGACAATCCCGCAGCATAGGGCTTGCTGTAGAGAATCTGCAACACTTCGATTTCGTCCTTGTGCGTCTGGAGAAATTGCTCAAAGGTCTGGACCATGCGCAGGGCGCGGTCGCGGATTGCTTCCGCGGGGCCGGCTTCGAGAAGCTGGTCCTGGCTGACCGTGTCGATGATCTGTTCGTAGCTCTTTTTTACAGCAACGATGAGGTTACGCAACTTCGGATTGGCGGCAATGGGTTTAGCAGCCTCGGCCAGAAGCTGCTTGCGCGCCTGAGCGATGTGCTCGTCCGTGGGCTCGGCACCGTTGCTGAGGGCGCGGGCGGCGTCAATGTGCCGGTCGGGATCGAGGGCGGAGACGATCTCCCCGGCGATGGACGCGAGCGGCCGCCCGCCGGCTGTGTCGGTGAGGGCGGTGCGGTCATTGGGCGTGAGCTGGCGATCGAGACGGGTGAGCCGCGAGGCGATGGAGCTGAGCACGTCGGGATCGCGATTGCCGAAGGTGACCAGTTCGAAGAGCTTTTCGAGGGAGACGTTGCGCTTGCGTTCGAGCGGCTGCGTCTCCTCCATCTTTTCGGGTTCGAGGCCGACGGCATCGATGATGACGAAGTGGTCCTTGCTGCGGCCGTCCGGGGTGACGTTTTTCAATTCGGTGGGTGTGACGGTGCGGGCGCCGCGGCCCTTCATCTGCTCGAACATGGTGCGGCTTTTGACCGAGCGCATGAACATGACAATTTCGAGCGGCTTGATGTCGGTGCCGGTGGCGATCATGTCCACGGTGACGGCGATGCGCGGGTTGTAGGCGGTGCGGAATTCGTTGAGCAGCTGTTCCGGCTTGAGATTGCCGGATTGCCACTCTTCGACCTCGTACTCGTTGCCCTCCTTGTCGGTCTTCTTCACCCGGACTTTGGCCGCGCCGCTGCGGTAGGTGATCTTCTGGGCGAAGTCGTTGCCCTTGCCGAACTCCTCGCGGACGATTTGGACGATGTCCTCGGCGTGGCTGTCGTCTTTGGCGAAGATGAGCGTTTTGGGGACTTCCGTCCGGCCGGGGAAGATATCGGTGAAGAGCCGGTCACGGAAGGTGCGGACGATAGTGCGGATCTGGTCAGGGGTGACGACGCGGCGGTCGAGATCCTCGGAGACATAGGGGATGTCCTGGTCGGCCAGCTCCCAGCGGACCTTGCGGGTCTGGCGGTCGCGGTAGTCCACCTGATAGCCGGCGTTGATGGTGCTGCCGTGCTCGGAGATGAGGGTGCGGATGGTGTAGAGGTCGAAATCGACGTTGACGCCGTCGGCGACAGCCTGATCGAAGGGGTACTCCATGATGAGGTTCTGCTGGAAGAAGCCCATGGTCTGCTTCGACGGCGTGGCGGTGAGGCCGATGAGGGATGCGTCGAAGTATTCCAGCACCTGGCGCCACAGGTTGTAGATGGAGCGGTGGCACTCGTCGGTGACGATGATGTCGAAGGACTCGATGGGCAGGGCGGGGTTGTAGACGATGGGCGCCGGGGGGCGCTGAAGCATTTCGAGGGAGGCGCCGGAGGGCTCTTCCAGCTCCGGGTCCAGGTCTTTGCCCGCCAGCATGGAGTAGAGCCGCTGAATGGTGGCGATACAGACCTTGGCGACGGGGTCGACGCGGTTCGATTGCAGGTGCTGGACGTTGTAGAGCTCCGTGAAGAGACGACCGTCATCGGGCGTGCGGAAGGCTTGGAACTCCTTGAGGGCCTGGCGGCCGAGGTTGGCGCGGTCCACCAGGAAGAGCACGCGCTGCGCACCGGCGAATTTGATCAGCCGATAAAGGAAATTGCAGGCGGTGTAGGTCTTGCCGGCTCCGGTGGCCATCTGGATGAGCGCGCGACGGCGGCCCTGGCGGAGGGAGTCTTCGAGGTTGTGGATGGCCGTGACCTGCGCCGGACGCAGGCCAGTCTCCACGAGCGGCGGCATGGACTGGAGCCGGGCCTTCGGAGCAGAGCCTGGACTCGCCAATTCGTCCTGGAGCCAGCGAGAGAGCTGGGCCGGAGTGTGGAAGGCAAAAATGGGACGGCTGGCGGCATCGGGCTCCAGCAGGTTGGTGAAACGGGTCTCAACGCCGGTCGATTCGTAACAGAAGGGCAGGGGACGGATCGGCGCGGGGATCGCCTCGGGGATGCCTTCGCTGTATTTCTGGGTCTGCTTCTCAAACCCGATGAGGGTGGAACCCTCTTTCTTCGCCTCAATGGCACCAGCGGCCTGGCCATTCACAAAGAGCAGGTAATCAGCTTCGCCGAACCCATGACCGAGGGAGAATTCGCGGATGGCGACGCCCGGTCCGGCGTCGATATTAGCCTGATCGCGATCCTGGACGATCCACCCTGCCAGATTGAGCAGGTTGTCGATGGTCTCGCGGGCTTTCTGCTCTGGCGTCACGGGCCTCTGGGATCTCGGCCACCAGTGTATGACAACGTCCCGCGACGTCCTGAGAAACCACGTGTGTAATGCCTGGCAGAACGGTGGGTTCAGTTGTCCGAGATTCGGATTATTACCCCCCCGATTACGCTGTGCCGTTGCCCGCGCGAGCGAAGTTTCCGACGATGACGTTCTCCTCCGTCGCGATGCTGTCCACGTAGTCGCTCCACCACTGCAGCATCCGCTTCCGTTCTTCCGCGTATTCCGCGAGTACGTAAACGGCGCGTATTCCCTGCGCTTCATGGCTCATGGCCTTCTCGATTACGTCTTTGTTGAAGCCCTTCTCCGTCAGCAGCGTCGCGCCAGTCCTCCGGAAGTCATGAATCGTGAAAGGCTCCATCTCAAATGTCAGCCCTTCCAGCGATTTATTCAGGGCGTTCTTCGCGAAGGGTTTTTTTGTGCTGCCGCGCCCTGGCAGCACCAACTCGGAAATGCCCGCCAGTTTGCGCAGTTCCTGGAACATTTCCGACACCTGACGCGACATGAACACGATGTGGGGATTTCCGTTCTTGGAGTTTTCCGCAGGAATTAGCCATTCGCGGGTTTCAAAGTCGATGTGCTCCCACCGTGCCTGCAGAAGCTCTGATTTGCGAACGAGAGTGAGCAGAATAATGTGGAGAGCGAGCTTGAACTGGCGCCGGATATTGCTTGCATACAGCGTGCGCAGGTAGCAGCGAATTTCCTTCGGGCTCAGAACACGCGTTCGCCGTCGCGATTTCCCGATGAATTTCCGAGCCACCATGGTCGCTGGATTAACCGAGACCAGCTGCAATTCAAGGGCATAATCGAAAATCCATTTCATGACGCTGCGGAGTTGCACTGCCGCGGCCACCTGGCCGTGATCCCGCTTCCTGTAGACAAGCGCCTGGACGTCCAGAGCGCTGACATCTTTCAGTTGCCGATCGCCGAGCGTGGGGAATATCTCATTATCCAGGTAGCGACGAATGCTGGCGGGGTTCTTCCATTTTGACTCCACCTGTTCTCTGAAATAACGGTCGCCGAACCTGCGGACCGTCAGGTCGCTGTCGGCGTCACGGCGCATCTGCCGCCGCTGCTCGATGGGCGAAATGCCACAGCGAACCAGCTTACGCATTTCGTCGCGCTCGTCACGCGCCTCCCTCAGGCTCATCAACGGGTATCGACCGAGCGATATCCGGGCTGGTCTGCCCCGAAACCTGTAACGCAAGATCCACGATTTTTCTCCGCTCGGCAGGACCTCGACGTACAACCCGGATCCGTCGCAGCGCATGTACCGGCAATCGAGTGGCTTTAGAGCCTTTACTGTCACATCCGTCAGGGCCATCACCCCTCCTCATGTGTACTCCTGGGCTTGTTGTCTCTGCATTCGCGTCGCAGAATACAGTGTGGAGTACACACAGCAACCCAGCTCGCCTCGGATCACCAAGGACACAATAGGACAATACATCGTCTGTTTTCAAGAACTTTATTCGCATTCCCGGACGCCCACGGATCGCTGCGGAGACGTTTCTACTTTCCGATGCAGAAGGTGGAGAAGATGCGGTTCAGGATGTCGTCGGGGGTGGTTTCCCCGGTGAGCCCGTCCAGCTGGCGCAGCGCGGCGTAGAGGTCGAGCAGCACCATTTCGTGCGGGACCTTCGATGCCACAGCGCTCTTTGCCGCATCGAGCGAGGCCAGCGCGCCGCTGACCGCCTCAAAGTGGCGCAGGCTGGTCAGGATACCCGACTCGCTCTCGCCCGCCGGGTTGCGAATCATCTCCGCCAGCGCGTCGCGGAGGTGCTGCACGCCCTCGCCGGTGATCGCGCTGGTGCGCACGGAGAGGGGCGGGGGGCTCTCCGGGCCTGCGTCGGGGAATTCAAGATCGCCGGGACGCTCCACTGGATCGGCGGGCGGCAGATCGCATTTGTTCTGCGCCACCAGGGCGCGGCGTCCCGCGAGCGACCCGATCAGCGCGCGCTCCTCGTCGCGCAGCGGCGCGGATGCATCCACGACCACCAGCACCAGATCCGCATCCGCCAGCGCCTCGC
>Ga0335075_10003955_pt1 | contig 23279 bp, 20 predicted proteins | sample Lox_Sample_24_FD_206723 | JGI IMG/M metagenome (GOLD analysis project Ga0335075, IMG submission 206723) | Soil microbial communities from Loxahatchee National Wildlife Refuge, Florida, United States - Lox_Sample_2.4 | ecosystem: Environmental > Terrestrial > Soil > Wetlands | place: USA...
GAGCGCCGGGATCATCTCGAATATCTGCAAGGCCGCTTTTCGCGCTTCGTGCGCAATCTTGTCGTCCTTCGAGGCGGAATGTCGGTAGCCGAACGCAAGGTATCAGACGCCGGGCTGCGAGTAGCCGGCGATCAGGAGCGGCTGGTGCTCGCGACTGGGCGTTACATCGGCGAAGGCTTTGATGACCCGAGATTGGACGCGCTGTTCTTGACGATGCCCATTTCATGGAAGGGCACGTTGGCACAATATGTCGGTCGGCTTCATCGGCAGCATGCTCGTAAGACAGAGGTTTTCGTCGTCGACTATGTCGATGACCTCGTGCCCATACTTGCGCGGATGGCGGCAAAGCGGCGATCTGGATATCGAGCGCTCGGCTATACGGTTGAGTGATCAACCACCGGCCCAAGTGTCGCAAGGAAGGATCGCCGTGGCTCGAATTTTCACACGTAAACAATTTTACGAGCTTGTTTGGTCCAAGTCGATGACGCACTTGGCAAGGGAGTTCGCCATCTCCGATGTTGCGCTTCACAAAATTTGCAGAAAGCACGAGATCCCCAATCCGCCGCTGGGCTGGTGGGCGAAAAAAGCTGCCGGAAAGAGGGTGAAGCAGATACCGTTGCCGGAGGCGAAGGCCGGGACCGCCGACAGAATCACAATCGCAAACGCTGACCTCAGCCACGAATCCTCGGCGTGTCAATTCGCATCCAATCGTGACCCCGGTTTCGCGTCCAAAAACGACCCCCTGATGTATGGCGTTGAACAGGCCGCGGAGGGACCCGCGCGCGCAGCGTAGCCCTTGTGGGGTAGCGAGCGGAGCGCGCGGGAGGCGCCTCGGCCTCATTGAAGCGCGTAGCTTGCTCGAATGGCGCTGAGATGCATGGAGGGGCATCCGAGGCGCGCGCGCCTCGGCCTCATTGAAGCGCCGTACGAGGAGTCGGGCGAAAGATTGTGGCCGAGTGCGTGTGATCGGAAGGATGCAGACATCGCCAGTGCGAACGCCTTGTGCTATAGATGCTGACGGTCTTTTTTCATCCTCGCGCAGAATGCGCTCCGCGATCGACAACGCGAAAAATTGACCGATCGTTGGCGATAGTTGTCGAAACCGCGCAAATTTTGAATCGCGCGATTTTTCCTTTGAAATCAAGAGTGAAAAATTTTGACGGCTCGATGGTCGGGTTTCAACCATCATCGGAAATGATTTGCGCTGATAAATCAGCGTGTTACGATGGATTGAGAGAATCGAGTGGGAATGAGGGGTGTGGGATATCCTGGAGGGATCAGGAGGGAAATAGCGTAGGAAAAATAGAGGGTTACGGGATAGCTCGTTGATCATTCGGCTCACATCGTCCCGCCGTGTCGTTTTTGTCCAAACCATTGATTTGATGGGAGTCGCCACACGCAGCGGACGGACTAAACCGATTTATTTGACGGTTCTTCCGACGGTTTGATCAGAAGTCGCAAGACGCGACGGAAAAAAGACCGTCAGGAATCGCGATCGTTCTGACGGTCTTTTTCTGAGACCGGCTGCCCGAAGCTTGCAGCGCCGCCCTTCGCCGAATCTTTGAGAAAGTACAAGTTATCGTGGCTTGGCTACGATTCATGCACCATATCCAAATTCGGCGCTGGCTGAGGAAACGCGTAAGATAGTGACGGGCAAAGCCGTCCTTGAGTTGTTCGCGTAGCGTCATTCGGGTGCTGCACGGACCGGTCCCTTGCTGATACCGGCAGCGCGAGTGCGGGCCTTGCGCTAGCTAGGCCGGTGCAACCACGAAGCCGGCGCGTGGAAAATGTACACAGACCTCGCCGATGGCGGAATCGCTGCGTCGGATGACGATCTCATGGACACCCGAGGCGACCAGTTCGCCGACCACCGGGTCTCGTCCTGTATCATCCGGCGTGACGGTCACAGTCTGGCCAGGATTTCGTCCAACAGGGTCTCGCGGATCGGGGGTTGCTGCGGCGATTGGCGTGGCGGCGCGGGCGACATCGAGCGCCTGCTCAGAGGTCATTGGTCTCCGCTGGCCGTGGCCGATTGCGGCAACCCGCTCGGCCCAGCCCAGCAGCCTTGGAAAGCCATCGAGCGGCGCCGCTTGCGGTCCGATTCTTTGCTGCAAAAACCAAACCGGATGAAAGGCAGCGAGATCGGCAAGGCTGGCGGCAGGGCCTTGCAGGAATGAGCGCCCGTCGGTCAGCATCTGGTTCAGCCAATCGAAATGCGCGCGCAACTGATCGAGCGCGTTTGGTACCGCCGCCTGCATCGCAGCGGGATCGATAGTTCGGCCAGAGAACTTGGCCCGGTCTTCGAGAAATCCGTCGGGCAGTGTGTCGAATCTCTTCGCGAACACGATGTTCGCTGCCTGGCTGAACGTGGTCTTCTCGGCCCACCAGGCAAGCGCGTCGGCCGCGCCGTGACCGGCGGGATAAAAGCTCGGGCTGGGGTACCGACACTCGAGTTCGCGCATGATCAGCTGGCTATCACAATAAATGTCCGCGCCGATCTCCAACACAGGCGTTTTACGGTAGCCTCCGGTGAGCGCCGTCAGGTCGGGTTTTGGCATCATGACGGGGATCTCCACCGATCTCCAGGCCAGCCCCTTGAGACCAAGACCGAGACGCACTTTTTCCGAGTAGGGAGAGGTCTCGTAGTGATGCAGGATGATATCAGCCATCGGGACGGCCCTCGTTTTGGGGTGATGCGTCCCCTCGATATCAAGTGCGGGGTGCGGACCGGCAAGCGATAGATTTGGTGGGCAGGTTTAGCTGCGCTAAACTTGCATCATGATCAGACGTTTCGCGTTGCTGCAAACGTTCGTCGCCGTGGCGCGCGCCGGAAAGATGAAGCAAGCCGCGCACGAGCTCGCGCTCACGCCGGGCGCGGTCAGTCAACGCATTCGCCAGCTTGAGGAGGCGGCCGGTCGTCGGCTGTTTATGCGGACTGCCTCGGGCGTCGAACTCAGCGCCGCGGGTGAAGCCATGTTTGCCGCGCTTGCCGAGCCCTTTCGGGCGATCGAAGCGGTCGATCGCGAACTCGGCGGCCCATCATCGAGCCGCGTGACGATAAGTACGACGGCGTCATTCGCGGCGACCTGGCTGGTGCCGCGACTTGCGATGTTCGCACAACGTTATCCGGATATTGAAACCGCCGTGGAGACCGGCAGCCGCCCAGTTGATCTGAAGCGAGAGCCGATCGATTTGGCAATTCGGCATGGGTTGGGAAAGTACCCTGGCTTGGAAGTCACTCGGCTCGTTGCTCCCGAACTCATCGTCGTCGCAAGCCCCGACCTGCTGAAGAAACGTGCCCCACTCAAAGTGCCGGCCGATTGCCTAGCATTTCCTTTGCTCCACGACTCCAATCGTCGAGACTGGCCGTTTTGGTTCGAAGCCCATGGCGTAGCCGCGCGCAACGGCAGAAAGGGTCCAGCGTTTTCGGATAACCACCTGATTGTGCGTGCGGCTGTCGCGGGACAGGGATTGGCGCTGGTGCGAGATGTTTATGCCGAGAACGATCTTCGAGCGAAGAGGCTGGTAAAACCGCTTATGGTGAATTGGCCCGTACAATTCGCTTATTATGTGGTCGCAACATCCGAGGCGTTGCAAAAGCCTGCGGTTCGGCGGTTCAGGGATTGGTTGATGGGAGAGGCGCGACAGGAAATCTCCCCATTCACCTGACAATTTCGGGTTCTCCCACGGCCACTATCGGCGCCGAGCTGACTTCGGGTTCGCTCGATCATGCCGGGTGGCTTGGGACCAGATAGCGGTCATCGGCCAGGCGCCGACCGACTGATCGCGTGTCTGTTCGTGCCGAGCTCTCGTGATGCGTCGTGACGGTCTTTTTGAGAAGCGCGATGCCGCTTGCTTGGTCGGCCGGCGGGATAAATCGACCGATAGATGCCGATAATTACTGAAACCGAGCAAACCGCGGGTCGTCGAAATTCGTGTTTGAAATCAAGAGCGCAGATTTTTGACGGATCGGCGAGACGGTTCTTCTACATCTACGGAAGATATTTTCGCTTCAAGTTCAGTGCGTTACGATCACTCAGAACAATCGAGTGGGAGTGAGGGGTATGGGATACTGTGGAGGGTTCTGGCGGGAAATAACGTAGGAAAGATAGAGGGTTACGGGATAGTTCATTGACGACGTAACGTGTATAGTCAATTGGACCGGGGATTCTGGTAACTTATTGAAAATCTGATCGATTGCCGTTGTTCTCGATCCTCCGAACTTGTCCAAGCGACGACAATTGACGGTATTTTCGACGGTGCTTTCGAATGGGCCCCGTTGGATTTGGAGAAAGACCGTCAGCTCCACAACGTGCTCGTGACGGTCTTTTTTGAGGAGGAGATGACGTGACGTTAAGGTCACAGATGTTTTCGAGATCGTGATTTTGCTGGCGTCGGTGGGGCGGACCGAGCAAGTTTGTGATGGGGGGATTCGATCAGTGCCGAAACTCAGCGATATTCCCGTCTACCCCGATCCGCCGGTGGTGCGGTCGTCGACGGGTGTGACGAAGGAATATCAGCTCTCGCTCGTCACGCCGCTGTTCGGCGGCGGGGTAGAGGCCGGCATGCCCGACGAAAGCCTGCCGATCCGCGGCACATCGATCCGGGGACAACTGCAATTCTGGTGGCGCGCGACGCGTGGCTCCGGTTTTTCAGATCAGGAACAACTCTTTGCTCGCCATGCAAAGATCTGGGGAACAACGGATAGGGCGAGTCCGGTCGGTATCTATATTCGTGGCGTGAAGGCGTCACCGGCGCGGGCGTGCGCACGATATGATTGGAACCAAAACGCGCGAGGCGGAAACGGAGGATGGCGACTGGTTTGGGAGACGCCGTTCGCCTCCACTCCATTGCCCTATGCCCTCTTTTCGTTTCAAGGCAAGCAACCTGCATCGCGCAATGAAGGTCCGGAAGAGCCACCGGCGGAATTCGTTGAAACCGCTTCATTCACGCTGAGGCTCCAGTACCCTGAGGAATTGAGCGAGGACATAGAGACCGCTGTTTGGGCCTGGGTGAATTTTGGGGGCCTTGGCGCACGAACACGCCGCGGCTGCGGAGCTTTGCTCTGTAAGGAATTCGCGCCCGGGGGCGTCAACGAACTTGGCCACTGGTTCAAAAGCGCTTCGTTCAATTCAGCAAGTGATGTGCGGGCCTGGCCCACTATGCCCAGCGGTGCGTTGGTTGAAAACCAAGCACAAGCTCCGATTGATGCCTGGAAGAAAGCCGTCGGCCTGCTCCAGGCGTTTCGCCAAGGGGAAAGAGTAGGGCGGAATGCCGGTCAGCAGCACAACCGTCCCGGTCGGTCACGCTGGCCCGAGCCGGAGACGATCCGTCGCGCAACAGGCCGGCGCTCGTCTCAGCACGCCAGGCTGGCTCATGTCCCGGACGATGCCTTTCCGAGAGCGGAGTTCGGCCTTCCGATCGTCTTCCATTTCCAGGGTCAGGGAGAGCCGCCTGATACTGTGCTCTATCCGTCGAGCGCGCCTCACGGCGAGGCGCGCGAGCGCATGGCGAGCCCATTGATCCTAAAGCCGCTGGTGCTTGGGGACGGAAAGGCCGTGCCGCTCATCATGCGGCTTATTACGCCACCCCTCACGGGGGTCGATCTCAGGCAGGGCAGCAATTCGCTCAACCTTCCCGCATCGACTGTGACGCGGGCAAGCAGACTTGCGACGTACCACGATTCACCTCTGGCGAGTTCGTCTGCCGGATCGGCCATCGAGGCATTCTTTCAGCACGCCAGGAACAACGGCTTCCACGAGATCACGCGATGACCGCTCACCTTCTCGCGCTCACCGTCGGTCCGGTGCAGGATTTCATCGCCGCGGCGCGACGCACGCGCGATCTCTGGTTCGGGTCGTATCTGCTCTCCGAGATTAGCAAGGCGGCGGCAAAGGCGGTGGGCGACCGCGTCGGCGTCAACAGATTGATCTTTCCTGCGCCTGGCGGCAATGCAGACCTCGAACCCGGCTCGCCGCTCAATGTCGCCAACGTGGTCCTGGCGGAACTTGGCGACGCCGATCCTGCGGCCGTGGCTCGCGAGGCGAAGGAGGCCGCCAAACGCCGCTGGCGGGACTTCGCGAACCCGGTATTCGAGCGGTACCAAGAAGTCATCCAGAGCGACATCTGGAACGATCAGGTCGACGATGTGATCGAGTTCTACGCCGCATGGCATCCCTATTCCGAGACCACTTACAAGGACGATCGCGCCGCCCTGATGCGGCTGCTGGCGGCGCGCAAGCTGTGCCGTGATTTCGCGCCGGCCCAAGGCCGTGCCGGCGTTCCGAAATCGTCGCTCGACGGCCTGCGCGAGAGCGTGCTTCGTCCGCCGCGCGAATGGCCTGGGCATTCTCGGCGGCGGCTGCGGCTTCAGCAAGGGGAGCAACTCGACGTTGTCGGTCTGGTCAAGCGGAGCTGGCAGCCCGATAGCGGCAATCCGAGCTATCCGTCGGTGGCGCGGATCGCTGCCGATCCCTGGATACGGCTCTTGAAATCGAATGGGATCGATCTGAGACCGCTGATCGCGGCGTGCCGGGCGCTCGGTGGCGGCGTGGTCCACCAATTCGATACGGCCGGTGCGCGCGGGTATCCGCAATATGCGGGCTTTCCTTTTGAAGGCACGGTGCTGTTTCGCTCGCGGCACCGCGATCTTCGAACAGAAGCCGAAATCACCGAGGGCGATGCCGGATTTGTCGGCCTCACAAATGCGCTCGACACCATCACGAGCGCCGCACGGAAGAAGAAGGTCGCGAGCGAACCGAGCCCCTATCTCGCCGTGCTGGTCGCCGATGGCGACCGTATGGGCGCCGCGCTCTCGAAGTTGACTTCACCTGACGAGCACCGGCAATTTTCCCAGACGCTGGCGGGCTTCGCGAACAAGGCGCGCCAGATCGTGCAAAACTATCATGGCGTCCTTGTCTATGCCGGCGGCGACGATGTGCTGGCTTTCGTTCCGGTCGATCGCTGCCTCGATTGCGCTCGAAAACTCCACGATAGCTGTGGCGCGGCTTTGGAAAGCTGGTCTGAAAAGACCACCACCAAGCTTACCCTTTCCGTCGGGCTAGCGGTCGCGCATTTCATGGAGCCGCTGGAAGATTTGCTCGACTACGGGCGCACAGCCGAGAAGCATGCCAAGCACCCTCACCCCGAAGATGGCGAGCAAGCCGAGCGGGACGGGCTGGCGGTCCATGTCGTCAAACGCGGCGGCGGACCGCTCGCCATACGCGCCAACTGGTCGGACGGCTCGAAAGGCCTGGACAAACGCCTTCGGCAGCTTGCCGAACAACTCGACATTGGCGGGATCCCGACTGGCCTTGCCTACGATCTGCACGAGATCGCGCGTGTATACGAGCATTGGACGAACGCCGGCCTCAAAGAGGCCATCCAAGGCGATACAATTTCTATGCTCGGCGGCAAACGGCCAGCCGGCGGAAGCGTCTTAGGCGCGATGAAGATGTTTGTGCGGGAGCGGGTCACCGATGCCAGATCGCTCCACTCCTTTGCGAGCGAGCTTTTGGTGGCGAAGGCAATCGGAACGCCATTCGGTCCTAGCGGCGGGACGGGTCCGCCATGACGGCCATGCTGGAGATCACTTGCCGCGATCCGATCGTCTCGCGCGACGGGCGTCCTTTCGGAGTCGGCCAGGGGAACCGGATGCGAAGCCTCGACTGGCTGCTGCCGTCGGTGCTGGCCGGCTCGCTACGTTCGACTCTTGGGAAAACGGCGGACCGGGATTTTTCGGTCGAAACAGCGAAGGCTCTGCTTCGGGTCGAGATCGCCGGCCCGCTGCCGCAGGCGTGCGGACAACTCTACTTCCCTTCGCCGGAGGATTGCGTCGTCGATTCGAAACAAAGGCCGCTCCGGGCCGTGCCCCAAGCGGTCACCGGTGGCGGATGCGACTGGCCCGCGCAAGGCCTTCTCCCAGTGCAAATCCAGACCGCCGACGATTTCAAGCCGGAAGCGGCGCCGGCCTGGTGGCCGGAAGATCGCTATGCCGCGTGGTTGGCCGGAGAGGAAATTGCATTCGACCGGACATTCCTTCGCGCGGCGGAGATAGAGGAGCGGACCCACGTCCGCATTGAACCCGACGCCGGCTCGGCGGCCGACGAAAACCTCTTCACCACGGCCGCGCTGGCGCTCAGTCATCTGCCCCGGCATGGAGCTTCGGACTTCGCTCCCATCACTCTCGCTGTCCGGTTTCGCGCCGCCTACTGGTGCGGCGAAGCGGCCGCGCATCTCGATACGCTTCACCCGCTCGGCGGCGAGCGCCGTCTGGCCCACTGGAAGACAAGCGCAAGGCCGATCGCCTGGAGTTGCCCGGAGAAGGTCCGCAAGGCGCTGAGTGCGGCATCACGGGTGCGGATGGTGCTGGTCACGCCGGGGATATTCGCCAGTGGCTGGAAACCCGGCTGGCTGGATGAAGGGTTGGCTGGGACGCCACCGGGCACGAATATCCGCCTGCGGCTCGTTGGCGTCAGCATCCGGCGCTGGCGGGCCGTTTCGGGCTGGTCTCTGGCCGACCTTCCCGGGCAGCCGCGAGGCCCAAAGCCAGTGAAGCGCATGGTTCCAGCCGGTGGCGTCTATTTCTTCGAGACAACGGATGGAAAGGCGCTGGACCTCGCCGGCCGCTGGCTTGAGCCAGTCAGCGACGATGAGCAGGACCGGCGTGACGGCTTCGGCCTCGCGACCTGGGGCGTCTGGTAAGAAAAATGGGGAGGGGGCGATGAACAACACCCGGGTCTATTGGCTGCACGCCTTGTCGCCGACCCACGTCGGAACCGGGCGAGGCGTCGGCTACATCGACCTGCCTGTCCACCGCGACAAGGTTACGAACTGGCCGCTGATTCCCGGCTCGGCCTTCAAGGGCGTTTGGGCCGATCACCATGGTGCCACCGAAGACAAGCGCCGGTTGGACCCGAAGCTCCGTCTCGCCTTCGGGCGTGCGTCCGATCGGGAGACCAATGCCTCGAACGCCGGAGCATTGATTCCTACCGACGCGCGCCTCGCCTGCCTGCCGATCAGAAGCTTCCAGGGTACGTTCGCCTGGTGTACCTCGCCGCTCGCTTTGGACATGTTGCGCCGGGACTTCTCGCTTGCCGGCATGGCCGATCTGCCGCCCGAGCCGCCGAATGTGGCTGATAGTGACGTTCATCGCACCACACGCACCAAGCTCGAGGACAGCGGCCGCGTCTTTCTGGAGGATCTCGACTTCGCCGGAAAGGAATGCGCGGTGACAACGATCTGGGCCGAGCGGATCGCCGGATGGGTTTTCGCCGGCGACGAAAACAAGGCTTGGCGCGATCGATTTGTCGAAAGATTCGCGATTCTCCCCAATGCGATCTTTGACTTTCTGACGGAGACCGGCACCGAAGTTTCTGCCCGCGTGCGGATCGACGACGATCTCAAGACGGTGGCGAAAGGCGCGCTGTGGAACGAGGAGGCGCTGCCGGCGGAGACGATCCTCGCGGGGCTCGTTGCCTGTGACCGGGTCTATTCCCGTGAAGCGAATGGCATCACGGCGGGCGACCTCATCAATGATTTCGCGACCCAACCGCTCCTGCTGCAGATCGGCGGCAAGGCGACCGTCGGTCGCGGCCGCGTTCGCTGCGTCTTCACCGCCGCCAAGTAGAGAGGGCTGACGGATGGTCCAGACTAACAGCCAAAAAATGGCGCAGGCGGCCTACAAGAGGATTGCCGATCGGAAGCCGGATCGAGAGTTCGTGAGCTTCGCCCGATCGTTTCCATCCCTAATCCATGCTTGCGGACTTGCTCAGGCGATTGCATTCGCCCAGGCGAAAGGGGCAGCCGAGAAAGGCAGAGAAAAGAAGACTTCTGGAAAATACATCGAGGACCTCGCCGCGGTCCTCGCGGCCGCCGGCCATCCCGATGCGGCTACGGCTGACGCACTCTCAGCACAGACGCTGAGCGCCCCCGTGCCGACCTATGTGCGCTTGAGCCGGAACGCGCTTCAGGCGGCTGGTTGGTTGAAGCGATATGTCGAAGCCGTAAGCCCGGAGTGAGATATGCGGCAGGCGATCATCGAACTATCCGATATCCAAAATCGACAACAACCACGTGGCAGTGACCGTAGGCCGTTTGGACAGCATGTTGGCTTATTGCTTCAACGGTTCTTAGTCGATGCAAGCCTTGACCAAAGCGCGAAGAGGGAGAACGAGAAGCGTTCTTCCGAGTTGAAAGCTGTTCTTCATGCGGCGATGGCTGCCTGTCAGCATGATGTTGTCAAGGCGCTTTACGAGGCTGCATATGAACGCTGGCAAGCGTCATTTTCCGCAAGCGTGACACATAAGTCGGAGCGCCTGTCCACAGCCACAGCAAGCCGGCTCATTGTCGGTCTCGGCTCGGAGAACGTCCTGGAGACGGGACTGCGGCTTCATCATACCTATGGTGTCCCAATCATCCCCGGATCGGCGCTCAAAGGGCTCGCTTCCCATTATTGCGACGAGGTCTGGGGACAGCGGCAGAATGCGTCGGTGCCCGAGGAGAACTTCTTGTTCCGGCGCGGCGGGAAACACCATTCGCTGCTGTTCGGAACCACCGAGGACGGCGGCGTCATTACGTTCCACGACGCCTGGATCGTTCCGCAGTCGTTGACAGAAGGCGCGCTGCACCTCGACGTGATGACGCCGCATCACCCGAAATGGCAGACGAACGACGCGCCGCCGCCGACGGATTTCGACAGCCCGGTGCCGGTTTCCTTCCTCTCGGTAGCCGGAACCTTCGACGTGCGCCTCTCCTGGTCGGGCCCGGCCAGCGCTCCGCTGGCTCAAGCCGAAGCCTGGACCAAGCTGGCGATGCACCTCTTGCAGGAGGCCCTGGCCGAGTGGGGCGTCGGCGGCAAGACCAGCAGCGGATACGGAAGGCTCGTCCCCACAGAGTCGGTTGTGAGCAATCGTCAGTTTCCGGCGAGCGCCGCGGCCAAGCCGAAACCAGGCGAGAAGGTCGACGCTGTACTGCTTGAAGAACGAACAAAGAAGGGCGGCTGGCGGGCGATGCATGCGCCGTCGAAACTGAGCGGCCCGGTCCAGAACAGCGGCGATGTTCCCTCCGACAAGAATGCGGGCGACGTGCTCGAACTGATTGTGGCGAGTGCGACTGAACGTGGCGTCGATTTTCGTTACCCTACTTCCGTCGACGAGGCACGCGCGCAGCGCTCATCTGGCAAGGGGAAGGGTGGTCGCGGTAGACCTCAAAGGCGATGAGCGAACCATATGAAAATGCGTGTCTCACTCGGCTGGTTACATTCCTTGGCACCGGCAATTACAGCGAAGCCGTCTATTGTCTGGGAGAGCTGAGAGCCACCGGAACGGCCTATGTCGGCCGGGCGCTGGCCGAATTGCTCAAGCCCCGGGAGGTCGCCGTTCTCGCTACTGAAGAGGCAGAGCAGCGTCATGGCGATGGTTTGAAAAAAGCGCTGCGAGCCGGCAACCATCCGGCACCTCGTTTCGTCCGCATTCCGGTCGGACGCGCGCCGGCCGAGTTCTGGCAACAATTCGAGGTCCTCAAGACCGAGCTACGCGGCAGCCAGGGCTCGGTGATGCTCGACATCACGCACGGATTTCGTTCCCAACCCTTCTTTGCCGCGGCAGTCGCGACGTTCGTCCATGCCGTCGACGAGACGCCACCCAACCTCCGCGTATGCTATGCGGCTTATGAAGCCAAGGATGCGGACACGGGCGTCGCACCGATCTGGGAACTAAGCGAGTTCATAGCGTTGCTCGATTGGTCACGGGCGCTGGCAATGTTCCTCAAGACTGGCCGCGCCGAAGACGCGGCCGATGCTACTCAGCGCCTTGGCGGAGCGCTGGCGAAAGCATGGGCGGAAGGTGGAAAACAGGGGAAGCGTCCCAATCTCGACGCGCTTGGGAAGGGTTTGCGTGAATTTGGCGCTGATCTCGAAACCCTTCGAACCGGCGATCTGCTGCTCGGCCGGGACACAACGAAGTCTTCCGCCGCTCGTCTCCTGAAAGCAACCCGGGAGATCAAGGAGCTAGCCAAGGCACACGCTCCCCCCTTGGGGGACATTCTCGACCGCGTTGCGGCGATGGCCGAGCCGATTGCAGGCGCGGGCCACGATCTGTCGGGTCCTGAGGGGCGCAATTCGATCACAGCTCTGGCTGAGCTTTATCTCCGCCTCGGGCGTTACCTCGAAGCGACCGCCACTGTGCGCGAAGGCTGGGTCAATCTTTATGCACCGAAGGCGGCGCTTGTTCCGGCAGCCTCCAACTTCGACAGCAGGGAGCGTGAACGTGCGGAAAGGCGAGCCAACGAGCGCGACCGGACGTTTCGAGAAGTCACTGACCGCCGCAACGACTTTCTCCACGCGCAGTACAGACCGAGCGCTCAGAAAGCAGCAGATATCGCCAAGACAGTCGAGAGCCTTGTGGAGAAGCTAAGGATCGCATCCCAAACGCCGCGCGGCGCCTGCTTTATCAATCTAAGCAATCATCCCAAAGCCAACTGGGATGAAGCGCAGACGAAGGCGGCGCTTGCGCTCGCCGAGCGCATCGAAGATATCGCATTTCCCGCGGTTCCGCCTGATGCCGACGAGAAGGCGATCGAGGCTCTTGCGGAGACCTGCATGGCTCAAATCCCGCCGGAAACGTCGCACGCCCTCGTGCAGGGCGAGTTTACCCTCACGGTCGAGCTGATCCGCCGTCTACAGGCACGTGGAGTCAGGTGCCTGGCGGCGACCAGCACGAGGGATGTCGAGGAGGACGCCGATGGCCGGCGGGTGTCCACTTTCACGTTCGTGCGCTTCCGCGCCTATGCCGAACCAGGGACCATGTGAGAAGCTGCTGATATGGATCCTTCGGTGATACAAAGTCTCGGGCTATCGCTTCGGCCTCCCGAGAATTTGTATCAAGCTGACGGTCTTTTTCGCGCGGCGGGCCGGATGGTCATTGTTGGGGCGTATGTCGAAAATCGACCGATCGATACCGATAGTCCATGAAACCAAGCAAATCGCGGATCGTCGAAATTCGTGTTTGAAATCAAGAGCGCAAATTTTTGACGGATCCGGGATACGGTTCCTTGGAATGCACGAAAGAATTTGCCGCGTAAAATCAGCGCGTTACCACTGCTCAAAACAATCGAGTGGGAGTGAGGGGTGTGGCCTCTGTAAATTCGTCTATATATTTCAATGACTTATGTGCGTAGATACTATCTAAGATGCATCGTCGATAATAGCTGCACAACCTGATAATTAGTTGATTTATCAAGAGATTTTTCCTGATCCAAATGGTTTGAAGCCTCCGGTAGCTGGTCATACTGACGGTCTTTCTGACGATTCCTTTTTGAACGGACATCAGCGGAAACAAAAGACCGTTATGTCGAGCAGGTCGCGTTGACGGTCTTTTTCGAAGGACAGCAGGCGGGCCCGGATTGGGCAGGCGCGCCAGCAGACATTTGATCGTGGCCGGTCTCTAGCGAGTGCTGCTCGCTTGTTGCGGAACCGCCGTACGAGTCGCCACAGCAAGTGGTTCTTCCTGAATGGCGCTAGCTTGTTCATTAGGTCACGGTCTGTTTCAGAAGATGTGTAGCGAAGGGGTCGCGCGCATTAGGATGGTCTAGCAGCCCTTCAATTGCGTCTCTGCCGGTGCGCGCGTTCTGGAAAGGATGTATTCTTCGACAAGCCGCAATTTCTAGAATGGGATTTCCATCCAACCGGCCAGCTCTCATTCGAGCTTGAGCAGATCTACGTCTATGGAAGAGGGAGCTCTCCACGACGCAGCTTCCGCGATGCGAAAGTCCAACGGCTTGAAAATATGGCCAGTGACATTGCTGTAGGTCTTGCAGTGATCGCTGCAGCGAAGACGGAACAACGCCTCAAGCGCGAGGCGGAGCAGCGAAGGATCGAGGAGGAGCGGCTGCGACGCGAACGGGCGGCGCGCATCAAACACATCGAAGATCGTCGAGCTGCCGGACTTGGAGCAATCCTAGCCGAACTCGCTGAACTCGATCGGCTGCGTAGCCTCATCGCCATGCTGATAGCAGCGATTCCGGCCGAACCGACGCCGCACCTGTCGGCTTTTCTCGTCTGGGCGAAGGACCATCTGGTAAAACGCGAAGCGCGCCTTTCGGCGCAAGCGCTTGAGGATCGGTTTGCAGCCGAGCATCTGTTCGGTGACGATGATGATCACGACTTCACGTCGTCTAGACGGTATTAGGCGAGAGGAGCGAAGCGATACGGATCGGCGAGCCATGCTGGCGCGTATTCGAAGAAGACAGTCTCGCTGCCCTGCATCTTGCTGCTGCGGACCAGGCCGACCGGACGCGTGCGCCCGTCGATGTTGATATGAACTTCAATGTCGGCCATTATCTGTTGGTCCCGATGTGCGCTTGAGGCGGACGCGTTTCGGCAGCTCCGCGCCGGCCAGCGCTTGGCCAATGCTGTCGCGCGCGATATTGGCGATCTCACCCAGACCATCGAGTAGGCCAAGCGCCTGCAGGACGGCGGCATAGATGCCGATGCTGACATTGGCGTTGCCGGCTTCGACCTTTTGCAGGGTCGAGCGGGAGGTGAAGGCGCGCTCGGCCACGACCGCCATCGGCAACCGGCGCCGGCGACGGGCGTCGCGGATATCTGCGCCCAGCTTGCGTAGGATGCGCCGCACAGCGGCGGGGGGATGGTGTGGCGTCGGCATTTGCGCTCTTCGCACTACTTCGACGATGTTTATGTAGCGCGAAGATTACAGTTTCTCTCGTCATTGGGAGCTAGCACTTGCATCCCGTATCCGCGCGCGCCTTCAAAAACAGGGTACCGATGGTACAACTCCTCGGGTTCCCTCGGCCCGCAATCCGAGGAAAAGTATCATCGCGTCCTCCCGTCAGGACGTTTGCCTCTAAAAGCTGTGTTGGGAGAGGTGATTTGTAGCCCGTTCGGCGCGCCTTTTACGACCGAGAGGACGGCCATCGGGCCTTGTCAGAAACATGTCTACATTCTTCTGACGGGGCGCCGGTCGCCATCTTCAGATGCTACGAGAACAGTTTGGCGGTCTCGGCCACTGGGATGAACAATCTCCGGCTTCCTTCGACGAGAAATCTGAATCGGTAGCGTTGATACAACTGCGCGGCTTTGTCGTCTTTGGCGTCGACCACGAAGGCGTAGGACGCGATGTCGTTCCGCAGCACGCGGCTGAAGGCGTCGAAGAGTATGAACTCTCCGTGCCCTTGCCCTTGACGGCGCGCATCAACCGCCAGCCGTCCCATTAGCGTTGCCGGCACGACCGGATAGCGCGGCAGTCGCTTCGCAAGCGCCTCGGGCAATGCGGCAAGAGCGATGCCGGTCGCCGCAAGCGTGTAATAGCCGATCGGAACACGATCGCCGTCGCTGACCAGCACGAAGCACGAGGCGACCCACCGCCTTGTGTCCTGCCCCGCCTGCTGGCGCAGCTACCTGTCTAGCAGCTCAACGCCGCTGGCGAAGCTCTCTCGATCGTGCCGGTCCGATAAGGGCTCGATACGCAGTGCCGACGCAGTGGACGCCACTCAAGCGCTGATCAGCCGAGGTATCGCTGCGCGGCCGCCTTGAGCCGGGCGTTCGGCTCTCGCGGATTGAGGAGCGCCTCCGCGAAGACCCGGCTATCGGCGGCGCTCAGCCGGATCGTCTGGGTTTCCTCGATGACGCGTATGGCCGCGTCATGCACGCTGGCGATCACAAAATCCGACAGCGTGCGCCCCTGCAGCTCGGCAGCGCGCTGGAACAGCGCCTTCTGATCGCGGGAAACTCTTGCCTCCAACCGCTCATCTCGCATGTTGGTGGCGGCTTTTCCTGACATGTCACGCATACCTTGAGTTGTATTCGGAACGTGTCTATGATGTACGGCTAATAGGGGGACATATCAAGGCGCGCCAGACATGGCCTGAGGACGTTGCAGCTTTTGTAGCGTCGGAGGTCGGGAATGGCTTGAGGATCAGGGAAATGTTAATTCCCCGCTCTCGCTTCAATGAGGCCCGACCTCCTGTCGCCTTTGTGCACTTTCCGATATTGTGTATTCCGGCGGCGCAGCGGAGGCGGTGGGATTCGAACCCACGGGACCCGGCTTCTGAGGGACGAGCCCAAACGGTTTATAAGACCGCCGCGTTAAACCACTCCGCCACGCCTCCACCGAAGGCCGAGCCGAAAGGCTCGGTCTTTTGTGTTTGTACGGTGCTCTGCCATTTATTGCAACCCCTCAAACTCCCCCCTCTCTAAAGAGCTTGACATCTGCCATCCGAACTGATAAAGAGTTTGCTTCTGGAGGGAAGTGCACATGGACATTGGCAAGCTGAACGGTATGGCGGCCAAAGATGCCGCCCTGCGCCGCCGTCAGGTGCTTCAGCCGGTGGGTGGCAAAGGTGACAAGATCTTTCCGCCGACCTATCCCGGAGAAGGACGAAATGCGCCGCCCAGGCACGTCTATGAACGACGGCGGCTGAACGGGGCAGACATCTGGTGTGTCCTGGTTGACAGCGTGCAGTCGCAGGCAAATCGACTTGAGGAATGCCTGCTTGCTGCCATCGCCGACGGCATTCCCATTCCCTATGTTGAGGTCGATTTTACCGGAGCCATGCTCGACGGCATCAGCAAGATCACATCGCTCGACGCCCCGCATCGCGTCTACGATGCCATTCTGCGTGACAGCCTCTACAATGGCACACCCTTTATGGAAAGCGATGTCGGCCAGCGCCTCGCCAAAGCGAAGGCGGCGGATGCGTCGGCACTGCTCGAAACATCGCCGACAGCGCTCTTGTTCGGCGCGTGGCATTCGACCGGACAAGGCGGAGGCCTCGGCGCCAAATTCGCCCGTTGCCTGATCTCGGAAATCGTCGGTATCGATGTGCCGGTCGAAGACGTGGTTGTTAACCAGCGAACCGGCGAAGTCGAAATTCAAACATCGGGCCGGCGCACCGGCAGTCGCATCGATCCCTTGGGAGTGCTCAGAAAGGTCAGGGTCTTCAAGGGCGAGAACGGCTGGAGTACGACAAAGGCGGTTGCCGGTAAGAATGCAAAGGAGGTTAGGCCCTCCGAGATCAATCATGGGAATATCGCTCCTTCGGTTCAGCCACTCGGCGTCACCTGCGATCACATCGAGCACAGTGTTGTATTGAGTCTTGCGGCGCTGCGCCGATTGCATTTCGGCGGTGCCGAGAAGGAGGTGGCAGGCCGCAGCTTGCTTGCGGCACTCGGCCTTGTCGCGCTCACCGAGCAGGATACGCGAGGCTACGCGCTGCGATCGCGTTGTGATCTCGTCTGCGACGGTCGTGCGCCGCTCGAGATCGTGCGCTCTGATGGTTCGACGGAAGCAATTGCAATCGACCGCACACAAGCGCGAACGCTTTACGACGCTGCATACCTTGCCGCGCTGGGGGCCGGCTTCGCCCTTTCACCGAAACCATTGGAGCTAAAGCCTCAGGACAAGCTCGTTGAGATCGTCCGCGAGAGCCAGAAACTGGCCCTTGCGCTTGAAGGCGGCGACGAGGAGGGGACGAGCCAGAATGAGTCTCATTCTTGAGGTCGAATATCTGTCCGGCGTCTCGTTTTCCGCCATAGGTCCCGACAGCGATGCGCCGGACTGGCCGCCGCAGCCTGATCGCATCTTCTCCGCCTTGGTCGCCAGTTGGGCAGCGCGAGGCGAACGGGAAGAAGAGCGCAGAGCGCTCGAATGGTTGGAGATGCTTTCAGTTCCACGCCTTTTCGCGTCGGATGCGGCGGCCCGGGCAAGCGTTGTCGCTTTTGTCCCCCCTAACGATCCTCGCAGTGACAAGCAGAAGAATGCCAAAGGGGTCTTGCCTGCCTTGCGCAGTCGCCAACCTCGCCGCTTTCCCGCTGCGCGCCCGAACGACCCTGTCGTCCGCCTCTGTTGGCCTGACGCAGAACCCGATGAGACGACGTTCTCTGCGTTGCAGGCTTTGGCCCACGACACAGCCTATGTCGGCCACTCGGCCAGCCTGACACGGTGCCGTTTTCTGCTGGATCGAGGCGCGCTTGAGTGGGGCGCAACAAAGCGACCTCAGCGCGGTGTCTATGAGGGACGCCTGGAGGAGTTGCGACAAGCCTATGCCCGTTTCGAGAAATCAGCTGACAAGAAAGACCGGCCGCAAAAGGGCGCACGCATCCCGCCGGAGCCGGAGGCGATAGTCACGCGGACAAATCTGTTCAGCGATGGAAATCGCTGGCTGATTCTTGATCACATTACAGGCGATATGCCGGATCTGCGTGCGTGTGCTCTCGTCGCCAAAACGCTGCGAGATACATTCCTCAGCGGATATCGGAAGATCGGACTCGAAGACAAAATCCCCGAAGTCGTCAGCGGCCACGCGGCGGGCGGCGCGCCAGCCCGAACCCCGCACCTCGCAATCATACCATTGGCGTTCGCTGGCTTTCCCTATGCCGACGGTCATGTGCTGGGGTTCGCGTTGGTGCCCCCAACCGGCACGAAAATTCTGACGCGGCCGGGAACGGCGGATAGCTCCGAAGCGAAAGCATTCCGCCAAGCTCTTCGGAAGCTGACCCAAATTGATGAGAACGGGCGCAGAATTCTGGAAGTCAAATCACCGGAGGGGACGCCGCGCGATAGGGCGTTTTCGATTGATCTGTCGTTGACGTCGGAACCGCCGGCGGATAGGCAGTCGCTTGATCCCGCGCTTTACACCCGGTCTGCTCACGTCTTTGCCACGATCACGCCCATCGTGCTGGACCGGCATTTAAAAGAGATTGGCGCCGCACGTCAGGAAGAAGCTGCCCGACAGATCGCAGTGGCCTGCCGCAATATCGGGCTGCCAGAACCGGAAGTGGTCATCGTCGACAAGCATTCGGCTATTGAGGGCGCGCCGTCCGCCTATCCCTCCGGCAAGTCCCCGCGTTGGATGAATTGGCGCTTGCCGCCGTCGCTGGCCAGCCGTCAGCTCACCCACGCCGTGATCCACTTCGCCAAGCCCATCGACGGCCCGGTGATCCTGGGCGCGGGGCGATTCGTAGGATTGGGCTTATGCCGCCCCATTATTGACGGGGCTGCCGATGCTGACCGCTGACGACTTCGGCTTCTTCTTTCGGGAGGTTCACGGCTATCCGCCTTTTCCGTGGCAGAAGCGGCTGCTCGCGCGTGTGGCCACGAGAGATGAGTGGCCCGATACGCTTGATCTGCCGACCGGATCGGGCAAGACGGCGGCGATCGATATCGCGCTTTTTCATCTCGCGCTGGAAGCCGATCGCTTCGCGCAGCGGCGCGCGCCTGTCCGTATCGCCTTCGTGGTGGACCGCCGTTTGGTGGTGGACGACGCCTTTGAGCGGGCGAAGAAGCTCGAAAAAGCCCTCGCCAAGCCGTCCGGCGATGTAACCACGCGAGTGGCCGAGCGTCTCAAGATGCTTTCCGGCGATGGGCCGCCGCTCATTGCCCGGCGTCTACGCGGCGGTATTCCGCGCGAGGACGATTGGGCGCGGACACCCTCGCAACCGACTGTGCTGTGCTCCACCGTCGATCAGGTCGGCTCGCGGCTTCTGTTTCGCGGCTACGGCGTTTCCGATTCGATGAAGCCGGTCCATGCCGGCCTGATCGGCTCCGATTGCCTTATCCTGCTCGACGAAGCGCATCTCGCCGAGCCGTTCAGGCAGACGCTGGACTGGGTTGAATGCTACCGTGGCGAGAAATGGCGTAAGGAAAAAAGTGTTGGGCCTTGGGGCTTTGCGCGTCTTTCGGCCACGCCCGGAGAAAAGTCGGAAGATATCTTTTCGCTCGACGACGACGATAGGGCAAACCCGATTCTGAAGCGGCGGCTTGAGGCCGGAAAGCCTGCGCTGCTTGTTGCGCCCGTGAAATCGAAAAAGGAGACGGTGGAGGCGGCCGAGATTGATGATGTGGATGACGGAAGCGGTAGCGGCACGAAAGACCTTGCACGCCGCGCGCTGGTTGTTGTCAATCAGATCAAAGAGGGGCTTAAGCACTTCAAAGACCGCAAAAGTGGCGTCCCGCGTCCGGCGATAGGTGTGGTCGTCAACCGTGTGGCCAGAGCGCGAGAGATTTTCGCGCAACTCGGGAAGCAGTTTCCGGAAAGGCCGGTGGGCGATGCTACAGAAGAGGCAGCTCCAGAAGTCGTTCTAATGATTGGACCGGCAAGGCCGGTAGACCTCTACGATCTCGTTGAAAAGCTGAAGCTCATCCGCACCGGGGAGCCGCGTGAGCTCGGAAGGCCGCTCATCCTCGTTGCGACCCAATGTATCGAGGCTGGCGTGGATATCGATCTCGACGCGCTCATCACAGAGGCTGCCCCGGTCGACTCCCTGCGGCAGCGTTTCGGCCGACTCAACCGCGCTGGCCGCGATATCAAGCCCTATGCGGCAATCGTCGCCGATAGAACCGATATTTCGGCGCGGGCGGACGATTCCGTCTATGGCAAGGCAATCAAGTCGGCCTGGGAATATCTTGCCGGCGTCGCGAAAAAAGAGAACGGCGCATTATCTGTCGATTTCGGCATTGACAGGATCGACGCGCTAACGCCACCAGATCATCTGGCGCTGACGGAAAAACCGGACTCGCCTGTTCTTCTCCCCGCCCATCTCGATCTCCTGAGCCAGACCGCACCGATCCCGGCAGCCGATCCGGATGTGGCGCTCTATCTGCATGGTCCGGCTCGCCAGCCGGATTCGATCACAATCGTTTGGCGGGCGGACATCGACCCCGCTTGGGACGACCTGGATTTGATCCGCCTGCTGACAGTTGTTCCGCCGCGCCCGCGCGAAGCGATCGAATTGCCGATCTGGACGGTACGGCGCTGGCTTGATGGGCGCCGCAAATCGGCTGCCGATGTCGCGGACGTTCCGACTCAAGGGCCTGATGACGAAGAAGGGCGCGAGAGAAGGCGCGTCTTTCGCTGGAGAGGAGAGGACGAGCGCTCGCAATGGATAGACCCTTTCGCGCTTAGACCCGGCGATACTGTCATCGTTCCGGCAAGCTACGGAGGCGTGGACACCTTCGGTTGGAATCCCGAGTCTTTGGTGCCCGCTGAAGATGTAGCGCAGAAAGCAGCTGAACCCTTCGCACAAAGGAAGTTTGCCGTGCGTGTCGCGCAGGGATTGACCGGGCAACATGTGAGCGACGAGACGCTTGCTGGAACGCTGGCCGGCTTGCGAGCGGAAAATCCCGAGACGGTCAGACAGGCCTTGCTCAATTTCGGATTGCCGGCCGAGGTCAGAAAAGGACTCGAATGGCTCGGCAATGCCAAGGGCCGGCGCGGTAAGCCGCGCGTTGTTATCGATTTCAATCTCTATGGAGAAAACGAGAAGGGAGAACCGCGTGGAGTGGTCCTGTTGGCGCCGTTCGGGGTCAGCTTCCCTGAAGCACGGCAGGTCGCCGATCATGGCGAAGGCGCCCCCAACTCGACGGAAGACGATACGGCCGGCTCGATCTTCGATTTCCCGCTTTCGTTGGATCAACACAGCCGCGACGTCGAGGGCAAAGCCGAAGAGCTTGCGACCAAAGCGGGATTGTCACCTGATCGTGTCGCGGATTTGAAGCTTGCGGGTTTCCTGCATGATGCGGGAAAGGCAGACGCGCGTTTTCAGGCTTGGCTGCATTTTGGCGATCCGCTGGACTTCGATTTCGAAGATGAGAAAGATATTCTCGCTAAATCCGGCCGCACGCTGCCTCCGTCGGCACGGGAGAAAGCACGGCTGCCGTCTCGTTGGCGGCATGAGGCGCTGTCGGTCAGGCTGGCTCGGGCGCATTCTCGGCTCGAAAACGCCCACGACAAAGATCTCGTCCTCTGGCTTATCGGTACGCATCACGGGTATGGGCGACCGTTCTTCCCGCATGAGGACCCCGACGACCAAACGTCGCGACATTTGCCCGCTGTGCTCGGCCTGCCCGTCGAACTACCGCCGGGTTCGGGGCCGCAATCCCTAGCATACAATTGGAATGGCTTCGATTGGCCGTCGCTCTTCGCAGAGCTCAAGGCTCGTTACGGCGTGTGGGAACTGGCGCGCATGGAGGCGATCGTCCGCCTCGCCGATCATCGTGCTTCCGAAGAAGCTCGAACCCGTGCCGAGGAGGAGGACGAATGACTGCCACGAAATCGCATCGCCTCGACGGGTTGGAGCCGGACAACCTGCTCGCCTTTCTCGCGCTGCTAGGACTTTTGAGGGCTTTGGAAACCGCGGACGACACACTGTTTCCGCGTGCCGCCTGGGACATCGACTGGCCGCCGCTTAGACCGAGGCTGGTTCTCGCGCGGGAAGTCACCGCTGAGCAAATCTCAGGAGTCGCCGCCGAGGGGATCGAGACGATCGCGGCGCGCTATGAATTCGATGACCGCAAAGATTTGAACTACTCGCGGAAGGAGTGTCGCGAGCTGCTGACGCGGGAGGCGACGGCGTCTCGTGCGGATCGTCGCGAGCGCGTCGACCTCATGGCGGGCTTGATGAGTGATGCGACCATCAAGGATGACAAAACAGAACCGGTGGACCCGACGCCGTTGTGCCTCCTCTTCGGCCAGGGTCATCAGCATTTTCTTGAACGGCTCGCCCGCGTGCCGCGCGAGGCAGCACCGCCGCCTCGCGGAAAAGGAAGAAGCGCTGTTAGTTTGTCCGCATCCCAGTGCCTAGCCGAGGCGCTGTTCCAGCCTTGGCGTCGCGACGATCCGACTTTTTCTTTCCGCTGGGACCCGGCGGAAGATGTCCGTTATTCCCTGATGGCTGGTGATCCGACTGATGCCGCTTACAAGGCGCGTACGCAGCATGGCGCTAATCGTCTTGCGGCCGTCGGACTAGCCGAACTCACTCTCGTTCCCGAGACGCGGGCGGGACGCGTCCGCCCCGTTGTCGTCGGCGGCATGTCCAGAGTTGACGGCTTTTCCTTCGCCTGGCCGATCTGGCGTGATGCAGCGACGCTGATTGCCATCCGTGCTTTGCTTTCTCATCCGGATTTGCGCAAACCCGAAAGGCTCAGACATCTGGGGGTCGATCATGTCGTCGTCGCGCAGCGCATATCGGTCGGAAAGTTCATGAACTTCACGCGCGCACGGCCGCTCTCTTAAATGGAGCAAAGCGATGCCGACCGACACCCAGCTCGAATTTCATCTTCCCGCTCCGCCGGTCAGCGGCGACACGCCGCTCATTCCGGCGCGGATGGTGAACGAGTTCGTCTATTGCCCGCGGCTGGCCTATCTGATGTGGACGCAAGGTGAGTGGGCGGAGACCGGCGACACGGTCGAAGGTCAGCAGGTCCACGCGCGCGTCGATCGCCCAAGCGCACCGCTTCCGGCGCCGCAAGTGTTGGAGATCGGCG
>Ga0335075_10003956_pt1 | contig 23258 bp, 25 predicted proteins | sample Lox_Sample_24_FD_206723 | JGI IMG/M metagenome (GOLD analysis project Ga0335075, IMG submission 206723) | Soil microbial communities from Loxahatchee National Wildlife Refuge, Florida, United States - Lox_Sample_2.4 | ecosystem: Environmental > Terrestrial > Soil > Wetlands | place: USA...
ATCGAGCGGCTGCTCAGCAACGAGGGCTGACGCGCAGGCAAGGCGTCGCCGCCCGCAAAATTTGTGAATGAATGTTTCGCCGATTGACCCCTTGCGCTACGATTCGCGCTGGGATGGTGAATCGCGCGAGTCAGCGATTCCAGAAATGGTCGGGGAGAGAGGATTTGAACCTCCGACCCCCTGGTCCCGAAACTTACAAGAAACGTCATTTCAATGACTTACGGGGAGCGGTTGGCACCGCAAAACCACGCAAGAGAACACGAGGGAACGGCAGTTGTGGGGGCATTGTGGGGTTCCCGCATTGTCCGAACTGGCTACTAACGTGACCTGGCCGGGACAACAATGAAATCTGCAGAGAGGCCGTTATTGCACTTTGTGAGTTCAACGAAGTAGACTTGCCCGTCCTCGGTTATCAAGTTCCCGCCCGTGAGATGGAGCAGCGCGCGGCTGATGCCGCCGAGCGGTGAATCCATCAGCTTCATGGTGCCTGTCTTGGTACCCACAAGCGGCCCCATCAACTCGTAATCGACCCGTACCGCTTCATCGCCCACAGCAAACTTTCCAACTGGCATTCGATCACCTCGTCCCCATTCTATTCGTCAGTCCGGTCGGGTTGGGCTCATAGCCCCTTCAGATGCTCGCCTGTAATTGGGCATAACGTGCGGTCTTTTCAGCTCTTGCGGCGCTATCGGTCCTAAATGGTCTGCGGAACCTCCCATCGCCACAGCTAACCAGTTAGTAAACCAAGGCGCGGATCGCATAGGGGAAAAGGCCCCTTTTCAGGGGGGATCGTGGGGGGTATTCGGCGCAGAAATCGTCTGACAACCGGCCGATAGACGACACTCCCCCGAGGCTCCTCCGGACCCCTTCCCGGAAGCGTCAAGGGGGACCCAAGTCCAATAAATTCAGAAACTTTTCCCGGAAGTCGGTCCTTCGGGATAACAGGTATTTCTCCGAAGACTGTCAACTCAGAAGCAGCGACTCGCCCACCCGTAAAGCTTTTAGAATCAATTCCAGTCAGGTCGCAAACATTGACGCGAAAGGTTTTATCGGCCAGCGTGGCAGGAAATTTGCGATTGGCATTTTCCGAATTTGCTTTCTCGACTCGATCAGCAGCACGCGATTGACGGGCCCGCGCAACCCCGGAGCCAAGCCGAATTAGTCCCACTCGGTACGCTCGTGATGAGCATCGGCTCTGCACACTTGTGCGGCCTGGGCAAGGTGCGAACGGCGCGAAAGCTGCTGCGCTAGAATCGGGGCCAATCCCGTTTCACCGGAGCACCTATGGAGTTCTTCGTCGATGGCAATGGATCACCGGTGACTTTGGCATTCCGGATTGACTGAGTCGAGCAGCACCAACGGTCAGCGTCGAACGAGTCTTTCACTCAACTTCTTCAAGGAAGCCGCATATGTCTCCGAGAATCCGCTAATTGGAACTTGCGCCCATACCGTTTCCCAGCGGTTGTGGGTTATCTCCAGCAGCTGAGACCCCGCCACTTCGACGGTCGGTGGATGAGTCTTCCAATCGGCGGCGAGCAGTAGCGCGACTCTGGCCGCCAGCAGTTTGAACGCCAGATATTGGGGATGTTCCGAATAACCCCACGCCAATTCAACGTCGCTGCGTATGGATTGGCGCAACTGTTGAAATCCTTGCCGAAACATCGCCAGTTCCGCGATGCGAGCGGGGTCCAATATCAGCTCGCTTGATACCTTCACGAGAGTGCCTTCTACGGTAGCTTCCGCGGACGCAGCACGCTTGTGGAGATCCCAACGACGGTCATCGAAACCAATTTCTTTGCGATCAAGCCGATTCCATAGCTTCCAGATTGAAAAGAACTCACCATAGGCGGCGTAAAACTGCTGCGAGGCTGACATCTGCAGCTCGCGACGTTTCTGACGGATGTTCCACTGAAAGGTCAATCTCTGGCCGAATGCCCATGCTGCGGCCAATGTTGCGCCCAAGGTGACCAGGGACACACCAAGCGAAAGCAACGCACCGATCAGTTCATGCGCGTAGATCCAGTCGTGCATCAGCCGGATTGTAATGGACCGCTTGCCAGATTTGTTTGCGACCGTGCATAGATATTCAGCCCACGCAGGGACACCGTCCAGTTGAGGTGTACTCCAGACGGACATTCTCGCTTGACAGTTTTTGCGTCAGAATAGGGTCCACATTCTTTCTACTTGACACTCTGCTGCACGGGTCTTAGAGTCATTCCTGACACTCGGGAGGGTGCGCACGAATGACAGCGGCAAGACGGGGCGGGAAGCGAATCGGATACGTTCGGGTTTCCACGCTGGACCAGCACACGGAGCGGCAGCTCGACGGCCAGCATCTGGACAAGAAATTCACTGACAAAGCCAGCGGGAAGGACGCCCAGCGGCCACAGCTCCAGGCAGCACTGGACTATCTGCGCGATGGTGACGTGCTGGTGGTCCACAGCATGGATCGGCTGGCCCGCAACCTGGATGACCTGCGCAGAATTGTCTTCGGTCTCACCGGGCGGGGTGTGGTGGTGGAATTTGTGAAAGAGCACCTGACGTTCACAGGGGAGGATTCGGCCATGTCCACCCTTCTCCTGAGCGTCATGGGCGCCTTTGCGGAGTTCGAGCGTTCGCTTATCCGGGAGCGACAGCGCGAAGGAATCGCCCTGGCGAAGCGCAAAGGGGTCTATAAGGGCCGCAGACCATCTCTGACGGCGGAGAGGATCACCGAACTGCGCAGACGCGCTCTGACGGGCGAGAAGAAGGCCGTCTTGGCAAGAGAGTTCGCCATCAGCCGGGAGACGCTGTACAGCTACATCCGGCGATCGAGTTCCGAACTGAATTGACCCGGCCCTCGGCTACTGGCGTTTCCGGCGGCGGAGACGACTGGATCTCGCTGTCCGATTGTGCTAGGGTTCGTGAAGATGAATAGACCCATCAGAATCAAGGCTCGCTATTCTGCCAAAAACGACGTGACGCTGCGCGTTGGCGATTGCGTCAAGTTCCTCCAGGCGATTCCGGACGAGTCTGCACAACTGGTCGTGACATCCCCGCCCTACAATGTAGGCAAAGATTACGAATCGAAGCAAACAATAGCTCAGTACCTGGAAGGGCAGGAAGCGGTGATCGAAGAATGCGTCAGGATCACCCGTACAGGCGGAAGCATTTGTTGGCAAGTCGGGAATCACATCAATGGACATCAGCAAATCGTGCCACTCGATTTCTTGATCGACAGACTATTTCAGCCATACCGAAAAACCTCGAAGATCCGACTACGGAACCGAATCGTCTGGCAGTTCGAGCATGGCCTGCACTGCCGCCTTCGCTTCTCGGGACGCTATGAAACAGTCTTGTGGTACACCAAGGGCGACAAATACACATTCAACCTTGACGCCGTGCGGGTTCCTCAAAAGTACCCCGGTAAGCGCGCCTACCAGGGACCAAGAAAAGGAGAGTTTTCTGGAAATCCGCTCGGGAAAAACCCCGGCGATGTCTGGAATCTACCGAACGTCAAAAGTAACCACATCGAAAAGACGGTCCATCCGTGTCAATTTCCTGTGGCGCTACCGGCCCGCCTTATCCTCGCACTTTCAAACTCTGGCGATCTCGTAGTGGATCCGTTCATGGGCGTCGGCACTACCGCCGTGGCGGCAGTTCTCTGCGGTAGAAAAGCCGCAGGCGCGGACAACGTGAAATCATACATTGACATCGCGCGTCGCAGGGTCACGCAGGCGGCCAAAGGAACTCTCCGCTACCGCCCGCTGTCAAAGCCCGTTTATGTGCCTGCTCCAAATACCAAACTGACTACAGCACCCGCGCATTTTGAGCCACCTAAAAGTCGTGCATCTTCGCAATTCTTCTTGTCCGATTCGGTGCTCTAATCAGCAGTCATGAGTATCTTAAGTAGTTTCGGAGCGAACTCATGCGTCTTCGCATCGACGAATTCGCGCATGCTTGTGACGGGGGCGGTGGGCACGATTGATAACTTATTTTTCCCAACAAGGTCTTCAGCAAGGCTGTAGACGCTCTGCTCTGTAATGATCGTACAGACGCGATATTGCGCCGTTCGATCGTGATCCATCCGCGCCGCGTAGTCCTCTTGTGTCGCGCCGCAGACCGCACGATTCAATGAGTGGTCGCTATTGATGTAGATGACACCGTCAGCAAGCAGAGAGCACTTCTGGTTCCCGAACGAACGATACTTGATGTCTCGAATGAATCCGCCGTTCTCTTGCTGATCGACGTTGAGCGTGGCTATCGCAGTGACAACCTGCCCAGCGGGCGTCTTCGTTTCCGCCATGACGCGCGCAAACTGTCCCCATCCCCCGCCGATCCAGGCAATCGGCACCCGTGCAACGGAAGAGGCGACTTCATGCCTCTTCTCTAATCGCACATCGAGTGAAGCGCACCGCTTGCCATTATCATCCAGAAATGTGATTCCACCCTGCGCCTTAACGATAGTCAACTCGATCTTTCTTCCAAAGGGAACAACTGCCAAATTCACATACAGTGCGGCAACATGTTTCTTGTTTGGCTGACCGATGCTCGTCCCGGGTCGGAATTCCATATCGACTGGAGGCTCTACTGTCGCCGCGGAAATGACATCCGTGACCTTCAACTCGCACTCAAGCCATCCCTCTTTCCCTTCCGCGATCACAGTAATTGAAGCCGTCTCATGCAAAGTATCCGACTTGACCCCGATTCGATAGGCAAGGAATTGCTTTTGTGCTGCGCCCTTGTCAAGGGTAAGCGAGTTGGGGATAACTTCAATCTTCGGGTTGGAGGAATCGAGCATGATCAGGCTCGACCGTTTCGCATCAGCCTCGCGGATTAGCAGTGTAACAGTTCGAGTCTGACCTACGATCACCTTTGTCTGAGACGGGACAAACTGGATCGGCAGGTCTTCTGGTTCAGTTATGTTCACCTCGCCATCCTCGCCAGATCCCAGAAGATCATTAAGATACTTGTTCAATTGACGCATTGCTTCGTTAAGTCTCTTCGATGCGTTGGCGGACAAGTCGTGGGATTCTGCCTTTTTCTCGCGTTCCTCCTCTTTGCGGTAGATTGGTTCAACATGCTTTTTGATCGCGGCGAAGAGGAATTGGGTGAATTCGTTGCGAGGATCAAAGCCATCTCGCGTAGTCGTCAGTGGCGACTCCTTACCGCGATTCAGGTAATCCTCCAGAACCGATCGGATGCCAGTGATTCTTACAACGCCGAAAACCTTGTTGAGGTACGGAGATCCCTCGAAATCAGGTAAGAAGGTGAGGTCCAGCACAGCATCCTTATCGTCTACCAGGAGAAGTCCATTTTCGCGGGCGTCCCTGCTCTCTTTCCCCTTGAGCGGGGATTCCACGTCGGCGCGACAGACAATCCCCGCTATGGATAACGGGGGGAATTCCTGCTTCGTGAGTTCCTCGGGGATTTCCAAGTCAAAACTGAATTTCCCGATCACATCTCCGATGGGGAAGTCGTAATCGAGTACGTCATCATATTTGGCTCCGCCAGCGCGGTATCGAACGACCCTCACCGCAACGCCCGGATCGGAGTTGATGAGACGGAGCATATAGAAGCGCGAAAGCAGCGGAATTACAAAGCCCTCGTCAGGTATCGGGCAATCATCCGAGAGCAAAAACCTGACGCAGGTTCCATGCTTTCCCGGCTCCAAATGAAATGCGGACAACTGCTTCTTGGTCGGGTTTTGAATGGTACTGCCCGTCACACGCGGTTTACCAAGTTTGTCATCGAAGTCGAATCTGGCGGACGTTAGGACGTTGTCCCTATAGGAGTGCAGTTCTCCTTGTTTGTGGCCGAACAAAACATCGCTGATGCCCCTTCCAAACAGGCTTCGTCCGGGCCGTCCCTTGGAAACGACTGATTTGTCGGCGGCAAATTGTCGAAATGCACTCTCGACCTGCGAGAATGTGAGACCCTCCGCGTGATCAACGATGTCGCAACTTCGTCGAGGCCGGTCGTGACCCTGGGCCGTGTAAAGATGGATTTGGATCTCACGCATCTCCCTCTTGGGCAAGAGGGCGCGTAGGCTCGCCGAATCGAAGCGAGTTCCCTTACCGCAGTTGAGAATCTCAGTGACGAGTCCAGATGAGTCAGGCAACTCGTGCTTTCGCTTGTATGATGAGTCGGAGTTCGTGACTGCTTCTGTTACTGTTTTTGCGAAGCTGCGGACCACGTTTGCAAACTGTCTCCGCCATTCCCGGGCAGCAAGTTCCATCTCAAAATCGAAAGTTGGCATCGATCACCTGTTAAGGTATGTTTTGAACCGCTCTGAGACGTTCTCCAAGAAGCGCAGAAGCCCTTCATCTTTCACTTCTTTCGCGGCGGTTTGAAACGCTTTCATGCGCCGCACCTTTTCCTTCGCCGGGGTGTGGTCATAGACTTCCAGGAAATTGATCAGGTCTATGACTTCGGCTTCACCCCACCTACCCTCGTCGTGGAACTGGAACAATCGCGATCCTTTTGCCTTGGCAATCAGATCTTCAGCGTGAACGGTGGTAGCCCGCGAGCCTCGAATGCGAGTGATTGGAATCTCCACGCTCGGCGACGTTCCATCTCCTCGGCTCGGGTTTCCCACCCGTGAGATCAAACCTTGCGCTTCCTCAATTCCCCGCTCGTTTAGGAATATGCCCTCGCTTGTAATTGAGGTAGCAAAGTTTCTGTACTTTGGGCGCATTTGCAGGACGGAGCGGTTCGTCCGATTTATATCCGGGAATTGCGCCCACGCCGTCATTGCGAATTTGGTAGGGAAAAGTTTGTAGTTGAGGACAGCTACGTTCTCTAGCGTCGTTGGGAGTCCCCATTGCGTAAGCCAGAAAACCGAATATGCGGTGAGAGTTGCGAGGGAAATGTCCTCGTATTTCTCCGTAGGAACGGGGGTCAACTTCAGAAGGTCTATTGGTTCCTCAGGTTCCATGACTTCCTTCAGGTCCGGATATAAGCGCCGATCCCTGCCTGTCTGACTATCTAGCAGAAAAGCCCAAACGTCCTTTGCCGACTGGCACTCTAAAATTGAGGCGACGGCTAACCAGTGTAAAATAGGCCGGAACTTTTGGGGAGGGAAACTTCGCATGCCCAGAGAAGCAACACTGTTCGAGGAATCTGGAGGGTCTGTTTTGCGGGCATATTTGCTCTTGAAGAGCGCTGGATCTGCCAACATCCCTCCGAACTGGATTGAGCGCGCAAAGGATTCGCGAAAAAACCGTGAAGCCAACGTTGCCGCCGCGCTCCGAGAAGGGTCTGTAAAAGACCTGCTTACGCTGGAGCAGTGGGAACTCGCGTACCGAAAGGAGTGTTTCTACAGAGGTCTGAGAGTGCTTCTGGAACTTGAGCGAGAAGGCAAGTCTGCCATTTAGAGAGAGCTGATTAGGGCACGAAGCGGCTGCGTTTTCGATTTCCGCAGACTGTGCAGGCGGGGGGGGCCAGTGAAAGGGAGAGAGCGGTGTATCGAATGCCCTGAAGCGGAGGCGAAGATCACCCTGGCGGGAATTTGGTGCTTGGCGCGTAACCCTATGCTGGGTCCGAAAACTGGAGCGGCAGGCAAAAGGACGGAGGGACACAAGGACACCCCAGATGGGAATCAATACAGGAGAGAATATATATATCCTCTTTTTCTTACCTTCAGTCGCTTCCTGGGTCCCTCTGACCCGTTGAGCCAGAAACTCGCGCTCGTCCAGTCTGGACCGGGTTAGCGAAACATCGGGGAAAGCACATTTGGAATTTCAGCAAGAGGCGGTCGCGGAAAGCGGATTGTTATGTTACCCCAAAAAATGCTTGACAGGCAAGGAATTTTATGGTAGAATTTAGTAGTCAAATCAAAGAAGGCCGAGACGTGGAGATTTGGGGTGCTTGGATCGATGGCCGCCCAACTTTGGGCGCGTATTGTATCTCGTCACACCTTGACAAGTCAACGCCATTTGTGATACCATAGATGTACCAAATGAAAATAGATGGTTCTGGGGCATCCGTGCTCTGTCTGTCCAGAGCCTCATAAATCTCGCTGCCTTGTCTGAGCGGCGATAAGGAAATCCAAAAAAATGACAAGTGACGCTTTGCCGCCCAGCGCGGCCGATGCACACGTCCGCCCGTTCAAGGTGTGGACTTCCGAGGAAATTGACCAGATGGTGATTGAGCCTACGCAATGGCTCGTACACGAACTCCTGCCCTTGGTGGGGACCAGTATGGTGGGCGCTCCTCCTAAGTGCGGCAAGTCAGTATTCACCCGGCAGCTCTGCGCATTCATTGAGCGCGGCGCATCCTTTCTGGGGCGCGACGTTCGGCGGGGGAAGACCCTCTATGTCTCGACGCAGGAGTCGATGGGCGACATCGTCAATCACTTCCGCGCCCTCGAATGCACACGCGAGAATATGCCCGCGATCGTGTCGCTTGTCTCCGAGCGCATCGACGCAATGAATGCTCTTACCCGTGTCGCGGCTACCGTAGAAGGCATGTCGGATCTTCGGCTCCTGGTACTCGATATGGTGGTCGATGTCCTGCCGATGAGAGATGCCAACGATTACAGCGAAATGAACCATGCGTTCGCGCCTCTTCGGAGGCTGGCCGAGAACCGTAAGATCCACATCTGCGTGACTCACCACAGTAAGAAGTCTCAGGTTGCCAGCGCCGTACACGCGATGCTCGGCTCATCGGCCATCAGTGGCGGAGTTGACCAAGTGATTCGGCTGACCGATGACGCACGATTCCAACGCTACATCGATACGAGTCAGAGACGAGGGCCGTCCATTCCAAGAACGCTTCTGACTTGGGACCCAGAACTACAGGCGATGTCTGTGGGGCCGAGCCTGGAGGAAGAGCGCCAGGAGCAAAGGCAGGGCACAGAGGATCGGATCGACCTGGACATCTATACATACGTTCGAGACCATCCCGGCAGAACGCGCCCCGAGATATTGTCGGCGGTGACAGGGAAGGAAACCCTTAAGCGAAATCGCTTTAACTGGCTCCTAAACGAGAATCACTTCTCGCGTTCCGGCGGAGGTGAGAAAGGTGACCCCTACACGTTCCGGGTGTCCGATCAGACGCGGTTGGCAGCATAGAAAGGAAACATTGAAATGGAGCAGCTTTATAGCACCAGCGAAGTCGCAAAGATCCTAAACGTCACCGTCCGGGCCGTCGAAAGTTGGCGGCTACAGGGGAAGATCAAGCCCCTCAAAGCGGGACATCTCTGCCGATACCCCGAGAGCGAAATCAAGCGATTCCTGGGAGTGGGTATTGAAAGCGCCGAACAGCCCGGAATCACACCGCCTCCCGTCCTGTAAGGCGAGAGGCGGGCATTCACAAGCCGGATATTCAACACCGCCCCGGCTACTCAGACAAACAAGATAAGCAGTCTGCACGATGTGCAGTCGATGGCTCAGTCCCCGCCCACCCCGGCGGGGATTTTCATTTGGAGGACACAAAATGCGGTTCGCAAAAAACAGGGCTGGAGAAGTGAACGGTCTGGTGAACGTGCTGTACCGGGGAATTGACGACAAGGACGGGTATGTGACGTGGGTCTGCTGCTGTGCCTGTACCCCGTGGTCCAAGTTCCGGGTGAGAGGGGCCGACCTGGAGCGGACCCTAAGTTGCGGCTGTGCGCCGGCCGAAGGAATCCGCCGTCGGAGCGCCATCAGGATCATCCGGATGAGCGGCGATCTAGTTGAACACGTTGCAGACATCGGAGCGTTGCCGATGGCTGCTTGAATCACTCGCCCGCGAGGGCTGCAGCACTTATGCCGGGTCCGCCCGGCCTTTTGAGGTCAAAACCATGCAAACGGAAAAAATGAACGCAAACAGAACCTTCCAGCCGTTGCTCGATGCAGAAGAGGCGGCCGCACTGTTGGGGCTGCATCCGAAAACCCTGCTTCGGAAATCGCGGGAGGGCACGATTCCTTGCTTCAGAATCTTCGGCAAGATTCGCTTCACAGAATCGGCTTTGGCCGAATGGGTCTCAGCGCAGGCGACAAGCCCCAGGATGGCCGCGTAATGCCCACCACTGAATCGAAGAAGGGCCACACGCTACCGTTCGCCACGCCGCTGTCCTTTGGTGCTCTTGCGCAGCAATGGGGCGGCCGGTTATCTATGGGGAAGCCAACCGCTCCCGTGAATGGAGATCCAGATTGAAATTCACGAGAGACAGCTTCCAGCGAGGTTCGCTGCGCAGAGTGGATCGGGCAGGCGGTCAGTTCGCGTGGGAATTTCGCTATCGGGTGCGCGAGGACGGCGCATCCACGATGAAACAGATAACCCTCAGCGGCGCAGAATTTCCGACTGAGGCGGCAGCAAGACGCAAGCTGGAGTCGCTGGTACTCAAGATCAATGCGCAGACTCCATACGGCGCGATTCAGGAATGGACCCTCGGCGCCGTCATGGATCGGTACATCGAAGACGAGATGCCGGAGCGACCGAAGAGCAAGGAGACGTACCTCGTGCTGATGAACAAGCATCTGCGGCCCAGATGGGGAGAGCATCCCCTTTCGGGCATTCGTCCATACGAGGTTGAAACGTGGCTACGCGCCCTGCCGTATAGCCCAAAGACGAAGCGCCACATCAAGAGCCGCTTTCACGCGCTCATCGAATTTGCGATGAAGCGAGGGTGGATCGAGGTGCAGCGCAATCCACTCTCACTCGTGACCGTCAAAGGCCATGAGCGGGTGATCGAAAAAGTTGTGCTGACACCGGAGCAAGTGAACACGGTGAGGGCGAAGCTGCCCGATCCATACCTCCTGATGGCGGAACTGTGCGCTTACCTTGGCCTGCGCATTAGCGAGGTTCTGGCGCTCCAGTGGTCGGACGTGGACCTGGACAAAGACACTCTGCGGATTCAGAGGTCAGCGGTGGACGGTAACGTTTCGGATGTAAAGACCGAGGCGTCCCGCGCCGTGATCCCTCTTACCCCAGAGGTGCGCTCGTTCATCGTTCGCTGGCAGGGCAAGGCGCCTGGCTCCGATGAGGGATGGGTTTTTCCGAGTCCCGTCACCGGCAAGCCCTATCACGCTGGCATTCTCCGCAGAAGGCACCTTGACCCTCTTGCGAAGACGGTTGGAGTGCCAAGGCTGAGTTGGCACTGCTTCCGCCATTCGTTCCGAAGCTGGCTGGATGTGATTGGAACGGCTCCGGGGCAGCAGATGACCCTGATGCGTCACGCGGACATCAGCACAACGATGAACGTCTATGGGGCTGGGATGTTGGACAGCAAAAGGGAAATTCTCGCAAAGCTGCACGGGCAGACCGTGGGGTTCTGTGGGGTTCCACCAGTTGTCCAGCAAGTCGCAAGTTGTTGATTTAGATGGTCGGGGAGAGAGGATTTGAACCTCCGACCCCCTGGTCCCGAACCAGGTGCTCTACCAGGCTGAGCCACTCCCCGAACGCGTTGGATGGAAGCGAGCGCGGGGAAGGTCCTGGAGCCGTTCCCGATCCTGCGTCCGCTATGCTCTTGAGTGTATCAAAGGATCGACGGAAGGCGCGCGGAGAATGATGCGCTGCGCCGCGCCGGCCTTCGCGGCGGCGCCTTCGGTTCTCTCTCGACAGAGGAGTTTGCCGGAAGACCGGCGGCCGTGACTCCACGCGACGAAATCGACTTTGGTTCCATCCGCGTGCTCGACGGCGGACTGGCGACGGAACTGGAGCGGCGCGGCTGCGATATTTCGGGGCCGCTGTGGTCCGCCCATGTCCTCGATTCAGCCCCCGAGACGATCGCTGCCGTGCATCTGGAGTACCTGCGGGCCGGCGCGGACTGCATTGCGACGGCGAGCTACCAGGTGTCGGCAAGAGGATTTGGGGAAGCGGGACGGACGGCGCAGGATGCGGAGCGGGCGCTGCGGCAATCCGTGGAAATCGCCGAGCAGGCAAGGGCAGCGTATGCGCGGGAGAGCGGCCGGCGCGCATGGATTGCCGTGTCGCTCGGTCCGTATGGCGCGGCGCTGCACGACGGCGCGGAATATCACGGTCGATACGAGATTGGATTGGACGAACTGACGGACTTTCATGCTGAGCGGCTGGCTATTGCCGCGCAGACCGGCGCCGACATGGTGGCGCTGGAGACGATTCCGTCGCTTGAAGAGGCGCGGGCCATCCTGCGCGCGCTCGAGTCGTTGCCGGAGCTCCAGTCGGCGTGGATCTCGTTCACCTGCCGCGACGGCCGGCATGTGGCGCACGGAGAAATGATGTGTGACTGCGCGGAGGCTGTCGCCGCGTCTCCGCAGGTGCTGGCTGTCGGCATCAACTGCACCGCGCCCCATCTGGTGGGCGAACTGATCCGCGAGGCTCAGCGCGGAGCAGGCGGTCGCCGGCCAGTGATCGTCTACCCGAACTCAGGCGAAGCGTGGGACGCTATGACGCGAAGCTGGAGCGGCGCAGCGGATACCAAACGTTATGGCGAGATGGCCGCTGAGTGGTTTGCGGCCGAAGTCCAGGCGGTGGGTGGATGCTGCCGCACCGGACCGGATCATATTGCGGAAGTGGCCCGCGCCGCAAAGGCGAAGGCCACTCGCTCATCATGAAAACAGCGAAAAATCCGGCGCGCGGCGCCTTCTACACGCTGCTGCCGATGTTGTTGAACTCAGTGCGCAGATGAGACGCAAGAGTGCTCATCGCCACAATAGACCCCAGGGCAATCACGGCTGCCACCAGGGCGTATTCAATCAGATCCTGCCCTGATTCTTCGCAAAGAAACCGCTTCCACGACTGTTTCATTGTCAGCATTGTCAGCATTTTCTCCAGTTTTTAAGGGCATGCGGGGAGCCGCGAGCCGTTCTGTAAGTCGTTACTGAAGAATAACGGCGGTACGACGGAGCAACAATCACTCCCACGTGTTAGTCCGGGAGTGCCATTACCACCGTACTGATGACGAAGGGGTTGCAGGCGAGAGGAAATGGTGCGCCCGGAGAGATTCGAACTCCCGACCTGATGCTCCGGAGGCATCCGCTCTATCCAGCTGAGCTACGGGCGCGTTCTTTCAGGATACTACGAAGGCTCACGCGATTCGGCTCTCGATTTCGCGGCGGTTGACCCTGAAGAGCGGAGGGTGCCGATCCCGCCAGGCACAAGGCTGCTGCGACCTGGAGGGGTCGGCCGACATCCAATCTTCTGGGTGCTTACCACGGGAGTGTGCGATACACTCATAGTGAAGCCGTCCCCAGGAGATTTTTCATTATGGCTACAACCACTGTCCCGACAACGCCGGAAGCTGCACCGCCCAGGACCACGCCGGTCCGCCTGACGGACAGCGCGGTGAGCAAGGTGCGTGAAATCATGGCGACGCAGGATCCGCTGCCGGCGGGTCTGCGCATCGGCGTCGTCGGCGGAGGCTGCTCCGGCTTCCAGTATTCGATGTCGTTCGAGAACCAGGCCGGCATGATGGACAAGATTTACGACTTCAACGGCCTCAAGGTATTCGTCGACGCGACCTCGCTGATGTACCTGAATGGCTGCGTTGTCGACTACGTCGAGACGCTGGAAGCCGCCGGGTTCAAGTTTGACAACCCCACCGTGAAGAGCACCTGCGGGTGCGGCTCCTCGTTCACTGTGTAAGCAGCGTTCGCCTCGGAATTGAAAGGCCCGCCGTTCCATCCAGGAGCGGTGGGCCTTTTGCTATGGCTGGGGACTATCCGGCGTGGAATTCGGCTGCTGCGGCTGAGTCGTGCCGGAGCTGCCCGAATTCGTCGAGCCCGATCCGCCGAATCCCGAATTCGAGTTCCCAAAGCCGCTGCCGGTGCCTCCGAAGCCCGAGCTCGACCCGAATCCCATGTTGTCGCTGCCGTTACCGATGCCGTTGGCCGAGGTCGCGGAATTGGAGTTGTTCATGTCGGCAGCCCCGCCGAAGAGGCTCGCCGCCTGCTGCATCTGGTCGGCCATGGGATCGTAGTTGAATTCCCACTTGTTGTAGCGGCTCTGTTCCATGTAGTCGACGATCGACGGCTTGTTGACGGGCAGCGTGAAGCCGACGATCGGGCCGGTGCCGCTGCCGCCAAAGGTGGTCGCCGACGTGCCGCTTCCCGGCTGGGAGGGAGAGCCGAAGCCTGAGCCGCCAGTCGACCCGAACCCGGAGGTTGTCGACGCGCCGAAGCCGGACGAAGACGAGCCGAATCCGGACGAAGACGAGCCAAAGCTGGAGGAAGAGCCAAAGCTGGAGGAAGAGCCGAAGCTGGAGGACGATCCAAAGCTCGAGGATGACCCGAAGCCGGAACTGCTCGGCGAACTGGCGTCGAAGCCGACGCTGGATCCGGAGACTCCGCCGGTGCTGCTGCCTGACTGGGCGCTTCCGGCGTCCGAGCCTCCTGAAGCCCAGGGATCGTTATTGTCGCCGCTGCTATCGGAGCTGCTGCTGTCTGTGCTGGTGCCGTTGGCGTTAGTGGAGGTCGGAGTGATGGCGTACATGCCGGTGCTGATCCCGCCTCCCATCCCGGCCGCAGCCACGCCCGCAAGGCCGGTCGCGGTCAGCGGCTGCCCGAAGAATCCCAGCGGCTTCACGTGCGCGTGCCCGTAGAGGATAGGCTTCCAGTCGTCCTTGCCGGTGAGCGGGTCGGTGTAGCGCTTGCGCAGGAACCGAATCTGATTGGTCTCGACCAGCTGATCTACCGACGTGGGATAGGCGCCGAATTTCTTGTAATAGAGCTTGATCGCGCGCCGGTATTGTTCGCCGCGATGGATCGTCTCAATGTCCTTATCGCGCTGGATGGAGCGGGCGATCCGCGGCGCGGCGATGGCGAGGGTGAGCAGCAGCGCCCAGGTCATAAAAATGACGGCGAGCAGCACGTACCCGGATTCGGGATCGCGTCGGCGCTCTGGCAAGGAGGGGGAAGGCATGGGGCGTCTCAGCTCTGTACCAGGGGCAGCGTTTGCGTGTCGTTGTAGAGCAGATCGGTCACCATAATCGATGTGGGGTTGATTCTGAGCACCTTGTAGTGATGATCGACCACATCGCCCTCTTTTGCGATGAAAACGTCGCCGGAATGCAGCAGAAACGCCTGCCTCGCGCCGTTCGCCGCTTCGTAACCGAAAAAGGTCAGATCGATGGGCGGCGGAGGCGGCGGTCCCGTGTGCGTATTCGCAGCCACATTAGTTGGACGCACGGGCCCCTTGACCTGCTCAATTTTCCGAAGAGGAGCCGAAGTCATGGAGAAAATGTTGCGCCCGTCCCCGGTGTAAACGAACGATTCCGCTCCCGCCATCAGCTCGGGGTGCAGCGTGGGGTCGAGGCTGGCGAGCGCGGGGATCTTCCGCGCTTCAGGACCGGCAGCGCCGGAATTGGCCGAGGAAGCGGCCGGCGCCTGCGGTTGCGAAGGACTGCCTCCGACAAAGACCGACTTGACGAAATACACGATAGCTCCGGCCATGACGACCAGAAGAATAGTCAGGATGACGACATTGCGCTTGTTTTCGAGGCCGGTTTTCATGACTGGCCTCCGGCGGACGCGGGCGCCAGTTTGTCCTGCGGCAGATCGGTGGCGCCGGCGCGCAGATAGGTGGTGAGGCGCAGCCGCAGATTCACCAGCCCGCCCTGCTGGCCGGTCAGCGCGATGGCATCGATGATGAAGAACACGTGGTTCTTGTTGCGCTCGAGGTCGTTGATAAAGTGCATCAGGTCGGTGTACTGGCCGCTGAGCCCGGCATCGATGCGGACCTCGGTCAGCCCGTCAATGGCCGGCGAAGGAGAATATTCGTCGCGGGCCAGCCGGACCTGGTCCTTCACCGCGGTGCCATCGAGCTCGGCAGCGATGGTCGAGTAGTTGGGAGCAATGCGATCGTCGTAAAAATGCTGCGCGTCCACGCTGGCCTGGTCGACCTTTTCCGGCAGCCCGTTCAGATGCTTCATCTGCGCGGTGAGCTGGCCGTAGTGGATCTGCTGCTGGACGAAGTCGCCCGATTGATCGGAGCGGATGGCGCGCCACGCCAGGGCGAAGCGTACCCCGATGAAGACATCGAGCGCGAAGATCAGGCCCAGCGCGGCGAGATGGAGATTCAGTTTGCTGAAGAGGCGGCCTTTCATGGATGTGTGGCCCTCCCCGGCGCCGCTGCGGCCGGCGCAGCCGCGGAGGGTTTTGCCCTCCGGTGCGAGCGATGGTGTGCCTCGCGCGCTGTCGCCCGATCGCCGTTCTCCCCGGATTCCGCGTTTTCGGCCTTCGCCTCCGCACTCTGCTCGGCCCTGGAAGGCAGCGGCAGCGGGCGATAGTCGGCGAGGATGTCCAGATTCACCTGGTTGGTATCGCTGACCGGCTGAGAGGCGCCGGGCCCGTTGAGAGAAGGATTCGTGGCCAGCATTTCATCGGCAATGCGCGGCGCCGCGAAATGCTGCGAGTGCTCGAGATTACGAACCAAGTCCAGAGCGCGGTCGCGCGCGCCGGTCACGCGGAGACGGATGGTGACGTGCCCGTCCGGGGCGACCAGAGGATCGATGCTGAGCACCTGCACGCCGGAGGGCAGCACGTTTTCCAGGTCTTCCATGGTCGCGGTCCAGGAGAATGCCTTGGCGCGGAACAGCCCGTTGAGGAACTCGGATTGCCGCAGGATGCCCGCTTCCTTTGGCTGGCGCATCAGCGCCGCGTAGCTCTGCTCCTGGCTCTCCAGCTGGTGGACGCGAGTCTGGACGGTCGTGACCCGATCCATAGCGGCCTGCGCCTGGATGCGCTCGCTGCGGTAGAGGAACCACAGGGCCAGCCCGGTCAGGGCCAGGATCGCCATCCAGGCGCGCAGCCGCGCGTAGACCGGCCGAAGCTCGACGTAGGGATGGCTGGCGAGATTGACCGAGATTTTCATCCGCGTGCCAGTGCTCCCGTTACGCCGGCCGTGATGCCGGCGGGAATGCTGGTCATGATGGCCGTGGCTGGAGCGGGAACCAGATCCTCGACGTGCGGAGCGCGATCGACGAAGCCCAGCCAGCGCGATGCCGCAGCCGCGGCCGCTCCTCCAGGGCCGGCGTAGTAGAGCATGGCGGGAGTGGCGCGCAGCGTGTCCTCGTACCAGGCAAGCGTGGTGATGACCGCCCGCGCGATCTCCTCGTCCTGCGCGCCCGGCTCGGCAGGCAGATCGATGGAGCGGTGCAGCAGCATCTCGTCGCCCTGGGTGACGGCGGTGGTGACCGAGGTATGAATGTGGTTGATGATGAGCGGCGCGCCCTCGCTGGAGAGAGCCGCCGCCGCCGCCAGCGTGCTGGGCAGAACTGCTCCCGGCTCATAGCCCGCTTCGCGCACCGCGGATTCGTACTCCGCTCGCACCTCGCCGGGCATCACCGTCACCAGAACGCTCACCTGATCGTTCTTTCGCGCCATCACCTGATAGCTGACCGCGGCGGATTCCACGTCGAAGGGCACCATCTTGCGCAGCCGGAAGCGTACCACCGGGAACGCGTCCTGCGCCTTTGGCGGCAGGGTATCGAAGTCGAGCAGCAGAACCCGCGCAGCCGCGTCGGGTATCACCACCGTGACGTCGCGGCTGGAGGGATCGACGGCGCTCAGCGCCTGGTTGATTGCGGCAACGACCGCGTCGCGGTGGGTGAGATTCGGAATCTTGAGCCCGGGAACCAGGGCGCCGTCGGCAAGGGCTTCGAAGGCCATCAGGGGCTCGCCCGCGCCGCGCTTCTCAGCCGCCGCGCGCGCCGCCACGACGCCCTCGGGGCGGATTTCGCACGCGGTCTGCGGCCGCATGCCCGGCGTGGGTTTGAAGATGTTGTCCAGTGCTGCCACTAGCGCGATGCCTCGACGAAGGTGACTTTGTTGATTTCCTTCAGCGTGGTCAGGCCGCGGCGGACCCGATCCAGCGCCGATTCGCGCAGAAACTGCATGCCTTCGCGCTGCGCGAGCCTGCGAATCTCAGACGTTGGCTTCTTCTCCAGAATGATTTCACGAATCGGGTCGGTCAGGTCGAGCAGCTCGTGGATGGCGGTACGGCCGCGATAGCCGGTGCCGCCGCATTCGATGCAGCCGCGCCCCTCGCGGAAGGCGAAGTCGCGCCACTCGGCCGGGTCGAGACCGCTCAGCGCCAGCATCTCGTCGTCATAGCGCACCTGGTGCCCGCAGTACTCGCAGATGGTGCGCACCAGCCGTTGCGCCAGAATGCAGTTCAGCGCGGAGACGAAGTTGTAGACCTCCACCCCCATGTTCACGAAGCGCCCCAGCACGTCGAGCACATTGTTCGCATGAACCGTGGTGAAGACCAAATGGCCGGTCAGCGCAGAGTTGATCGCGATCTGCGCCGTTTCCTGGTCGCGGATCTCGCCCACCAGGATCTTGTCGGGGTCGTGGCGCAGGATGGAGCGCAGGCCGCGCGCGAAGGTGAGCCCCTTCTTCTCGTTCACGGGAATCTGGGTGATTCCGCGGATCTGATATTCGACCGGGTCCTCGATGGTGATGATCTTGTCCTCGTCGCTCTTGATCTCGTTCAGCGCCGCGTAGAGCGTGGTGGTCTTGCCCGACCCCGTCGGCCCCGTAACCAGCACCATGCCGTACGGCTCGCGGATGTAGCGGCGGAAGCGCTTCAGATCGTCGTCCGCGAAGCCCACCACGTCGAGCGTGAGCTTGCGGAACTTCTCGCTCATCGACTCCTTGTCCAGCACGCGCAGCACCGCATTCTCGCCATGCACCGTCGGCATGATGGAGACGCGGAAGTCGATCAGCCGTCCCTTGTAGCGAACCCTGAAGCGGCCGTCCTGGGGGACGCGGCGCTCGGCGATGTCCAGTTCGCTCATCACCTTGATGCGCGACAGGATGGTGGTGTGGTGCTCCTTCGCGATCGGGGCCATGGCCATTTGCAGCACCCCGTCGATGCGGTACTTGACGATGACCGAGTCGTCGTAGGTCTCGATGTGGATATCGGAGGCGCGCCGCTCGAGTGCCGTGAAGATGGTGGTGTCGACCAGCCGGATGATGGGGCTGATGTCCTCTTCCGAAGTCAGCTTCTCGATGGAGATGTTCTCGTCCGCGTTGTCGTCGGAGGAGAGAACGTCGAAGGTCAGCCCTTCGGAGGCCTCGTCGAGGACGCGCTGCGACTGCTCGGTCTTCTTCAGCAGATCGGTGATCTGCGAGAGCGTGGCGACCCGGGTGACGATGCGCTGCCCGAGCAGGCCGGAAATTTCGTCCAGCATCATCAGCTTGCTGGGGTCGCTCACGGCAATGATCAGGCGGTCCTCCTGCTGCTCGAGAGGGACGAAGTTGTAGCGGAACATCATGTCCACAGGAACGCTGCGCAGCACTTCGTGCTGGATGCGGAAGTTGCGCAGATCGACGAATTCCGAGCGGTAGCGGCGAGCGAGGGCCTGCGCCTGGAGGGTCTCGTCCTGCTCGGTGGGGAGTGTCAGTGTCGGTGCTTCGGCCATGTTCATCAACCTCGGTTTCGCTGTGCGCCCAATGTCTGCCAGATGCGCCCCGGCGGCGCGGCGTTATCCTCCGCCGGTGGCGGCATTGCCCATGGAAAAGATGGGCAGGTAGAGGGCGATCAGAATCGTGACCACCACCACGCCCATGACGATGAGAATGGCCGGCTCGATCAGGGCCAGCGCCGCGGTCAGCGCGGTCTGCACGTCTTCCTCGAAGAATTCGGCCACGGAATTGAGCATCTGCGGCAACGCGCCCGTGGACTCGCCCACCTCGATCATCTCGACCGAAAGCTCGGGAAATACTTTGGTGGCTTCGAGACTTTTGGCCAGCCCTTTGCCTTCGCGGACGCTGGTGACGGAAGAAACAACCGCCTTGCTGATGCGTTTGCTGGTGATCGAGCGCGCCGCGGTTTCCAGCGACGGCACCAGCGGAATGCCTCCGCTCAGCAGCGTGGAGAGCGTGCGCGCGAACATGGCCACCTGATACTTGAGCCAGATCTTGCCGAAGATCGGCAGGCGGATGCGCATACGGTCGATCCGCTCGGCCCCGGCGTCGCTCTTGCTCCAACGCCAGATCAGGAAGGCCAGCAGAGCCGCAACCGGCGCCACGTAGAGCAGGTAATGCTGCGCTCCCTGGCCCAGCGCCAGCATGAACAGCGTGATCGAGGGCAGCTTTGTCCCGATCTGGTCGTAGAGCTTGGCGAACTGCGGCACCACGAAGGTGATCATGAAGATGAACATCCCGATGACCAGCGTGATGAGCAGCGCGGGGTAGATCAGGGATGCCTTCAGCTTCTTGCGAAACGCGAGCGAGACGCGCTGGAATGAGAGATAGCGGCCGAGAACTTCTTCGAGATTGCCGCTGCGCTCGCCGGCCAGCAGCGTGGTGGTGTACATGAGCGGAAATCCGCCCTGGGCCTCGAAAGCCGAGGAGATGGCTTCGCCGGTGCGCACGCGGGCGGCCACGTTCTGCAACTGGCCCGAGAAATTGGGGTTCTTCTGGCCCTTGGCCAGCATTTCCAGCGAGCCCAGGATGGGGAGGCCGGCCTTGATCAGGGTCAGGAACTGCTGGTTGAAGATCAGGAAGGTTTCGAGCTTGGTTTTGCGGGCGCTGCCGGTCAGGCCGCGCGGCTTGACGGAATAGACGTAGTAGCCCGCCTGCGTGAAGCGCTGGCGCAGCTCGTCCGCCGAGGCTGCCGCCTGGATCTGTTCCTGCACATGGCCGCGCTCGTCGGCCAGCCTGATCACAAATTCAGCCATGCAATGTGTCCGCCGGAAGGGCCGCCGGCGACCGAAATCCCCTCATCTTATCCTATGCGTTTTCCGGAATATCTGAGCCGGGAGCGCCTTTCCGGTTTCAGCCGAAGGACGGATGCGAAGGTCAGCCACCCGGTAAATCATGTACTGGACGCGGATACGGCAGGGAATGCTCATTTTGGGAGCCGGTGGGGATCGAGTTTGGCGATCCGCCCACCCGGCCCCACAACCCACGGCAGGCTCAGCGCGTTCCAGTTGCCGTTATCCAGCGGAACCCACGTCTTTCCATCGTCATAGCTGATATCCGATCCGTTAGTGCCCACCGCAATCCACGCTTTGGCGTCCGCATCCCACTCGACCGCCGACCGGAATCCGTGAGGCATCTTCTCCGCTGCCGTCCATGTCTTGCCATCATCCGCCGACCACGCGGCCGTCCCCGCAGACTCGTTGGACTTTCTGTAATCTCCGCCGACGGCAACACCATGGTTCGCGTCGCGAAAATCAGCTGAGAACACGCCGGATGAGTCATTTTGCCCAGCAAGCGGAACCTCAGCCCTGACCCAATCCCCGGATCGGGGTGGCGAGATCACCTCGTTACACGCATCGATACAGACCATCAGGGTTCCGGGCTCGTAAAAGAAGGCGCCGGCGCTGCCGCCCGATCCGAACGCCGGGAAAGCGCGAACCCCCAGGTCGTTGGTCAAGAGGACCAGGGCCGAATTGCTCGCAGCAAAAACACCCTGCGCCCCAGGCGAAGCTTGCGGCGCTTTCCCTCGTTCCAGCCGCCAGTTCTTTCCTCCGTCTACCGTGTGCCGTAACTGAAACTCATGGCGAACCGGATCGCCCAGCAGCCACCCGTCTGAAGTCGCCGCCTTGTCGCCGTCGAAGATCACGGCATCCCAAAACCCATTCTTGCCGCGGTTCTTCAGCACCAGCTTCCAGCTCGCGCATCCATCCGTCGTCTTGTACAGCCGCGACAGATCTCCGGTCCCGCTCGACATCACAATCGCCGTATTGGCGTCCCAGGCCCAGATGCCGCGAAAATCCAGCTTCTCCGCGCCCGGCGGCATCGCACACTGCTGCCACTCGTACCCGCCATCCTCGGTCCGCAGCACCGTCCCGTTCGTCCCGCACGCCCACGCCACGCCCGGCCCAGCCGCGTGGATGCCGCGCAGCCCCGCGGTCGTCCCGCTGCGTTCCATTACCCATGATCCGGAGCTTTGGCCCAGCGTTTGCGCTCCGGCGGACGCCGCGAGCAGAGGCCCCAGGCAAACGAGTGCGGTGCAGACAGCCGATTGCTTCACGTCCGCAGCATAGCCGAAAACCGGCTCTCAGTCCGCGAAGCTACACCGGCGGTTCGCCGCTGACGATGTGCACGCCGGGCGGAGGCGTGAAGACGAAGGCCGAGTTGGGCGCCGGCGCATTGGTTAGCTCCCCGCTGAAATCGAAGCTGTTGGTCACGCCGTCGGTCTCGACGATCGTCATCTGCAGAATCGTTCCCTCGGCGTTCGTCGCGATCTTCAGGTCGGAGATGCGCTGCTCCATGCCCTTCGGCACGCCGCTCAGCGTGTATTGGCCATTGCCGTCCGGCGTCATCTGCAGGTTCTCGAGCTCCTTTTCGAGCTCGGTGTGGCCCAGCAGGAAGCGCAGCGGCGAGCGCAGATCGTCCAGCTGCTTCTCCGGCATGGTCTGCGCCTCATTCTGGCCGGGGGTGTAGAAATACGCGTTCTTCCCGTCGAGGATGAAAAGCTGTCCGTCAGGATCGGTGTAGCTCCAGCGCATCTTGCCCGGCTTGCGCAGCAGCAGCACGCCCGATTCCCTGCGGTGCATCCCCATGCCGTCGTAGTGCTGGACGAACTGGACGGAGAGCGAGTGCAGGGCGTTGTAATGGTGGTCGATGCGGCTGGCCAGCTCGGGCGCCGTCAGCGCGCCCTGCGCATGCAGCGCGCCGGTGCACAGCGCGGCAACCAAAAGCTGCTGGAGAATTCTTCGCCGCCGGCCGCTCGCAAAACCTTCCGGCATTACTGGAGGGGCACCGTGCAGTTCGTGCCGCCGGTCGGATCCTTCGTGATCTGTCCGCTCATGTCGAGGCAATACCCGTTATGGCCGGTCTTGCCGACAGCCTGCGGCACCGCGGTAGCCTCGAAGCTGGTGTACATGTCCTGGTTGTTGACGGTCGTCTTGGTGCAGTTGGTGATGGTGAACGTGTATCCCGACTTCTGGCCGCCGGAGAGGTCCGACTGCAGCAACTGCGCGCTCTGCGCGGTGGGCGGGCCGGAAGAGGAGCTGCCGCCGAGCGCGGACAGCGAGCACGCGAATCCGTTGGCCGGGTATTCCGTCTGATACTGGATCTCCGCCTCGTGGATGGCCCGCAGCGACTGGATCGCGGAAGTCTCGTTGGCCTCGCTCTTCAGGTTGAGCATATTGGGAATGGCGATGAGCATGAGGATCAGCATGATCGAGATCACGATCAGCAGCTCCATCAGCGTAAAACCGGCGTCGCTTTGGAGCGATCGCCTGCGTTCCAGTAGAGACTTCATGGCGTTATAGGTTCCTGCGCCTTCATCGTACCGCAAAATCAGCAAGGCGAACTGATTCCGGCGTAACCGGAGCGCGCAAGCCGGTTCTCTCGGATAGACGCGCCTGGGCGCGTTTCGCTCGCCGCCTGCGAAGAGCAGGAGCTGGTTCTCCCGCT
>Ga0335075_10003958_pt1 | contig 23254 bp, 21 predicted proteins | sample Lox_Sample_24_FD_206723 | JGI IMG/M metagenome (GOLD analysis project Ga0335075, IMG submission 206723) | Soil microbial communities from Loxahatchee National Wildlife Refuge, Florida, United States - Lox_Sample_2.4 | ecosystem: Environmental > Terrestrial > Soil > Wetlands | place: USA...
CCGGGGTTGGCGGCAGCCGATGTGGCCGCCAACGCCGGGATCACGATGGCCTCCGCGACGATGAGTGCGACCGAGCAGGCCGCCACCGCGACGATCTCCCCAGCCACCTCGGCGACCACCACCTCTTCGACAACCGACACCATGCTGGGGGAGACTCCGTTGGCGGCGCCGGCCACCCCGAGTTCCTCGATTCAGCCGATGGCCGCGGTGTCACTCTATGCTCCAGCGTCCCCGTCGGCGCCGGCGTTGTCGCAGGCCCAGGCTCCGGTGATGGGCATGTTCGCCCCACCGCCGAGTGCTGCGGTCAGCCCGCCGAGTCCGGCGCTGCCCGTCACTGCGCCGCCGGTCGCGGCGGCCCCGCCGATGCCCGCCGCCGCACCCGGGGTGACCAGTTACACCCCACCGGCCCAACCGTTCTCCCCACCCCCGCCGTCGGGGGGCCAAGCCGGCGGGCTCAAACCGGGCATGCTCAATGCCGCCGCGCTGCGCGGCCCGGTGGCCACCATGCCGCTGACCACCACCGCCACTTCAACCCTGGCCACCGCCGCCCAACCCCTGGCCTACGTCCCCCCCGACATACCACGGCCCATCCCCTCCACGACACCACCGCCGCTATCAGACCCGGGCACCGCTCAAAGCCTCAACCCGCCACCACCAGCACAACTACCGCAACCTGCCCAACCGGCTCACCAGCCAGCTGCACCACAGACCGGTCCACCACCGGGCCCCTCCACTGGTAGCGGTGACCCCCACGGCTCCGGCGGCCCCGGCGCGCAGATGCCCGGCTCCGGAACCGGCCAGGCCCCGCCAGCGCCGCCCCCGGCAATACCGCTTGACACCCGACCACCAATTCCCCCACCACCAGGTCCGGGCCAGCCGCCACCATTGCGCCCATCGCCGCCGTCGTGGGCCCATCCGCCGGTACCGCAGTCCGTGCAGGCAGCGCTTGACGAATTAGACAGGTTGGAAAAGTTAATCCAGCTCCATAATTCCAAGCCGCCCGACCAGTCTAATTTGCCCGCGGTGCTGGATTACAACGCTGAAGCTGACTACTACAATTCCTGGGCGGCGCAACTGCAAGGCGAATTAGACTCCTCGAATACACAATATGCGCCCGCGACAACAGCTAGGACAGCGGAGATACCGTCCTGGACACAACCAGCACCACAGCAACCGGTGCAACAAGGACCCAGTTCCCCACCACAACCTTTAAGTCCGAGCCTCACCGAGCAGGCCAAACAAATTGGTCAAGAGATTTCGGGCCTTCCAAAGGGAACGAGGTCAGATGCAATTGCCGACAGGGTGAGTGGCCTGCACCTTAATCAGGAACAGGCTGCGGAGGCAGCCGACATCGCCGCGCAAGCCGCGTTCGGTGATACTTCAGGAATTGCGAGCCTGCCCAATGGAACAAAGGTGGTGCTACCGTTGAGGATAGATCAAGGAATTGCACTGATGGTCCATCCTGACGGGTCAGTTTCAGTGTTTAGAGGAGACCTGTTCCAATTCCTACCGTTCCTTGGCAAATGAATCGTCACGCTGCTAATGGAGCCTCTATTGACGCCACGGTCAAGTTCGAGGTGTACCTGCTCATGACTATGAAGCTGCGAATTAAAATGTCACACGAGGAACCTCAACTAGCGGCCAAACTAGCTGAGCACGGGGTGTCAGTCGGAGACGCAGAACGAATACACGAGCGGGTAGCCCAAGCTCTTGGCGACGAGGCCTCTTATTTCGAGAATATGAAAAAGCTGCTGGGACTCGCAGATCAGGGTGCCACATCGTTTGAATTCAATAGCGTAATGTGGCCTGGATTCAGCTTCAACGCGACCGCCAATGAAGACGGAATGCTGGAGTCGGCGCGGTATGGGCATATGAGGGGCGATTCGCCTAGCGTCGATTCCCCGACCGAACTGCCAATCTGGAGCATGGACGTCAGTGAGTTCGCGGAGCAATACGGTCCGCTGACCAGTGGACGCAAGTGGTCTGTGTCCGACAAACTTCTTCCCGGATACGAAGAGTACGAATTCTCTTGGGCCGGCCAGAGTTACGGTGCAGGGTTCAGCTGGGGCCTGTTCATGTTCTCGGCGATGTCGTGGGATTGAGCTAGCCGCGAGGGATCGGCGTCAGACCACTCCGCTGACACGGTCACCGGCGATCACCGAATCCAGCACCATACGCATCGCTTCAGCGCTCTGCCGCCAGGAGAATTCGGCGCTGCGTGCTTGCGCCTTGGCGCCGAGTTGATCACGCAGCACCGGATCAGTCAGTAACTGCTGCAACCGATTCACCAATTCAGCGTGACTGTCGACGAGCACCCCGGTCACCCCGTCGATGATCGAGTCGGCCAACCCCCCGGAAGATCGGTAGCCGATCGTGGGCACCGCGTGCTGTGCCGCCTCGATGACTGCCAAACCCCAGCCCTCTTTGCGCGACGGCAGCACATGCACCCAAGACTGTTGCATGACATGATGTTTGGTGACGTCATCGACGTGGCCGTGGAACGTCACCGCATCGCCGATGCCCAGGCTCGCCGCATGGTCGACCAAGCGTCGCCACCACCAGCCACCGCCGACGATGTCGAGATGCAGTCCGGGTATGGACTGCCGCAGCAGCGCCACCGCAGCCATTGCGTCCTCGATCTGCTTGTGCGGCACCAACCTCGACAACACAAGCACACGCGGGTTGCCCGCCCGCGGCCCACGCAGCGACGCTTCGGGTGCTTCGTCGAGGCCGTTGCGCACCAGCGCTATTCGCTCGTTGACGACACCGAGACCGACCAAGTCGCGGGCCGACGGCAGCGAGACCGTCACGTACTGGTTGCGGCGGTGCAGCCGCGGCGACAACCGCGACTCGACGAACCAGCCGAGCCGACCGAGCACGCGGCCGGCGAAAGGCCACTGCTCGCGATGGCAGTGGTGTACCAGCACCGCGACCCGCTGGCCATAGACCAGCCGGGCCAGGAAAGGCAAGCCGTTCTGGGTGTCGATAACCACGTCCGGTCGCACCCGCCGCAGCGGCCCCAGCCCCAGCCTGGCCGCCGCCATGGCCAGCAGCGCCCAGACGTACACCGAATATCGCCCACCCGAGCGGCTGATCCGCACGCCGTCGATGACTTCCCGACGTGCCGCGCCGGGATAACGGGCGGTGCGCAACGTGACCGCGACACCTGCCGCCGCCAGCTGCGCGCCGATACGCTGCAGGTAGGTTTCACTCCCGCCGCCCTGTGGATGGCCGGTGTCGCGCCAGCACAGCAGCAGTACCGAGCGCAGTCCAGACATCCTGGTCAGCCTAGCGGTTGCCCGCCGTAGGGTGAGGTCGGTGGTTGTTACCGACATCTTCGCGCGACGGGCGACGCTTCCCCGCTCGCTGCGACTGCTGTCGGCATTCCGCTACGAGCAGCGCGACCCAGCCAGGTTCTACGAAGCGTTGGCAACCGACACCGCGGATATGGTTAGCGACCTCTGGCAGGGCCTCCACGGCGAACGCCCCATCGGTCGCAGCCTGTTAGACGTCGGGGGCGGACCCGGATACTTTGCGACCGCCTTTACTGGCGCCGGGCTTCGGTATATCGGCGTGGAGCCGGACCCGAGTGAAATGCACGCCGCCGGACCGGTTTTGGCGCGGGCAGCGCCCTTCGTCCGGGCGTCGGGAATGGCGCTGCCGTTCGCCGACGCCAGCGTGGACGTCTGCCTGTCGTCCAATGTCGCCGAGCACGTGCCGCGGCCCTGGCAGCTCGGCGGCGAGATGCTGAGAGTGACCAAGCCAGGCGGTCTCGTGGTGCTGTCTTACACGGTCTGGCTCGGCCCGTTCGGCGGCCACGAAATGGGCCTGGCGCACTATCTGGGCGGGGTGCGCGCCGCGGCGCGGTACGCCCGAGCACACGGTCATCGGCCGAAAAACGATTACGGGTCGTCGTTGTTTGCGGTGTCAGCGATCGACGGTCTGAACTGGGCGGCCAGCACCGGCGCTTTGGTCGCCGCTTTCCCCCGCTACCACCCACGATGGGCATGGTGGCTGACATCGGTGCCGGTGCTACGGGAGTTCCTGGTGAGCAATCTCGTGTTGATCCTTGCGCCGCAGTAGTGAAACATGTTCTCGTTTTGCTCTCGGCTGGGTAGGGTGGCGCCATGAGCGACAGTCAGACGACCGAATACGACAAGCTTTTCATCGGCGGCAAGTGGACGGAGCCGTCGACCTCCGATGTCATCGAGGTGCACTGCCCGGCCACCGGTGAGTACGTCGGCAAGGTGCCGCTGGCGGCGGCGGCCGACGTCGACGCCGCGGTCGCAGCGGCCCGCGCGGCGTTCGACCACGGCCCCTGGCCCACGACGCCGCCAAAAGAGCGCGCCGCCGTCATCGCGAACGCGCTCAAGTTGATGGAGGAGCGCAAGGACCTGTTCACCAAGCTGCTCGCCGACGAGACCGGCCAGCCGCCGATGTCCGTCGAAACGATGCAGTGGATGAGCTCGATCGGCGCGCTGAACTTCTTCGCCGGCCCAGCCGCCGACGAGGTCAAGTGGAAAGAGATCCGTAACGGCGGCTATGGACAGAGCATCGTCCACCGTGAGCCGATCGGCGTGGTGGGCGCCATCGTGGCATGGAATGTTCCGCTGTTTCTGGCGGTCAACAAACTCGGTCCGGCGCTGCTGGCCGGGTGCACGGTGGTGCTCAAGCCAGCCGCCGAAACCCCTTTGAGCACAAATGCTTTGGCAGAGGTGTTCGCCGAGGCCGGGCTGCCGGAGGGCGTGCTGTCGGTGGTGCCCGGCGGCATCGAGACCGGCCAGGCGCTGACGTCGAACCGGGACGTCGACCTCTTCACTTTCACCGGCAGCTCGGGCGTCGGCAAGGAGATCGGCCGGCGGGCCGCGGAAATGCTCAAGCCGTGCACTTTGGAGCTCGGCGGCAAATCGGCTGCCATCGTCCTCGACGATGTCGACCTGGCTTCCGCCATCCCGATGTTGGTGTTCTCCGGGATCATGAACACCGGGCAGGCCTGCGTCGCCCAGACCCGCATCCTGGCGCCACGCTCGCGCTACGACGAAATCATCGACGCGGTAAGCACCTTCGTGCAGGCGCTTCCAGTTGGGCCGCCGTCGGACCCGGGCGCCCAGATCGGATCGCTGATCTCAGAGAAGCAGCGCGCCCGCGTCGAGGGCTACATCGCCAAAGGCGTCGAAGAAGGGGCGCGGCTGGTGTGCGGCGGTGGGCGTCCGGAAGGGCTGGACAACGGCTTCTACGTACAGCCCACCGTCTTCGCTGACGTCGACAACAAGATGACGATCGCGCAGGAGGAGATCTTCGGTCCGGTGCTGAGCATCATTCCCTACGACACCGAGGAAGACGCGATCAAGATCGCCAACGACTCAGAGTACGGACTGGCCGGCAGCGTGTGGACCACCAACGTGCCTCGCGGCATTGAGATCTCGGAGAAGATACGCACAGGAACGTACGCGATCAACTGGTACGCCTTCGATCCGTGCTGCCCGTTCGGCGGATACAAGAACTCCGGCATCGGCCGAGAGAACGGGCCGGAAGGCGTCGAGCACTTCACCCAACAGAAGAGCGTGCTGATGCCGATGGGCTATACCGTAGAAAGCTAGGTCCAGCCGGCGATCAGAACGCATCTTCGCGCAGGTCCATGACCGCCAGGTCGACATTGGCGGCGATTCCGCGTTCGGCGGTCAGTCGCGGCAATATGTTCTTGACGAAAAAGTTTGCCGCAGCGACTTTTCCGTTGTAGAACGCTCGATCGGCCGCTGCTGGTTCGCCATCGAGCGCCGCCAGCGCGGTCTCGGCGTGCCGAAGCAGCAGCCAACCGATCAGCAGATCGCCGACGGCAAGCAGGAACGGCACCGATTCCAGGCCGACTCGGTAGAGTTCGCGGGCGCTCTGCTGAGAATCGATTAGATACCCGGTCATGGTGTTGACCCAGGCTTGCAGGTCGTCGAGTGCGGTGGCGAGCTGCTCACGGGCGTCGGCGAGTTCGGGGCGGGCTTGGTCGCTTTCGATGAACGCCTCGATCTGTGTAACCAGATGCTGCAGCGCTACCCCGTGGTCGCGAACGATCTTGCGGAAGAAGAAGTCCTGCGCCTGGATCGCGGTGGTGCCCTCGTAGAGGCTGTCGATCTTGGCGTCGCGGATGTACTGCTCGATGGGGTAATCCTGCAGGAAGCCCGACCCACCAAACGTCTGCAGCGATTCGGTCAACGTCTGGTAGGCCCGCTCGGAGCCCACGCCTTTCACGATCGGCAGCAGCAGATCGTTGACCCGCTCGGCCAGCTGCGGGTCGGCGCCGGACACAACGGCGGCCGCCGCCGGGTCCTGGTGGGCGGCGGTGTAAAGGTACAGCGCGCGTAGGCCTTCGGCGTAGGACTTCTGCGTCATCAACGCCCGGCGCACATCGGGGTGATGCATGATGGTGACCCGCGGCGCGGCCTTGTCGGTCATCTGGGTGAGGTCTGCTCCCTGGACCCGAATCTTGGCGTACTCCAACGCGTTCAGGTAACCAGTCGACAGCGTCCCAATCGCCTTGGTACCCACCATCATTCGTGCGTATTCGATGATCTTGAACATTTGCGCGATTCCATTATGACTGTCCCCGACTAGCCAGCCCTTAGCCGGAACTCCGTGCTGACCGAACGTCAGCTCGCACGTAGCCGAAACCTTCAGGCCCATCTTGTGTTCCAGCCCGGTGACGAAGACGCCGTTGCGCTCCCCCGGTTCCCCGGTTTCCGGGTCGAGCAGGAATTTGGGCACCAGAAACAGGCTCAGCCCCTTGGTGCCCGGCGCGGCGCCCTCGGGCCGGGCCAACACCAGGTGCATGATGTTCTCGAACAAGCCATCGGTGTCGCCGTTGGTGATGAAACGCTTGACACCGTCGATGTGCCACGTGCCGTCGCCCTGATCGATCGCCTTGGTGCGGCCGGCCCCGACATCCGAACCGGCGTCGGGTTCAGTAAGCACCATGGTGGCGCCCCAGTTGCGGTCGATCGCCAACGATGCCCAATGTCGTTGCTGCTCATTGCCGATGCCGTAGAGGATGTTCGCCATAATCGGACCGGCCATGAACATAAAAACCGGCGGGTTGGAGCCGAGCACCAATTCGTTGATCGCCCATTGCACCATCGACGGAGCCGGCACACCGCCGACTTCTTCGTTGAGTCCGACCCGAAACCACTCGCCGTCGCGCCACGCCCCCAGCGACTTCTTGAACGGGTCGGGCAGGCTTACCAAATGCGTGTCGGGGTCGAACGTCGGCGGGTGGCGGTCGCCGTCGGCGAACGACTCGGCCACCGGCCCCTCGGCCAACCGGGCCGCCTCGGAAAGCATCTGGCGTACTGCATCGCCGTCCAGGTCGCCGTACGCGCTGTCTTCTGGGCCGGCCAGCACTTGCTCCAGGCCCAGCGTCTCGAACAGGTTGAATTCCAGGTCGCGCACGTTGCTTTTGTAATGGCCCATGCCTGACGCCTTCCCCGATCCGCCTGGGCCGAGCCTAGCCCTTCAGCGCCCCCGGAATTGGGCTTGGCGGCGCTCGATGAAAGACTGCACGCCCTCGGCGGCGTCGGCGGAGGCGAACAGGGCAGCCACGTCCGGTCGTAGCCGCTCGATGGCCGCCGCATCGCCCCGATCGCGGGCCAGGTGCGCGGACGCCAGCGTGGCGCGAACAGCCAGCGGCGCAGCGCGCTCGGCAATGGTGCGCGCGATCTCGCGGGCGCGCGCCAGGGCCGCCGCGGCGTCATCGGCCACCTCTTGAACCAGGCCGATCCGGTGCGCCTCGGCGGCATCGAACTCGTCGCCGGTAAGCAGCCAGCGCATGGCGTTGCCCCATCCGGCCTCACGAGGCAGTCGCAGCGTCGCGCCGCCGAACGGGTAGATGCCGCGCTGCACCTCCAGTTGCGCGAAGCGGGTGCCCGTCGCCGCGATGCGAATGTCGGCGGCCAACAGCAACTCGATGCCCAGCGTCATGCACCAACCGTGCGCGACAGCGATAAGCGGCGTGGTCCAGGCACCGTCCAGACGCCACGGGTCCCGTCCGTCGTCGGGCAGGGGCAGGTCGCCGGACGCGATATTGGGGCCGACGTCGACAAGGTCCAAGCCGCCGGTGAAGTGATCGCCGTGCGCGAACAGCACACCGGCGCGTACCGATGGGTCCGACTCGAGCAGCCCGTAGCCGCGGGCCAGGTCGGCCAGCATCGCCTGATTGAAGGCGTTGCGTTTGTTCGGTCGGTTCAGCCCGATCAGCAGGATGTGCCCGTCCCGCTGCAAGGTCACGGTTTCCAGGGTCGGCAGTGCGCTCGTCATCGGCCGAGTCAATCGCACACCGCCAGATTATGCAACAGGGCATAGATCCAGGAAAGCCAGAACGGGGCAGTTACCCGAACTGATGCGATCTACTTCGGTATTAGCCGCTGAATTGCGCGTGTGTTGATCAGCGGTTGCCCATGGCCCGTCGCCGTTATATGATTCTTTGCATAATCTGTGGGCTGGTCGATCCAGGAGAGAATTGTGTTGAATGTCGAGCTCAACATCGCCGGCTTCCGCTTCAGCCGGGAAATTCCCGACCTTCGCCGCAAGTCGTTCCTGACCCCACGGTTGGGTCAACGCGCGATCCAGTGGCGGATTCCGCACCTGCGCCAGTCGCACGCTGCGTGACTGCCGGATAGGGAAGCACAACCATGTCGCTGGCAACGCGACCGCCGGGTGCGCGCGGTAAGCGTGGCGATACCCGAACCAAAATGCTTATCAGCGCCGCCGAGGTGATGCGTGAGCGCGGCGCCGCCGGCGTGACCATCGACGAGGTGCTCACGCGCAGCGGCGCCCCCCGCGGCTCGGTGTACTACCACTTTCCCGACGGACGCAATCAGATGCTCGCCGAGGCGCTGCGCTATGCCGGGGATGCGATCACCGCCGACATCGACGACGCCGCCGGGCGGGGCGCGAAGGTGCTGCTAAGGCAGTTTGTCGAATTCTGGGAACGCGTGCTGGCCGAGAGCGATTTCAACGCCGGCTGCCCCGTGGTGGCCGCGGCCATCGCCTCGGTCGACGAAGAAGTCCGATTGGCCGCCGAGGCCGGACGGATTTTCGCGCACTGGCGCACGGCGCTGACTTCGGCCTTCGTCGCCGACGGCTTCCTCGAGTCCGATGCCGACTCGCTGGCGGTGACGTCGATCGCCGCGCTAGAAGGCGCCGTTGTGCTTTGCCGCTCGCTACGTAGCAGCGACCCGCTGCGAAAAGTCTACGAACAGCTCGAATTCCTGGTCAAGGCAAGGGAATTCGTCCGCCGCAACGGACTCACAGACCGTCAATAGCCGCGAGCAGACATAAAAGCGCCCAGAATCGCGCTTTTCAGGCGCTTTTGTGTCTGGTCGCGCCGAATCGGCTAGTCGCTGGCGGGCAGCGGCTTGGCTTCCTTGAGGCTCAGCGCGGTGTCGCCGATCGCCAGGGTTCCCGCACCCGCCTTGGTGACCAGCACCTCTGCGCCGGCCTCGTCCACGTAGCGCTTGCCCATCACGTTGCCGTCGGCGAACGCCGGGTCAAGTTCGCCGGAGCGTTCGGCATCCATGGCCACCATCGGTGCGCCGCCGCAGCGCAGGTCGTCGAGGCTATCCGCGCTGCGGACGACGATGACCTGGGTGTCGCACACCTGGCTGGCCAGACGGGTTCCGTTCTTAATCATGATGTTTGATGTCCCTTACTGCTCGGCCGGAGCGGCGCGAAGCTCTTCGACAATTTTGCGGCGAAGCACTTTGCCGGTCGCGTTGGTGGGCAGCTCGTCGCGAAAGACTACCCGGTCCGGCGTACGCGAACCCCGCAAGCTCTTGCGGACATGCTCGCGCAGCTGTTCTGGGTCGGGGTCGATGCCGGCGGCCGGCACCACCACCGCGACGATCGCCTGCCCCCACTGCGGATCCTCGACGCCCACCACGGCCACGTCATGCACATGAGCGTGTTCAATCAGCACGTCCTCCAGCTCGGCGGGCGCGATGTTCTCACCCCCGCGGATGATGGTGTCGTCGCTGCGCCCGCCGATGAACAGGTAGCCATCTTCGTCGAGCATCGCGATGTCCTTAGTGGGGAACCAGCCGTTCTCGTCGAGCACGGAGCCGATTCCGGTGTAGCGACCGGAGACCTGGTCGCCCCGAACGAACAACTCACCGGTCTCACCCGGCCCCAACACGGTGCCGTTCTCGTCGCGGATCTGGACCTCGATGCCAGGTACCGGTTGGCCGACCGAAGCCAACCGCTTGACCACCGAGTGATCCGACGCACCATGTGCCTGCCGGTGATCCTCCGGGGTTAGCACCGCGATCGTCGAACTCGTCTCGGTCAAGCCGTAGGCATTGACGAACCCGACGTCGGGCAGCACCTGGAGGGCCCGACGCACCAGCGGCAAGCTGACTTTCGAGCCTCCATAGGCCAGGTTGCGCAGCGACGGCAACTTATGACCGCCACCCTCCAGCACGGTCACGATCCGATCGAGCATGGTGGGCACCACGGTTGCGGTGGTGACGTTCTCGGCGTTGATCAGCCGCACCCATTCCTGCGGATCGAAGGTGGTCAGGTAGACCATCTTGCGGCCGGCGTACAGGTTCGACAGCGCCGCGCTGACTCCGGCGATGTGATACGGCGGCACGCAGATCAGCGCCGCGTCGGTCGGCTCGGCAGAGTCGAATTCGACCGATCCGGTGATGTAACTGGTCAGGTTGTTGTGCGTGAGTTCGACGGCCTTGGGCTGGGACGTGGTGCCCGAGGTGAACAGCACGATCGCCACTGCGTCCGGGTCGGCAAACTCCGCTGCCGGCTCTGCGTCACCCGCGGCCGCCAAAAACTCGTCGGAAACAATGGCCTGCCGACCGACATCGCCGAGCATGTCGCGGTACCGGCTGTCGACGACCACCAGCGGTTTGGGCAGCCGCTGGATGAGGGCTTGGATGCCCTCCGCAGAAAGGCGGTAGTTGACCGGCGTGAACGCCAACCCGGCCCGCGCCGACGCGAAGATCAGGACCGGCAGCATCGCGCCGCCGATGCCGACGTAGACGACATGGTCGGCCTTCGATCCCGCGATGATGCCGGCGCCGCCGTCGGCGAGATCGCTGAGCTGCTGAGTCGTCAACCGGGTGTCGCCCGACACGACGGCCGTGCGATCGGGATTGCTCGACAAGGCCATCTCGAGAAGTAACGAAATGCTCATCCTCGAACTCTCTGTGGTTCACCCGTTACAAAAGCTGCCGGATGTGTCATGCCGGGCCAAAGCCAAGTTTAGATGACGCAACTACTTACCTGCCTGCCGCCGCCGTGCCGTGGCCGAAGTCACTCCTCCCGGTCCGGTTACCGTCGAGGAAAGTGCCGACGCCGACGAACTGGGCGAGGATCAAGCCGCCTGATTCAGGTACCGGTCCAGCGGGCGGGACGCTTCTCCGCGAACGCGATCGCGCCTTCCTTGGCGTCGTTCGACGCGAACACCGGCATCAGGATCTTGTTCTGTTCGGCGAACATGGCGTCCGGGCTCCAGCCACGGGACTCGACGATGATCCGCTTGGTGGCGGCCACCGCGAGCGGCCCGTTGGCGGTGATCTTCTCGGCCAACGTGATCGCGGCCTCCAGCGCACCCCCGGGCTCGGCCAGCACATTGACCATTCCCAGCGCGTGCGCCCGCTCAGCGGTGAAGTTTTCGCCGGTCAGCGCCAACTCCATCGCGATGGCGGCCGGGATGCGCGCGGGCAGCCGCAGCAATCCCCCACCGCCGGCCACCAGCCCCCGTTTGACCTCGGGAATGCCGAACGCCGCGTCCTTCGATGCCACGATCAGATCGGTGGCCAGGGCCAGTTCGGTGCCACCGGCCAGCGCATAGCCTTCGACCGCAGCGATCAGCGGCTTGGTCGGCGGACGCTCGGTAAAGCCCATCCCGCGGCCCTCGACGATAGGCACCTCGCCGCGAGCAAACGCCTTGAGATCCATGCCCGCGCAGAACGAGCCACCCGCGCCGGTCAGGATGCCCACCGACAGGCCCGGATCGTCGTCAAGCCGGTCCACCGCGTCAGCCAGACCTCTGGCCACCGCGGCGTTGACCGCGTTCTTGGCCTTCGGCCTGTTGATGGTGATGATCAGGATCCGATCCCGCTGCTCGACGAGGACCTCGGGTTCGCTATTGCCGGCTTCTGCACTGCTCACGACGCTGTGACGCTCCTTCGAATGTGTGACGGCTGTCGAGGAGATGGTATCCAGCCGCTAACATCACAGCGACACCCGCGCTCGATCCCAGGGGAATGCGTGATGGCAATCGATATCGAACCAACTGAGATTTCCAAGTGGGATCCCGGGCTCACCGAACGGGTGATCGGCTGGCTCCGTCCGCTGATCAAGGGCTACCACCGCGCGGAGGTGCGCGGGCTGGAATCCTTCCCGCCGGGGGGTGCGCTGGTGGTGTCCAACCACTCCGGCGGGCTGTTCCCGATGGACGTGCCGGTGTTCGCCACCGGTTTCTACGAGCAATTCGGCTATGACCGGCCGGTTTACACGCTCAGCCACGACATGCTGTTCAACGGCCCGCAGGGCGAGTTGCTCATTCGCACCGGGTTCATTCGCGCCAATCACGAAAACGCCGACGAGGCACTGCGATCCGGCGGAGTGGTGGTGGTTTTCCCGGGCGGTGACTACGACGTGTACCGGCCCACGCTGTCGGAGAACAAGATCGACTTCGACGGCCGCACCGGCTACGTGCGGGCGGCCTTGAACGCCGGGGTTCCGATCGTGCCGGCCGTCGCCATCGGCGGTCAGGAGACCCAGCTCTACCTTTCCCGCGGCATGGGCCTGGCTCGGGCGCTGCGGCTGGACAAACTGATGCGGGTGAAGATCCTGCCGATCTCGGTGGGCTTCCCGTTCGGTCTTTCCGCGGTGCTGCCGGTCAACGTGCCGCTGCCGGCCAAGATCGTGATGCAGGTGCTGGAGCCAATTGACGTGACGGCCGAGTTCGGCAACGAGCCCAACATCGACGCCGTCGACGCCCACGTCCGCCGCCTCATGCAAACGGCGCTGGACAAGTTGGCCAAAGAGCGTCGCCTCCCGGTAATCGGCTAGTAGCGCCGCTGCCTATCATGCTGCCGCCACCGCTCGGTCTGCTGGCCACCATGGTTCGCGCGGGAATCATCGCACCCCTGAGACCTGACAAGTATCTGCGCATCGCCGCGGTTGTACGTCGCGAAGGCCTCTCCGTCACAAGCGGTTTCGCGATGTCGGCACAACGCTGTCCCGACCGCCCGGGCCTGGTCGACGAGCTCGGGACACTGACATTTCGTGAGCTCGACCAACGCGCTGACGCGTTGGCGGCGGGGCTGCAGGCGCTGCCCGGCGGCACACCGCAAGTGGTTGCCATCATGTGCCGCAACCACCGCGGCTTCGTCGAAGCGTTGATAGCGGCCAACCGGATCGGCGCCGACATACTCTTGCTGAACACGTCGTTCGCCGGGCCGGCGCTGGCCGACGTCGTCAACCGCGAAGGCGCCGACACGGTGATCTACGACGAGGAGTTCACCGACTCGGTGGACCGCGCGCTGGTCGATAAGACCAACACCACCCGCGTCGTCGCGTGGACCGACGATCCCGACGCCCACGACAGCACCGTCGAGAAGCTGATCGCCGCCCACGACGGCCGGCGGCGTGCCAAGGCGGAGCGAAAAGGCAAACTGATCCTGCTGACGTCGGGAACGACGGGCAAGCCTAAGGGCGCCAAGCATTCCGGCGGCGGCACGACCGAGCTCCAAGCGATGCTGGACCGCGTGCCGTGGCACACCGAAGAAACCACGGTGGTGGTGGCGCCGATGTTTCACGCCTGGGGTTTCTCCCAACTGATCTTCGCGGCGTCGATGGGCTGCACGGTGGTAACCCGGCGCAAGTTCGACCCCGAGGCGACCCTGGCTCTGGTCGACCGCCACCAGGCCACCGGCTTGTGCGTGGTGCCGGTGATGTTCGACCGGATCATGGACCTGCCCGACGAGGTGCGACGTCGCTACAGTGGTCGGTCGCTGCGGTTCGCCACCGCCTCGGGGTCTCGGATGCGTCCCGACGTCGTCACCCGGTTCATGGACGAGTTCGGCGACATCATCTACAACAACTACAACGCCACCGAAGCCGGCATGATCGCCACCGCGACACCCGTCGACTTGCGGGCCGCGCCGGATACTGCGGGCAAGCCCGCGGTCGGAACCGAGATACGGATCCTGGACGCCGATTTCCGCGAGTTGCCTACCGGCGAGGTCGGTCAGATCTTTGTGCGCAACTCCAACCGCTTCGACGGTTACACCTCGGGTGCGGGCAAGAACTTCCATGACGGCTTCATGGCATCCGGTGACGTCGGCCGCCTGGATGGGGCCGGCCGGCTGTACGTGGTCGGGCGCGACGACGAAATGATCGTCTCCGGCGGCGAAAACGTCTACCCCATTGAGGTGGAGAAGACGTTGGCGGCACACCCGGACGTTGCCGAGGCCACGGTGCTGGGAGTCGACGACGAACAGTACGGCCAACGGCTGGCGGCCTTCGTCGTATTGACCGACGGGGCGTCGACCTCACCGGACGACCTCAAGCAGCATGTGCGGGAGAACTTGGCCAACTATAAGGTGCCTCGCGAGATCGTCGTGCTCGACGAGCTGCCCCGCACCAGCACCGGCAAGATCTCCCGCCGCGATCTGCTGGACACCCTCTAGTCGCGAAAGTGCATCTGCCGACGCATTTCTCGAGTGCGCGCGTCGGTAGTTGCACTTTCGCGGATAGTCACGCCGGTGCCATCGCGCTTTCGATGACAGTCAGCTTTTCGGAAAGCCCTGCAGCACGGCGTATTTCCCGGAACTCATCGATGATGGCATCGGTCAACTCATGCGGGTCCTTGAGGGTGGCGCCGTCGGAGAGCACCGAGACGTTGAGCTGGTCGACATAACTCCACACCGTGATGTTCAGGCCGCTGCCGGCCGTCAACGGTCCCACCGAATAGATCTCGGTGACCAGTGCGCCGCCGACCCGCCCGTGCTCGCGCGGACCGGGAACGTTGGAGATCGGCAGGTTGAGCACCTTGTTCTGGCCGTCGCGGTTGGCCAGCCAGCGGAACAGTGACTCCGAGGGCCCGGGCGGAAAGTAGGCGGCCCATCGGCTGACCAGTTCCGGTCCGAGAAGCTGGTGACTTTCTTTGGCGTCGACGGCGTTGTCGTGGGTGCGGCGCACCCGCTCCAACGGGTCGTCGACATCAGACGGCAACGCCACCATCATCCCGGTGAAGTAGTTGCCGGAGGTCCGGTCGGGTGAAAAGTCGAAACTCACCGGCACCGAGGCCAGCAGTGGATGGTCGGCTTTGCCGTCATAGCGCACCAGCAGTTTGCGCAACGCGCCCGCGGACAGCGCCAGCACCATGTCGTTGATCGTGGCGCCGAGCGCTTTGCCGGTCTCCTTGATATCGGCCAGCGCCAACGTCGCCGTGGCGAATCTGCGCTCGGGAGTGAGCATGTGGTTCATGAACGTCGGCGGTGGGGTGAACGGCCGCGTCAGTTCCGGTGATAGTTTGCGCGGGCTGCGGCGCACCCGGTTGATGCCCTGCGCGGTGTAGCCGATGGTCCGTGGGATCCGCCCGAGATGGCGCAAGTGGTCACCAAACGCCGAGCGCACCAACTCCCCGGTGGACGGTGCCGGATCAGGCGCATACCGGGTTTGGCCGGACTGCGGGCCGGGCGCCAAGTCCATACCGCGGGCCAACAAATTTGCTGCGGCCACCCCGTCGGCGAGCGCGTGGTGGATCTTGCCGACCACCGCGATCCGGTTGTTGGCCAAACCCTCAACGAAGTACATCTCCCACAGCGGGTAGTTACGGTCCAGCGGGGTGCTGGCGATCTCACCGATCGCCTCATCGAGCTCACGGCGACCGCCCGGGGCGGACACGCGCCACGGCCGCACATGGTAGGTCAGGTCGACGTCGCAGTTTTCCCGCCACATCGGATGGTGCAGCTTGAGCGGAATGTCAACGAGCTGATAGCAAAACGGCTCCAGCTTGTACAACCGGCTGTGAATGACCCGGCGAAACTCGTCGATGCCGAAGCCGCGGCGGTCGGGATCCAGCTCGATCACGGCCACTTTGAGTGTGTGCATGTGCACATTCGGTGTCTCGCTGTACAGCAACACCGCATCCCAGCCGCTGAGCCTTTTCACCTACCTGCTCTCCCCGTTGTCAACCCCACGGTTGGCGGCTATATAACCTCTTGGGCCGCGATCATCCGGTTGCGGTGGACCTGATTGAGGAACAACCCGACCGCGGTTGCCATCGCACCGGTGCGGGCACCGTCGGTCATGTCAAAGCCGTGCCCGGCGCCGGGCAGTTCCATGTAGCTGACCACCGAACGCGAAGCCGACCTCAGCCGCTCAACGAAGCTGCGCGCCTGCGCAACCGGTATCACCGTGTCGTTGCTGCCGTGAATCACCAAGAATGGCGGGGCATCCGGATGCACCCGGGCGATCGGCGAAGCGTCGCGGAACACCTCGGGGTGGCGGTCGATCCTGCGCCGGACGACAACCCGTTCAAGAAAATCGACGAACCGGTCGCGCTCGACAGTCGAGCGGTCCTCCCAGTCGTAGCGACCGTAAATCCCCACCGCGGCGTCTACCGAGGTGTCCGAGCCGGCCGGCAGGTCGGTCTGCATCCCCGGATCGTTGCCGGTGAGTCCGGCCAGCGCGGACAAGTGCCCACCAGCCGAACAACCCGCGACCGCAACGAAATCGCGGTCGCCGCCGAATTTGTCGACGTTCGCGCGCGCCCACGCGACGGCGGTCTTGACGTCGGTGATGTGCGACGGCCAGCGGTGGTGCGGTGCAACCCGATACTGAACCGACAGGCACACCCAGCCCAGTTCGGCCAGGTGTGACATCAGCGCATAGCCCTGCAGCGCGCGCCCGCCGTGCACCCAGGCACCGCCAGGCACGAAAATGAGCACCGGCGCCGGACGGACCGGCAGATCGCTGCGGCGCCATACGTCGAGCAGTTGCACCGGGTGTTTGCCGTACCGCACGGAGGTGCGGTGCAGGTAGCGACGGTGTTGCAGGGCCCGCCACAGCGGCGGGGTGCGTTCCGGCGCCGGCCATTCGATCTCCAGGTCTTTGCCCGACACGATGCCGCGCAGCGCGGCGTCGGAGACGGCCCGGGTCTTGTCGCGTTCGGCCTTACGGATCTCGTTGATACCCGGCGTCAGCCACGACTTCGCCGATGTCGACACGAAGTCGGGCAGATGCTTGTATCCCCAAACCCCCATCGCGGTCACGCCGCCCAACGGCTCCAGGTGCCGACCCACCACGGGCAGCGAAGCCGACGCAACGCTGAGGGCCAGCATATAATCGCCAGGGCGGGCGCGTAGCAACCACCTTGCCCGGGAAGCCATCGTCGGACGTCGCGTCATTCGGCGAGCGTACCCCGCGGGTCCCCGGTCAAACTGGAAACGCGAATGGTTGGGCGACCGGCAAGCCCCACACGCAACAAATAGACGGCGGCACTCGTCTCGAACATGGCGGCGGTGACGATTTCGAACACAATTCCACCGACCAGCATCGGCACCGACGCCCGCTCCAGCAATTGGGCGATCGAGGAGACCGTTGGCCACGCGAACAGCCTCGGTAGCACCGACCACAGCTTGGCCAGCACCAGCGGGATGGGTACCAGACCAAGGCCGACGTGCATGCCCTGATTCAGGGCGGTACAGCCACGACGGCTCGGTGGGCCAGTCGAAGCCCGGTAGCCTCATCAGCCAGGTAGGAGAGCAGCCCGGTAAGGATGACGACGGGGAACGTCACCAACAGTATCGACCCGAATACGACGTGAGCCAGGGCCCCGCGGCGGACTGCGCCACCTGAACCGCCCGTTAGGGCTCACGATCGCTCACAATACGGCGAGGTTGGCGACTACCCGCTCGCCGATCAGATGGACACCGGCCATCCGTAGACCCACCTCACGGGCCAGCATCGCAGCGCTGTCCAGGCCGACCCAGGCCCAGCGAAACCACGGGCCGACCTGGCGAGCCGACTCCAGGCGTATCCAGCTCGCGCGGATACCGATCGCCTCGGCGTCGAACTCAGCCACACACCGCCCGCCGCGGCCCAACAACTCTGCCGCGCGGCCCAGGATTCGCCGCGGATCGCCGCCCAGACCGACATTGCCGTCGATCAGCAAAACCGTTTGCCAACATCCCATTCCAGGCAACGGCTGAAATACGTCACCGAGCAGCGCCGGGGCTCCGCCCCGCCCTGCGAGCCGGATCGCGGTGGCCGACCGGTCGACACCCAATGCCGGAATACCCCGCCGAATCAAACGTGCGACCAAACGCCCGGGACCACAACCTAACTCGATCGTCGGACCATTACACATCGCGGCCACGGCATCGTCGAACTCTTCATCTGCATCGCTAGCGCCCAACCACCGGTGCACAGGAAGGGTTCGAAGCCCCCCGTCGGGATGACGGATCCAACATCGTTCACCGTCCAGTGCCCGCTCGTACAAGTGCCCCAGCATGTCCCATCGATACCCCGATCTGCGGCGCTCTACACCGCCTGTCAAACTCCACCGCGCGGGTCCTGCCGGTTTGCCCGGTCGGCATACTGGACCGATGCCGAGCACCGATTTCCACCCCGATCTCCGCCGAGTCGCCCGCCTCGCTCCCCGAACATTGGTCGGTCCGCGCAGTCTACGACTCATCCGGACACTGAGCGGCCTGCAACGCAGCAGGACCCCGCACGGGGTCGAGGTACTCACCCTGGGCTCGGGTGTCGGTGTGCGGCTACACCGTCCGGTCGGCGTCAGCCAACCCACCGCCGCGTTGCTGTGGATCCACGGTGGCGGTTATGTGTTGGGCAGCGCGCAGCAAGACGACGCGCTCTGCCATCGCTTCACCGGTGAGCTGGGCGTCACCGTCGCGTCGGTCGACTACCGGCTGGCGCCCGAGCACCCCTACCCCGCACCGCTAGAGGACTGCTATTCGGCGCTGACCTGGCTGGCCGGCCTGCCGGCCGTCGACCCGGCGCGGGTGGCGATCGGCGGGGCCAGCGCCGGCGGCGGGCTGGCGGCCGCACTGGCGCTGCTGGCCCGGGACCGAGGCGAGATCAGTCCGGTGCTGCAATTGCTGGCGTACCCGATGCTCGACGACCGCAGCGGGTCGGGGCCGCAGAACCCGAACTACCGACTGTGGAGCCCGAAAAGCAATCGCTTCGGCTGGAAGGCGTACCTGGGCAACGCCGACCCGCAGGTCGCGGTTCCGGCGCGCCGTGGCGACCTGAGCGGACTGGCCCCGGCGTGGATCGGCGTCGGCACCCACGACCTGTTCCACGACGAGGACGTCGCCTACGCCGAACGCCTCACCGCAGCCGGGGTGCCGTGCCATGTCGAGGTGGTCCCCGGCGCCTTCCACGGATTCGACCTTGTGGTGCCGAAAGCTGCTGTCTCACAGTCATTTTTTGCCAGCCAGTGCGCCAGCCTGCGCACCGCCCTTGCTCCGAAGGGCTGATCGGCGGCCATGCCGACCGGCGCACCGTTCTCGGTGAGCGAAGAACAGCGGGCGCTGCGCAGCGCGGTCGCCGACCTGATGGCGCGACACTTCAGCGAAGCGCAGGTGCGCACGCTGTTGGCGACCGATACCGGCCTTGACCCCAAGGTCTGGCATGAACTGGCGGCCATGGGTCTGACCGGACTGCTGATCGCCGAGGAGTATGGCGGTGCCGGCGCGGGCCCGGTGGAAATGAGTATCGCGATGGAAGAGATGGGCCGGGTGTTGCTGGTCGGCCCGTTCCTGTCGACAGCGGTGCTGGTGCCCAGCCTGCTGGCCGAGGTCGGCGATGCCGCTGAGTGCGCCGCGGTGCTGCCTCGGATCGCCGCAGGTGAGCTGATCGCCGGTGTCGCCTTCGCCGAGGACGACTCCGCCCGGCTGCCGGCGGCGATCGCGACGTCTGCGGGTGCCATCGGCGACGCCTGGCACGTCACCGGCTACAAGCATTTCGTGCTCGACGGCCAGTCGGCGCAACTCTTCTACGTGCTGGCCGCAACTGACGCGGGCCCAGCCGTGTTCGCAGTCGACGCCGGCGCTGCCGGCCTCGACGTCACGCCACTGACCACGGTGGACCCGACCCGCAAGCTGTCCCGCCTGCAATTCGTCGATACCCCGGCGCGTTTGATCGGACGGTTGGGCGCCGGCGTCGAGGTGTTCGCCGCAGCACTGGACCATGCGGCCTTGGCATTGGTCGCCGAGCAGGCCGGCGGTGCGCGGCGCGTGGTCGAGATGGCCTCCGAGTACGCCAAGACCCGCTACCAGTTCGGCCGGGCGATCGGCAGCTTCCAGGCGGTCAAACACATGTGTGCCGACATGCTGTTGGAGGCCGAATCGGCGGTGTCGGCGGCACGCTTCGTCGCCGGTTCGTTCGCCGAGCAGGCACCATCGCGCATCGCCGATCTTGCTCTGGCGCAAGCATACTGCTCGGACGCGTTCGTCTTTGTGGCGGCGACCAATATCCAGGTGCACGGCGGCATCGGATTCACCTGGGAACATCCGGCGCACCTGTATCTACGTCGGGCCCGTAGCGACGCCCAACTGCTGGGCAGTCCGTCGTGGCACCGGGATCGCTACCTGCGACAGATCGGAGGGTGAGCCGGTGACTGATGACGAACTGCGCGACGAGGTCCGGAACTGGTTGGCGGCCAACTGGTTTCCCGGAATCGATCGCGCCGACTGGGCCCAGCTTGTCGTCGCGGCGGGATGGGCAGTTCCCAGCTGGGAGCCAGAATGGTATGGCCGCGGCCTTTCAGAGGCCCAATCACGGCTTGTCGCTGCGGAATTCGCTGCAGCGGGTGCGCCCGGCTGCGGTCACGACCGGGCGAACCTGTTCGCTTGCACCCTGCACGACGTCGGCACTGACGAGCAGAAGCGACGGCTGATCCCGCCGTCGATACGCGGCGAAAGCAAGTGGTGCCTGCTCTACAGCGAGCCCAGCGCGGGATCGGACCTGGCCGGTCTGCGCACTCGGGCCGAGCGCGACGGGGACGAGTGGGTGATCAACGGACAGAAGGTGTGGACGTCGTTCGCCAAAACCGCCGACTACGGCATGCTGGTGGCGCGAACCGACTGGGGTGTGCCCAAACACCAGGGCATCAGCTTCTTCATGTTGCCGATGCGTCAGCCCGGCGTCGAGATCCGGCCGATCCACCAGATCACCGGTGAGTCGGAGTTCAACGAGGTCTTCATCGAAGATGCCCGCGTGCCTGCCGAGAACCTGGTCGGCGAGCTGAACGCCGGGTGGTCGGTGCTGCAGACCGCGCTCGGTTACGAGCGCCGGTTCATGGGCGATCTGGCCCGCACCGCCAAGGACAGCAAGCGACCCCGACCCGAGAAGGCCAATCTTCTTATCGAATTGGCGCGCGAAGCAGGTCGGCTCGGTGACCCCTACATTCGTCAGCAGATTGCCCGGGTCGACGCACTGGCCACGGTCAACCGCTGGAATACCCAGCGGTCGAAGGCTGCCGTCGATCGCAGCGAGACGACGGCGCTGATGGCGCTGGGGAAGATCGCGATGTCACGGATCCTGCACGAGACGGCGCGCGTCGAAACCGAAATCGTCGGCGCTGAAGCCATGCTGGCCGGACCGGAGAATCCGGTTGGTGACGCGGTGACATTCCGGACGATGAACGCCTACTTCACCTCGATCGGCGGTGGGACCGATCAGATTCAACGCAACATTGTCGGTGAACGTGTGCTGGGCCTACCGAAAGAGCCTGAGCCGTACCGCAACACACCGTTCCGCGATCTGCCGCACTGATTCTCCCGCGCTGCGACGCGCCAGGGTTCAATGCTTGAACTTTGTCGCCGTTGCGCCCATCCTGACAGCGTGCCCCCTCGCGAAAAGCCGTCACGCGGGATTCTTGACCCGGTGGCACGCAAGCTACGACTGCCCTTCGGGATACCAGAGTTCATCGACCGGATCATCCGCGGAGGGGTCAGCCAAGCCGGCCGACGAACGCTGCACATGCTGCTCAGCACCTGGGATGTCACCGGCGGTGGACCGTTCGCCGCCAGCGCGATCGCCACGGCGGGGCTGGCCAAGACGGTCGACATCGCGCAGGGTCTGTTCATCGGCCCGGTCTTCGACCCACTGCTCAAGGCGCTCGGGGCCGACCAGATCACGTTGCGCGCCTCGCTGTGCGCTTCACAAATCGTCGGTCTGGGCATCATGCGCTACGGGGTGCGTGTCGAGCCGATCCACTCCATGGACGTCAACACCCTGGTAGACGCGGTGGCACCCACGCTACAGCGCTACCTGGTCGGTGAAATATCCTGACTCATCCAGCCGCGTAGGCGATTTCGCCTCCGACGACGGTCGCAGCCACCATCCCGGCATGCAGCTCGGCCAGTGCCGTTTCGGGCGGCACGCTCAGCACGCAGAGGTCCCCCGGTTCTCCCGGTTGCAGGGTACGTGCCTGCGCGGGCCGGTCGGGGTAACCGAAGAACATCGTCAAAGCCGTTTGTGCCGAGACGCGTTCACTGGCGCCCAGCACGACTCCGCCCGGTGTGGTGCGGTGCACCGCCGCCCTCATGGCTGCCCACGGGTCCGGGTGACCGAACGGCATATCGGTAGACAATGCGACCCGCACGTTGGCCCGAAGCAGCGACGCCACCCGCCAGAGTTGATCGTGCTCGGCGGCGGGCACCTCGTCCAGGTACTGGTCACCGCGTTCGGCGACGAAGTTGGGCTGGGTTATCACGCTCACCGCGAGGTCGGCAAGGTCGGTCAGGCAGTCCGACGGCGCTAGGGCGGCATGTTCGATGCGGTCGCGCGGGTGGGTGCCGGCTTGGCGCAGCGCGGCGATCGTCACCAGCAGCTGGGCCGCGGTCACACAGTGGACGGCGACCGGCCCGCCGCTGCGGTGCCGGTCGGCGATCCACCCGGCGAGCTGCTCGAGGTTCAGCTCGTCGTCGTGCAGGATGCGCTTGCCGGGGGCCAGGCAGTGCACGTGTTGGCGCAGTTCGCCGTGCCGGTGCAGCTCCGTCAACCGAACGATATCGCCAACGCCGAGATCCGGTGTGGCATCTGTGATTCCGGTAATGCCATAGCGGATCAGCCGATCACTGAGGTGAGCCAGGTTGGTCTCGCTGCGGCTCAACGCGGCCGACCACGAATCGGCACTGCGGAGTCGGCCGTCGGGATGCCCGGCCAGGCCGACCCGGGCCAAACCCGCGGAGTTGAGCATCCACAGCGC